>LNFM01006687.1_pt1 | contig 18768 bp, 22 predicted proteins | sample 596031 | NCBI WGS metagenome assembly LNFM01 (sample SAMN04254537, study PRJNA301005) | activated carbon metagenome | isolation source: dual media filters at the Ann Arbor, Michigan drinking water treatment plant | place: USA: Ann Arbor | reverse complement strand
TTTTGCTGAGCGCTCCCGCGAACGCTGAAGAAGGCAAGGGCCACGACATGCATGACATGAAGGGCATGCATGAGATGCACGGCAACATGTCTGATGGGGCGCCGAAGAGCGAAGCCGCAGCGGCCTTCGCCGAGGTCAACGCCAAGATGCACAAGGACATGAGCATCACATTCACAGGCGATGCCGATGTGGATTTCATGGCTGGCATGATCCCGCATCATCAGGGCGCTATCGATATGGCGCAGGTTCTTCTCAAATACGGAAAGGACCCTGAAACGCGCAAACTCGCGGAGGAGATCATTGCCGCGCAGGAAAAGGAAATCGCCTTCATGAAAGACTGGCTCGCCAAGCGCGCGAAGTAGCGCGCTCCAGAGGCCATTAAACGACACGAAAGGATACGGCGATGACCATTTCTCTATCTCTCATGAAGCGCTCAGGAGCCAGCGTGCTGGCGGCCTTGGCGATCTTTATGGCTATCGCCGTATCCACGGTCCCTTCGGTCTGGGCGCATGGTGGCGAGGTGCACGGCGATGAAAAGCCCGTAACCTCCAGCACGATCGGGCCGCGCATGGAGTCGCACTCTGATGTCTTCGAACTTGTTGCTATTCCGAGCGCGCGTGATGGCGGGAAGCTGGCTGTCTATCTTCAGGAATTTTGGACGAATAGAGCGGTGGAGAACGCAACGGTTGAACTCACCGCTGCCGATGAGACGATCACAGGCGTCTTTGACAAAGGTGTCTATCGGTTTAAAGCACCCTGGGTGTTGAAGCCGGGAGCCTACGATCTCACCGTTTCCATCACAGCAGGCGATCAATCCGACCTCTTGATTGGCCGTCTCGATATCCCTGAGCCACCCCCGGTCGCCGCTGCGCATGACACGCTCTGGGATCACATCTGGCCACAGAGCTGGCAGATCGGAAGCCTGCCTCTCTGGGCTCCCCTGTCGGCGCTCGCCTTGGCGGCTCTTCTCAGCCTCACCGCGATACGCCTTCCCCGCCCGCTGCGGAGTCTAGCACTGATCGGCGCTGCCATAGTGGGGCTGAGTTCTGTGGCCGTAGCGGCGACGATATTAAGTGGCGCAGAGAAAAGCGGCGAAATCGGTTCAGCGGCTGCTCTACTTGATCGTCCCGAGGCCGCGCAGCGGCTGGAGAACGGAACCATCTTCATGCCGAAGCCCGCTCAGGCACTCATGGGCGTGGCAACTGCACAAGCAGCGCAAGCGGAAACCGTTGCGAAATCCGTGCGCCTCATCGGGCAGGTCATCCCCGATCCCAATCACAGCGGACTTGTTCAAGCTTTACTTGCGGGCCGGATCGAAGCGCCGGAGGGCGGCTTTGCGGTGCTTGGAAGTGCTGTGAAGAAAGGCGATTTACTTGGCTATCTCATCCCGCGCGTCGAGGTGGTCGATCAAAGCGATATCCGCCAGACCCAAGGCGATCTGGACCGCCAAATCGAACTGGCACAAGCCAAGCTCCGGCGGCTTGAGCCACTAAAGGACGGTGTAGTACCAGAATCACAAATTATAGATGCCCGCATTGAGTTGGAGGCCCTCCGCAAACGCCGCGCAACGATCAATCCGGTTCTCGCTGACAGAGAACCGCTTATCGCACCCGCCGATGGATTTCTGGCGCAAGCAAATGTGGTGGCCGGGCAGGTCGTCGAAGCCCAGTCGATCTTGTTCCAGATTGTCGATCCCGCGCATCTGATGATCGAGGCGCTGGCATTCGACAGCGAGACTGCCGCCAAGATTGAACGGGGCTCGAAAGATGCGCTCGCCACCACAGCCGATGGCCGGACGATCGCGCTGCAATATGTGGGCCGCGCCTTGGCTCAGCGTCAGCAGGCGGTCCCGCTTCGGTTCAAAGTTGTGAGTAAGGACGCGGCGATCAATGTTGGTGAGCCGATCACGGTCACAGCATCGATCAATGAAACGCTCTCAGCCTTGCCGGTCCCGCGCGCCAGTGTCGTTCGGGCCGCCAATGGGCAGAGCATCGTCTGGGCGCACGTCGAAGCTGAGCGCTTTGAGCCAAGGGTTGTGCAAAGTGCGCCACTGGACTCGCAGCGCGTTGGAATCACCTCAGGCCTGAAGCCCGGAGCCCGCGTCGTTGTGCGTGGGGCCGAACTCATCAATCAGGTTCGGTGAGGAGTGCGCGATGTTTAATTTTCTTGTCCGCTCAAGTCTCAACAACCGCCTGATCGTCCTTGGGATGGCGGCGCTTCTCATCGTCGGGGGCGTGCTCGCCATGCGCACGCTGCCCGTCGATGTGTTCCCTGATCTCAATAAACCCACCGTTACCATTATGACGGAAGCCGAAGGGCTGGCCCCGCCCGAGGTTGAGCAGCTCGTGGGCTATCCAATCGAGACAGCTCTCAACGGCATTCCCGGCGTCACGCGCGTACGCTCGGTCGCCGGGATCGGCCTCTCTATCGTCTATGCTGAATTCGAATGGGGCAGCGACATCTACCGGAACCGCCAACAGGTTGCAGAACGGCTGACAAGCATCGCCGCGCAGCTCCCCGCAGGCGTTACCCCTCAAATGGGGCCGGTCTCCTCGATCATGGGCGAGATCATGCTGATCGTCGTCACGGGCGGCGAGACCGCCGATGCCATGGCGGTGCGTGAAGCCGCAGATTTTGTGATCCGGCCCCGGCTGCTCTCGATTGCCGGGATCAGCCAGGTCATCCCCATTGGCGGCGAGGTTCGCCAATATCGGGTCACGCCCAATCTTGCAGCCCTAACGACCCTCAATGTCAGCGCGGATGACATCGAGAAGGCGATCCGTTCTTTCGGCTCGAATACAGGCGGCGGCTTTGTCGATCAGTACGACCGTGAGTTTCTCATCCGCAATCTGGGCCGCACCACTGATCTCGAAGAACTCCGCAATATCGTCGTCACCATGCGCAGCGAGCAGCCGATTTTGCTCCGGCAGGTGGCGCAAGTGGACTTCGCAGCGCGGGTCAAGCGGGGCGATGCCGGGTTCAATGGAAGCCCTGCCGTCATCATCTCCGTCCAAAAGCAGCCCGGCGCGGATACGATCAAGCTTACACAAGAGGTCGAAGCCGCGCTCCAGGAACTCTCGCGCGGCTTTGCAGACGGCATCAAGGCCGATCAGATCCTCTTCCGGCAGGCGGATTTCATCGCGACCTCGATCTCGAATGTCAAAAGCGTGCTGCTCGAAGCCGCGATTGTCGTGGCAGCCGTGTTGTTCCTGTTCCTCCTAAACGTGCGAACGACGCTGATCTCCCTCACTGCGATCCCGCTGTCGCTGCTCATTAGCGTGCTCGTCTTCAAGGCCTTCGGACTGTCCATCAACACGATGACCTTGGGCGGGCTGGCGATCGCCATTGGAGAGCTGGTCGATGATGCGGTTGTGGATGTGGAGAATATCTTCCGCCGCTTACGCGAGAACAAGCTCAAGGCCCAGCCACGTCCACTGCTGGAGGTAGTGGGCGATGCCAGTATCGAAGTCAGGTCCGGGATCGTCTACGCGACCTTCATCATCATTCTCGTCTTCATCCCGCTCTTTGCGCTCTCCGGGATTGAAGGGCGCCTTTTTGCGCCGCTGGGCCTCGCCTACATCGTCTCGATCCTGGCCAGCCTGATTGTCTCGATCACGCTCACGCCGGTGTTGGCGTCCTATTTTCTTGGATCGGCCAAGCAACTCGAACATCGGGATAGCGCGGTGGTGCGCTGGTTGAAGCACGGCAATCAGCGCCTTTTAGAGTGGGGTTTTGCCCATACGCGCGGCATCCTGCTGACAACCATTGCCGCAGTGATGCTCGCTGGACTTACGGCGTCCGCCCTGCCGCGCGCTTTCCTGCCGTCCTTCAATGAAGGCACGCTCACCATCAGCATGGTCTTTAACCCCGGCATTTCGCTTGCCGAGAGCAACCGCATTGGCCTCATCGCCGAGCAGCTTCTGGGCGAGGCGCCGGAAGTCAAAACGGTTGGGCGGCGCACCGGGCGCGCAGAGCTGGATGAGCATGCCGAAGGCGTTCATTCCAGTGAGATCGATGTCGATCTGGAGAAATCCGATCGCTCGCGCGAAGACATTTTAGCGGACGTGCGGGCCAAGCTTGCCGTTCTTCCGGCCAGCATCAATGTTGGCCAGCCCATCTCGCACCGGCTCGATCATCTGCTCTCCGGCGTTCGCGCCGAAATCGCCCTCAAAATCTATGGCGACGATCTCGACACATTGCGCACGCTAGCCGAGACGATGCGCATTAAAATCTCATCCATCCCCGGCCTTGTCGATCTTCAGACGGAAAAGCAGGTCCTGATCCCGCAGCTCCAAATCCGCGTCGATCCAGACCGGGCCGCCTTATATGGGGTTACGCCTGCCTCCGTGACTGAGGCTCTGGAAAGCCTCTCCAACGGTCGCACGGTCTCGACCATTATCGATGGGGCACGCCGGTTTGATGTGGTGATGCGGCTCTCAGAAACAGACCGCACGACCAGCGGGCTTGCCGAGCTGTTGATCGAGACGCCCAAAGGCCGCGTTCCGCTCAGCCATGTCGCGCGTGTCGAAGAAACCGAAGGCCCCAACCAAATCGCCCGTGAAAACGGCCGGCGGCGGATTGTGGTTCTGGCCAATACCGACGGCTCGGATATGAGCGCCATCATTGCCCAAATCCGCACGGCGCTCGCCGAGACGCCCCTTCCGAGCGGATACTCGACCGCGCTAGAAGGCACGTTTCTGGCTCAGGAAGAGGCGTCGCGGCTGATTTTAGGGCTCTCGCTGATCTCACTCGCCTCGATCTTCGTGGTGCTCTATAGCCGCTACCGCTCAGCCGTGCTGGCCCTCATCATCATGGGCAACGTGCCGCTGGCCTTCATCGGCAGTGTCCTGGCGCTTTGGATTGCAGATCAGCCACTCTCTGTGGCCTCGATGATCGGCTTTATCACTTTAACCGGCATCAGTGCGCGCAACGGCATCCTCAAAATCAGCCACTATATCAATCTGGCGCTTTATGAGGGCGAGCGCTTTGGCGATCAGCTCATCATGCGCGGCAGTCTGGAGCGGCTAACGCCCGTTCTCATGACCGCCCTATCCGCAGGATTGGCGCTGGTTCCGCTGCTCTATGGGGCCGATGCGCCGGGCAAGGAGATTTTGCATCCCGTCGCGGTCACCATCTTCGGCGGCCTCATCAGCGCCACACTGCTCGACACGCTGCTGACGCCAATCCTCTTTAGAAAATTCGGTGCGCGCCCGCTCCAGCATCTGGCTGAGCTACGCAAACCCACAATCGCAGGCAACGTGATCGACGCTTACTAATCTCAACCAAAAAAGGGAAAAGACCCATGATCAAACACACCATTACACTCGCGGCGCTCGCGCTCAGCTTCGGGCTCGCAGCCCCTGCACTCGCCCATGAAGCGGAAAAAGGCCCCAACGGCGGCGCGCTGATTGATGTGGAAGGTCATCACATCGAATTGGTGACCGCGCCGGATGCCCTGACATTCTACCTCTCAGACGAGAAGGAGGCCCCGATTGCCGCCAGCGGCGCTCAAATGAAGGCGATTATTCAGCACGCAGGCAAAACGACCCAGCTGGAGTTGGTCCCGGCTGAGCCCAACAAGCTTACGGCGGCGACCAGTGCAACCGTGGGCTCCGGGGCAAAGGTCGTGATCACCGGCTCGCTCCCCGACGGCCATAAGCTTCAAGGGCGGTTCGTTGTGCCCTGAGCGCAATGGCTGACTGGTTGGTCCTCAGCCACAGGCGAGCTATAATGCCGCCCGACATTCGCCAACAGAGGAGTTACCACCATGCTGAAACTTGCGAGCTTCACCGTCGTGGCCCTTGGCCTTGCAATCGCTCCAGCCTTCGCCATGTGCTGCGGCGGCAAAGGAGATGCCAGCGCCAAAGACGGCGGCGCCATGCAGTGCATGAAGATGGATATGACCAAGGCCGAAGACCGTTCGGTTCCTGATAAGCCCAAGGAAGCCGATCCCCACGCCGGCATGGACATGGGCAAAGACGGCGCGATGGATCATTCTAAAATGGCCGGATGCTGCTGCGGTTGCTGTGGTGCCAAGAAAAGCAGCTGAAAAACTCGGTAAGTGGATCTAAGCCAGTTACCAATATTGAGCATCCTTGAGTCGCCGTCTCATCGGCGTCTAGCACCGGTTGCAATGCACCATCTACATGGAGACATTTGTCAGCTAGTGGCCCATTACTTCGGGCATATGATGTCTCCTAGTCGAGGGACTACTGACGCGCCCAGGGACCGGGCGGCGAGCCAGCGTCCACTTCCTCTCGACCTCTCGCCTAATTCTGTTGCATCGGCTATCCTTCCTCGCGGCAAATAGAGGGCAGGCGATGATCGATACTTCCAACGATCCCGAAGTCATTGATTCGAAGCATAGCGGCTTCATCACCCACGACGGCGTAACCGTCGAATTGTGCATCTACCGTCTGGAGGACACGAAGTGGACACTCGAAGTTGTCGATGCCGATGGCACCTCGACGGTTTGGGATGACGAATTCGATACTGACGACGATGCACTCGCGGAGTTCGAGCGCACTGTGCGTGAAAGCGGGATGCTCGAATTTCACCCGATCGCATCAAAGCAAGTCAACTAACGTCATATTGAAGCCGCGCCCGATCTACGGCCCGCAATGTCTACTTTTGTACGGTGGTAGGCTGAACTCTCTTTGACGGTGGCCGCCGTTTTCGACCAGTCGCCCCTCTCTTTGCGAGCAGCTTCACACCAAATTCGCCATGCTCATCGGTAAAGCACTCCACTCCCGCGGCGCGAAAGACGGCTTCTAGCCTGTCGAGTGTGCTGCCGAACGATGGCTTTCCAGCCTCGATCCTAACGATAGTGCCTGGAGCCACCCCGACAAGTTCCGCCAGCTCGCGTACACCCAGCTGAAGTGCGGCTCTCGCCATTCGAACCTGGGCCGCATTGATACGCAAGATCGACACCTGGTGTTGATTTAGAACCCATTTGTTGATACAATGTGGTGGTTTAGTTCAACTCGGACGCAATTACGCGTCCGGGAGGAGTTTTTGCACATGTTCGAGTTTTGTGAAGTCCCCTCGCCTCAGTCAGCGATCTGCTCGCCGGCCTGGCGCTCCAAATACGAGGCTCTGCTTCAAAGCTTTCTGGCTAGCATGACGCCGCGGACGCAGGCGGCCTACCGACAGGACCTTACCGACTTCGCCCGGTTCATAATAGCAGCGGATGTCGTACACGCAGCGCGCCTCTTGCTGTCGTGCGGCAGCGGCAGCGCGAATAGCCTTGCCCTTGAGTACCGCACGCGCCTAGTCGAGAGGGGCCTCTCGCCAGCAACGATTAACCGCCGGCTGAGCGCGCTGCGCTCACTCGTCCGCCTCGCCAATACGCTGGGGCTCGTTTCCTGGTCGCTGAGCGTCAAGGGCGTACGCACTCAGGCCCTTCGCGATACCCGAGGTCCGCAGCTGGAGGGCTTCAGGCAGCTGCTCAAGGCGGCCGCCTCTCAGCCCCGCACCAAAGCGGTGCGGGACACCGCCATCCTGAGACTGCTGCACGATCTGGCGCTGCGTCGCGGCGAAGTGGTGGGCCTCAATTTTGAGAGCCTGGACCTCACGGGGGATCGCCTCTTCATTGTGGGCAAGGGGCGCACTGAGCCGGCGCCTCTCAGTCTCCCGCCGCAGACCAAGTCTACGCTCCTAGACTGGCTGGCGGTACGGGGCACCGATCCCGGACCGCTCTTTAACAGCCTGGACCGTGCACGCAAAGGTTCCGGCGGTCTGTCTGGCTCCGGCATCCACGCCATCGTGAAACGACTCGGCTCAAAGGCCGGGGTCAACACCCGCCCGCACGCCCTCAGGCACAGCGCCATCACCACCGCGCTCGACCAGACAAATGGTGACGTTCGCGCCGTTCAGCGCTTCAGCCGGCACAAGGATATTCGCGTCCTCACGGTCTATGATGACCAGCGACAGGACCTCGGTGGCAAAGTGGCCGCCATGTTGGCGGAAATGGTTTGAGGCAACAACGATAGTGAATTCATGTTCGCGCAAAGGCGCATTATCGCAAACAAATAATGGGGGATGCGATGGGCCAGGATCTTGAGGTTCAGCTGCCAACGACCACACCGAATTTAGGTGGGCGTCCTACGCTCTACACGCCCGAACTAGGCCACCGAATCTGTGAATCCGTCGCAAACGGGGAGGCACTTCAGGATGTCTGCAATCAGCCGGGAATGCCTACGCGACGCACGATCTACTATTGGCTCCGCACGAATGATGAATTTGCTGCCGGGTATGAACTAGCCCGAGAAATGCGAGCCGATCTGCTGGCTGATGAGGTCGTGAAGATTTCGGATACCGAGGAGCCTGCACGGGCTCGCGTCCAGATCGATGCCCGTCGCTGGGCGGCATCAAAGCTCAATCCGCGGCGCTACGGCGAACGCCAGGACAGATTCCAAGACGGTCCAACGATCTCAATCACGTTCGACCTGACCGGACCATCGCCCTCTTCAAGGATGCCGATACTGACAAGGACAGACGCCACCACAGAGACAGAAACTGGGAGTGACGCCAGTCAGCCGTAGGCAAGACGTAATACGGCATAGGGGTGGGGGCCGTTTTCGGTCGAGCCCCCGAGTATCGAAACTGGGGGGCGGAGGTGGACCGCTTCCACCTCACACTTGCACGCACGGCTAGTTGAGTCTCCATCAACTTCCGAAATCCTTAGACTCGACCGACTTTAGCAACCGAAGGATGCTTGTAATATTATCAAAGATAAAACGAGCTTCGTTCGCGTCCACAATGTCGTTGTCGTGAACAAACGATTCGTTGTTTCGAATTGAGTTAAAGCTCTCAAAAATACTAACGCTGCTTTTCATTATTCGCAGGGTGATGGGCCGGAGGCTCTTCTCCGTCTCCAGAGCTTTGACGTAGCGACCGGCACGGCTATTGAGTGGCTCAAGCTTCTCGCATTGAATGCCACGCGCATCGAGTAAGTGCCGAAACTTAATCATGCAATAGGTGTGTAGACGGTCGAGAGCAGCAGCAGGCTTGTTCACCCTAATATCGCGCTCGATCGCGGCGACCAGTTCATCAAGGGTCGAGTTGGGTGCAAATCTCTAGATGGCATCCGTATTCGGGAGTGTGTTGTCGCTTTCGATTGCCGACAGCACCTCGGCCAACCGTTTTGCGTCCTCGTCGCGACGCTCTTGGGGCAGGCTGGCGTATGATGGCATTCGAACGCGGTACGCCCACAAGCGCGTGAGGACCTGCCCCACTGTACGGCCATTCGGGTTCGCAGCTATGTGGTTGATGAAGGATTGCAGTGCGGTCGTCTTCGCCATGCCGGGTGAAAGGCTTGACAGCGTTGCGATCTGCTTCTCATGACCGTGGAAAGTATAGGCCAGGGTGCCGATGAGCGTTGACAGTGCGCGACTGTGATCGCCGGAAGGTTTCATGCCCCGGCTGCTTAGTGTCTGCATGAGGGATCGAAACGCCGCGTTAGCGGTGTGCGTGAAGTCCATTATTGTGGTGTCCTATTGCTGTCGGCGGGCTTACGTAGGGTTGCGCGATACGTCAGACGGGGATGATCTCTTTCGGTCGCGCCTTCATCGCTATCGAGATGCCGTGAGCCCGTGCTTGAACGATCTCGGCAGTGCGCTCGACAGCCTTCTGCTGTGCGATTTGTTCGGCTGTCAGTATCGGGTCGGGTTTCTTCTCCTTACGTCTGCGGCTCATCGTTCGTGATCCTGATGTTGACCAGGGCTCCTGCTGCCGCATTCGGGTCTGCGCTAAGAGATCCTGCTGTTCTGAGACTGGGGTTGCGAGTTCAATGGTCAGTGAGAATTACGGTGCAATGAGTGCAACAGTGGTCGCGTCGATGAACTTGAGAGTGTCGGGAGGTGGCCAACGATCATGTGGCCACAGGTCATCGAGAGCCCGCTTGATGCGAGCTTTGTTGTTGGGCATGACTGTCCTGAAAAAGAAAAAGGCCCGCCTGTTACAGCGAGCCCCGTATCGTTGCGATGGGAGAAGTGCGTTCGTCGTTTAGTTAGTCTTCGTCTATCGAGATGAGGGTCAAAAGATCAAGCTTATTTAGCGCAGCGTTCGGGTCACCAAAGAACAATACATTTGCAGCCTCAAACTTTTTCGAGAGCGACTTTAGATCGTTACTAACGCCCAGCATCTCGCGAACTTTGTCCATGAAGTGATTGATGGACCAAACCTGATCTGCCGACCTTAGTTCCAGCTTATGTGTAATCTGGAACGCAACGCCCTTGCCATCATCTGAGGCAGAGAATGTACTATGGACCACTCGGTTTCGTGTCTCGGCAATGCTTCTCAACTTCTGTGCAACTGCCAAAGCCTTCGACTTCGCGCCGTCTGCCAAGAGCAAGTTTGAAGCTGCCTTCAACACGTTGATCTTGTCGCGCACCATCATGTTTTGTCGGATGATTAAAGCTTGGAATGGTCCAACCCCCAAAGCACTCTGGATCGTGTACTCAAGTTGTGCTTCGAGTAACGCAAAGCACTGCATGTAGAAGCCTACGAGGGCAACTGTCTGTGTTTGAGGATTTAGACTGTCAAAATCAACGCAACCAGACGTACGGAGGAGGTTTGCAAGTTTTTCGAGTTCTTCCTTTTCGACTTCCGCTTCGTCTTGGACTGCCATCTTCAGTTCCCCTGCACTCGTTCTGATGAGCAGACCACAAAAACACCTAGATAGCGCCGACTGCTTTCAAGATGAGGAACACCACGAATAATAGCAGTGTCCAGCCCGCAATGAACTGAGCACAACCAGCGAGGAAGCTCCAAAAAACAGAGCCGGTTGCAGAGAAACTACCGACTGCCTGTCCCGAAAGTCGCTGTGTTTTTATCTCAGTCCATCGGTCGCGCGGATACGTGACCGGCGCAACGAATGTGAATGCCCATCTGTTGAGAAATCCGATGGTAGCTCCCGGCGCACTCTTCGCCGCTGCGATGCCCTCCCGCGTCAATCGCGGTGCGCTTTCGATGACGCGAACGACAAAGGCGAACGCGACGAGATAGAACGGTGCCCCCCAGTACGGAATGCCGCCAAGGGCGGCCCCGAACTTCTCTCCTTCGATAGTACCTGCGCTTATCCACGCTAAGGCATACACGAGGATGCAACCAGTTAATCCCGGCCAGAGAAAGAACTTCCATCGCCATGCGAGCCCATCTTCCTTCGCCTTCTCCACGGCCTCACGGAAACTCTCCCGCATCGCTAGGGCTATTCCGTAGACAATAGCTCCACCGATCCAGACCGGAAAAATCCACGGCAAGATGTTCTTCAAGTTCTCTGCGCCGCCCAGCATGGCGGCCAGAATGAGAGCGAGCAGTACAGCGATAACGGTGAGAAGGTGTTGCTGATCCATCTAGCTGCGCCGTGCCCACACAGGCGACTTCGGTAGCTCAATAAATGGCCACAACTTAAACTGGATAATGCTTCGAGAGGATGTCGAGCCTTTAGCGCGTAGCTCGGACACCGCCAGTTCGCCTCCCGGAGCCGTATCACACCCAAGCTCCAAGTGAATGAATGAAACATCTGAGAGAGCCGCGTCTCTCAGGCATTGCCAAACTGCTGCTTGGTAGCGTTGAACCGGGTCATTGATCACAACGCTTAAATGAAGCGTCGCTTCTTCAATCCGCTTCTGCCGGTCTTTGTACTCACTGTCTAAGCGATACAGGTACAGCCATCCAAGCGAACTGTCGTCTCGCGTTCCCGGTGGGAATGATACGTTGCAAGTGAGATGCCGCTCGCGTTGGCCATCTTCATGAACAACACCGTATGCCTCGAAGAAGCAGCTTACATCTGATCTGGTCCGATCAAGTCCGTCTTCAATGTTGAAACCTTGGAAATACCTGCTGCCTGTTAGCGCCAGAGTAATAGCGTCGTAGCCGTAGCAACGTGCTACGTCGCTCTCGAATGCGGCGGCAGCTTCATCGAACTGAGGTTTCTTCTCTCGCTTGAACATGAACGCTCCCCCCAAACATAGTTCTATTTATGCTCAGGATTGAAACGCTTGCAACTGATGCAGTCGGGCTAAGAAGCCATGATCTGCAAGTGGTAGAGAACTGTCTGGTTCTTCTGTCGAGCGGTTGAACTCTGCTAGTGGAACCATCGGTGAAGGCGTAAGCGTTCGTGGCCTGTACCGTACACAGCAGCCGCTCCGGTTCTCCCGTCAAGCCATTGACCCGGCAGATCCAACGCCTATGAAGCCTGCGCAAGATGGTCAGCGAACCGGGGCTCAATCAGATGTTCCCTTTGCCACCCATTTGCTAAGTCGGACAACCAGCCACCCGCAAACTATGGGACCCAGCCACAGCGCCAAAAATCTGAAAACGTCACCTGAACACCAGCGCGAGTAATAGTATCGCTGGAATGGATCAAAGAAGAGAAAGGCTACTGCAATGATTGCGGTCCAAATAGCTGCCCACGCAATGAGCGCACGATTGCGGCGTGTGGCGGTGAGCGTTGTAAGTGGCGATCTCAGGTTTCGGTTGCCCCCCTCCGAGGATACCCCTTTTTTCCCTATCATGAACTCGCGGAGCGGCTGTTGCTGGGACGCATAGCGCCAGCCCTGTACGGCGCCGCCTATTGGAAGAAAAATTACACCACCCTGAAGGCCAGCCATCGCTATTTGAAAAAGCGGGCTGCGCCTTGCGCTCGCTGGATCAAACCCCAAAGCGTATGTCACTGTTACAAAGAGCAGGAATACTAAGGCCGCAGCCAACACTCCCCCGAAAAATCCAAGCACTGTGCAAAGGAGTTTGTAGCCCATGGAACGACGGCCTTTCGGTGATCTAACAGCACGGTCCAAGCGTTCGATCTATGGGGAGAAAACTGTCTGGTTCTTTCCGTCGAACGATTGAACTCGGCTAGTCTCTAAATCGAAGGCGTATGTAAGATCACTGCCAGGATTGACGGCATCAAAAGATCCCAGACGTGCCCTCTAGGCGACGGCCAGTATCGAGCCTACGCCTGACAACGGTTTCAATTTTATCCAATGCCTCTGTCTTGTTCTTAAAGCTCACGTCAACGCCAGATAGATGAGAAGCAATAGCCTTCAACTCAGGCAGTTTCACTTTCTTGTCGCTGCGCAGCCCATCTAGCAGTTCATGCATGGTCGAGTACGACAAGTCATCAGCATTCAATCCCACCACATGCCTCTGCACGAGCGCGTCATCGATCTTTGACTTTCCGATGGGCTTTGCTGAGCGAGAACCTTCAACGCTACCTGCCGCAAGAGAATTAAGCTGATTGCAGAAGGCTACAACCGTCTGCTCATCGAAGTGTCGCAGTACTTCTAGCAGCCTGTTCAGATCAGCAAGCTCACTGCTCTTAGCGCCCCAAGTTGACAATGTTGCTTCGAGGCTCTGCAGCTTCTCTCGGAGTTCTCGCACCTGCATTTTCCAGCTTCCTTGCGAACTCGTCACCTATTGCTTGAGCTACTTTGTTGCCAAGTCGGGTGAACATCATCCTGACGTCAGCGTCTTCAAAGAATGCCACCTTATCACCAGCATACTTCGCGAACGCTGCTCGCCGCATGATACGTTCGTTTTCGAAGACCTCGATGTTGCCATCTTGCCGCCTGCTGAAATGAGTTTGGATTTCGGATCGGATGTAGGCAAGGGATTCCAGTTCGCGAGTTATGTAGCCTGTACCTTGGTACACGAAGGTCGGCACCACACCGATGATTTTCAACGAAGGCGTAACGCGGTCCCTGAATTTCAGTATCGTGTCCAGCGTATTTACCGCAGCAGAGGACGACATACTGTCGAGTATGGTCGGCACTAGGATGTGAGTGCTTGCGCACAGGGCATTGGCAGATGCTGTAGTTAGACGCGGAGGAGCATCAATAATGACGATGTCATAGCCTTTCGATCTGAATTCGCGGGACCGAAAAACATCGTGAACATTAAACCTGACATCAACAGAACTTTCGCCAACGAGCCACTTGAACGCTACACGGTTCTCAACACGATTGAGGGTGTAAGACGAGGCAAAAACATCTGTACTTTGAAAGTCAGCAATCGGCTTCTCAAGCCTCGACAAAACGTATTTGACAGGCTCTTTGCTCTCAAGGAGATCAATAGCGCCGAGCTTCAAGTTGTCATCAGTTTTTATGACGGCGTCTGTGAGAGAGCCTTGGTAGTCGAAGTCAACCAGCAGAACCTTGAGCCCCTTTGAGTCGTAGTATGCAGCTAAGTTCGCTGAGATCGTTGACTTGCCTACTCCGCCCTTGAAATTCTCAATGGTAAGTACCGGTGGCCCGTCTCTGAGATGCTGGGCATGACGTCCGAGCTTTCGCCGAGGCGACCGATCCCAAAAGCTTTCCTCTGACACGAAGTAACGCTGAACCTTCTTGAGCACGTTGTCTCTGCCGAACGTGTACGTCTTCAATGACAGCAGCAGAAACCCGGCAATGCCGGTCGCGATCTCAAGGGGGTTATTTGAGGCTACGTCTCTAAAGCCGCGCAAGACAGCTTCGATGGCATGAACAATATCCAACAGAAAATCCACGACGCCCCCACGCAAACAACCGGGTTAATACTCCGTTACCGTATTTTGCGAGAGGTGCAGGCGCAAGTGGGGGATGCACTTGTGACAGCGACGAAATGTGGTTCAAAAAATGGTTCAACCAACTGAGGTTTGGACCCCGAATTACATGAAAAAAATAGGGATTATCGTTGAGCCAACTGTCGCCCTTCAGGATGGCTTCGACGCTCTTGTTGATGGCGCTCTGCTGATAGTAGCGCTCGCCCTTTCCGAGGGTGTGATTGTAGGGCGTCAGGAGCTGGTTGGTTCGGGCCGGCTCGACGATGTCAACCCCGGTCTGGTAACGCTGCCACAAGGCGGCCGGGAAGGGTAGGCGGTGATCCGCGTTTCCGTGCCTGCGAAGTAGTCAATCTCAATGATCTCGGACCCGTTGGTCGCGTAGGCGAATTAAGACCGAGCTTGCTGGACGGCATCGGCGGCGGTCTTGTAGCTGACTTTGGCCTCGACCACGGCAAGCGGGAAGTCCCTCGCGTAGCGCAGAAGATAGTCCAAGCGCTTCGGGGGCTTGCGAACGAAACCCCTTGCCCACGGGGATGACCCGGCCGTCGGTGATCGTGCGTTGCTCCGCGATTGAATGGGGTTCGTTGTCCCATTTGGCCTGCTGCAAGAGCGGCACCACAGATTTCCGGCACGTGTCGGCTTCGTTCGCCACCCCTTGCCCGCCCCCCGGTCCTCCCCGCTGCACAGTGGCCCCAGCGCGCGACTCTACTGGAGCCGATTTTGGCAGCGCTTAGCCTAAAGTCCCCTTTGTGGAGAGCCACACTTTTTGATTCCCGATCGGAGAAGCTCAAGGGTAGATTTCTGACTTTAATTTCCTACTGGGGACAAACTATGGCTCAGGCAGACTACCCTGTTGAGAAAACCCTGCTGGGCGATCAATACCTGATCCCCGGGACAGAGCATCGGACGCGTCCAAAAAGCAGCCGGCCTGAATGCGCTCTGGAAGGCGACCAATATACCCTCCCTGGCGCGGAGCCGATCTCCACGGGCGAGTTGCTTGCTCGTATGGCAGCGCAACCGCTGCAGCCCCGTCGCGCGCAGTTAAGCGTCAAAACGCTGGCGCTTTTCGGAGACAAGAAAGACTGAAGGTTCGCACCCTCGTCATGGCGCCACGCCTAACTAGTGATCTTTGACGGGTCTGAGCCAGTTCAGTGCCTTGACCAGCGACTGGGGCCAGCATATTTCTGAAGGACGCAAATTAAGCGCTGAATTTGCAGCGCCGCGATAGGCCGCAGCTTTATGAACTGACTTCCCACTCGCTCGATCAATCCGCATCGATAGCCGCCGCACTCCGCGAGCGGCCGGCGGATTTGCGAGCAAGCGAAGGAGGTCAAATGCAAGGCCAAGTTGAATTGCCAGCCACTGGCATGCCGCACGACGGCGAACTGTCACTGATAGTGAAGTATCGGTTCGACGAGCGAACTGCCCATATCGTCGGCGAAAATTATCCCGCAGTGGTTGGCTGGGGCTATTTTGAGATCGCCGTCTTGGGTAACCACGAGAAGGATCTCTACCTCTATTATCCTTTAGAGTTAGACGGTGAGACCCACTGGTTTGGGGTCACTGCACGGTACGACTGGGAAAACGTCCTCATCCACCTCACCATCAAGGCTGTCGATAGCAAGTGGGCCATTCCCCGAGAAAAGAGGGCTGAAGCCCTCAAGGACGCCGAGGAAGAGTCCTGGTATTACACAAGGCACTAAAACCTTGGCGGGAGGGGCTCGTCCCCTCCCGCTTAGCTGTCAGCCGGAGCCACGCGGCGACAGTCATTTACGTAATGCAGAATCCACGAAGCGCGTGACTACTCTGGAAAACAGCCCTTCTGATGCTGTCCTCTTTCTTGAAGGGGTCCGCGCCAAGATTGGTTGCGCGGCGCAGAGGCATATCGACACTCAATGTGGAATATCGCGCGGATCGGATAGGCTTGCGACTTTGCCTGAATGTCTTGCTGGAACTCTTTTCTGCTCAGCAGCGGCGAGACGCGCAGGAGTGGCACGAGAATAGGCGCACTAGGGAGAGCGACCTCGCCCGGGAGGTAACCGAACTTACTCAGCGGCCCTCGAAACTTGTCATTCGCATCAGTGGGCATCACGACGAGGGGGATGCCAGTCCTTTTCTGACCGGACGATAGTGCAGCGCGAATCGCAACTAACGGATCGTTCGTAGTCGTAGACGACAGCACTCGTCTTCATGCAACGACTCCTTCAGATACGATGAAGCAAAGGAAACAAATGCCAAAGTTACCTCCACCAGAAGGGCAATAGTTTAATAGCTGTTAATTTAAGAACCTACGACCCTACTGCTTTAAACGCTGCTCAAGATAAACCAAATCCGCCGAACTCAATAAGAGCACATTGTTCGCTGCTGCATGGTCCCGTGCGGCCCTTGTAAAGTTCTGATTGGAAACGACACAAGCAAACTTTGCCCCGTAATACGCTCGACCTCCCGCAACCTGCTGTATTGCTGAGATGCCCACTGACGAAGACTGATGTTTGCATTGTATAGCGACACGCACCGCGTTCTTCTCAGCAATGATGTCAACGCCGTGATCACCTGTGGTAGGTGTTAGGTGCGCATCCCACCCCTTAGCCCGAAGAATTGCTGCGCATTCCATTTCATATTGTACTCCCACTTCTCCAACTTGCTGAATGGGCAACGAAGGCCGATGTGTGTTCGCTACCGGATCAATTGCGCAGCGACTTGTCAGATCCTTCAAATTACCTCGACGCATTAGTATAAATCCCCTGCCCTCAACTTCCGACACGTCTTCCTGCGAAGCATCGAAGTCGGCAACAATACAGGCTTTATCAACGCCATGCGCTAGCAATGCCGCCGGAATCTGATCTAACTGCAACCTTAAATCCGCAACCGTCTCACTGCTAACAACCAGGATTCGCTTGCCTCCGGCTTCAGCTATAAGATCAACTTCGTTGGTCGAACCGCGCATTGCCAAGATAGAATGCCAACCCCAAAGCGCGAGTTCATCAGCGACAAGCAGTTCCCTTTGCCACAAGGTCAGAGGTTGAGCCGTTTGGCGCGCCATCGCCTCGTCCAGCAATTGCTCAATTACACCCGTCAAAACCCCATTAATTACGCCCTGAAGCACGTCAGCATCAGCAGGAAAAGGGCGGTGCACCCGGTAGAGTTCAGAAAAGCGAACCATTGCCAGGGCGAAAACTTCATTCCTATCGCTCTTCAACAATGTTGATTCTAGAAAAACCGCTTTTTCGTCGAGCCATCGGCTTTCGTCAATATAGCCGTAGTCGTTAGATTTGCGAAGTATTGTGCGCTTCCTCTGCAAAGTTTCAAGATATTTAAAAACTTCACACACAACGATACCGGTGATAAAAGATTGCAATTCTTGAAATGAGCGATGATTAATTGTCTCTGATGTAAATTGGAGCAGTATGCTCCTGGTTGACCGCTGAATCCTGCAAAAGACGAAAGCTAAAAATAAAGCAATAATCAGAATAGCGCCAACCAGATAACTCATCGACCCTTACCCCGGAAGCCAACAAGTCCAATTCTAATTCTATGATTTGATTCCACTCAAGAGGTCACGCGGGTGCCTTCGGGATCGCGAGTACAGCGGCAATCTAGCAGCGGGAAGGGGTTCGGCAAATTGCAATTTTCTGGCGCGACTTGAGCCTCTTAAAAAAATCGCCGTATATTTGATCTTGCGCAGGAAGGTTGCCGCCCGGCCCAAGCGTCCCGCCACGGCGTCAGGCGACTGATAGTATGGCCTGACCGCGTTCTGGACATTTAAAGATGCGAAGCATGCCTGAACCGCATTTTCGATTCCGCGAGTCCTGCTCCCAGCATCCAGCACTTCATTGAACAAACGAGTAAGGTAACGTAGTTGGCGAACGATCTCGCGTTTCGAACCAAGACTAAAAGTTATCTAGAGCGGTATCTAACAACGATGCAGACCGCCCTACGGTGACAAATATTCATCTATGTCATTGAAAATATTGGTGGGCGATCACAGGCTCGAACTGTGGACCCGATGGTTAAAAGTCAGCCGCCGGCGTTCGAAATTGTCCGTCCAAATTCGTGCAAATTTTGGGGACCAGCTTGTGGGCCAAAAACGTGTGACCTAAAATTTTTCTTTGAAAACAACACGTTAGAGCGGTGCATGGCGGAGACGGAGGGATTCGAACCCTCGATACGCGTTTTAGCACGTATAACGCTTTAGCAAAGCGCCGCCTTCAGCCTCTCGGCCACGTCTC
>LNFM01006686.1_pt1 | contig 18773 bp, 14 predicted proteins | sample 596031 | NCBI WGS metagenome assembly LNFM01 (sample SAMN04254537, study PRJNA301005) | activated carbon metagenome | isolation source: dual media filters at the Ann Arbor, Michigan drinking water treatment plant | place: USA: Ann Arbor | reverse complement strand
CGCGGCCACGCACGTCAGGCAGCGTGACGTAGACCTGGCGGTCGAAACGGCCCGGGCGCAGCAGCGCGGGGTCGAGGATGTCGGGCCGGTTGGTGGCCGCCATGACGATGACGCCGAGGTTGGTCTCGAAGCCGTCCATCTCGACCAGCATCTGGTTCAGCGTCTGCTCGCGCTCGTCATTGCCGCCGCCCAGGCCAGCACCGCGGTGGCGGCCGACGGCGTCGATTTCGTCGATGAAGATGATGCAGGGCGCACTCTTCTTGGCCTGCTCGAACATGTCGCGCACACGCGCCGCGCCGACGCCGACGAACATCTCGACGAAGTCGGAGCCGCTGATGCTGAAGAACGGCACCTTGGCCTCGCCGGCGATGGCCTTGGCCAGCAGGGTCTTGCCGGTGCCCGGAGGGCCGACCAGCAGCACGCCGCGCGGGATGCGCCCGCCCAGCTTCTGGAACTTCTGCGGGTCCTTCAGGAAGTCGACCAGTTCCTTCACTTCTTCCTTGGCCTCGTCGCAGCCGGCGACATCCTGGAAGGTGGTGGTGTTGTTGGCCTCGTCGAGCATGCGTGCCTTGCTCTTGCCGAAGCTGAAGGCGCCGCCCTTGCCGCCGCCCTGCATCTGGCGCATGAAGTAGATCCAGACGCCGATGAGCAACAGCATCGGGCCCCAGCTGACGAGGATGCTCATCAGCAGGCTGGGTTCTTCACGCGGGCGCACGTCGAACTTGACGTTGTTGGCGATGAGGTCGCCGACCAGGCCGCGGTCGAGGTAGGTGGCCGTGCTGCGCAGCTTCTTGTCGTCGCTGGTGGTGGCGATGATCTCGGTGCCGCCGCCCGGGCTTTCCTGCAGCGTGACCGACTTGATGCGCTTGCCGCGCACCTCTTCCAGGAAATCGGAGTAGCCGACCTGGTTGCCTTGGGTGGTGCTGCGGTCGAACTGCTTGAACACAGTGAACAGCACGAGCGCGATCACCAGCCAGACGGCGACCTTCGAAAACCATTGATTGTTCACCGCGGCTCCTTTTCCAGTTCAGCGGCACGGCGTGTCGGATTCGGCACACCGCAGTCCACGGTAGTTGGGGTTGATTCTAGGGCAGTCAAGGGTATGAGGGCGGCTGGCAAGGCGTTGTGTACCGGGGTGAAAGGGGTGTCAGACGCACGACCGGAAGTCCCAGAACCGTGCTTGCAGTGCAGATTAGCGGGGTTTCAGTCCCACGCCGACCAGAAAGGTTTCTGCCGATTTGTCACGCGAGGCCTTGGGCTTCATGGCTTTCACGGTGCGGAAGGTCTGGCGGAACAGGGTGACCAGGGTGTTGTAGCCGCTGCCGTGAAAACACTTGCACACCAGCGCGCCTTCAGGCCGCAGGTGGTGGACCGCGAAATCGACGGCCAGTTCCACGAGGTGCTCGACGCGCGCCGTGTCGGTGACCTCGATGCCCGAGAGGTTGGGCGCCATGTCCGAGACCACCACATCCACGGGTTTGCCGGCCAAGGCGTCGTGCAGTTGCTGCGCCACGGCCTCTTCGCGGAAGTCCCCCTGGATGAAGTGCACGCCTTCGATGGGTTCGAAGTCCAGCAGGTCCAGCGCGATGATGGTGCCGCGCAGCTCCCCGGCCGCCGCGCCTTCAGGCGCAAAACGGCGCCGCAGGTACTGGCTCCAGGCGCCGGGCGTCGCGCCCAGGTCCACCACCACCTGCCCCGGCCGGATCAGGCGCAAGGCCTCGTCGATCTCTTTGAGCTTGTAGGCGGCACGGGCGCGGTAGCCCTCGCGCGCTGCCAGCTTGACATAGGTGTCATTGACGTGATCGTGCAGCCACGCCTTGTTGATCTTCTTGCTCTTGCTGTCGATCTTCATTCACGCTCGATAATACGGTCATGACCGCCATTCAGCTTTCACCCGCCCAACGCAAGGAGCACCGCTCCGAAGCCCATCACCTGGACCCGGTCGTCATGATCGGCGGCGACGGGCTCACGCCCGGCGTCGAGAAAGAAGTTCATGCGGCCTTGAACGCGCATGGCCTGATCAAGGTGCGTGTGCTGTCCGACGACCGCCCGGCCCGCGAGGCCATGCTGGCCACGCTGGCCGACAAGCTCGACGCCGCCCCGATCCAGCACATCGGCAAGCTGCTGGTGCTGTGGCGCCCCATTCCGCCCAAGGAAGCCGCCCCACGCGACGACCGCATGCCCGGCCCGCGCACGGTGAAGCTCGTCAGCTTCTCGAAGAGCGGCAATCACCGCGCCACGGTGAAGAAGGTGAAGGTCTTCGGCAACGAGCGTGTCACCGCCGGTGGCAGCATCAAGCGCGTCAAGAAACGCGTGGTCAGCGAGAAGAAGAAGGCGCAGTCGCAGTGAGCGCGGTCGCTGGCGGCCTGGCCGCCAGCCAGGCCAGGGCCAGCACCAGCAGGCCCTTGAGCACGTAGAACACCGCGCTGGCCGCGTGCAACTGGCCAAAGCTGAAGGCACCCTGCCCGGCCCTGGCCGCCGGCATCAGCGGCTGGATGACGAAATAGCCCGCCACGGTGCAGAACAGCGCGCCCAGCGCCAGCACCATGCCCATGCTGAACTGCGGACCGGTCCCGGCCTCAGCCGCACTGCGCGCGGCCCATCGTTCCAGGCCCAGCAGCAGCACGCCCACGGCAAGGCTGGTGTAGGCCTCTTGCGCCAGCATGCGGCCGACCAGCCGGCCGGCCTCGGCACCGCTGAGTTGCGCAAACACCGCCGGTGTGGCCAGCAGCGCCACGCACAACAGCCAGCCCGCCCACAGGCCGGGCAGCAGGCGCCGCGCCCGTTCCAGCAGCGCCCGCATCAGACGTAGCGCACGTCCACGATTTCCCAGCGGCGCACGCCGCCCGGGGCTTGCACCTCGGCCACGTCACCGGCTTCCTTGCCGATGAGCGCGCGCGCGATCGGGCTGCTGATGGAGACCAGGCCCTGCTTGAGGTCGGCCTCGTCGTCGCCGACGATCTGGTAGGTGACCTTGGCACCGCTGTCTTCGTCTTCCAGGTCGACGGTGGTGCCGAACACCACCTTGCCGCCGGCGTCCAGCGACGCGGGCTCGATGATCTGGGCCGCTGCCAGCTTGGACTCGAGTTCCTTGATGCGGCCTTCGATGAAGCCCTGCTTGTCCTTGGCGGCGTCGTACTCGGCGTTTTCCGACAGGTCGCCCTGGGCACGCGCTTCGCTGATGGCCTGGATCACGGCATGCCGCTCCACCGACTTCAGCCGGTGCAGTTCGCTTTTCAGCAGTTCGGCGCCGCGACGCGTGAGGGGGATGGTGACCATGAGAACCACTTGCAGTCGAGGCGAAAGTAAATCCGCCGCAGGGGGCCCCGGTGGGGGCGGCCTGCGGCGGACAGCGAGGCGCGGAGTTTAGTGCAGTTCCGCCTGCAGTTGCGTGTGCAGCGCTTGCAGCGACACCACGCTCAGGCTGTCCTGGTGCTTCAGCGCCTCGGTGGCCGCCTCGGCGCCGGCCATCGTCGTGTAGTAGGTGACACGATGGGCCAGCGCGGCGGTACGGATGTAGCGCGAATCCGCAATCGCCGTGCGTGTTTCATCGACTGTCGTGTAGACCAGTTGGATTTCGCCGGCCTTCACCATGTCGGCGATGTGCGGGCGCCCGTCCTTCACCTTGTTGACCACGCGCACGGGGATGCCGGCTTCCGTGAAGGCCGCTGCCGTGCCCTTGGTGGCCACCACCTGGTAGCCCAGCGCCACGAGGTCACGCGCCACGACGGTGGCGCGTGCCTTGTCGCTGTTCTTCACGGTGATGACCACCGTGCCCTTTTCGGGCAGGCGCGAGCCGGCGCCCAGCTGGCTCTTCAGCATGGCCTCGCCGAAGGTGGCGCCCACGCCCATCACCTCGCCCGTGCTGCGCATCTCGGGCCCCAGGATGGGGTCCACGCCCGGGAACTTGTTGAAGGGGAACACCGCTTCCTTGATGCTGAAGTAAGGCGGCACCACTTCGCGCGGCGGGCGGCCGTCGTCGCTGCGCTGCGAGGCCAGGCTCTGGCCGGCCATGCAGCGCGCGGCGATCTTGGCCAGCGCCTGGCCGGTGGCCTTGCTGACAAAGGGCACGGTGCGGCTGGCGCGCGGGTTCACTTCCAGCACGTACACCACGGCGTCGTCGCCCTCGCCCTGCACCGCAAACTGCGTGTTCATCAGGCCCACCACCTTCAGCGCCCGGGCCATCACGGTGGCCTGACGGCGCATCTCGTCCTGCAACCTGGTGCTCAGGGTGTAGGGCGGCAGCGAGCAAGCGGAATCGCCGCTGTGGATGCCGGCGGCTTCCACGTGTTCCATGATGCCGCCGATCATCACCTCGGTGCCGTCGCTGATGCAGTCGACGTCGACCTCGATGGCGTCGTCGAGGAAGCGGTCCAGCAGCACCGGGCTCTTTTCGCTGACCTGCACGGCCTCGCGCATGTAGCGGTTCAAGTCCTTGTCGCCGTGCACGATCTCCATCGCGCGGCCGCCCAGCACATAGCTCGGGCGCACCACCAGCGGGTAGCCGATCTCCTGCGCCAGTGCCAGGGCCTGCTCTTCGGTGCGCGCGGTGCGGTTGGGCGGCTGCTTCAGGCCCAGCTCGTGCAGCAGCTTCTGGAAACGCTCGCGGTCTTCGGCGATGTCGATGCTGTCGGGGCTGGTGCCGATGATGGGCACACCCGCGCGCTCGAGGTCGAGCGCCAGCTTCAGCGGCGTCTGGCCGCCGTACTGGACGATCACGCCCAGCGGCTGTTCCTTGGCCACGATCTCCAGCACGTCTTCCAGCGTCACCGGCTCGAAGTAGAGGCGGTCCGAGGTGTCGTAGTCGGTCGACACCGTCTCGGGGTTGCAGTTGACCATGATGGTCTCGTAGCCGTCTTCGCGCATGGCGAGTGCCGCGTGCACGCAGCAGTAGTCGAACTCGATGCCCTGGCCGATGCGGTTGGGCCCGCCGCCCAGCACCATGATCTTCTTCTTGTTCGAGGGCGCGGCTTCGCACTCCTCGTCGTAGCTGCTGTACATGTAGGCCGTCTGCGTGGCGAACTCGGCCGCACAGGTGTCCACGCGCTTGTAGACCGGGCGCACGTTCAAGGCATGGCGGCGCCCACGCACGGCGTGCTGGTTGGTGCCCATCAGCTTGGCCAGGCGGCGGTCGCTGAAGCCCTTGCGCTTGACGTGGCGCAGTTCGGCTTCGCTCAAGGAGTCCAAGGTGCGCGCCTTGAGCTGCCGCTCGATCTGGACCAGCTCTTCGATCTGCGCAAGGAACCAGGGGTCGACCGCGGTCTCCTCGAACACCTCTTCAAGACTCATGCCGATGCGGAAGGCGTCGGCCAGGAACAGGATGCGCTCGGGGCCGGCGTTGCCGATCTCGTCGATGATCTCGTCGCGGTCGCTGCTGCGTTCGGTCAGTCCGTCGATGCCGGTCTCCAGGCCGCGCAGCGCCTTCTGGAAGCTCTCCTGGAAGGTGCGGCCGATGGCCATCACCTCGCCCACGCTCTTCATCTGCGTCGTCAGGTGGGCGTCGGCGGCCGGGAACTTCTCGAAGGCAAAACGCGGGATCTTCGTCACCACGTAGTCGATGCTGGGCTCGAAGCTCGCCGGCGTGGCGCCGCCGGTGATGTCGTTGCGCAGTTCGTCCAGCGTGTAGCCCACGGCCAGCTTGGCCGCCACCTTGGCGATGGGGAAACCCGTGGCCTTGGAGGCCAGCGCCGACGAGCGCGAGACGCGCGGATTCATCTCGATCACGATGAGGCGGCCGTTCTGCGGGTTTACCGAGAACTGCACGTTGGAGCCGCCGGTGTCGACGCCGATCTCGCGCAGGATGGCGATGCTGGCATTGCGCATCACCTGGTATTCCTTGTCGGTGAGCGTCTGCGCCGGGGCCACGGTGATGCTGTCACCGGTGTGGATGCCCATGGGGTCGAGGTTCTCGATGCTGCAGACGATGATGCAGTTGTCGGCACGGTCGCGCACGACCTCCATCTCGAACTCTTTCCAGCCGATGAGGCTTTCTTCGATCAGCAGTTCCTTCGTGGGCGACAGGTCCAGCCCGCGCTTGCAGATCTCTTCGAACTCTTCGGGGTTGTAGGCGATGCCGCCGCCCGTGCCGCCCATCGTGAAGCTGGGGCGGATGACCATGGGGAAGCCGGTGCCCCCGATCAGCGCCTGGATGCTCTTCTGCACCGCCAGCGCTTCTTCCATGCTGTGCGCGATGCCACTCTTGGCCGAGTCGAGGCCGATGGATGTCATCGCGTCCTTGAACTTCATGCGGTCTTCGGCCTTCTCGATGGCCTGCTCGTTGGCGCCGATCATCTCGACGCCGTGTTTCGCCAGCACGCCGTGGCGGTGCAGGTCGAGCGCACAGTTCAGCGCCGTCTGGCCGCCCATGGTGGGCAATATCGCGTCGGGCTTTTCCTTCGCGATGATCTTCTCCACCACCTGCCAGGTGATGGGTTCGATGTAGGTCGCATCCGCCATGCCGGGGTCGGTCATGATGGTCGCGGGGTTGCTGTTGACGAGGATGACGCGATAGCCCTCTTCGCGCAGCGCCTTGCAGGCCTGGGCGCCCGAGTAGTCGAACTCGCAGGCCTGCCCGATGACGATGGGCCCGGCGCCGATGATGAGGATGCTCTTCAGGTCTGTGCGCTTAGGCATTCTTCTTCTCCGCTGTCTTCGTCTCGGCCATCAGCGTCGTGAAGCGATCGAACAGGTAGGCAATGTCGTTGGGGCCCGGGCTGGCCTCAGGGTGGCCCTGGAAGCAGAAGGCCGGCTTGTCGGTGCGTGCCAGGCCTTGCAGCGTGCCGTCGAACAGGCTGATGTGCGTGGGCCGCAGCTTCGCAGGCAGCGTTTTCTCGTCCACCGCAAAGCCGTGGTTCTGGCTGGTGATGCTGACGCGGCCGCTGTCCAGGTCTTTCACCGGATGGTTCGCACCATGGTGGCCGAACTTCATCTTGAAGGTCTTGGCGCCGCTGGCCAGCGCCATGATCTGGTGGCCCAGGCAGATGCCGAAGGTGGGCAGGCCGGTCTCGATGAGCTCGCGCGCGGCCTCGATGGCGTAGCTGCAGGGCTCAGGGTCGCCCGGGCCGTTGCTGAGGAAGATGCCGTCGGGCTGCAGCTTCAGCACTTCGGCAGCGGGTGTCTTCGCCGGCACCACCGTGACGCGGCAGCCGCGGCTGGCCAGCATGCGCAGGATGTTGAACTTGACGCCGAAGTCGTAGGCCACGACATGAAAGCGCGCGTTCGTGAGCGTGCCGTAGCCGCCTTCCAGTTGCCACTCGGTCTGCGTCCAGGCGTAGGGCTCGGCCGCCGTCACCACTTGCGCCAGGTCCAGCCCGGCCATAGAGGGAGCGGCTTGTGCCTGGGCCACCGCCAGTTGCACATCGGCATCGCTCACCGTGTACCCGGCTGCGAAGGTGGTGATGCAGCCGTTCTGCGCGCCGGTGTGGCGCAGCACGCGCGTGAGGCGGCGCGTGTCTATGCCCGCAATGGCCACCGTGCCCTCTTTGAGCAGGTAGTCGGGCAGGCTCATCGTGGCGCGGTAGTTCGAGACGCGCAGCGAGATGTCCTTGACGATCAAGCCGGCCGCATGGACCTTGGTCGCCTCGACGTCCTCGGCATTCACGCCGACGTTGCCGATGTGCGGGTAGGTCAGCGTGACGATCTGGCGGCAGTAGCTGGGGTCGGTGAGGATCTCCTGGTAACCGGTGAGCGCGGTGTTGAACACCACCTCACCGACCGTGAAACCAGGGGCCCCGACACTTGTGCCGTGGAAGATGGTGCCGTCTGCGAGGGCGAGCAGCGCAGGCGGCAACGAGGGAACCAGTGACGGCGGCAAAGGGAAAGCTCCGGGGTTCGCGCACACCCAGCGCCCGGATCTCGCCCCCGCCTGGGCAGGGGTGAAACAAGGGTCCGAGGGAAAACCGACTGCGGAGTTTCGCTGAAGTGCTGCGTTGTTGGCGGGTAAACCGCCGGAGTATAGCCGGCAGCCGCACCCGAACCGGATCAGAGCGAGGGCAAAACCGCAGGCTTACAGCCCCAGCGCAGCGATGCCGGCACGCGCGATCTGCGCGTCTTCGGTGGACTTCACGCCGCTCACACCGACGGCGCCGACGCACTGGCCTTCGACGACGATGGGCACGCCGCCTTCCAGCATGCCCTGCAGTGCCGGCGCGCTGAGGAAAGACACGCGCCCGCCGTTGATCATGTCTTCATAGACCTTGCTTTCGCGGCGGCCGATGGCGGCCGTGCGCGCCTTGGCTGGTGCGATCTCGGCCGAAATCGGCGCGGCCCCGTCGAGGCGCTGCAGCCACAGCAGGTGGCCACCGTCGTCGACGATGGCCAGCGTGACGGCCCAGTGGTTCTTGGTGGCTTCGGCTTCAGCGGCAGCAGCAATGGCGCGCGCGTCTTCCAGGGTGAGGGTGGGTTTGCTGTTCATGACCATGACGATAACGCCCGAACGCCGCGCATAACGGCCGGCCGGCTAGGGGCATGCCCGGGTTCGCCCCCGCGCCGATAGAATACGCGCTGCGTCAAACTAGGCGCTTCACTCACTTCCCGGAGGTTGTTCCATGAACGAAAGCGTGCAGAACTATCCTGGCGTTGCCGGTGGCGGCGCGCTGGCGGCGCAGCGCAACCGCGTGCTGCGCAACACCTACTGGCTGCTGGCACTTTCCATGGTGCCGACGGTGCTGGGCGCCTGGATCGGCGTGCAGACCGGCATGATGCGCGGCATGGGCATGGGCCTGAGCGCCATCGTCTTCCTGGGCGGCGCCTTCGGCTTCATGTTTGCCATCGAGAAGTTCAAGAATTCCGCGGCTGGCGTGCCCATCCTGCTGGCCTTCACCTTCTTCATGGGTCTGATGCTGTCGCGCCTGGTGGGCAGCGTGCTCGGCCTGGCCAATGGCGCCAGTCTGATCATGACCGCCTTCGCCGGCACGGGCGCCGTGTTCCTGGGCATGGCCAGCCTGAGCACGGTGATCAAGCGCGACCTGTCGCAGATGGGCAAGTTCCTGTTCATCGGCGTCATCCTGCTGCTGGTGGCTGGCCTGGCCAACATCTTCATCCAGAGCAGCGCGCTGATGATCACGCTGTCGGTGCTGGCCATCGGCATCTTCTCGTTTTTCATCCTCTACGACCTGAAGCGCGTTCAGGACGGCGAAGAGACCAACTACATCAGCGCCACACTGGGCGTCTACCTGAGCGTCTACAACGTCTTCAGCAACCTGCTGGCGCTGCTGGGCATCTTCGGCGGCGAACGCGAGTAGTTCGGTTCTGCGCCATCAAAAACGGGGCCCTCGGGCCCCGTTTTCCATTGCCTGGCGTGGCTGCCTCAAAGGCGGTCGAACACCGCCATGCTCTCCACGTGCGCCGTGTGCGGGAACATGTTCACCACACCGGCCAGGCTGCAGCGGTAGCCGCCCTGGTGCACCAGCAAGCCGGCGTCGCGCGCCAGCGTGGCGGGGTTGCAACTGACGTAGACGATGCGCTGCGGCAACTCGAAGCCGCCTTCGGCATGCAGGTCGGCCACGGCCTTGGCCAGCGCAAAGGCGCCCTCACGCGGTGGGTCCACCAGCCAGCGCTGGGCACTGCCGGCGGCGCGCAGGTCGGCCGGCGTGATCTCGAAGAGGTTGCGCGCCTCGAAGCAGGTCTTGCTCGACAGGCCGTTGAGCCGGGCGTTGTCACGCGCGCGGGCCACGAGCGTCTCGCTGCCTTCGATGCCCAGCACACCGGCCGCCTTCGTGGCCAGCGGCAGCGTGAAGTTGCCCAGGCCGCAGAACCAGTCGATGACCTGGTCATGCGGCTGCACATCCAGCAGCTTCAGCGCACGGTCCACCAGGACGCGGTTGATGTACGGGTTGACCTGCGTGAAGTCGGTCGGCTTGAAGGGCATGGTGATGCCGAACTCGGGCAGCCGGTAGCTCAGCACCGGGCCGCCTTCATCCAGCAGGTGCACCGTGTCCGGCCCCTTGGGCTGCAGCCACCACTGCACGTCGTGGATGGCGGCGAAATCGCGCAGGCGCTGCGCATCGCCGGGCGTCAGCGGGGCGAGGTTGCGCAGCACCAACGCGGTGACCGGCCCGTCCACGCCCTCGCCCGCCGCCAGTTCGATCTGCGGCATCTGCTCACGCAACTCCATGCTGCCGATCAGCGCACGCAACGGCATCAGCATGGCACTCACTTTGGCCGGCAGCACCGGGCAGACCTGCATGTCGGCCACATAACGCGACTTGCGCTCGTGGAAGCCGATCAGCACCGTGCCCTTCTTGTGCACGTAGCGTACCGACAGGCGTGCCCGGTCGCGGTAGCCCCAGGCAGGGCCTTCTATCGGCCGCAGCAAGCGCTCGGCCTTGACCTTGGCCAGGTGCCACAGGTTGTCTTCCAGCACACGCTGCTTCACCGCCACCTGTGCCGCCGGGTGCAGGTGCTGCATCTTGCAGCCGCCACACGCGCCGGTGTGCAGACCGAAGTGCGGGCAGCCGGGGCGCACACGCTGCGGGCTTTCACGGCCCAGGGCCGACATCGTGCCCTGCTCCCAGTTGTTCTTCTTGCGCGACACCTGCACCTGCACCCGCTCACCGGGCAGCGCGCCTTCGATGAAGACCACCTTGCCGGCACCGGGCTCGCCGGGCGCGCCGTCCTGCACCTCCGGCTTGGGACGATGGGCGATGCCCTGGGCCTCAAGGTCGAGCGACTCGACCTCGAGCCAATCGAATCCGCTGCTCATGCGTGGTGTTTTGCGGCGTTGCCGGTGTCAGCGCGCCGGCAGCAGCCGCGCGGGGTCGACAGGCTTGCCCTGGCGACGGATCTCGAAGTGCAGCTGCACGCGCTCGGCGTCGCTGTTGCCCATTTCGGCGATCTTCTGGCCGCGACGCACTGGCTGGTCTTCCTTGACCAGCAGCTTCTGGTTGTGGGCGTAGGCGGTCAGGTAGGTGGCGTTGTGCTTGACGATGACGAGGTTGCCGTAGCCACGCAGACCTGCGCCGGCGTAGACCACGCGGCCGTCGGCAGCGGCCAGCACAGGGTCACCCGCTTTGCCGGTGATGGCCAGGCCCTTGCTCTTGACCTCGTCGAAAGCGGTGGCCACCGGGCCTGCGGCGGGCCACATCCAGTTCGGCTCGCCTTCGGGGTCGCGGGTCGTGGTGGCCGGCGCAGACGCCGCCGCAGCAGCAGCCGCCAGCAGCCCCGCTGAAGCCGCACCCGAGGTGACGGGCGCTGCCGTGCCGTCCAGCGGCCGGTTTTCCACGCGGCCTGCAGCGGCCACGGGGCGTGTCACCACGGCCGATGACTCGGCCACGGGCGCCACCACCCGCAGGACCTGCCCGACTTCGATGACGTTGGGGTTGTCCAGCCCGTTCCAGCGCGCGATGTCACGCCAGTTCTGGCCGTTTTCCAGGCCGACGCGTATCAGCGTGTCGCCCGGCCTCACCGTGTAGTAGCCGGGCTTGCCGGCGTTTTCGATGCCCGGTGGTGGTGGCTTGCTGGCAGCAGCCTCCACGGCGGACATGGTGCCGGGTGAGGCGCCTGAGCCAGATGCTGTGGCCGTGGACGCTGGCCTTGCAGCCGCACCGCCTTGGCGGTCCTCCACCGGTGCGCGGTGGCCGGGCGAGGCGCACGCCGTCAGGCCCAATGCCAGGACCAAGGCCCCCAGCCTGAGGTCCAGGCGCCAGGCGGGGTGTGAAAACAGGACGATCAGTTTGTACTTCATGCCGCGCCCGATTTTAGGGGCACGAAGTGCACGGCATCGAGCCACTGCCGCTGCAGACCCTCGGGCCGGCGGTCGATCACCAGCAAGCCCTGCTGGCCGCCACGTGCGGCATCGTGCATCGGTGCGACGAGGCGCCCACCCACGGCGAGTTGCTCCAGCCACGCCGGCGGCAGGTCTTCGCCGCCAGCGGCGGCGACGATGCTGTCGAACGGTGCGCGCGGGGCATGGCCCAGGCGGCCGTCGCCATAGACCAGGCGCAGGTCACCGGCGCGCTGGCCGACCAGATTGTCACGGGCCTTGTCGTGCAGCGCCTTGAGCCGCTCGATCGAAACCACGCTGCGGCTCAGCAAGGCCAGCAGTGCAGCCTGGTAGCCGCAGCCCGTGCCGATTTCGAGCACACGCCCGAGGTGACCCTGCGCTTGCGCCGTGGCGCCTTCGAACAGCAGCTGCAGCATGCGCGCCACGACCGATGGCTTGCTGATGGTCTGCGAAAGACCGATGGGCAGCGACGTGTCTTCGTAGGCCTGCGTGGCCAGGGCGCTGTCGACAAAACGATGACGCTCCACGCTGCTGAAGGCTTGCAGCACCGCTTCGACCCGGATGCCATCGGCACGCAGGCGCTGCACCATGCGCCCACGCACGGCAGCAGAGTCCAGGCCCAGGCCGCGTGATTGGTGGCGCCCGGCGGCCTGCTGCGCCGCAGCGTCGGCCGCGTGCTGCAGCGGCGCCTGGGGGCGCAGGACCTCACCCGCGGGGGCGCGTGGACCGCCCTGCATGCGGTCCAGCGCCAACGGGAAACGTGTCGTGCGCGGCGCGCCCGGTGGGCCTGCGGGCTTGTGGCTCACGTCGCCGCTGTGGCCAGGCGTTGGGCCCAGGTGCCGTGCATGGCGTGGTCGGTCAGGTCCACCTGCAGCGGCGTGATCGACACCTTCCCCTGGGCCACGGCGTGAAAGTCGGTGCCTTCGCCGGCTTCACGCGCGTCACCGGCCGGGCCTATCCAGTAGATGGCCTCGCCGCGCGGGTTGGTCTGGCGGATGACGGGCTCGCTGGCATGCCGGCGACCCAGGCGCGTGATGACACGCGGCAATTGCATCGCATCGGCGCGGTTCGGGATGTTGACGTTCAGCAGCCAGGGCGGGCCCTGCAGCGAGGCTTGCGCCAGCACCTGCTCGACGATGGCACGCGCGGTGGCGGCCGCGGCGTCGATCTCGCCCCAACCCTTGACACCCTGCGAAAACGCGATGGCCGGCACGCCGAAAAGATAGCCTTCCATCGCCGCGGCCACGGTGCCGGAGTACAGCGTGTCGTCGCCCATGTTGGCGCCGTTGTTGATGCCCGAAAGCACCAGATCGGGCCGGTGCCCGAGCACGCCGGTCAGGGCCACGTGCACACAGTCGGACGGCGTGCCGTTGACCACATTGCAAGGAAAGCCCAAGGCGCCGCGCGCCTGGAAGATGTTCAGCGGCCGCCCCAGCGTGAGAGCGTTGCTGGTGCCGCTGGCGTTTTGTTCCGGGGCGAAGACGGTGATCTCGCCCAGGCCCTCGCAGGCCTGCACCAGGGCCGCCAGGCCGGGGGCGAGATAACCGTCGTCGTTGGCGATGAGGATGCGCATGCGTCGATTGTAGGGAGACGCGGCGAAAAAAAAGGCGGGCCGAAGCCCGCCTTGCTTGCCTGGCCCGCAGGCCTGGCGGTCAGAACTTCAGCGTCGCGCCCACGGTGTAGGCACGGCCCACCACGTCGTAGTACGACGGGAAGGTGTTGCCGCTGTTCGTCGAGGTGGTGCCGATGGTGCTGCCCACTTCCGGCGGCTTCTTGTCGAAGGCGTTGGCCACCGAGACCTGCACCTTCAGGTTCTTGGTGACGTTCCAGTCGGCACGCAGGTCGACGTAGCTGTAGGCCTTGACGGTCGAGAACTGCGGCAGGTAGTTGGTGCCGCCCGGCTCCTCGATGACCTTGCCCACATAGCGCCAGTTGTAGGCGAAGTTCCAGTCGCCCACGGCCCAGCTGCCGCGCTGGCTGAACTTGGTCTTGTAGTTCGGGCCACCGCAGCTGGTGCCGTACTGACCCAGGCAATCCAGCAGCGGCACGCCGGGGATGGTCTGGAACTCGTACTTCGTCACCTGGTTGGCACTCAGCGACAGGTCGACACGGCCCCACTTCGGGTCGAGGCCGAGGTTGCGCAGCGGCAGGCGGTAACGCACTTCGAGGTCGTAACCTGAGGTCCAGTCGGTACCCAGGTTGGAGGTCGAGGTGTTCACGCCAGGTGCGGAGCCGCCGTTGAAGGTGCCGTCCACCGGGCTGCGACCGATCAAGCCGCACAGCGAGTTGAAGCCCAGACCCGGGTTCAGCCCCGTGGTGTAGCAGCCGTTGATGACTTGCGGAGCGGTCGCGGCGCTGACCGACTTGTTGATCTGGATCTGATAGAAGTCCAGAGACATCGTCAGGCCAGGCGCGAAGTCGGGTTCAAACACCAGACCGATGGTCGAGGTGTCGGCTTCTTCAGGCCCCAGGTTGGGGTTACCGCCTGCCACGACGTTGATCTGGCCGGCCGAGGGCTGGGGCACTGCACCGAACTGGCCCAGCGGCACGCCGGTTTGCAAGCACAGGTTCGACAGCGTACCGGGCGTGTTGGCCTGGGCAGCGCTGATGGCGTTGCCGGCGCATGGGTCGACGGCCAGGTTCGCCAGCCCCGACACCACCGGTGCGTACAGCTCGTTGACGTTCGGAGCACGCGTGGCACGCTGCTTCATGGCGCGGAGACGCAGGCCCTTGACCGGGGTCCACTCGCCGCCGAACTTCCAGCTGTCGTAGTTCTTGCTGCTGGCGCCCGAGGTGAACTCGGTGGTGCGGAAACCCGTCTCCAGGTTCAGCGACTTCACGCCAGGCAGGTCGGCCACCAGAGGAACGATGGCCTCGAAGAAGCCTTCGTTCAGCTTCAGCGTGCCCTTGCGGTCGGGCAGCGGGGCACCCGTGCCCAGCACTTCGCCCTGAATCTGCGATGGGCCGTCAGACGCGTTGCCGCCAGTGGTGGTGCGCTGCTCGGCGCCGATGGCCAGAGAGACCGGAGCCTTGGCAAACGGGCTCTTGATGGCGCCGAGGTCGCCGGAGAAGCTGGCCGAATAGACCTTCTGCGTCACCGTCTGCTGTTGCAGCGCGTTGACGTTGAAGAAGGCGAGCATCGCGGGCGTGATGCTCCCCTCTGCACCGAACACGTTCAGCGGCACGCACCCGTTGGCGGTGCTGGTGCACGTGGTGGTGCTCAGCGCGTTCAAGGCCTGGCGTGAGCGAGCCAGCGAACCCCAGTTCACACGGGTGCTGACCTGGAAGGCACGACCGCTGCTGATGTAGGCGTCGTAACCCCAGTTGTTCAAGAACGGCAGTGCGCCCTTGACCCCTACCGTGTACTGCGAGGTCTCGTTATCGAAATCGTTGATGCGTGGGCCGATCTCGGTGATGCGGCGGTTGATCTGCATCTGCACGATGGTCGTGCCGCCAGCACCCGAGACGCAACCAGCGGTTGCGATTTGGTAGGCCGCGCACAGTTGGTTGCGCATGGCCGTCGGGATGTACGGGTTGCCGATGGGCACGTCGTACGTGTTGTTGAAGGTGCCAGTGCTGGCCAGGTTCAGCTCGACCTTTGAACGCGTGTAGAACAGGTCGGCGTAGACCTGTGCGTTGTCGTTGATCGTGTACTCGGCCAGCGCCGTCATCTGCGTGCGGTCAAGCGGCGTGATGAAGTAGTTCGGCGGGTTGAAGTTAAACAGTGTGGCCGCACCCGAAGCACCCAGAGTGCCGGTGGCGGGGTTGATCTGGCGTGTACCGGGCAGCGCGCCGTTCAGGCCTGCGTTCCAGTCTGCGGCCGGCACGTTGGCCGGGCGGATGATGGTGAATGCAGAAGGCACCGTGGTACCCGAGCCACCCGGGTTGCCGGTGGTCGAGGTGATCGAGAAGATGCTGAACGGGCGCTCGCCCTGGGTCAGCGGGTTGGTCTTGGCCTGACCCACGCTCAGCGCGACGTTGCCCTTGCCTTCGGCGAAGCCGGCGCCCAGGGTCAGGTCGGTGCGGTAACGCTTGGCGTCGCCTTCTTCCGAAACGCCGTAGGAGCCCGAGGCTTCAATGCCCTGGAAGTTCTTCTTCAGCACGAAGTTCACGACGCCGGCCACGGCGTCGGCACCGTACACGGCGGAAGCGCCGCCGGTGACGATGTCCACGCGCTCAAGCAGCGACACGGGAATGGAGTTGGTGTCCACCACGCCGGCCAGGTTGAACGGCACCATGCGGCGGCCGTTCACCAACACCAGGGTGCGGTTGGTGCCCAGACCACGCAACTGGATCGTGGCGCCGCCGCCCGAACCGTTGTTGGTGTTGGCGCCGATGGCGGGCGTGGTGGCAGGCAGGCTGCGCACCACTTCTTCCACGGCCACCGGCTGCGTGGTGTTGAGCTCTGCAGCGCTGACGCTGGAGATGGGGCTGTTGGACACGGCACCCAAGGTGCGGATGCGCGAGCCCGTGATTTCTATGCGCTCGGTCGTCTGTGCCATCGCCGGCACTGCGCCTGCGAGCAAGACGCCGCCCAGCGCCACAAGGACGCCGGTGCTGACTTTTGTCTTCTTGAACATGTGAATCGAACTCCTGATGTAGAGATTGCCCAGTCAATTCACTCGCCGCCGCGTTCCTTCAGGCCTGTTCATGGCGGGCCTGTCCCTCGCGCTGGCATCGTGTGAAACGATTGTCACGGCAAGCATGTACCGTGCCTCTTGGTGAGGTCCCGCGAATCGGGGCTGCAGCGAAGACAAGGCCCTGTCGAACGCAGGGCGACCACGGCCATGACCCGTACAAAGCCTTGCAATTCAAGGGCTTGCGACTGTCAAGCTTTCTCGCGCCTGGTGGCTACCCAGGGTTAGCCCCAGGGGTCTGCGCGGAACTTGTCGTTGGGGTGATGCAACAGACGGGCTCGTGACGGGCCTCCAACGGCCGTCACCGGCGGTGCTTCAATGCACCAAGGGGCGCGCGGCCGGGCTGGCTTGCAGGCGCGGCACCGCAGCCAGGAGGGCCCGGGTGTAGGCCTGCGACGGATGCGCCAGCACCTCCGCACACGGCCCCTGCTCTTCGATGCGGCCGGCCTGCATCACCGCCACGAAGTCCGCGATGTACTCCACCACACCGATGTTGTGCGTGATGAAGAGGTAGCTCACACCCAGTTCCGCTTGCAACTCGCGCAGCAGATTCAGGATCTGCGCCTGCACCGAGACATCCAGCGCCGAGGTCGGCTCGTCGCAGACGATCAGCCGCGGCTGCACCGCCAGCGCCCTGGCGATGGCGATGCGCTGGCGCTGGCCGCCGCTGAACTCATGCGGATGGCGGCCCAGTGCGTCGCGGCGCAGGCCCACCTGGTCCACCAGGCGCTCGATGCGCGCGCGGCGTGTGGTGGTGTCCAGGTCGGGCTGCAGGGCCGCCAGGCCTTCGTCGAGGATCTCTGCCACGCGCATGCGCGGGTTCAGCGACGCGAAGGGGTCCTGGAAGATGATCTGCACCTGGGCCCGCACGGCCTGCAGTTCGGCGCCCTGCAGCTCCAGCAGGTTGCGGCCCTGCAGCAGCGCCCTGCCCTGCACCGTGGCCACGCGCCGCAGCAGCTGCACGATGGCCTTGCCGGTGGTGGTCTTGCCGCAGCCGCTTTCTCCCACCAGCGCCAGCGTACGGCCCTGCGGCACCTGGAAGGACACGCCGCCGACGGCGTCGAAATGGCCCACCACGCGCTGCAGGAGGCCGCCGCGCACGGGGTAGCGCACGCGCAGCTCCTGCACGTCCAGCAGCGGGGCGCCCGGCCCGGGCTGCGCCGCAGCCGGCGCCGCGGCCGCAGCCGCCACTTCGACGCGGGGCGCTTGCGGCATGGCCTGCGCGCCCGGCGCCCAACGCAGGCAGCGCACGCTGTGCGCCGCGGACACTTCGTCCAGCGTGGGCAGCGTGTTCGCGCAATGCGGCATCACCACCGCGCAGCGTGGCGCGAAGCGGCAGCCGGCGAAGGCCTGCGTCAGCGGCGGCACCGTGCCGGCAATGGCTTCCAGCGCCGCGCCGCGCTGCGCGCCGCCGGGCAAGGCGCGCAGCAGGGCCTGCGCATAGGGGTGGCGCGGCGCGCTGAAAAACTCGCCAGCCGGGGCCACTTCGATGATCTGCCCGGCATACATCAGGGCCACGCGGTGGGCCATGCCCGAGACCACGGCCAGGTCGTGGGTGATGAGCAGCAGGCCCATGCCACGTTCACGCTGCAGGTCCTTGAGCAGTTCCAGGATCTGCGCCTGGATGGTGACGTCCAGCGCGGTGGTGGGCTCGTCGGCGACCAGGAAATCGGGCTCGGCAGCCAGCGCGATGGCGATCATCACGCGCTGCTTCTGGCCCCCGCTCATGCGGAAGGGGTAGTCGTCGAAGCGGCGCTCGGGCTCGGGAATGCCCACGCGCCTGAGCCAGTCCAGCGCCTTGGCGCGCGCGGCGGCGCCGCGCAGCGGCGTGTGGGCTTCGATGGCTTCCACCACCTGCGCGCCGACCCGCATCACCGGGTTCAGGCTGGTCGAAGGCTCTTGAAAGATCATGCCGATGCGGCCGCCGCGCACGGCACGCATCTGCGCTTCGGGCAGGGCCAGCACGTCGATGTCGGATGGCCCGTCCCGGCCGGCACCGACGATGTGCAGGTCGCCGCCGGCCACCACGCCGGCCTCGGGCAGCAAGCGCATCAGCGCCAGCGCGGTCATGCTCTTGCCGCAGCCGCTTTCGCCCACCAGCGCGAAGGTCTCGCCCCGTTGGATGCTCAGGCTCAGCCCGGCGATGGCGCGCACCACGCCCGCTTCCGCGTCGATCTCCACCTGCAGGTCTTGGATGCGGATCATCGGCTCAGCCCACTTTCACGGCGCGCCCCTGGCGGCGGCTGCGGAACACCGCCGCACGGGGGTCGAAGGCGTCGCGCACGCCGTCGGCGAAAAGGTTGGCGGCCAGCACCAGCGTCACCATGAAGCCGAAGGCCGAGGCGAAGCTCCACCACACCACGGGGTCGCGGCTCATCTCGTTGCGCGCCAGGTTGATCATGCCGCCGAAGCTG
>LNFM01006684.1_pt1 | contig 18775 bp, 17 predicted proteins | sample 596031 | NCBI WGS metagenome assembly LNFM01 (sample SAMN04254537, study PRJNA301005) | activated carbon metagenome | isolation source: dual media filters at the Ann Arbor, Michigan drinking water treatment plant | place: USA: Ann Arbor | reverse complement strand
GCGTGATGCAGATGGAGTACCGCGACTGCGTCATCAACCTGCTCGACACCCCCGGCCACCAGGACTTCAGCGAAGACACCTACCGCGTGCTGACGGCGGTGGACGCGGCGCTGATGGTCATCGACGCCGCCAACGGCGTGGAGCCGCAGACACGCCGCCTGCTGCAGGTCTGCCGCGCGCGCAACACGCCCATCCTCACCTTCGTCAACAAGATGGACCGCGAGGTGAAGGACCCGCTGGCGCTGATGGACGAGATCGAGCGCGAGCTGGGCATGGAGGTGGTGCCCTTCACCTGGCCCGTGGGCATGGGCAAGGCCTTCCACGGCGTGATGGACCTGCGCGAAAAGCAGATGCGCGTCTTCAGCCCGGGCGAAGACCGCAAGGGTGCGGAAGACGAGATCCTCGACGGCCTGCACAACCCGGCCTATGCCGAACGCTTCGGCATGCAGTACGCCCAGGCCGAGGGCGAGATCAGCCTGCTGACCGACGCCGCGCCGCCTTTCGATGAAGCGGCTTTCCTCTCGGGCAAGCAGACGCCGATGTTCTTCGGCAGCGCCGTGAACAACTTCGGCGTGCGCGAGGTGCTGGACGCGCTAGTGGACCTGGCGCCGCCGCCGGCCGAGCGCCGCGCGATGCAGCGCACGGTGCAGCCCGAGGAAGCCAAGTTCACCGGCGTCGTGTTCAAGATCCAGGCCAACATGGACCCGGCGCACCGCGACCGCATCGCCTTCGTGCGCGTGGCCAGCGGCAAGTTCACGCGCGGCATGCGCCTGAAGGTGGCGCGCAGCGGCAAGGAGCTGCGGCCCAACACCGTCGTCACCTTCATGAGCCAGCGCCGCGAGCTGCTCGATGAAGCCTTTGCCGGCGACATCATCGGCATTCCCAACCACGGCGTGCTGCAGCTGGGCGACACCTTGAGCGAAGGCGAAAGCCTGCAGTTCACCGGCCTGCCCTTCTTCGCGCCCGAGATGTTCCGCAGCGTCGAGGTCGCCGACCCGCTGAAGACCAAGCAGCTGCGTGCCGGCCTGACGCAGCTGGGCGAGGAAGGCGCGATCCAGGTCTTCCGCCCCGTGGCCGGCAGCGTGCTGCTGCTGGGCGCGGTGGGACAGCTGCAGTTCGAGGTGGTGGCGCACCGCCTCGAGCACGAATACAGCTGCAAGGCGCGCATCATGCCGGCGCGCTACAACGTGGCGCGCTGGGTGACGTGCCCGGAAGAGAACGGCGGCGCGAAAGAGCTGCAGCGCTTCATCGACGGCAACAGCCACCGCGTGGCGCTGGACGCGGTGGACGCGCCCACCGTGCTGCTGGAATACGCCGGCGAGCTGCGCGCCATGCAGGACAACTGGCCCAAGATCCAGTTCCACGCGCTGCGCGAGCACGCCGGGCTGGTGTTCCAGAAGCAGCTGGACGGCTGAGGAACGGCGCTTTTACAATTTCAGCCTGCGAAGCTGAAATAGCAAATCCGCATGTTTGAACGCACCGCCCGCGCCCGCCTGCTGCGGCTGACGCGCGGCTTTCCGGTGGTGGTGGTCACGGGCCCGCGGCAATCGGGCAAGACGACGCTGGCGCGCTCGGCGCTGCCGGGCCACGCCTACGTCTCGCTGGAAGACCCCGACGTGCGCCAGCGTGTGGCCGCAGACCCGCGCGGTTTTCTCGCCGCCCATGCCGGGGGTGTGGTGCTCGACGAAGCCCAGCGTGTGCCCGCGCTGCTGTCTTACCTGCAGACCGCGGTGGACGCTGACCGCCGGCCCGGGCGTTACATCGTCACCGGTTCACAGAACCTGCTGCTCTCGGCCGCCATCAGCCAGAGCCTGGCCGGCCGCGCCGGCTTTCTCGAGCTGTTGCCGCTGTCGTACGCCGAAGGGGGCCCCGCCTTCGACGCCTTGACGCTGGACGAGCTGCTGCAGCGCGGCGCCTACCCGGCCATCCACGGCACCGACGTGGACGCCGCGGACTGGCATGCCAGCTACGTGGCCAGCTACCTGGAGCGCGACGTGCGCGACATCAGTCGCATCACCGATCTGCTGCAGTTCCAGCGCTTCATGCGTCTGATGGCCGCACGTTGCGGGCAGCTGCTGAACCTGAACGCGGTGGCCCATGACCTGGGCGTGGCACAGACCACCGCGCGTGATTGGCTGGGCGTGCTGGAGGCCAGCTTCGTCGCTTTCCGCCTGCCGCCCTACCACGTCAACTTTGGCAAGCGCCTGGTGAAGACGCCCAAGCTCTATTTCCACGACACCGGCCTCGCTGCGTGGTTGCTGGGCATCACCGACGCGGCGGCGATGAACAGCCACCCGATGCGCGGCGCGCTGTTCGAGAACCTGTGCATCACCGATTTCGTCAAGCACCTGCGCCACACCGGCGCAGCGGGCACACCCTATTTCTGGCGCGACAACATCGGCAACGAAGTCGACCTGCTGATCGAAGGTGCGGGCGTGCTGCAGCCGGTGGAGTTCAAGTCTGGCGCCACCTTCCAGCCGGAATGGCTGCGTGGCCTGCAGACCTGGCAGCGCCATGCAGCAGCGGCGCGGCAGGGCCCGCCGCTGCTGGTGTGCGGCGCGCCCGGCAACCAGCAACTGCAAGGCGTGGGCGTGGCGCACTGGCGCAGCGCCTTGCGCGTGCTCGGCTGACCGGGCCGAAGTCGGCCTTGCTAGAAGCCGCTGCCGGGCTGCGCGAGGTACTCGCGTTCAGCCGGGGTGCTGTCGCGGCCCAGCGCCGCATTGCGGTGGGGAAAGCGGCCGAACTGGCGGATGACGTCGCGGTGCTTGTGCGCGTAGTCGAGCGCGCCCTGCAACGCCGCGGTGTGTTCACCGGCGTCGGCCACCAGGGCCTCGAACAAGGCCACGCAGCGGTCTTGCAAGGCGAGGTCTTCGGCATGTTCCAGCGGCATGCAGGCGAACCAGCGCTGCAAGGGGTGCAGCTTGAGGTGGTCGCCGCTGTCGACCAGCCTCAGCGCCAAAGTGCGGGCACGCGCATCGCCGGCAAAGGCGCGCGCCTGGCCGCGAAAGAGGTTGCGCGTGAACTGGTCCAGCACGATCACTTCGGCCAGCACCGACGGCGCATCGTCACCCCAACCCAGCGGTGCCGCCAGCGCCTGCGCCACCAGCGGGCCGAAGCGCTGGCGGATGCTGTCGTCGAACGCGGCGCTCTTCACGAACCACTCGCGGCTCGTCGCCAGCGGTGCGGCGCCAAACCAGAAATCCAGCACGTCAGCAGCGTTCATGGCGCCAGCCTAGCGCATGCGCGCGCTCAGGACAGCAGGGCTTCCGCGCGTTCGGCCGGCTGCGGCGGCGTGGCGCCGGACAGCCGCGCCTCGATCTGCTCGGCAAGGTACAGCGCATCGCGCGCCACGCCCGAGAAGCGCCCCGAGCCCCAGGTGTGCAGCCACGGCAGGCCGATGAAGTACAGGCCCGGCACCGCAGTGACGCCGCGCACGTGGCCGGGCTGGCCCCGGCCGTTGAAGACCGGCGCGTCGAGCCAGCGGAAATCGGGCTGGAAGCCGATGCACCACACCACGCTGGTGATGCCCGCCTCGCGCAGGTTCAGCGCCGTGCGCTCCTCGGCCGGCTCCCACACCGGCGTGTAGACGCCGCCCGGCGGCGCGGCGATGCCGTGCTTCTCGATGAACTTGTCGATGCTGGCGTTGATGCCGTTGTAAATGCGGTCGGCGTGGTCGAGGTTGCTCTTCAGGTCGGGCGCGAACTGCAGCGTCACGCCGTCGGCGGCCAGCCCGGTGAGCAGGCCGTAGAGCTGCATGCCGTCCTTCGCAAACGCACGCAGGTCGATGTCGCGCCCGCCGTCGCGGCCGGTCACGTAATGGTTGGTGTTGTCGCGCACGCCTTCGCGCAGCGGATGCTCGTGCACCGGCATGTCGTAGTAGTTCATCTCGGCCAGCCAGGTGACGACGTCCTTGCCGCGGTAGAAGCGCGCGCAGCGCGGCGCATCGCCGGTGGCCAGCACGACTTCGCGGCCGGCCAGGTGCAGGTCTTCGGCGATCTGCGCGCCGCTCTGGCCGTTGCCCACCACCAGCACCTTGCCCGGCGGCAGGGCCTGCGGGTTGCGGTACTGCTCGCTGTGCAGTTGCAGCACGTCGGCCGGCAGGCGCTCGGCCAGGCGCGGGATGATGGGCTGGTGGTAGCCGCCGCTGGCCACCACCACCTGGTCGGCGATGTAGACCGTGCGATGCGGGCCCTGGTCGGTGTGCACCTCGAAGCCGCCGCCCGCGGCCGCGCTGCGCGGCGCCACGCGCTGCACCGTGACGCCGGTCTTCAGCGGCGGGTCGACATGGCGCACGAAGCCTTCGAGGTACTCGATGATCTGGCTCTTCACCATGAAGCCGTGCGGATCGTCGCCGCGGTACTCAAAACCCGGCAGCTTGCACTGCCAGTTCGGCGTGACGAGGCAGAAGCTGTCCCAGCGCTGCGTGCGCCAGGTGTGCACGGCGTCGTGCTTTTCCAGCACCAGGTGGCCGATGCCACGCTGCTTCAGGTAATGGCTGACCGACAGGCCGGACTGGCCGCCGCCGACGATGATGACGCTGTGGTGCTCGGGCATGCTCATGGCTGGGTTCACTCCTCGAAAGCGGTGATGGCCACCTGCGCGCCGGCCTGTGAGGCAAACGGCGCCGCGGCGGTCTCGATCTGCGCCAGCTGGTCCAGCGCCATCGAGCAGGCGAAGCCGTACTTCGCACGCACGCGCTCGCTGGCGATGCCCAGGGCCTCGCGGCTGCGCTGCAGGAAATCGGGCAGCGCGTAGCTGTCGCCGGGCTGGAAGTAGTCCTTGATCACCAAGGACGGCGAATAGCAGCGCTGGCTGCGGCCGTCGGGCCAGCGCAGGGTGAAGTGCATGGCGGGCATGGTCGCGGTGCTCAGGCAGGGCTGGTTTCGGCCAGGGCAGCGCGGTACAGCTGCGCATGGCGTTCGGCGCTGGCCGCCCAGCTGTGCTGCAGGCACACCGGCGGCACGGCGTGGGCCAGCGCGGCGCGGCGCGTGGGCTCGGCGGCACGGGTCAGTGCGTCGGCGATGCTTGTCACATCGAACGGGTCGCAATACAGCGCGTGGCCGGCGGCCACGCTGTCGCCCAGGTATTCGGTGAACGGCGCCTGCTGCGACACCACCACCGGCGTGCCGCAGGCCAGCGCTTCCAGCACCACGAGGCCGAAGCCCTCGGCCAGCGAGGGCATGGCCAGCACGCTGGCGGAACGAAAGAGCGCGGGCATCTCCGCGTCGGGCACGGGGCCGGTGATGACCACGGCCTGCCCGGGCCCAGGCGTGATGCCGGCGCCCGCCAGCACGGCGCGGAATTCCTCGGCGGCGGCGCCATGGTCCAGCAGGCTGGCACCGCCGGCGACGATCAGCTGCGCATCGGGCACCACTGTGCGCAGTTGCAGGAAGGCCTGCAGCACGCGCACGCTGTTCTTGCGCGCTTCCACGCCGCCCACCAGCAGTACGCGCGGGCCAGCGGCGCGCAGGCCCAGGCGCTGCGCCAGCGCCGCGTCATGGGCATCGGGAGTGCGCGTGTGGCGCTGCAGGTCCACGCCGTTGGGCACCCGCGCCGCCTCGCGGCCGAAGTCGCGCTGCAGCACCTCGCACCAGGTCTGGCTGACGCAGAAGAGCTGCGTGGCCGCGGCCACCGCGCGGTGCTGCCAGGCGGCGATGCGCGCGTCGGCGAATTCGTCGAGGTGGTGCACGGTGCGCGTGAAGCCGGCGATGTCACCGGCCTCGGCCAGGTCGGCCAGCGCATTGCCAGCGATGCCGTCGTGCGCGTGCAGCACGTCGAAGGGCTGGTGCTGCATCAGCCCGCGCAGGTGTGCCACGAAGGCCGGGATGCGCTGCCCGATCAGCTCGGCCAGCTCGCGCGGCGCGGGGCCCACGGGCATCAGGCTCACCGCGTGCGACACCGCGCGGAAAAAGCCTTGCCCGGGCATCGCCGGCGCGATGACGGTGACGGCGTGCCCGCGCGCGTGCAGGGCGCGCCCGAGCTCCAGCGTGTGCACGACGCCGCCGCGCGGGTTCACGCTGTGCGTGAGCAGCGCGATGCGCAAGGGGTGTTCAGACAACGGCGGCCTCCTCGTCGCTGCGTGCCGGCGCGATGAAGCGCTCTTCGGCCACGTTCCACAGCTGCGCGGTCTGCCCGTCCTGCTGCAGCAGCACCTCGGGCGCGGCCGTCACGCGGCCGACGGTGGCCGCGGCGATGCCGCGCGCGCTGAACTTCGCGCGCACCGCAGCGGCCTGCGCCGGCCGCACGCTGAGCAGGTAGCCGTAGCTGGGAAAGGCCTGCAGCCAGCGCAGCAGCGGCACCGTGCCATCGGCCACCACGGCGGGGCGCGGGATGGCATCGACATCGATGACCGCGCCGACCTGCGAGCACTCCAGCAGCATGATCGCCGTGCCCAGCGTGCCGGCCATGCTGATGTCCTTGGCGGCATCGGCCAGGCCCAGTTCTGCGATATCGGCCAGCAGCGCCAGGTCGGCGCGCAGCCGCTCTGGCGGCGCGGGCGCCGTGCCGTGGGTGGCGGCATTCCAGAACGGGTGCGGGTCTTCGAAGCGGCCGCGCAGGTCCACGGCCATCACCAGCTCGTCACCCGGCTGCGCGTTGAAGCTCGACAGCAGCTTCGTCGCCCGCCCCAGCACGGCCACCGCCAGGCCGCTGCGCGCGCTGCGGTGGTTGGTGTGGCCGCCCACGATGGGCACGCCGTAGGCGGAAGCGGCGGCGGCCAGGCCCTGCAGCACGGGCGCGCCGGCGGCGGCGTCGGCCGACCACAGCGCGTCCACCACCGCGATGGGCCGCCCGCCCATGGCCGCGATGTCGCTCAGGTTGACCATCACGCCCGACCAGCCGGCGAACCAGGGCATGGCGGCCACAAAGTCATCGACGAAGCCTTCGATGGCGAAGAGCAGGTGGCCGCCTGCGCCATCGGGGATGGCTGCGCAGTCGTCGCCCACCGCCACCGCCTGCGCCAGCGCCGCGCTGCCGCCGGGCAGGGCGCGCGCCAGGACGCCCAGCGCTTCGCCGATGTCGCGCTTGTGCGCGAAGCCGCGGCTGCTGCGCAGCTGGTGCACGAGGGCGGCGAGGTCGCTCATCGCAGCGTTCAGCCCGCGCTGCGCGTCACCAGGCCCGTGATCGGGTCGTGGCAGGGCGGGTAGGCGGCCAGCTCGGCCTGCATCAGCGCGTGCGGGCGGCCGTGCAGCAGTTCTTCTTTCAGCAGCGTCCAGCGCAGCTTGCGGAACAGCGGCACGTTGGGCGCCTGCACATGCGCCAGGAAGGCGTGGCAGCCGCGCGCATGCGCGCTGCGCACGGCCAGCGTGATGAGGGTGCTGCCGATGCGCCCGTGGTGGCGAAAAGCCGCGTGCACCGCCAGGCGCGAGCCCCACCAGACGCCTTCGGGGTCGCCGTCGGTGTGCAGCGCCGCCACGGCACGGTGGATGCGCACGGTGCCCACCACCTGGTCGGGCAGGCCGGCGAGCGTGGACACGGCCACCAGCGTCTGCGCCGGGTGCTGGCGGTCGTCGTCGATGGCATCGCGGTCGTCGCCGCTGAACACGCCCTGCTCGGTGCAGAACACGGCGCGGCGCAGCGCCCGCGCCTGCTGCAGCTCCCAGGCGCTGTCGGCCCACTTGATGCGGAACTCGCAGGGCGTGTAGGCCGGCGGCGCTTCGAGAACAGCGTCCTCGATGATCACGAGACCGCCTCCGCCGCCGCCGGGGCCGCGGTTTCGTAGGTGGCCAGCGACGAGCAGGCGCCGCACTTGCCGCAGCCGGCCTTGATGTCGGCCGAACGCAGGCCGGCCTTCACCACCATCGCGCCCAGCGGCTCGAGGATGCTCTTCATCCACGCCGCGTCGGGCGCCGGGTGGTCTTCCAGCGGCGTGCCGGCGATGGGCACGAAGGGCACGACGAAGGGGTAGACGCCGAGCGCGAGCAGCTGCGCGCTGGTGGAGAGGATCGTCTCGCGCGTGTCGCCCAGCCCGGCCAGCACGTAGGTGCTGACCTGGCCGCGGCCGAAGACCTTCACCGCCGCCTCGAAAGCCTGCAGGTAGCGCGGCACGCTGATCTGCGCCTTGCCCGGCATGATCTGTTCGCGCAGCGCCGGCGTCAGCACTTCCAGGTGCATGCCCAGGGTGTCGATGCCGGCGTCGTGCATGCGGCGGTACCAGGCGTCGTCGTCGGGCGGCTCGCACTGGCCCTGGATGGGCAGGCCCGGCACCGCCGCCTTGATCGCAAACGCACTTTCGGCCAGCACCGCCGCGCCGCGGTCGCTGCCCGGCGGCGTGCCGGTGGTCATCACCATGTGCTTCACGCCGTCCAGCAGCACGGCGGCGCGCGCCACTTCGGCCAGCTGCTCGGGCGTCTTGTGCGCGATAGTGCGGCCGGCCGCCAGGCTCTGGCCGATGCTGCAGAACTTGCAGGCCTTGCGCCGGCTCTCGTAGCGGATGCAGGTCTGCAGGATGGTGGTGGCCAGCACGTCGGCGCCGTGCAGCGTGGCGATGTGCGAATACGGCACGCCGTCGAAGGTCTGCAGCTTGTAAAAGCGCGGTGCGCGCGGGAACTCGATCTGCGCGATGGGGATGCTGTGCTTCAGCACCGCGCTGCGGCCGGCGGCATCCGGCGCACCCAGCTCGTAGGGCGAGCGCTGCGCAGCGGCGGTGTGCACCGGCACCATGATGACGTGGCCGTCCACGCTGACGGCCTTGTGGTCGGACGGCCCCGCGCCGCCGCGGCGGCTGGCCACGCCGGCGTCGCGGGCGGTGGTGGCGTCAGACAGCCGCAAGCCGTGGCTTTGCAGCTCCGTCAGCAGCTGGCGGCTCGGCAAGGGCAGCGTGGGCGTGGGCAGGCTCATGGCGTTCGCTCCAGAAGGTGGCGGTGCGGGCGGGCTGGTCGTTGATCACCAGGCTCAGCAGTTCCGGGCGGGCGTAGTGGCCCACCGAATCCATCATGCGTTTGCGCTTGCTGATCAGCGCCATGTCGAGGTCGGCGACGACCAGGCCTTCGCCCTCGCGCAGCGGCGGCGCCAGCAGCACGCCTTCGGGCGACACGATGGCGCTGCAGCAGCCGCCGCGCAGCGCCTTGCGCAGGCCGTCGTCGGGGGTGATGCCTTCGATCTGCGCGTCGCTCAGCCAGCCGGTGGCGTTGACGACGAAGCAGCCGGCCTCCAGCGCGTGGTGGCGGATGGTCACTTCCATCTGGTCGGCAAAGATCTGCCCGACCATCGAGCCCGGGAACTGCGCGCAGTGAATCTCTTCGTGCTGCGTCATCAGTGCGTAGCGGGCCAGCGGGTTGTAGTGCTCCCAGCAGGCCAGCGCGCCGATGCGGCCCACCGCGCTGTCCACCACCTTCAGGCCGGCAGCGTCGCCCTGGCCCCAGACCATGCGCTCGTGATAGGTGGGCGTGATCTTGCGGCGCTTCAGCAGCAACGTGCCGTCGGCGTCGAAGACCAGCTGCGTGTTGTAGAGGCTGCCGTGGTCGCGTTCGTTGACGCCCAGCACCACCACCATGCCGGCGCTGCGCGCGGCGGCGGCCACGGCATCGGTCAGCGGGCCGGGCACGCTGGGGCACAGGCCCATCAGCCGCAGGTGCTCGGGGCCCTGCTGCACCGGCGGCTTCACGAAGCTGAAGTAGGGGTAGTAGGGCAGCAGCGTCTCGGGGAAGACGATCAGCTGCACGCCCTGCCGGGCGGCGTCGCTGATCGTCTGCAGCACCTTGGCCAGCGTGCCGTCGGCCGAGCTCAGATCGGGCGCGATCTGGGCCGCTGCGGCACGGACGACACGGCTGCTCATGTCACAGCGTCCAGGTGTCGAGGATGAAGGCGCCGGCCTTGCGGTGCGTCAGCACGCAGTCCAGCACGTCCAGCGGGCTGATCGGCGTGATGCCTTCGATCAGGCTGGGCTCGCCGTGGCCGTACAGCGCCTGCAGCGCGAAGCGGCAGGCGTAGACCTTGCCGCCTTCGGCGATGAACTTCTTGATCTGGTTGTTGAAGTTCAGGTGGCCCGGAAAGGCCTCGTCGCCCAGCGTCGGGAAGCCGCGCTGGATGCCCAAAGTGACGCCGGGGCCGTAGAGCAGGATGCTGGTCTCGAAGCCCTTGCGCTGCAGCCGCGTGGCCTGCAGCAGGTTGACGAAGCCGATGCTGCCTTCGAAGGCCACGGTGTGGAAGGTGACCAGCGCCTTTTCGCCGGGCGCGGCCTTGACGTCCTCGAAGACCTTGTCTTCGTAGTCGACGAAGAAGTCGCCCTTCTGGTGGGCGGGCTTGGTGACCTTGGGCATGGCTGAACTCCTGGTGCGTTGGGTGGGTTGAGGCTGCGCGCCCCCGGTCCATTGCATCGGGCATGCCAGAACGCGGCCGCATCGCGGCAGCGCCATGCGATCAAGCCACGATCAAGGCGCACTGGCGCCGCACGCCGGGCCGCGCGCGCCAGCCCGGCCGCTGCAGCCCGCGTGCGGCCATCACCCTGAGGCCGGCGCGGTGATGCACCGGCACGAAGCCTGCGCAAGCGATCAAGGCCTCCGATCAATGGCATGGCCTGCACCAGCCCGGGGCACGCGCACGGTGCGCCGCCTGCTGCAGGCCGGCACGGCGCATGCAATCAACGCCAGCATGCCCAGCCTGCTAGCCCATTGGCGCCGCCGCCTCGAAGCCGGGCAGCAACCCGCCTACCTGCTGATTGCCGAGCTCATCGCCGAAGACCTGAAGAGCGGCCGCCTCAGCCCGCGCGACCGCCTGCCCACGCTGCGCGAGCTGGCCCTGGCGCTCGGGCTGAACTACACCACGGTGGCGCGCGCGTATGCCGAGGCCCGCAAGCGCGGCCTCATCGACAGCCGCCCCGGCACCGGCACGCGCGTGCGCGGCGCGAGCCCCGGCCTGCCGCTGCGCGGCGGCAGCGGCGCCGAGATGACCATGAACATGCCGCCCGAGCCCGACGACCCGGCCCTGCTGGCGCAGATGCACGACAGCGCTGCGGCGGTGATGGCGCAGGCCGACCTGGCCAGCCTGCTGCGCTACCAGGACTTCGGCGGCAGCGCGGCCGACCGGGCCGCCGGCGCCGCCTGGCTGAAACCCCTGCTGCCGCATGCCGATGCGCGCCGGCTGCTGGCCTGCCCGGGCATCCACAGCGTGCTGGCCGCGCTGATGTCGATGCTGGCGCGGCCCGGCGAGCTGGTGTGCGTCGAGGCCCTGGCCTACCCCGGCCTCAAGGCCCTGGCCACGCAGCTGGGCGTGGGGCTGCACGCGCTGCCGCTGGACGAAGAGGGCCTCAGCGCGGAGGCCTTCGAGCAGGCCTGCAAGACCTTGAAGCCGCGGGCCCTCATCGTCACGCCGACGCTGCACAACCCGACCGCGCTGACCACCAGCCGCGCGCGCCGCGAGGCCCTGGCCGACGTGGCGCTGCGCTACGCCGTGCCCATCGTCGAGGACGACGCCTACGGCATGCTGCCGCACGCCGGCATCGCGCCGCTGGCCACGCTGGCGCCCGAGCTCACCTACTACGTCACCGGCTTTTCCAAGTGCCTGGGCGCCGGGCTGCGCGTGGCCTATGTCAGCGCGCCGGGCGAGCGCCAGGCGCAGCGCCTGGCCGGTGCCTTGCGCGCCACCACCGTGATGGCCAGCCCGCTGACGCTGGCGCTGGCCACGCGCTGGGTGCAGGACGGCACGGCGGCGGCGGTGCTGCAGGCCATACGCAGCGAGAGCGCGGCGCGCCAGGCGCTGGCGCAGCGGCACCTGGCGCGGCACGGCCTGGCGGCGACGCCCGAAGGCTTTCACCTCTGGCTGCCCCTGGGGCCGCGCTACAGCGTGGTGGAACTGGCCAGCGAGCTGCGCACGCGCGGCGTGGGCGCGGTGGCGAGCGCGGCCTTCGCCACCGACGCCGACCCGCCCGACGCCGTGCGCATCTGCCTGGGCGGGCCGATGAACCGCGCGGGCTGCGACGCCGCGCTGCGCCTGGTGGCCGAGCTGCTGGACCACCCCGGCCACGCGCATGCCACGGTGATGTAGCGGCTGGCGCGGCAACGGCCCGGGCGCCACGCTGCGGATAATCCGCCGCATGCCGGCCACCGCCCCCACGCCCCCAGCGCAGCCTGCGCCGCCCTCGCGCCTGACGCTCTACCTCGACCTCATCCGCTGGAACCGCCCCGCGGGCTGGCTGCTGCTGCTGTGGCCCACGCTGAGCGCGCTGTGGATGGCCGCCGACGGCTGGCCGGGCTGGCACCTGCTGCTCGTCTTCGTCGCCGGCACCGTGCTCATGCGCAGCGCCGGCTGCTGCGCCAACGACGTGGCCGACCGCGAGTTCGACAAGCATGTCAAGCGCACCGCGCAACGCCCGGTGACGCGCGGCGCCATCGCGCCGGCCGAGGCGCTGGGCGTGGGCGCGGTGCTAGCGCTGCTGGCCTTCGGCCTGGTGCTCACCACCAGCCCGGCGGCCATACAGCTGAGTTTTCTGGCGCTGGCCGTGACGCTGGCCTACCCCTATGCCAAGCGGGTGCTCTCGATGCCGCAGGCGGTGCTGGGCGTGGCCTTCAGCTTCGGCATCCCCATGGCCTTCGCGGCGGTGCTGGGCAGCGCGGAATGGGGCTGGGCTTCCGTCACCGCGGCGGTGCCGCCGCAGGCCGGCTGGCTGCTGCTGGGCAACCTGTTCTGGGTGCTGGCCTACGACACCGAATACGCCATGGTCGACCGCGACGACGACCTCAGGATCGGCATGAAGACCAGCGCCATCACGCTGGGCCGCTACGACGTGGCCGTGGTGATGGCCTGCTACGCCGTCTACCTGCTGAGCTGGGCGTGGCTGGGGCGCTCGCTCGGGCTGGGCGCGTGGTTCCTGGCCGGCATCGCGCTGGCGGCGGCGCAGGCGGGCTGGCACTACACGCTGATCCGCGGCCGCACGCGCGAGGGCTGCTTCCGCGCCTTCCGCCTGAACCACTGGCTGGGTGCGGCGGTGTTTGCCGGCGTGGTGCTGGACCTGGCGTTGCGCTGAGCGCCCCGCGCTTCAGCGCGCCCAGCCCTTCTGCAGCGCGGCGGCCTCGGCGGTGGCGTCGAGCGCCGTGCCGCTGATGCGCTCGTCCACCGCCTGCAGCACCGGGGCGGGCAAGGCCGTGCCGGCCTGGCGCATGCCACCTTCGGCCGCGGCCGGCGGCAGCGCGGCCAGCGTGGCCACGGCCCAGCCCGCGCCTTCGCGGCAGGCCAGCCCGCCCTGCCCGGCGGCGTTGAAGGCGCGGCAGTAGCGGCCGTCACGGTCGACAAAGCTGAGCGTGACGGCCACGCCGCCGGCCCCGGGCGCGGCCCCGGCCGGCTGCGTCTGCAGCGCCTGCGCCACGGCACCGCTGGCGAGCAGGCCGCCGCCGCTGACGACGTAGCCGTCGGGGGCCTCGCTGCCCAGGCGCGCGCCGCCCCCGAGCCCCAGCGCCAGGCCCAGCACCAGGCAGGCCGCCATGCCGCCCCAGCGCATCCAGCCGTCGTTGGCGGCTTCGGCGCGGCGCCTGACTGGCGCCGATGCGGGCGTGATGGCGGGCGTGACTGCGGGCGCGATCGCCAGCGTGACGGCCGGCGGGGGTGCGGGCGCGGCCACCGGCTCCGGCTGCAGCAGCTGGCGCAGCCGGTCCGGCACCGGTTCTTGCAGCGCCGGCGCAAACGCCGCGGCCACGCGCCGGGCCAGCGCCTGGTGCTGCTGCACGCGGGCGGCCAGCGCGGGGTCGGCGGCGAGGGCGGCTTCCACCTCGCGGCGCGCGGCGGCGCCCAGCTGGCCGTCGGCATAGGCCATCAGGGTGAGGTCGTCGGGGGCGGTGTTCATGGTCTGGCTCCGGTGCCGCTGGCGCCGCCCAGCGCGGCTTGCAGCGCTTCGCGCGCACGCGCCAGGCGGCTGGTGAGCGTGCCCACGGGCACGCCCAGCACCTCGGCGGCTTCCTGGTAGGACTGGCCTTCCACCAGCACCAGGCCGACGACGGCGCGGTGGTCGTCGCTCAAAGTGGCCATGGCCTTGCGCAACGCCAGGGCGTCGATGTGGGCTTCGGTGGGCGAGACGCCGACGTTTTCACCGTCCTCCTCGGGCGCGAACAGCGCGTCGTGGCGCTGGCGCGAGCGCAGCTCGTCGATCCACGCGTTCTGCATGATGCGGAAGAGCCAGCTGTCCAGCCGCGTGCCGGGCTGCCACTGGTCGGCGCGTGTGAGCGCCCGCTCCAGCGCCAGCTGCACCAGGTCGTCGGCGTCTTCGCGGTGGCGGGCCAGCACGCGGCCGAAACGGCGCAGCCGGGGCAGCAGTTCAACGATCTCATGGCGCAGTCGCTCGGTGGCGGAAGTCATGTCCTGCTGCAATAACGAACGACGGGTGGATTATCTTCCCCGCCTCGTTCGTTATTTTCACCATGACCCCCCGCCATCTGCTCGCCGGCCTGCTGCTGGCCACGCTCGCTGCCGGCGCTGCGGCGCAGCTGCGTCTGCCCGGCCTGCCCGGGGCCGGCGGGGCGCTCGAGCGCCTGCAGCCGCTCACCGCGCCGCTGCGCGACACCACGGCGCTGGCCACCGAGGCGCTGCGCGAGCGCGTGCCGCTGCAGGAACTGCGCGGCCAGACCCTGCGCGAGCTGCTGCGCCGCCACGGCGACCGCCTCGAAGCCGACCCGGCCGGCGAGGCCGTGGTGCGCGCCCAGCTGCTGCTGCTGGCGCCGCGGCCGGCCACCCTGGCCGCGGCCCTGGCCCAGGGCTTCGCGGTGCTGCGCGACGAGGTGCAGCCCAGCCTGGACCTGCGCACGGTGGTGCTGCGCACGCCACGCGGCCTCAGCGCCGCGCAGGCGCTGCAGCAGCTGCGCCTCATCGACCCCGAGGTGGAGGCCGATTTCAACCATCTGCTGCTGCCCAGCGGGCCCGTGGCGGGGCCGGCGGCCGCGGCGGTGGGCGCGGTGGCCGGCGCGTCGGCAGTCGCGTCGGCCGGCGCGGCAGTGGCAGCGGGGAGGGTGGTGGGCGCCGCCATCGGTGCAGCCACCGCCGCGGCCGCCGCAGGCCCGGCGCGCGTGGGCCTGGTGGACAGCGGCGTGGACATCCGCCACCCCGCCTTTGCCAGCGCGGGCGGCGCGGCCGGCGTGCAGCGCTGGGGCTGCGACGGCCAGCCCGTGGCCGCCGAGCACGGCACGGCGGTGGCCTCGCTGCTGCTGGGCGCCAGTGCCGCCGGCACGCAGCTGCTGGCCGCCGATGTCTACTGCGGCCGGCCCGAGGGCGGCAACGTCGAGGCCGTGGTGCAGGCCCTGGCCTGGCTGGCGCGCGAGCAGGTCGGCGTCGTCAACATCAGCCTCGTGGGCCCGCCCAACCGCGTGCTCGAGCGCAGCGTGCAGGCGCTGCTGCGGCGCGGCCACGCCGTGGTGGCGGCGGTGGGCAACGACGGCCCGGCCGCGCCGCCGCTGTACCCGGCGGCCTACCCCGGTGTGCTGGGCGTGACGGCGGTGAATGCCAGCGACACCGTGTTGCCTGAAGCCGCGCGCGGGCAGCACGTGCTGCTGGCCGCGCCGGGGGCGGCACTGCCGGCGGCCCGCTTCGGCTCACGCCGCCATGCTGAAGTGCGCGGCACCTCGTTCGCCGCGCCGCTGGTGGCGGCGCTGCTGGCCGCGCAGCTGCCCGGGCCTGACCCGGCAGCCGCCGGCCTGGCTGCGGCCGCACTCACGGGCACGGCGGTGGATCTGGGCGAGCCGGGCCGCGATGCGGTCTACGGTCACGGCCTGGTGGGTGCGCGCCTGCGCGCCGAACTGGCCGCGCTGGCCAAGCGCTGAGCCATTCCGCAAGCATTTGTAAATCGACGGAAGAAAGCGCGCGGCCCCGGCGTTGTCGTTCATGCAGGGGCCGGAATCGGCCGCGCCCCAACCCTCGAAAGGAAACGTCATGAACAAGCAGCACTCTTTCCGCACCACCGCCACCGCCACCGCCACGGCAGCCATCGCCGCGCTGGCCACCGCGTTCGCCGTCGCCCTGCCGGCACACGCCGGTTTGCTGGGACAGGGCGCGGGCAGCCTGGGCGGCAGCCTCAGCCGCGGTGGTTTTGACGGCATGACCAGCGGCCAGGGCCGCCTGGAAGCCACCCGCCCCGAACTGCGCCGCCCGCCAGTGGCCGAGCGCGCCACGCAGCTGCGCGAACGCGGCCTGCAAACCGGCGCCACCGCCGCCGCCGCTGCCGGCGCAGCCAGCGAGCGTGGCAACGCCGCCGCCGAAGCCGGTGCGACCCGGGGCCGCACGGCCGTGGGTGGGCTGGTCCAGCGCGCCGGCACGGCCGGTGCCGGCTTGCAGGCCGAGGGCAGCGGCATGGGCCAGGCCACGGCCAGCACCGCACGCGACGCCGAGATGCCCACCGTCATGCCCGCCATGCCGATGGCGACGCCAGGCGCTGCGACCCCGGCCACGCCCGCCACGCCCGCGATGCCCGCGATGCCCGCGATGACGACGATGTCCGAACCCGCGCCCGCCCCGGCTTCGACGTCGGCGGCGTCAAACAGCGCCGCACCGGCGCCGCAGGCCTCGGGCCGCCGCGGACGTGTGGCGGCCGAGGGCAGCGGGCAGGCCCAGGCCCAGGCCTCAGGCCAGGGTGGCAGTGCGCAGGTGCAGGCCGAGGGCTCGGCCCGCGCGTCGGCCCAGCGCCGCTGAAGACCCCGTCAGCCGCCGGCGCCCAGTTCCTCGGCGCGCCGGCGCGCAGCGTGCAGCGCCTGCACAAACGCGGCCTTCACCCCGCTGGCTTCCAGCGCGGTGAGGGCCGCAAACGTGGTGCCGCCCTTGCTGGTGACCTGGGCGCGCAGTTCCTGCGGCGCCAGCGCACTCTGCTGCGCCAGCGCGGTGGCACCGGCAAAGGTGTGCTGGGCCAGCAGCCGGCCCTGGGCTTCGCTCAGGCCCATCTCGGTGGCGGCCTGCATCATGGCTTCGAGAAAGTAGAAGACATACGCCGGGCCCGAGCCCGACAACGCCGTCACCGCGTCCAGCTGGCTTTCTTCGTCCAGCCACAGCGTGGCACCGGTGGGAGCGAAGAGCGCGTCCACCTCGGCCCGCGCGGCGGCGTCCACGGCCGGCGTGGCACAGAGCCCCGCGACACCCTGGCCGATGAGCGCAGGCGTGTTCGGCATGGCGCGCACCACGCGCTTGCTGCCGCTGGCCTGCGTGATGGCGGCGCAGCGCACGCCTGCCATCACGCTGACCTGCAGCGCGGCGCTGACCAAGGGCAGGCAGGGCGCCGCTGCCTCGGCAAACAACTGCGGCTTCACCGCCCACACCACGGTGGGCGCGCCGGCCAGGCGGACGTCGGCGCTGGCCTGGGCCTGCACGCCGAACTGCTGCGCCAGCTTGTCGCGCTGGGCGGCCAGGGGCTCCACGACGGCGATGCTGCCCGGCGCGTGGCCGGCACGCAGCAGGCCGCCGATCAACGCGCTGGCCATGTTGCCGCCGCCGATGAAGGCGATGCGGGGGGTGGAAGTGGCAGTGTTCATGGCGCGGCAGTGTAGTCAGCGGGTCTGGGGCTCCGCCGGCGCGCCCGCCGCTTCCAGGCCGCGTTTTGTTGCCGGATGAGCGGCCCCCGCAGGCCCCATGCAAATCCTGCATGAAGCTTGGTGAAACATTCGGCGGCACCCCGCCTACAGTGCGCAGCCATGCGGTGCCGGTGCTGGCCCAGCGCGCCCACAAGGCACGCGTGCCGGGCCGGCGCCGCAGCCTCCACACCAGGAATTCCAAGGAAGACAAGTTTCGTGAACAACAACCCCCTGTCCTTCGTCCACCCCAGCCCCGACAGCCCCTGGGGCACCTACATCAGCCAGGTCGACCGCGTGGTGCCCTACCTCGGCCACCTGGCGCGCTGGGCCGAGACCCTGAAGCGCCCCAAGCGCGCGCTGATCGTGGACGTGCCCATCGAGCTGGACAACGGCGAAGTGGCGCACTTCGAGGGCTACCGCGTGCAGCACAACCTGAGCCGCGGCCCGGGCAAGGGTGGCGTGCGCTACCACCCCGACGTGACGCTGGAAGAGGTGATGGCGCTCTCGGCCTGGATGACGGTGAAGTGCGCGGCGGTGAACCTGCCCTACGGCGGCGCCAAGGGCGGCATCCGCGTCGACCCCAAGCAGCTGAGCCTGAAGGAACTGGAGCGCATGACGCGGCGCTACACCAGCGAGATCGGCATCATCATCGGCCCGCAGCGCGACATCCCCGCGCCCGACGTCAACACCAACGGCCAGATCATGGCCTGGATGATGGACACGTACAGCATGAACACCGGCACCACGGCCACCGGTGTCGTCACCGGCAAGCCCATCCACCTGGGCGGCAGCCTGGGCCGCGTGAAGGCCACCGGCCGCGGTGTCTTCGTCACCGGCCGCGAAGCCGCGCGCCGCCTGGGGCTGAACCTCGACGGCGCCCGCGTGGCGGTGCAGGGCTTCGGCAACGTCGGCTCCTCGGCGGCCGAGCTCTTCGCCCAGGCCGGCGCCAAGATCGTGGCCGCGCAAGACCACACCGGCAGCATCCACAACCCGCAGGGCTTCGACATGGCCGACATCACGGCCCACGTGAAGGCCACCGGCGGCGTCGGCGGCTTTGCGGGCGCCGAGCCCATGGACGGCGAAGCCTTCTGGGACGTGGCCTGCGACATCCTGATCCCGGCGGCGCTGGAAGGCCAGATCACCGCCGACCGCGCCCAGCGCATCAAGGCCAAGCTGGTGCTGGAAGGTGCCAACGGCCCCACCCTGCCCACGGCCGACGACATCCTGGCCGAACGCGGCGTGCTGGTGGTGCCCGACGTCATCTGCAACGCCGGCGGCGTGACGGTGAGCTACTTCGAGTGGGT
>LNFM01006683.1_pt1 | contig 18775 bp, 17 predicted proteins | sample 596031 | NCBI WGS metagenome assembly LNFM01 (sample SAMN04254537, study PRJNA301005) | activated carbon metagenome | isolation source: dual media filters at the Ann Arbor, Michigan drinking water treatment plant | place: USA: Ann Arbor | reverse complement strand
CGGACGTGGCAGTTGTCGAGGATGGCGTGATTGGGACCGTATGCCCTATCGATCTGGTGCAGGGACTGGGCGACGAGGAAGGCCCGGACGCCATAACCGGCAAGGAAGGCGAGCGAGGATTCGAAGAAATCGAGCCGACCGAGGGCGGGGAACTCATCGAGCATGAGTAGCAGCCGGCGCTCACTCGCGGCGTCCTTCGGTAATGTCTCCGTCAATCGTCGACCGATCTGGTTGAGGATCAGCCGCACCAGCGGCCGCGTCCGCGAGATGTCCGACGGCGGCACGACGAGGTACAGCGACACAGGTCGCTCGGCCTGCATGATGTCGGCGATCGACCAGTCCGAGGCCGATGTTGTCGCGGCGATGATGGGGTCGCGATAGAGGCCCAGCAGGCTCATGGCGGTGGAGACCACGCCGGACCGCTCGTTGTCGGTCTTGTTCAGGAGCTCGCGGGCCACCGACGCGACGACAGGATGGACGACTGGAGTCGCATCCGTGCCCAGGTGGTTGGTCGTCAGCATGACCGAGAGCGTGCGGCCGATCGAGCGCGCGGGATCAGCGAGGAAGGTGGCGACGCGCGCGAGCGTCTTTTCCTTCTCGGCATAGAGAACGTGCAGGATAGTGCCGACCAGCAGCGCGTGCGCGGTCTTCTCCCAGTGATCGCGCTGTTCGCGCGCGCCGTCCGGATCGACGAGGATGTCGGCGATGTTCTGCACATCGCGGACTTCCATCTGACCCTTGCGCACCTCGAGCAGGGGGTTGAAGCGGGCCGACAATGGATTGGTCGGATCGAACAGCAGGCAGTGGGAGAAGCGCGAGCGCCAGCCGGCGGTCAGGGTCCAGTTCTCGCCCTTGATGTCATGGATGACGGCGGAATGGCCCCAGGTCAGCAGGGTCGGCACGACGAGGCCGACGCCTTTGCCCGAGCGGGTGGGTGCCACGGCGATGACGTGCTCGGGGCCATCATGGCGAAGATACTGGCCATTCCAAAGGCCGAGGATCAGTCCCTTGTCACCGAGAAGTCCCGCGCTTTGCACATCCGCGCCGTCCGCCCAGCGGGCCGAGCCATAGGTTGTTATGAGGTTCTTACGGCTGGCCCGCCGGGCGGCGCCCCCGACAGCGACGGCGCCGCCGGCAATCCCCCCGAAGGCGGCAACGGCACCGGCGCGTGCAAAGACGTCGGGCGCCTGGCTGTCGAAAGCCAGCCACCAGACGAAGAGCTTCCACGGCGCATAGAGTTTCAGACCGAAGAGTTCGCACCATGCCGCGCCGAGTGCCGGGTGATACCCAAGCATCGCGGCGGCCCACTGCGTCGCCATCACGAGGGAAGCTGTAACAAGCGCGAGGGCAATGAGGCCTTGAGTGATCGCAGCTTGAAGCGGAAGCATTGGGAGCGAACCTTTCGAGCGAGAAATTCGTCGCCTCCAAAGGGTCGCAAGAGAGCACGCATGAATTCAATCCGGTAAATTGCGCACGATTGCGCAGAAACGTGAAAGGTCGCGCAGGCTTTGCGGCGGAAGGGCGGCGGAGCCCCTCGTCGCGCGGGAATGTCGTCGTCGATCGTGAGCGGATTTTAATGTGCATACGCGCGTGCAGTGAGAGATATTGATCTGTCCGGAAGATTGGACCGGCCACGCGCAGCAGCGCGCGTGCAGCGGAGCTGCCTCGCTCCGATGACAATCATCCATGATGGAGAGGGAAGCGGCGCCTATGCGCCGCCGCGCTTGCGGCAGTCGCACAGCGGGATGCCGAGCACCTTCGCCTTGTCGGCGAGATTGTCGGTGACGCCGGAGCCTGGGAACAGGACGACTCCAATCGGCATGGCATCGAGAAGCTGGTCATTGCGCTTGAAGGGCGCAGCCTTCGCATGCCTTGCCCAATCGGGCTTGAAAACGATCTGCGTGACCTTGCGGTTGTCCGCCCAGCAGGCGGCGATCTTCTCGGCGCCGCGCGGCGCACCGCCGTGCAGGAGCACCATATCGGGGTGTTTGGCCTGTACCTTGTCGAGGATCGCCCAGATGCCGTGATGATCATTGCAGTCGACGCCGCCGGCGAAGGCAATTCTGGTGCCCTTCGGGAGCAGCGTCTCAGCGTCCGCACGGCGCCGTGCGTTGATGAATTCCCGGCTGTCGATCATCGCGGCGGTCATCGTCGTCCGGTTGACCATCGAACCGGCACGGGGACGCCATACCGATCCGGTGTGGATGCTGAACAGCTCGGCGGCGCCATCGCGCAAGAATTCCATGCTGTTGCGACGTTCGATCAGAGTCACGCCCTCACGGATGAGGCGTTCGAGTTCGACGGAGCGGACTTCGGAACCGTCCTGCTCGCGCTGGCTGGTCCGCTGCGCGGCCTCGTTCTTGTCGAGCTCCAGCTCCATGCGGTCGGCCCGTCGGTGGAAGACGTTGACGACGGACCACAGCATCGCCTCGAGATCAGGTTCCAGGCGGGTATCCGACAAGGTCGCGACCAGCGCATCGAAGATGTCGGCGATCGCACCCTGGAGCTTGGTCGGATCGGGCAACGGACGGGGATCGGCTTCATCGTCGAAAGGGCGATGGCCGTAGAGTGCGAGTTCGTCGAGCAGATGGGCGGTCGGTGATGTCGTGGCGTCAGTGGGGGAAGACGAGGTCATGGAATAGCTCTCCTGAGCGGGGCCGCGCCCATCGCGGCCTTCCGGCGACGGAAAAGCCGGAGCCGGATGGGGCCTGCACCCAAAGGCGCAGCCTGCAGGGCCGGAGCGCAGCGGAGGACAGCAAGCGCGGCCCCGGGCCGCGCGCCGCCGTTGCGGACCACAGCCGGGTCTGGCCCGATCGCCCCTTAGAAGGCCGGGCGCGGCTCGTCTGCATGGAGGTCGGTCCGTGCCGCTCGACCACGGACGGCATGGATCACAACCGGGCCGGCGGCCCTGCGAGAAGGAACCGGTCAACGTCCTCCGGCGAGACTTGTGGACGTACGAGCGCGCGCAGATCGCCCAGGCCGAAGGCGACGATATCCTCGTTGAAGTCGCCGAGACGCGGCGACAGAGGGATCGCCTCGATTCCGGCAGCCGCGGCGCGTGCGGTCAGCGTGGCCACGGCACCATCGCCGGCCGGATCGACGTCGCGGGCGATGTAAAGCCGCCGGAGCGAGGCCGGAAACAGAATGGCGGCCAGATGCGCAGCCGACAAGGCCGCCATCATCGACATCCCCGGCAGCGCCATGCGCAGCGACAGCATGGTCTCGATGCCTTCGCCGGCCGCCATCACCGCAGTCGACGGGTCGAACCGCACGGCATGGCCGAGCAGCGAGCCCATGGCTTTGCGCGGCGTCTCGATCGGTGCCTTGCCGGTGCCGGATGGATCGAGCCATGTGCGATGCGCGCCGGTGAGGAGGCCGCCCAGATCCGTGACGCTCGCTATCATGGCGGGCCACTTCTGCCGCGGCGCCTTATCGTGGGCTCGGTAGTAGCATCGCGGATGAAAGCGCAGCGCTCCAATATCGTGCAGAGCGTCGATGTGGCGATGGCGCAGATAAGTCTCGACCAATGTACCGTGGATGGGCTTCGACGCGGCGAATAGGCGCCGCGCCGCGTCGGGTGAGCCGGTCGGTGCCGGTGTCGTATAGGTCTTGTGCTGCGGGTCGGATTCGGGATGCGGCAGGCTGAGGAAGCGGCGCGCCTCGTCGGCGACGTCGCGGAAGTCGATAAGGCCCAGGCTTTGTCGGATGACGTCGAGCAGGTCACCGTGCTCGCCCGTTGCCGAGTCGGTCCACTTTCCGACAGCCCCCTGACCACTTTCGGGACCATACAACCGGAGGTACATGGAGCGTCCGGGCGTGTTGTGGACGTCACCGACGATCCAATAGCGACCAACGCGTCGACCGTTGGAGAGATACTGGCGGCACACCGCCTCGGCTTCGCGCGCGAGGCGATGTGCAAGCTCGGTGGCTGATAAGCGCATGATCTCCTCGATATGGGTGTCACAAGCGCCAATACGAGACGATCTCCTGCGCCTCGCGATGATAGTCGAGCATCTGCCGATAAAAGCGATGCCGGGCCTCGCGCTGCGCCCGATCTCGACGGGCACGCGGTGCGATCTTCTTTGCGGCTGCCCGGATGATAGCGTGCCAACCGTCGTGGACCATGATGTCGAGGCGCAGGTAAGTACCGTAGGTCATGGCGGTCCTCCGAAAGAAAAAAATGCCCGGCACGAGGCCGGGCATAGGTGGACGGGGATGTGAGCGGTCCTATTCCGCCGCCATCACATGCGGCGTCTGATCGACCTCCTTGGCCGTAGCACTAATTGCACCGAGCGTGCGCAGGGCCTCGGGCAACCAGCCGGTTCCATCGAGCAGCCGCTCGGCCTCCTTGGCCATCTCGGCCTTCTTGAGATGCGCGATGCGCTCCGCTGGCTTGTCGCCCTTGGCTTCGCGCACGGCGTCGAGAATGCGTGCCTTGGTGACCCGTCCGAGGAACGCATCGACGGTCGGCTTCCAACCGGCCGCGGCCATGTCGAGCGTAACCGCCGACGCGAGACGACCAGCGTGACGAAGCGCCTTCGGTCGTCGGTCATAGGGCTGATACACGGCATTGATCGTGAGGCCGATGCAATGGGCGAACAGGGCCTGCCGGCTGTCACTGTCGAGTTCGGCCAGCATGTCCCACAGATCGCCGGTATCCTCGGGCATCTGCTCGTCCCAGGCCTTGTGCCGCGCGTCAATCGCCTGGGCCGCCGGGGTGTCGGCGAGCCCGGACGTGTGCCCGAACAGAACGCTCTTCGCCTCGATCTCCAGGCACGAGTCGAAGCCGTAGTGATAGAAGAGTTTTAGGCATAGTGCGTGCAAAGCCGCGCGAAGCGCGATGTCGGGATCATTCGCGATCGCTTCGCGGAGCGCCAACGTGCGGTGCGCCGTCAGCTCGATCATGAGCCGATCCGACAAGGGGCGATTGCCGTCTTCCTCTTCGGGCTCATCGACGGGGTCGTCCTTATCCGCGTCGAAATCCTCCCGGGATGACGTCATCCGCTGGCGATCGGTTTCATCGCCTTCGGCTGCCTCGTCATCCGCGATTGACGGCTCGTCCTCGGGCCGCACATAGCCGCGCTCGACACGCAGCGTCCCGGTACTGTCGATGCTGACGAAGGCGCCAGCTCGCGCGATGTCATCGGGCTCGTACACCACCGGCCGTTGCTCCAGCGCTTCCAGTGCCGTCTCGATCTCGCCGAGACGCCGGTCGATGTCCTCTGGCATGTCTGGAGCTTCGGCATACTCGGCTTCGATCTGGTCGAACTCGGCCTGGAGCTTGTCGCGAGTAGCCGTCTCTTCGTCGGTCGTAGGCACCTCGCGACCACTGAGCTGGCGCAAGCCATGCCCAAAGCCGTAAGGGAGCTCCGTCACCACCTCGATCCACTTCCAGCCTTCGGCACGGACGGTGGCGGCTTGGCGCTCGAGCTTCTCGGCGACGAGTTTCTCGAGCAGGGGTGGCTCCTGCAGCCAGCCGCCGTCATCGGGCTCGAAGAGATCGCGCAGGATGGTGCCGCCTGCTTTCTCATAAGTCTCAGTGCCGACGAACTGGGCGCGCTTGTCGGACACCCGCACCGCGCCTTCGGTCAGCAGGCGACGGATATGGAAGGGCTCCTTGTTGTAGGAGTGCTGCAGGGCCTCCCACGCCTGCTCCTGCCGCTCATGATCGGGATTGACGGTGAAGCCCATCAACTGGTCGAGCGTCATGCCGTCCTCGGCATAGACGTCGAGCAGTTTCGGCGAGACGGCCGCGAGCCGCAACCGCTGGCGCACGACATTGACCGAGACGAAGAACGCGGCGGCGATATCCTCTTCGGGCTGTCCCTTGTCGCGCAGGGCCATGAACGCTCGGAACTGATCGAGCGGATGGAGGGGCGCGCGCTGGACGTTCTCGGCGAGTGAGTCTTCCTCGGCGGAGATCTCCGTGCCGGTCGCGCGAACGACGCAGGGAATGGGCGCCGTCTTGGCGAGGCGCTTCTGCCTGACCAGCAGTTGCAGGGCGCGATAGCGGCGCCCGCCGGCCGGGATTTCGTACATATCGGTCTCATTGCCGTCGCCATCGAGCACGGGACGCACGGTCAGGCTCTGCAGGAGCGTGCGCCGCGCGATGTCCTCGGCGAGTTCCTCGATGGCGACGCCGGCCTTGATGCGCCGCACGTTGGACTGGCTCAGCACCAGCTTGTTGAAGGGAATGTCACGCGATGAGCTGAGCGCGATCTTCTGAGTGGTCTTCGTCATGATGGTTCTCCACGGCGGGCGGCCGAGAGCCTCTCTCTCGACCTTCAGCCCGCCGCAAGGCTCACAACTGTTCTCTCCCACTGGCCGCGCGTTACTCGCCCTCAAGCAGGGCCGCCGCCGCCTCTCGCAGACGCCGTTCGTCGAGCACGATCCGACCGGCCTTACGCGCGGCTTCGGCGTAGCCGGAGAGTGGGAAAGCACCCTCGAAATAGAGATCGCGTTCCAACCCCAAACCGAATGGCAGGCGGACCGACGACATCTCGAGGAGGCTAAACGCACCTAATTCCGGACACCCAAAACCGAGATCGGCTAAACCGAACATCGTGTCGTGGTCCTCATCGAGTTCGGTCGCGAGCCATGTGGCAGCACCGACAGGATTGAAGAATTTGACGACCGGCACGTAATCGACATCGCGCAGTCGGCCATTGACCAGCAGGCGATTGTGCAATTGCGGTGTGAGGAGGATCATGCTGCGGCCCTCCCTGCGGTGGAGGACACATCGTCAGCTTTAGGCAAGAAGCCAAGCAGGTAGTCCGCGGCCTTGCTGGCGAGCGATGCTGCACGGACAATCGCACGGTTGTCCTCGCGAAGCACCTCGAGCCATGATGCCAAGTAGTCGGCGTGTCGCACCGTGGGCTTGATGCCGAGCGACGCGCAGCAGAACGCGGCGTTCATTTCGGCGACTTATCCTGACAGTCTGAAATCGCGTCAGACGGTGAATAGTGAAAAGTGGTCCTGTCGCAAAACGACTACGCAAAGCTATTCGTAGCGTGCAAATACCTCCGTCTTGCCACCCCGCTTGAGCAGCAGCACCTCATAGGCCTCGCGACGATCGCCGGACTCCATCCCGGGTGATCCTATCGGCATACCGGGGACGACGAGCCCGATCGCGTCGGGGCGCTCTGTTAGCAGCTTCTGGATTTCACGCGCGGGCACATGGCCCTCGACGACATAGCCGCCGATGCGCGCCGTGTGGCAGGCGGCCAACGTGGCGGGTACCCCGGCATCCAGCTTGGCACGCATCAGTTGGCCCATTGCCAGGTCTTTAACCGTCACCTCGAAACCAGCAGCGTGCAGATGCCGAGCCCAGGCATGACAGCATGAGCAGCCCGATGTGGTCATCATCTCGACCGAAGCTGCCCTTGCCGCTGCCGGAAGTAGGATCACGAGAAACGACAGCAACTGTGCGATGCGCATTCCTTTAGTCATGGTAACGTGAGCGCTCGTCCGGCGGACCGCTGTTGTCGCTCTTATCATCGCGTTTGATCCTGACTGGGTTGGGCGAAACGATCGCCGATGAAACTGGCAGCAAGAAGTACAAGCACGCCGCCCGTGATCGCCACATCGGCCAGATTGAACGTCGGCCAGTGCCAGCCGAAGGCATGGAAATCGAGAAAATCGGTAACAAGGCCGTCACTGCCACGGTCGACGATATTGCCGACGGCGCCGCCAGCAATCAGTGCAAAGCCAAGACGCTCGATCCAGACCCGCGATCGCAATCCGAGCCACACGACGAGAAGGGTCACCAGCAGCGCGAATCCGATCAGCAGCATCCGCGAAAGGTCGCTCTCTGCGGGAAAGAGGCCAAAGCTGATGCCAGGGTTGTAGCCGAGGCGCAGGTTGAAGAAGGGTGTCACCTCAACGGTGCGCCGGGCTGGCGTAAGCCAAGCGATCATCGCTGACTTCGACCACAGATCCAACATCGCGACTGTCATAACGACTAGTCCGAAGGCGACCGGCGATGACTGCAGGAGCTTTGTCGAGCTCTTCATGCGCTGGCCTCCACCGGGCGGAGGTTCTTGCGGCGGTCTCGGGTGGTGCGATCCTGCTCGCGGCCTGTGAGGCGCAGCAACCGTAGGGCATTGAGCGTGACAAGGATGGTCGCGCCCGTATCCGCCATGATGGCGAGCCACAGACCCGTCGCGCCAGTGATCGTCGTCACGAGAAAGATTGCCTTAAGCCCTAGAGCGATGACGACGTTCTGAGCGATGTTGCGGCGGGTGCGTTGCGACAGCTCGATCATGTCAGCTACACCGCCGACATGCTCATGCAGCAGCGCCGCATCAGCCGTCTCGAGCGCCACGTCGGTGCCACCACCCATGGCGATTCCGACGTCAGCTGCGGCCAATGCCGGTGCGTCATTGATGCCGTCACCAACCATCACTACGGTGCCTTGGCTCTTGAGGCGCGCGATCTCCTGCAGCTTGCCGTCGGGGAGCAACTCGGCGCGTACCTCGAGGCCCATCGCTTTGCCGACCGCGCCTGCCGTTCTCCGATTGTCACCAGAAAGCATGATGGGTGTGACGCCAAGCTGGTGGACCCGAGTGATGGCCGCAGCAGCGTCCGGGCGCGGCTCGTCCCGCACGGCTATGAAACCAATCGGCGCTTTGTCCTTGGCGACAATCACGACGGTCTTGCCGCTCTCCTCGAGCGCGGAGATGGTTGGGTGCGTGTCGGGCACGTAGTCCAGGCCGGCCGCATGGCGCGGCGACAGTATTTCGATGCGCGCGCCTGCAACCACGCCTTCAACAGCCTTCCCGGCGATCGCTCGCTGATCGGTCGCAGTGGGCACCGCAATCCCGGCACTTGTGGCGCGCTCGGTGATCGCGCGAGCGATGGGATGGCTCGAGCCCTGCTCCACGGCTGCAGCGAGGCTTAAGAGCGCATCGGCCGTGCCGTCGATGGGCACGATATCCGTGACGACCGGCTTACCAACCGTAAGCGTGCCGGTCTTATCGAAGGCGACCGTGCGAGCGCTGCCGATGGCTTCCAGTGCCGCGCCGCCCTTGATCAGCAGACCGGAGCGTGCACCGGCTGCAAGCGCCGACGCGATGGCGGCCGGTGTCGAGAGCACGAGCGCGCACGGGCAGGCGACCAGCAGAAGACCCAAGCCGCGATAGAACCATGTGCTCCAGTCCGCGCCAAATGCCATCGGTGGCAGGACCATGGTCAGCGCTGCGATCAGGATGGCGATGGGCGTGTAATACCTACTGAAGCGATCAATCAGTCGGGCTGTCGGGGCCTTGGTCGCCTGTGCCTCCTCGACCATGTGGATGATGCGGTTGATCGTATTGTCCTCGACCCGCCGGGTGACCTGAACCTTGAGAGCGCCCGTTGTATTGACGCTCCCGGCGACGACACTGCTGCCGGGCGTCTTCGGAACCGGGATCGATTCACCCGTCACAGCCGCCTCGTCGAGATCGGACGAGCCGTCGATGATGGTGCCGTCGACAGGTACTCGGTCGCCGGGACGCACAAGCACGACCTGACCAATGCTCAGCGAGTCGATCTCGACAGCCCGCGTCACATCGCCCTCGACCAGCAATGCGGTGCGCGGGATCAGTTTGCCGAGCGCCCGGATGCCATCGCGCGCGCGGCGGGCGGCAAGGCCTTCCAGCAGCTCGCCCAGAAGGAACAGAACGTTGACCAGGGCGGCTTCAGAACTCGCGCCCATGACGACCGCGCCCGCGGTAGCGAGCGAGACCAGCATCTCGATGCTGAACGGCGTGCCCGCACGTGCGCTGGCGACGGCGCGGCGGCCGAAATAAGCGAGGCCGATGAGCGCCGTCGGCAGGAATGCAAGCTGCTCGCTTGCAACTCCGCTCAGCCACGCAACGAGGCCAACCGCCGCCGACGCAAGGAGCAATCCCATGAGCCGAGCCTTCGGTGTGCTCCACCATGTCTGCTGATCCTCGTCAGCTGCCGGCGCTGCTCCCGCACGCGATTCGGCCTGCTCACGACCGTCGAGGGACTCGATGTGTTGGGTGCGATAGCCGAGCTTCGTCACCGCCTGGATGACCGTATCCGGGGGTGTCGTGGCCGCATCGAGGCGAACACTCAAGATCTGTGTCGCGAAGTTGACGGCGATGTCAGATGTGCCCGGCAGCTGCCGCACAGCCGTCTCGATCTTGGCCGCGCAGGAAGGACAGTCCATGCCGTCCACACGGAACTTCTCGTCGACGCGAGATATCGGCCGAGGCGCTATCGGCTCGACCCCATAGCCGAGCTTGCGGACGGCGTCCCCGATGGCGTCCGGACGCGTCCCGTCAGCCGAAGCGCGGAACGTCAGAACCTGCGTCGCGAAGTTGACGGTGACGTCCGAGACATCCTCGAAACGGCCGACGGCGGTCTCGACCTTGGCTGCGCAGGACGGACAGTCCATTCCGCTTACTTGGAAGCGATGCTCTTGGACTGCTGGCATGGTTTGCTCCGGAGGATCTTGGCTTGTCATTCAAGGCCATGTTACAACCTATAGCTACTATAGGTTCAAGGGGATCGTTATTGATGACTGGTCAAGAACTGAGCATCGGCGGCCTTGCCGAGCGGACGGGCACCAATGTGCAAACCATCCGCTACTACGAGCAGATCGGCCTGATGCCGCGGCCGTCGCGCACCGAGGGCAACCAGAGACGCTATGCTGCCGACCACGTGCGCCGGCTGGCGTTCATCCGCAATGCCCGCGATCTCGGCTTCACGATCGAAACCATCGTCACGCTTCTCGATCTCGCTTCGAAGCCGGACCGGCTTTGCGGCGAGGTGATTGAAATCGCGGAAGCGAACTTGGAAGTCGTCAGGGAGCGGCTCGCGCGGCTGCGTGCCCTCGAGCGGGCACTCAAGGATTTGGTCACCTCGTGCCATGGCGGCCAGATGAAGGACTGCCGGATCATGGAGGCACTGAGCGATCCTCGCCGGTGATTGAGACGGCGTCAGAGCCTGGCGAGGACTGCCTGCAACTTGGTTCGAACCGTGTGCGCGAGCTCAGTCAACTCCGGTTTGCCAACCCGCTCCATCGATGCGGCCGGATCAATGGCGGCGACCTCGACTTGGCCGTTGCCCACGTCCTGCACTATGACATTGCAGGGCAGCATGGTGCCGATCTTGTCCTCGGCCTGCAGGGCGCGGTGCGCGAGCGGCGGATTACAGGCGCCAAGGATACGATAGGGGCGCCAGTCCACGCCGATCTTCTTCTTGAGCGCGGCGCTTACATCGATGTCGGTCAGCACGCCGAACCCCTCCTCCTTGAGCGCTGCCGTCACCTTGTCGATGGCGGCGTCGAACGGCGCCCGGATGGTCTTGGCAATATAGAAGGTCATGACGTCACCTGCCGAGAATGTCTTGCCTGCGCCGCTGGTACTCCTCGCGATCAATCTCGCCCTTGGCATAGCGCTCGTCGAGCAGGTCGAGGGCGCGGCTGCCGCCAAAGTGCCGCGGCTCATCCGGCCAAAGCTTGCGAACGAGGAAGATGACCCCGGCCACGATGAGGCCGAGAAACAGCAGGGGCATTAGCATGTGCCATGGCCCCCACCACCACATCCATTCATGCATTGGCCAGCCTTGAGGATTGGTCTGCGCCCAGCCCGGCACTGCGAGTACCGGGACAAGGGCCAAAGCCAGGGTGAAGCTGCGGAGCATCGTGGTCCTCACATCATGCAGCAGCCCATGCCGAGCAGCTGATCTGCCTTCGTCTTTTGATCCGGTGTCAGCACGGCATAGAGCGCATCGGTCGCCGGTCTCAGGGCTTTGAGGGCCTCAACCATGCTCTCCATAGCCTTGGTATGAGCGTCGAGGCGAGCAACGGCGGTGCCCGATTGCCACGCCTGCATCATCCCCTGGTGTGTGCCCTGCATGGCCGACTGGCGCGCCTTGACTGCCGTGACGTAGCCGTTCCAGGCCGCCGTCTGCGCCTCGGTGATGCCGAGCTCAGCCTTGAGATAGGCGAGACGGCCCTCGATCGCCGGGCCCGTCATCATCATGCCGGGACCCATGCCGCCCATGGGCATCTGGCCCATCGTCATGCCTTGGCCGCCCATCATGGGGCACCCCATCATGCCGCCGCCCATGGGCATGCCCGGACCCATCATTCCTGGACCCATCATGCCCGGCCCATGCTGCATTTGCTGAGCCTGTACACTGATGGCCCCGGCAAGGAGCGTGGCGGAAACAAGGATGCTCGCAAGGAGCGATTTACGTGTGTTGCGCATGGTCAACCTCCAGACAATGGTAGCATGCAAAAATCTATAGCTTCTATAGCTTGATGAACGCATTGACGGGAGTCAAGTTCAGACCTCCTTGCGCGCGGTGAGGTCGCGGCCCTCAGAACACTCGGATGGCTTTGCGATATTTTGTGATGTCTGCATCGATCGCCTCGCGCTGCAGCGGCGATAGCCGCCTTGTCTTGAGCAGTTCCTCGCCGTCGGTGATGGCCTTGGCCCACAGCGGGCGGTGGCGGTCGGTGATGCAGGAGTTGGGGCAGCGGTCGGGGCGGCACTGGGCCATGGCCGGCCGGCTGTGGTCGGTCTTGCCGTTGAGACAGAGGGCGGTCGCCGGGTCGAAGAAGCAGTCGCTCAACACGCCGACGAACAGCGTCTTGGCCACGTGCGCGAGCATGGCGCGGACGCGCGCGGGATCAGCGATGTGGCCGGGGAGCGGCTCGAGCTTGTCGGCGGCTTGGCTCAGCTCATTCGAGATGCGGGCTGCAGCCGGTCCCATCAGCACCTCGCCGGCACGGTGGTGCTCGAAGTAGGAGAGCACGTCGTCGAGCTGGCCGAGGACGCGCTCGCGCTCGACCTCGTTGCGGAAGCCCGATCGGCTCGAGCCCGCGTAACCCTCGTAGGCAGCGATGCCGCTGTGCTTGTACTGGATCATGCCGGCGACCGTGCCGAACGGCCGGTTCGCGATGTGCCAGGCGACCGTGCGCCGGAACTGGCGCGTCGTGATGCGCCACGGCTTGCCGTCCGGGCCGGGCGGGATGATCGGCGCCTCGGGCGTGCCGAACTGAGCGTTCAGGTGGTCGCGAAAGGTGTTGAGCTGGCGCACGATCTCGGCCGAGATGTGATCCTTGCTGCCGTGGTCACTGAGCACCCTCCACAGCGTGTCGCCACCCCGGCGGTGCCGGATGTGCTCGGTCAGGCGCTCGAGCACCGTGATGGCCTTGGCGACGGGCTCGACGGTGATCCACTTCTCCGCCTGGCCGCGCACCTCGCGCCGCTTGTAGACGGTGCTCTTGATCCGATACCGCTCGATAAGGCCGTCCTCGCTACGCTCGACATCGAGACAACCCGAACGCATCGCCTGCACCTCGCAGTCGCGCATGCCGGTCAAGTAGGCGCAGACGATATAGCAGGCTGCCTGCAGCATGCGCTCCTCGAGGAGCAGAGATTTGGCGTCGAAGCGCAGCCGCCAAGGCTTGCCGGTGTCCGGGTCGATCGAGATGGCCGTGTCCATCCCGCCAACCTCGGTGCCGAGTGCATCGATCGCATCGAGTACGAGTGCCTTGGTCGTCTTGCGGAGCAGCACGTGCTGGGCCGGCTCGGCCTGGGCGTCGAGACCGATATGCAGATGGATGAGGAGAGCATTCACCGGCGGCGTCGAGGTGCCCGTGATCGGATCCTGGCGGACGGCACCATTGTGCGATGTGGTCCAGATCGGCACGCCACGGCCGTTGGCGCGCAGCTGATCGAGATAGGTGATGAGCCGCTGCCGGCGGCGTTGCTTGCGGGTGGACGGCGAGAAGCGCCTATCCTCGGTGACTAGTGTTCTGTGACGTTCCTCCAGCGCCTCGAGCTCGGCGCGTGCGGCCAGGATATCGGCCGAGAAGACGGTGATGTACTTGAGCGACCATTGCAGCAGGGGAGCGATCACCGCCTCGGGCAGGCGCGGCGTCTTGTTCTCGCCCGCGGTCTGCTTCGAGCCGGCGACGACATGCGCCGAGCGTCCCTTCCACGGCAGCAGTACGAGTCCGCCGGACGGCATGTGATCCCGAAAATGGTGGAGATCGACGACGACCTCGAGCAGATGCGCGACCTGAATGGGGCGGCGCTGCGGATCTGCCGTCAGGTGATTGCGGTAGGCGTCGAGCGTGGCTTGATCGACACGGGCGAGATTGCAGTTGCCCTTCTTCTCGGCCACAAACTCTAGGAACCGGCGCGCCCGGTTGAACAGCTGGCGGATGCTGCCGGGCGGCAGGCGGCCGCGGTGCCCGGGAATATCGAAGTTGAGCCGAGCATAGAGAAACTCCCGCAGCGTGCGCGCGACGCTCGCGTCCTCGATGCCGTCGAAATGCGCGGTGACGTGGCAGACCCGTGCGTTCTCGCGAAACACGGCTGGCGACAAATCCCAGGTGCTGTCCTCGAAGCGGGACAAGGCCGATCGCTTGTGGCCGCGGCGCAGGGCTGCGCTCTCCAGCACCGGCTTGCCAGCAAGCTGATGCGGGGTGGCGGCCGGGACGAGCTTCAGGGCCGTTGCCTTGCTCATGCGCGCGTCTCCAGCGGCAGATAGGGCTGATGCTCGAGCGCCTTGGCCTTCTCGCGCGCATCGGCAACGACGGCCTCCGAGAACGCCGGCAAAACTTGCTGTGTGACGCGCGACCAGGGGCGGCCGAACTTGGCCCACCAGTCGGCCTCGGCCATCTCGGTGCGGCGCACGACGATGAAGTCGAGGAACGCGATGATGGAGGGCAGCTTGCGCGCGGTGATGACGGCATTACGGCATTCGAGGCAGCCCCAGAACGGCTCGGCGCACGGCTCGCCGTCGGCCGCGAACGGGCTGTTGTGAAAGCCGCTGCAGCTCGCCAGCCAGACATCCTGCTTGCCGCTCAACATGGACCGAACCTGGGCGGCCGGCACGGGAAGCTGCAGCGTTGAAGGGGCCTTGCGAGCGACCGCCTCCTCCTCGGGCGTGACGATGCGAGGCTGCAGCGCAGAGCTGAGCGCATCGTTGAGGCCGTCGACGACGGCCTGCTCGTGCAGGTGGCGCAGCGATGGCAGATCGGCGTAGTGGCGGGCGGCGACCTCCGGCGTGTGGCCGACGGCGAAGCGGGCCATATCGCCCTGGGACTTGGCGTACCAGAGCGCCTTGTGCGTCTTGCGCAGGCGGGAGAGCAGCAGAGGCAGCGGTTGGCCAGCATCATCGACGAGATTGTGGCGCGCGACCCAGATATCGATCATCTCCTGCGGGTGCAGAAAGCGATCGGCGAGGCGTCCAGTGTGGAAGTAGAGCCATAGGCTGTCGCTCGGCTTGTGCTTGCGGGCGGCCGTCGTCAGCTCGATTAGAGTCCGGATGATGCCGCCCGGCGTGGACGACGCGCCGTCGCGGACGCGCAGCCGCTTCCACTCCGATCCCCGTGCGCGGCGCTTCACATAATCGATCTCGACCGTGCCGGACGCCGGATTGCGCAGGCAGTCGAGGCGCAGAGCCTTAACGCACTCGGGCTCGAGCCCCGTCTCCAGGCTGAGCAGGACGAAGAACGGGATCACGTCCTCGGCGAGCAGATGGCGGCGGGCGTGCAGATCGCGGATCGGCGTGCCGTTCTCGAGACCGAGCAGGTGAAACCGCCGGTAGAACGAGAGCAGGACCGGATGCGTATGGCCGATCGTGCCCTCGGCCTCGATCACCTCGGCGGCGGCCTCGAGGTGACCGCGCAACGTGGCGTCGGCATGCTCGATCGGGGCTGGCGACTTGAGCCGGCGCGTGATGGCCTGGATATCGGCTCGCGCCGCATCACGCAGCTGCTTGGCGACGTAGCCGCTGTAGGCATCCCGTGGCGTCGACCTGCCGAGCGATCGCGCGCTCGTGTAGCCGAGCCGCTGCCGCAGCTTCTCGTCGAGCAGGCCTGGCCGGCCCGCATCGATGGTGCGCAGCGCGATGATGGCCTTGGCGATAATGGTGTGACGGTGAATGGTCGTCACACCCTGAGCCTCGAGCCAGCTCTCGAATCCGTCGATGTGCTCAGCTCGCAGATGCTCGGGGCCGTCGATCGTGGGCGCGGTCTCGTTGAGGAACACGAAGAAGCGCTTCAGGCCATTGAGGTGCTGCAGCACGGTCGAGCGCACCATGGTCGGCGCGAGCTCCCGCAGCGCCGATCCGAAGGCGAGCGCCAAACGACGCGGTCGCAGCACGACGAGTTCGATCAGGGCCGTGCCGCCATGTGCAGTGTCGACGGTGAAGCGCAAGCCGGTGACGGCATCGGATCTCCGTGCCGATGACTGGCCATCGGCACGCTTGAATGAGACCCGCTGCCCCTTGCGCGGCCGCGCCTTGCCCTTGCCGCTCATGCCGCCGCCTTGACCGTTTGCGGCGTCTCGATGCCGGACAGCAAATCCTCGACGGCGGCGTCGACCGTGTCCTGGCAACCGGCCAAATGATCGAGGTAGATATAGGTCGTGGCGACGCTCGCGTGCCCGAGCAGGCGCTGAACTTGCTGCAGGGGATCGCCGAGCAGCCGGCGATAGGCCGCGCCGGATAGATCCTGATCCTTGTGCGCATCGCCGAACCGCTGCCGGATCAGCAACGCCAGCATGTGCACGGCGAAGCTGTGCCGCAGCTGATGCGGGCTGACGTCGAAGGCGAGGCCGGCGGCCTGGCAGCGGCGGGAAGCGCGGGTGAAGGTGACCTCCCACGTGTTGGAAGCGACGGGCAGGCCTACCTCGCTGAGCCACAGGGCGGCGGGCTCGATCGGCGTGTCGTCGTTGCCTCGAATGACGAGCCGGCGGCGCTCGTCCGGTGTCACGGTGTCGAGCCGCATCGGCCTCCGCTCGCCGCTCGCCGTGGCGACCTCGATCCTGCCGGCGTTGACACCGCACGTCAGGGCCGCCGACATGCGCATGATGCCGCCGCGCATCTTGAACTTCTCGACGGCGACGGCGCGCTCGACCTCCAGGTAGCTACGCAGGCGGGCGAGCAGCGAGGCCGGGATGCGGATGGTGCGGCCCTTGTCGCCCTTCGTCAGTGAAGCAGGCAATCGGAAGGCGACCTGCTTGTCGCGGCCCACGCTGGCGCGGATCGCCTCCTCGATCTCCACGGCGAGCAGGGATGAGGCCTCCTCGAGCCGGAGCCCAGTTGAGATCAGGAGATCGGCGAAGAGGGCATTGCGGCTGCCGTTGCGGTCGCGGGCGCCGGGCCGATCGCTGCCCTCGGGGGTGAGCCCGAGCAAGCCGACATCGCGGAAGTGCCGGTAATCCTCGATGGTGATGAACTTGACGTCGGAATGCTTGGCGGCGCGCTCGTAGGCTTGGTTGCGCGTTACGGTCATCGTGCGGCCACGGCCGGATGGCATCCGGCGCCACACGTCGCGATAGTTGAACGGACTTTGGGCTATGAGACCCTCCTCGACCGCCCATCGATAGAGCTTGTCGAGCGCCGCCACTGCGCGGTTCCAGCTTGCGGCGGAGATGCGGTTCGCGGCCTCGTCGTGCCGCCGGGCACGATGGTAGGCGCCCACATCCTCGCGCGTCGCTAGCCACACGGTCTTGCCGCGTGCCTCGTCGAGGAAACGCACCCAGACGAGGAGATCGTAGGCGTAGCTGCGCAGGCTGTGCTGCGAGCGCACGCCATTGAGTGGCAGGTCCGCGAGGAAGCGATCGAGATGGGGATCGTAGGGCGCGCCATCGCGCAGGATGGCCGGCGCCCCTGCCGTCCGGCTCCAGGCGGTGACATTGCCGTTCTCCGCGGCCGACCGCGCACTTGCCTCCAACAGCGTGATCATGAGACGAGCCCCCGCTCTCGACGCACGCACTTGGACATTGAAAAGATGCGCTCCGCCGCTGAGCCCTCCGCTGGTCCGCTACGCGTCCCAGCTCCGGCCTCAGCGGCGGAGAACCACGGCCAACGCTGAGGTCGATGGACAGCGAAATCGTGGCCTCAACGCCCGTATCAGAGTTCGCTGCGAGTCGCGCCGGACTGTCCAGATAATTCACAGCCAGACTGTCCAGATAAGGCAACCAGCTCCTCGAAGGCATACTGGCGCGATCCGAAGGAGCCGGAAATGTCGCGGTTGAGCCTCGATGAATGGCCCGAGGCGTGACCGAGTTCATGCAGGGCCGTCCTGTGCCAGTTAATTGGCTCGAAGAACGCGGCTGGAGGCGGCACCTGCACGTAGTCTGCGGACGGCGTATAGAAGGCCCGATTGCCGCCAATGCGGAAGTCGATGCCGGTCGCCTTGATCAGAGCTTCGACGCGCGGCTCGATGGTGCCGGGCGGTGGTGGCGGTGCGACTGTTGCGATCTCATCCGGGAGGTCATCGATCTGATCCGTATTGAAAACAGTGAATCGCTTCAGGAACGGAATGGCGCGCGCTTCGCCGCCGCTCTGCGCAGCGCGCCGCCGTGCATCATCCGGAATGAAGCGGTCAGCATAGACGACGGTGGTGCCGCGCTCGCCTTTGCGTACATGGCCGCCAAGCGCCAACGCCTGTCGAAACGTCAGCCAGCTTTGGCCAGTGTACGCTTTCTCGATCACCTCTCCCCAGAGAATGAGCACGTTGATGCCGGAATAGGCCCGGTTCGTAGACGCATTCTTCGGCAAGGCGAGCTGCGTCTTGGCAGACGGCGTGCCCCAGGGCTGCACCCAGGGAAAGCGGCCGGCTTCGAGCTGAGCGATGATCTTGTTCGTGATGTCGTCGTAGAAGTTGGTCCGGTCGTCGCCGGAACGCTTGCGCAAGGTCGCTCTGGACATCGCGGGTCTCCGCGACGGGCCGGCGAGAGCCTCTCTCTCACCTCTTCAGCCCGTCGCGAGAACCGCCGCGCTCCTCTGCCTCTTT
>LNFM01004181.1_pt1 | contig 18775 bp, 10 predicted proteins | sample 596031 | NCBI WGS metagenome assembly LNFM01 (sample SAMN04254537, study PRJNA301005) | activated carbon metagenome | isolation source: dual media filters at the Ann Arbor, Michigan drinking water treatment plant | place: USA: Ann Arbor | reverse complement strand
TCTTCGCCCGCTGCTTCTACAGCTTCCAGGCAAGCCTGTACTTCGTCTCGGCGCTGGGCCGGACCAAGGTACCGCACGAGTACGTCGAGCAGATTGAGCAGGCTGTCCGCAACAAGATGGACGAGGGCACCAAGGAACTCAACCAGGCCATCGATGGCGCCGAACTGCTCTTCAAGAACCACAGCATCGAGACGGTGGCGACTTATGACACCGTCCCGCTGGAAGTCGAGGTGGGCATCACGTCAGCGCTCGGACGTCGCTACTTCGAGCTGATCCACAAGCTGGACCAGTTGATGCCGCTGCTGCAGACCCTCGAGATCGAAGAGGTGATCACCGAGAAGCAGGTCGAGCAACAGCGCTCCAGGTTCAAGCGGATCGTCCTTGCGATGTCCTCGATGATGCGCAACTTTGCGATGGGCTGCCGAAGGCGGATGAACGAGGCCGATGCCAAGAAGGATGAACCGGAAGGAAAGAAGGCAAAGGCCGCTGCAGCAAGTGCTTTCAGGGCCGACCCAGGACGCGACGGGGAAGTCATGGGTCCAGCTGACTTGCCGCAAGCCGCGCTAGGGGTGATCGAGACCGCACAGGCTGAATCGGCGCCAACCGAGGTTGTCACCTGACTTCGCCAAGTACTGCTGTCTTTCAGCCACTTGACCCGAGAGGTGCCTTGTCCGGGCGAAGGCATGGAAAAGCAGAAAATCGGGCGCGGTCTTCAACGCTCGCCGGTGAATGGTCTTCGCGAGGCGGCGCCGGCGTTTCGCATCGATGTGCCTGGCTCATTTGGTGCACGTTGTTCTTGGCACAATCACGCCAGACCATGACACATCGCGCCTTGATTCCGGTGATCGACCTGTTCGCCGGGCCCGGCGGGCTGGGTGAGGGCTTTTCATCCCTCACTGACACGGATGGCGGGCGCGTGTTCAAGGTCAAGATCTCCATCGAAAAGGACGAGATCGCCCACCGAACGCTCTCGCTTCGTGCCCTCTTCCGTGCGTTCCCTGACGGCAAGGTGCCGGAGTGCTACTACGACTACGTGCGCGGAAACATCACCCGCGAGCAGCTCTTTGCGAATCCGGCGGTAGCAGAAGAAGGCATCCAGGCTCTGGCCGAGGCACGGTGCGCGGAGCTCGGGAAGACGCCGCACCAGACCGTCGACGGCTGGATCCGCAAGGCAGTGGGCGACGCCAGCGAGTGGGTGCTCATAGGAGGTCCTCCATGCCAAGCCTACTCACTCGCCGGTCGCTCCCGGCTGCGTCCCGGCAACGCGGAGGCCTTCGAGAGCGACAAGCGACATTTCCTCTACACGGAATACCTGCGGATCATCAAGCTTTTCAGCCCCTCGGTGTTCGTGATGGAGAACGTCAAGGGAATGCTCAACTCGAAGCACGGCGGCTCAAGGATCTTCGACCGCATCCTCAGCGACCTGCGGAGTCCCGGCAACGGCTCGACATACCTCGTGCGCTCTCTTGTCGTCGATGGCGACCAGCCCAAGCCACTCGACTACTTGATCGAGTCTGAGAAGTTCGGCGTACCTCAGTGCCGCCACCGCGTCATTCTTTTCGGAGTTCGCTCCGACGTGGCCGAGGGAATGCCGATCCAGGCGCGCGATGCCGGGAAGTTCAAGCTCAAGGCTGCGGGTAAGAGGGTCACCGTCGAAGCCGCGCTTGCGGGCCTTCCGGCACTGCGCAGCCGACTCTCGCTCAGAGATGACTCGCATCGACTATGGCGTTCGGTACTCAAGACGGCGCCGGTGTCCTTGAAGCTGTGGCGCATGCCGATCCGGACCGACATTGAGGAGATGATGAGGACGGCATGGGAAACGGCGGAGGCTTATGAATCGCATGGCTCGCGCTTCGGCAACACCGCAGTCTCGCTGGGTGACGCGCTTCCCGCCCAACTGCGGAAGTGGATCCATGACCCGCGGCTTGGGGGCGTCTTGCAGCACGAGTCGCGCGCGCACATGGCATCCGACCTGCACCGGTACATGTTTGCCGCGTGCTTTGCGAGGCTTCAGGGTTATTCGCCGAAGCTCGGACTTTTCCCACCCAAGCTGCTGCCAGACCATGCCAACATGGAGAGTGACGACATTCCCTTCGTCGACCGCTTCCGGGTGCAACTCGCAGGAGAACCGTCGTCGACGGTCGTGTCGCACATTTGCAAGGACGGCCACTATTTCATCCACCCGGATCCGTCGCAGTGCCGGAGCCTGACGGTCAGGGAGGCCGCACGACTTCAAACCTTCCCGGACAGCTACTTCTTCGAGGGCAATCGAACCCAGCAGTACCACCAAGTCGGCAACGCCGTGCCTCCCTGGCTCGCGAGGCAAATCGCCGAGGTCGTGTCAGATTTCATGGAGGCCGCGCGGCGCTGAACTCGCCCCTTGGCTCCTTGCCTTCGATCCATTGCGAAATCGACGCGGAGAGGCTCGCCAGAGTGATCGGGTCGCGCGTGGCGCACTCCCAAACGGTCAGGACTCGCCAGCCACACGCGAGCAGGTCTTCAGTGTTTCGTTTGTCGCGGGCGACGTTTGCTTCGAGCTTGTCACGCCAGAACTGGGGCCGGGTCGAAGGCAGCCTGGCGTTCCTGCAGCCAGCATGCATGTGCCAGAAGCAGCCATGCACGAAGAGCGCTACCTTGCGGCCAGGCAGGACCACATCTGGCGCGCCGGGCAGATCGCGGCGGTGGAGCCGGAAGCGGTAGCCGGCCGAAAACAATGCCCGACGGATGAGTATCTCGGGCTTGGTGTTCTTCCCGCGGATGCCGGACATCATCCAGCTTCTCACGGCGGGCTCTACGACATCTGCCACGATACGCCTGTCAGCGAACTTCGGGGATGCTGCTGGCTGCCATCGAATAGGTTGCTCCGAGTACCGCATCCCGGCACTCGGGCTTCTTGGCCCACTCGGACACCATCCGGCCATTGGCGGTTCTGTGGAGAACCTCATTGACTTCCCTGGCCCATGTCGCGATCTGTTCCATGAGCTCGGGTGAGGCCGCCTGCTTGGCCCAGACCCGCTCCAGATCGATGCGGTCCCCCAGCTTGTCGGCAAGCACCGCCACCGCATAAGCCGCGACGTTGGCCTGGAAGGCCTGGAACATCGGGCGCACGAGTTTCTGCGTGTCACGAAATATTTTGGCCTTTGCGATCATCGCCTTGTAGGCGGCGACATTCGGCAGCGGAGCTTCTCCGCCCTCCGGCCCCGAAATTGCGGCCATGAAGCGGTCGAAATTCTTTTGCGAGCCCAGACTCACGATGTCGGGTCGCTTGTCCCATGCGGTAACGTACTTGGCGAGGTCCGTCTTGGTGATTCGGCGAGCCGGCGGGATAGCTTCTTTGAGCGCCTTCAATCTGGCGGGTGTTGTGCCCTCACGGGCAAGCATCGTGTTGTAGCTCCCGGCAGCGCGCTCGTAGAACCAGCGGCCCACGCCGTCGGGACAGTACACCGACAGCGATAGCTTCTCCACCTCAACGTGGAACGGCTTGTTGGCCGACAGGTCGGACTGGCGCACCGCGTTCTGACTGTTGGCAAAGCGGGAGATGTCCGAGACGAGAGCTTCTTCCTTTGCAGAGTCCTGGGCCTTCATGACGATGATCTTGGCCGGCACTCGAACCTTGCTGAGGTCAGTCTCCGGAAACTTCTTCTTCGCGAAGTAGATCGAGGCTGTTGTCTGGCCGCCGTTGACGATCTGCAAGCCTTTCAGCCACGCGATGCCGGTCGAACCGTCGCCTGGCGTACCGAACCTCATCTCGTCGGCCACGATCACGATCCCGTTGTTGTAGGCCATGAAGCGGCCGGGTGCAGATCGCAGGGTGCCCTGTATGCCGGCGTTCACGCCCTTGCCTTTGACGCTGAGAAACGAGCGCACGTTGGCTTCGAGCAACCGGGCTCCGAACTTCTCGTAGAGCAGGCGAAGTGCCTCGCCCGGTATGGCGGTCAGCGCGTAGTCGTAGTCGTCGTTGTCACCTGGCACGTAGACACATGGAAGGGGAGCCCCGGAAACCTCACCAAAGTCAACGACAAGCTCGTCGCGCGGCTTGCCCTCCGACCAGTGGCGGTGCAGCCGTTCGATATCCATGACTTCGAGCCGCACCGCCTTGCCATTGATGTCGCGCGTCTTGAAGCTCTTTGACCTCGCGACTCTGTCGGTAAGCACGTAGACGCGCACTTGCTCCAGGCCGTCATAGATTGCTTGAAGTGTCTCGGCCAGCGACCGGACATCGCTCGATGGGTCGAGCTTTGGCGCCATCTTGCCTTCCGCGCACAGCGTCAGGAAACGCAGACACTGCTCGACGGCGATTTTCGTGTCTGCGTCGGGAATTGGGGTCGGCTCGTCGACACCGTCGTAGAGGCTCACGAACAAGTCGAGTTGGTCTTGGTCGTCGGACACCGAGTAGCCGCTCAGGCGCAACGTCGCATTGCCGACCTTGCCCTGAAAGTGGCAGGAGACAGGCTCGAAGGTCATGCCGATCTCGGCCATGTGCGCCATGACGATCTCGGAGAACACGATCTCCGCGAACGGCGATCCGTCGCTCATCTGCGCGCGCACATCTGTCTGCGTGTCACGCAGGAAATCGGTAAGGTCCATGGTCAAAGGGCTCCAAGCTTTCTCAGCATTTCCTCAATGGACACACCCACGCCAGGCACCCTGTCCAGATCAATTTCATACGATGCCCTCGACACGCCAGCCGGGACCCGACCAGGCGTGAGCCGCGGGAAGCCTTCGGCTACCTCGACGACCCGAGTTCCAGCCCCCACAAACTGCCGCGTGTACTTGTTGGAATGGGCGTCGAAATATCCCGCGGCAACGAGCCGCTCCGAGAGCAAGCGTTCGGCCTCCGCATCGCCTCGCACGATGTCCCGTATCGACTCGATCAAGCCCGGCAGGCTTTCGCCTTCAGGGACCTGACGAAGCCGGACGCCCACGACGAAGAGCGGCTGGCGAACGGAGTCGTCCAGCTGTTCGAGTGAGCCGATGCGAGCCGGAAAGCCGACGGCCGATAACGAACTCTTGACCTCGACACCGCCCGTTCCAATCTCGAAGTCGCGCAAGCCGTCGAGCGGCCCCAGCCATGCCGCGCATACCGTGTCGGCGGGGACGCCTGCCTCGATCAGGCCTGACAGGGTCAGCAACTCGCCAACGAGTCCGACCTCCGCTTCAGGGCCAAGCGGCTGGGCTCCCTTGCGCATGAACTCCTGCCAGGCGCGCACGCGACCGAGGAAAACGCGCAGCGCGCGCGGCTCTGGCGCGCCAGGTTCAGCATCGAGTGCACCCGCTACGTCGCATGCCATCGTCAGAAACAGCTCGGCGCTTCCCGAGGATCGGCGAGTCAATGCGAGCCATGTCTTGCCGTCCAGGAGCGGATCGACGCGCTCGACAGCGAACCCCTGTCCATCGGGCAGTTTCTCGGCAGCTGGCAGCGTGGTCGCTGCGAATCCCGCGAGCAACGACTCCTCATTGCCCGGGAAGCGGCGGCCGGCCCGAAGCGACACGATGCCGCCTGCGGCGATGGAGATGCTGCGCCAGCCGGAGGCTGGCTCCCCCGTGCTCGCGAGCGAGTCCCAGGCGGCGACGAATTCGTCACTCCGACGCGCCATATTCCTGCTCCCAGTAGAGATGATCCACCTTGTATTCGACGACAACGCCTGAGCCGCTCGACGGAAAGCTGATGGCGAAACCAATGATGGGTGTGTTCCAGCCCTCCGGGACGAATCCCTTCGCTCCGGCTGGCGAGAGCGGATAGACGAGCAGCAGCCCCGTGGCCTCGGCGCCCTGGGCCCTTGCTTTCAGCTCACGCAGCTTCTTTCCGCTCGGCCTGAGCGGTGGTGTTAGTCGGTTTCGGGCGACATCTGGCTGCCACTCGGCGACTGTCGACTCAAGAGCGCTTTTCCATTCGGCATAGGGTGTGTCGATGCCCTCATCCTTGGGCTCGGTCAGGACGCCTATCGTGTACTGGTCGTTCGCGCCCTTGCCAGACCGGGAAGGGAAGCTGGATACGGCCATCCCGTTGGCAAATGTGTGCGGTTCGCCGCTGGACCCCTCGGCGAGAAGCGCAACCGTCCATTGGCGAAGCTCGCCGCGCTCGGTCATCTTGCCGATGAAGTCGGCGAGAACCAGACTGTTGGCCCGTGGGACACTCGCCGGTGAAGCATAGCTTCGCAGGAACTCCAGAATCACATCAGAACCCACGCCGCGCCACAGGAAGGACCGCTTCCACTCATCCCCGCTCTCGCCGCGGCCCTGGGCCGGAGCAGCCTCGAACTTATCGCCCATGGATGCGAGCAGCGTGTCCGCTGCCAACAAGTTCTGCTTGAGCGCCTCGGCGTTGTTTCGAAAGACGATGGTCTGCACGAAGCTGCCGCTGTATGACAGCGACAGCGTCTGGGCGGAGCGCATTTTCAACGGCGAAGTGACCAGCAAGACGGGATGCGAGGCCACGCGCAGCCCGTAGTCACGTGGCGTCGCCCGGCTGGCTACCATGGCGTCGAATTCCTCGCGCAGTTCCTCGGAGGCGTCGGCAATGTGGCCAAACCACTCCACGAGGTCGGATGTCGTGTAGAGGCGGCAAAGATCCAAGTATCCGGGGCGATAGCCAAACCAGCGGCCCATCTGCATCAGCGTGTCGTACATCTTCGTTGTCCGGACGAAGTAGCTGGTCGACAGGCCTTCTAGCGTGAGCCCGCGCGCCAGCTTGTCGCCACCAATGGCGATCACTTTGAGGCCCGTGGCACTGCGCTCGGCGTAATCGAGAGCATCCTTTGCGGAGCCATTGATCATCCGCACATCGATATCGGAAAGTACCGCTGGCAAGGCCGCGAGGATTTCGCTCCACGCGGGTATTCGCGGTGGGCCGTTCGTTTCGGCGAACGCTGCCGCAACCTCAACGCTGGTTGGGATGAAGTCATCTTCCCAAAGTCTCCGCAACTGCTCGACCAGCGCCTCGTGGTCGACGCCACGCGCAATCCGCTGGCGCATGCGTTTGACCAATTCCTCGATCTGCCGATGCACTTCACCCTGTACAGCCGTGAGGCGTGTCACGTGGATCAGCATCGATGCGTGCGAGCTTCCCTGACCCCGGCATGCGCGCGCCGCACAGGCCAGGACGAATGAGCGGACGGCCTCCTGAAGGGATGGTGGAACTGTGTCCTGACCCTCGTGGACGGGGATGTGTTCCTTCTTGTGCCTGGGCGGCATCCAGCCGCCCGGCTGATCCTTGTCGATGTGGTCGGTGATGTCGCGCGTGAGCGGGAGCCCGCCCAGTCGCCCCTCCGGCCCTCGGAGGCCGAAGACGCGGGCAGGCCCGATGTAGTTCGACGGCGCGGCAAGATTCTGGATAAAGGACCGGGGGAAGAGGTCCGGCCCCTCGTCGGAGGTCTCGTTGCGGCGGTGGATGAAGATGTTGGCGAAGGGCGTGGCTGTGTAGCCAACATAGGCTGACTTGGCGAACGAGTGCAGGATTTTCCGGATGAGGCCGTTGATGGCCTTTGGCTGGTGGTCGTCATCGGGCGTGCCGTCTGCATTGAAGAGCTGCTCGCCGGTGTCGACCGACGCGTTGTCGGCCTCATCGTCGATGACCAGCAGAGGCAGCTTTGTCACGATCCGCCGGCCTGTTGCATTGTCAGTGGCGTCGGCTACGTGGTGGCCCTGGATCCACTTGAGCAGCCGGCTCAGGACTGTCTTGTTCTTCTTGATGACGAAGAGCCACGGCTTCTCCTCGGGGGAGATGGCGAAGTGCTTCGCGACCGCCGTGTTGAAGTCACCGTTGTCGGCGCGGGTTGTCGCGCAGTGCGGGTGGATCTTCGGGTCACTGTCCTCCTCGAAGACGCCAAGAGGGGCTCCGGGGTCGCGGTTCGGCGATGTCTCGTAGCCGAGGAATGCCTCCTCCAGGCGGATCTGGGTTTGCGATCTCAGGTTGTTGTGCAGTCCGGCCAGGACAATGATTATTTTGTAGCCGGCGTCAGCCGCTTTGCAGATCAGGGCGGAGTAGCTGCTGGTCTTGCCGGACTGGACGTGGCCCACCACCAAGCCGCGCCGGTCCCAAAAACCCTCGCGCTTCGGGTCTTCGAGCAGTCCCAGGATTCCGTCGGTCGACTTGTCGAGGGCGTCAACCACATCAACGGCGAGCGTTCTCTCCATGTAGCGTTGGAGCCGATGCCAGTAGCGCCAGTCCTTCTTGCGCGCGGCGTCGAGCCAATCCACATGATCCTTGTCGTCGCGCAGTGTCCCATCGCTGCCGATCCAGTGACTGAAGCGTCGGATCAACTCGGCGACTGCGGCCGGTTGATCTATCCGGCTCTTGCCCGCCTCGCCGAAGAGGCTCGCAGCGATGGCGACCTTCTCGGCGATGAGGGTGGGGGACCTCTTGCTTTCGTCGGGCTCGTCACGCAACAAGGTTTGCGCGATGGAGATGACTTTCGATTGCAACGCGTCGGAGTCGGCCATGAGTTTTTCTTGCGTTCCTGTGGGGCTGTCTGTCAGGTGCCGAGTGCTGCGACGATGGCGGGATAGTTCTGGAATGGCTCGGTGGTCGCCAGCATCTTGCGCGCGAGCTCGGGGCTCATCCCGCGTCGCCCGACCATGTCCTTGAACAAGGTCGCGAGTACATCCGCGACGGCTCCTGGCGGCTCCCCCGCGAAGCCCGTGCGCGGCGTGTCCTTGTTCTCCGCGGTATCGAGCCAGATTCGCTGCACTGGGACAGTCTCCTCGACAACCCGCAGCATGGCCCGCACGAGCGAGCATTGCTCTCCAGCCGCATCGAGCGCTGCGGCGACCGCCGGGTGCTTCTCGTCGATGCGGTATCGCGCGCCGGCCTTTGTGTGCTCCACCCGCCAGGCCTGCTCGATCGGAGCGCCACCGCGGACCTGCATCGGCGAGCCGCGAAACGCGAAGACCTTCCGGGCTCGGTCACGGGTGTTCTCCGCGAGCTTCGTCAGCCAGGGGCGCAGCGCGGCAGGAGGCCGCGCGATCGACTTGCGGATGTCGATCTTCCATGCGGCGTCAGCGGTATTGGGGATGTCGAGCCGGATGCGGGCAAGACGGAAGGACTCCTCGCGGTTCCACGCGCGGCCCTGGCCCAGGCCGAGCCAGCCTCCAGCGACGAGAAGCCGCTCATTGCGATAGATGTAGAAGCCCTGCTGCGCATTCCAGCCCTCGGGTCCGGCGCCATCTTCGAATTCTTCGGACGAGAGCCTGTCTTTGTGCGGTAGTACGTGGCATTCGACGATGACGGTGCCCGCGTCGGTCTTCATTGGCTGCGCTGGCGACGCCCAAACCTTCGCAGGGTGACCCGACATGAAGGGGTCCCAAGGGGCGACTGCGTTGCCGTTGATGACGATTCGAAGACGCGCTTGCGGTCCCTGCAAAAGACGGTGGAAGACCATTGCCAAGTGGGCGTCGACTCGATCAATCATGTCGACGAAATCCTCTGTCGCGTAGCCCGTCGTCACGACCCGGTCAAGCCGCTCCCAAACAACCAGCGTTCCGATTCGCGAACTCGGCAACACGTCGAGGAGTGTCTCCGACCCGGGGGCCGCGCCTTCAAAGAGGCGCCAGCCACCATCCGGGTCCCGCGCCAGTGCGTCGAGATCCCAGCGCAGACAGGCGAGCGCGCCTTCCTTGCTTGTGGCCACAGTCAGCCGCCTGCACTGTGAGAACGATGCCGTCTTGAGCCCCATGCCAAACCGGCCAAGGTCGCTGGTGTCGCGTGCGTCGAGCGGGTTCTTCTCGCCCAGCGTCATCGCGCTTTCGAGCTCGCTGTCGGACATGCCGCGGCCGTTGTCGAGGATCGCGATGCGGCTGTCGAATCCAGCCCACGTGAAGTCGACCCGGACCTCAGTTGCTCCAGCCGAGACGCTGTTGTCGACGATGTCGGCGATAGCGGCGGCGGTCGAGTAGCCGAGACCACGCAGCGCTTCGAGCATCGCGGTGGCGCGGGGTGGGGCGTTGCGCGAGGCTCCGGTCACTTCCAATACCCCTTACCGGGCCAGTGCATGAAGCCCATCGCCAAGAGTCTGCGGACGAGCCCGCGCGTCTGGTTGTCGCGCGCCTCGTCCACGTTGACCCAGGTTGCCCTCGAGATGCCGTCACCCGTGTGTTCGACGACGATGCCCATTTCGGACGCGCGCACCAGCAAGCGATCAAGCGCAGCAGGATCTTCCGGGCCGGCGCTCACCGCAGTTTCGGGAACGGGGGCCTCTGGCGGTTCCGCGTCGCTACTTTCACTTTGCTTCGGCTCATCTCGCGCCCTCCCGCGCGATCCTTCGCTCTTCGCTGCATCGTATTTCTGCGTCGGCTTGCTGGTCTTGTCTTCAGCGCCCCGGTCGAGCCATGGCCGGAGCATGTCGAGCCGTCCCGGGTTCATGAGGCGCCTCATCGCCTTTGCCTCGATCTGCCGAATGCGCTCGCGGGTGACTTCAAAGAGCTGTCCGACTTCTTCTAGTGTGCAGGGCTCGCCTACGCCGATGCCGAAGCGCAACCTTATGATCTTCGCCTGTTTGGAATCCAGGGCGTCCAGCGACACGGCCAAAGCCTTGCCGAGCTGGATGGCGTCAAGAGCGTCAAAGGGATCCGGACCGACTGAGCCAATGCTTTCGAGCTCGGCTTCGAGCTCGTCGATCGACAACGGCGTCGACACGGCGCGGAGCAGCATCGCAACTTTGCCATGCTTCATGCCCAGGCGGGCAGCGAGCTGTTCGGTGGACGGCGATCTCCCAAGCGACTTCTCCAGTTCCCTCGTCTCACGCTCGATGAGGAGGACGTCGTCGCGGAAGTGCACCGGCAGGCGGATCGCCAGAGCAGCATCCGCAACGGAGCGGCTCAGTTGCTGACGTATCCACCAAGTCGCCATCGTCGAGAACTTGAAGCCGCGGCGCCAATCGAACTTGTCCACCGCTTTGATCAGGCCGATGTTGCCCTCCTGGATCAGATCGTCCATGGGGATGCCGCTGAACAGATAGCGCTTTGCGAGCGAGAGGACGAGCCTCAGGTTTGCTCCGGCCATCCGGTCGCGGGCAGCAGCGAGGCGGCGGGCAGCAGCGCGGAATCGCCGCGCTCCCTCGGAATTGTCATCAGGTCCAGTGTCGGCCAGCCGAAGGAGGAATGGTCGGGAGAGTGACAGCGCATGCAGGGTGGTGCTGATCTGGCGGCGCGAGCCGTCGTCCGCCTGGGCCGTGTCGACAAGCGCTCGCAGGCTGACTGCTTTCTCGAACAGACTAGTGCCGACGGCCTCGTCCGGATCGCTTATCTCACCGCCACCGCCGCTCAGCTCAGGAGCAGGCTCGGAGTCAGCCGCCGGCACGATCATGTCGGACTCTTCATCGGTCGAAGGATTTCCGGCGTCGGCGTCCTCACGCTGGACGGCGATCATCGAGCTGACCGGCCTCGTGCCGGCGCGCACCTTCTCGACCTCTTCAAAGACGCGAGCGATCCCCAGGGGCCATCCGGCCAGCGCGTCAATCGCCTGCTTCGACGAGTCCTCCATTGTTTTGGCGAGGATGGATTCCTCCTCGGCGTCGATCAGGGTCCTGCGCTGCGCCTCGCGCATGTAGAGCCGCATGGGATCATTCCGTCGCGACTGCAGATCGTCCAGGAAGGCGAGGGCTTCGTCGACGTCCTGTTCCTCAGCGGCCGACTCGGCCAGCTCGACATGAACTTCAAAGCTCTCATGCGGCGCCCGATACTCGAAACGCTCGTCGGTTTCCGCCCCGAGGTCTTCGATGACATAACGCAGCGGCGAGGTGCCAGCATCGGCGCCGGACGCAAGCGAGACGTCATCAAGGTCGTCGACCGCCTGTGACGGAACGCTCCCCTCGCGCAGCGCGCGCAGCAGCAACGCGCGCAATTCGGCCCTGACTTCCGCGTTGTCGAACCTCGGTATGGGCGCGGCATACTCGGGCAGGAATGCTTCGAAATCTGACCAGTCCACCGAGTCATCTATCGGCTCGTGCAGACTGATTGCGCGGTGGATCGCCGTTGGGGCGGCGCCGAGCGAGGCGTCGCCTTCGGGAGGAGGCGACTCAGACTCTCCTTCCCAACCTGACACGTCGAACGGCGTTTTGTCGTCGTCGATGGCGAAGGCCGGCTCATCGGCGTCCCGAGCGTTGGCAACCGTGTCCAGGGTTGACGCGGCAACACGAGCCAGGCCTGCAAGGGAGTACGGCTCGATCCCACAGGCGACTTCTCGCCCAGGGGGAAGTATTGCTGAGTCCGGCGGGGGGCAGGCGTCGGTGGGGGCCTCGCCGCCAATTGTTGGGCCTTCGTCGCCGGTACCCGGGACGGCGAGCCTGCCATCGGGCTCAGGTTGCGGCTCGCATGACTCTGCGCGAACCCTCATTGCAGCTTCGATTTCGGCGGCGCACTCAGTCGCTCCGCCTGCACGTGCGATGGAAAGGGCGTCGTTGCCAGCGCCATCCCTCGCCGACAAGTCAGCGCCCGCCTCGATCAGGACTCGACAGATGCGGGCCCTGTTCCTTGACGCAGCGAGCATCAATGGAGTGAGGCCATGATCGTCCCGGGCGTTCAGGTCATCGCCACGATCGACGTGAAGCTGGACGGCGGCCTCAACGCCGCCGATGACCGCCAATTTCAGCAGCCGATTGAGCGGACGATAGATTTCGTCCGGAGCTGCACTCACGCGATCAACCTTGCGCAAAGCGCATCTGGATTGGACTTTTGCCGATGGTGCGCGTCGAACTGGTTCCCGTTGAAGGTGCGTCGCCCAGGATGGCCCGGACGACTCGCGGTCCTCGTGGCCATGTGGGCTCTTGTTGGAAGTGGATTGATACAAATTCTACAGAGGCGAAGCGCCATCGCCGAGGTGCTGCGCCGCCTAAGGCGTGTTCCATGTCGCGGATGCCATGCAACATCCATCGTTCCGCGATTGCTTGGGGATCGGGTCGTGAGCCGGAGCTCCGGGATCAGCCAGGGGTGCAACCGTCCCCCCCGAGCGTGACGACCGTCAGCTGGCTGGGGGTCGAGACTGGCACCCGGCGCATGCGCGTTGATGGTCCAGATTCACTCCATACAATGTAAGGATGTGTCCTCCGGAACGTCAGCTCGCCGTTGGTCAGTTGGTCAGATTTATTTCCCCGCTGACCGAGGATGAGCGTGGAGAGAATTTCACGGTTCTTGAACTTCGTGGTGAGCGCGCCTTGGTTGAGTTCGTCTGCGAAATGAACATCCGGCCAACGTTCGTGTACTTGGCAGCGGATCTCATGCCCGTGGATTCCTAGCTCGTGGCGCGGGGCGTCTGGATTCAACTTGTGGGCTCGCGTACCGCTGCACATCCAGCCACGCCTGCACGCGTGTGGTCAAACTCGTCTGCTCCAGGCGCTGCCAAGGCAGCCCGAGCATGATGGCGTCGAACTGCGAGCGAGCGCGTAAGCGCGGTGGGCGCAACGTCGCTGGGCGACTCGAAGCGACCCTGATTCAGCCGCCGCGCCGCGCACCACATCCCGAAGGCTTCGCGTCCGTCGATGCCGAAGAGAAGCATTGGCGCTTGCAGCAAGTCCCGGGTCCGCTGAAATAGGGCTACTTGACCGGCAGTTGAACGATGCCAGGACGTGACCCGTAGTTGCTCTCGAACGAGATCAAATTCATCAGCAACTGCTCGCGCAAACGGTAGCAGGCTGTCCAACCGGCGCACGCGCCGGGAAGCGTGTTCAGCGCGAATCTGACATGGACATGCAGTCGCACGGGGCCCGTCGACTCTGTCGTCAAGAAGACGGGCGAAGTCCAGATGGCGTCCGACAGCCTGATCGCTTGGCCCTTGCCGTCCTTCTTCCGCTCTGCATCTTCAGGTATCTCAAACCCGAGCAGGTACGTGATCGGACCTGGCCGGCTCTGTGCATAGTCGCACGTAGCGCCGATTCGGACCAAGCGCTGCGTGCACCGCCCCCGATCCTTCCTTTCAACTAGGAACTGGCCTCCAAGCATCTGACCGATAGTGAGTCCCATCCGCTTGGTCAGTTCGTCGTCTGTCCATTCGTACGGCCAGGCTGCCACGGCACCCCAGTCGGTAGCCCTGATCTTCTCGAACGCAGGAAGCGCGAGATGCAGCATTCGATTGATCTGGCCGGCCTCTGCAGGAGAAGCATCTTCGAGATGTGGATCTGCATGCCGAGTGACCGCCTTTTCCCATAGATCCTTGGTTGCCTTCGGCACATGCTGATTCATGATCCTGTCGATGAGAATCGGCGCAAGTGCGGCGGTGATGGCAGCCCGATGATCTGCATCCACATTGGGAAGGCCGACGGACTCGCGAGCCAGCCGGCTGAGCATCGTGTCCAGCGCGCCCGAGAACTGCGCGCTGGTGCGTTGCTCTGTCGGTACCAAGCTGACGAGCGATGCGAGCGTCTCGGCGGCGGCAGCAAGAACATCCGTCTCCCACCCGAGCAGCGCCGAAAGCTGCGGGTTTGTTGAGACCGCGTTGACAATCTCTGTACGCAGACCTTGAGCGTTCTTCACTGTACCGGTGCTGCCATCGATAAAGGTCTCCTTCGCGAGAGTCATGACGACCAGCGGCCGCGCATGGGGCCGGGCCGGATCGAGGTTCTTCTCCAGGTAGGCGACGAGTTCATCCTTCAGGTGCGGATGTGCGGTCCACATGATCAGGACAAACGGACCGCCGCGTTCGCTGATGTTGTCCTCCAGAATGGTCTGGATTCGCGCAAAGTCTCCCTTGTGATCCGTCCCCAGCTGACCCCCCGTCAGATGAAGGTCTAGAAACAAGCAGCGGACGCCGCGAAAGTGATTCTTCTCAAGAGTAGTCGCAGGATCGAAGTGAAGGCCGATGCATGGTGACCCCAAGGTCTGAAACGCATCCAGTACCGCGTCGAGGTGCTCCTTCTTGTCGTCGACGACAACAAATCGCGGAGCAGAGAACATCATTGCTTTCCTCCCCGTCCGAAGACCAGCGCCAGCACCGCGCCGTCGAATGCTTCTGGAACGTTGGCCTCTTCGGCATCCGGAAATGCGAGGCGCCCTCCGTTGAGCTCCATGACCATGTTTGTGTAGTAGAGGCCTACCCCCATTCCGTCTGGGCGTCGGCTGAAGAAGGGGCGAGTAAGGCGCTGCGGATCGTCCTGGAAGCCGGGGCCGCTGTCGGCCACGATGATGGCTGGCCCCTCTGCGAAGTCCTTTTCGATGTTGATATAGATCGCCCGGTGGGAGTCGCCCTGTTCATCAGGCCAGCGCACCTGCAGCCAGTAGAACGCGTTATCGAGCAGGTTGTTCAGGGCACCCAGCAGAAGCCCAAATGCAAACTCCCGGTCTATGTCCGGAACGGACTCTTCAAGCGCAGGGCATACGAGCCTGACGTTGTGATTCCGGAACCTCACCCGGTTGATGTCTCGGACTCTCTGGATCAGGTGCTTGATGCTGTTCGACTTCCGGTCGCCCTTGCGGAGCAGTTCGGTGAAGCCATCGAGGATTCGCACAAGCTCCCGCGCCTGGATTTGTACCGACTCAAGATTGCCACCGGCCTGGATGGCATCGTGCAGCACGCGCACCCCTTGCTCGATTTCGTGGAACACGACCGCCAGGCCCATGCCCGACAGGCCTGCACGAAGCATGGTGTCCCTCATCTCGTTGTAGTTCTTTTCCGCCTTGTCGATGAGTGGATCGAGTTGGCTCGAAAGTCGGTGCTCCTTGGCTGCGGCCCGGAGTGCTTCAAGCGGTTGCGATATCTTGTCCGTCTCAGGATCCTGCCCCTTACCCGTCAAGGCGCGGATGTTGTCCTTGTCGATCTTGCGCTCGACTTCGAGGATGGCCAGCGCCCCAAGGACGATCTGCCGCAATCGCCGGTACGCGTCGTTCTCGACAAAACCTTCGCGGTTCGTCTTCTCCATGAGCGAGCCACTCTTCTCGAGAGACAGATCGACGGCACCGACGACAATGTTCCGGCTGATGTTGCGGGTTGGCGTGTTGACACGTCGAAGGTCCAGCCCCAGCCAGTCATCACCGGGTTCGCCGTAGTTGTAGACGCGGATGCTGTCGCGATAGACGCGCACGCCACCGTTCTCATCCAGAAAGTTCTGAACGAGCTGGCTGTCCCCCAGTTTCGACAGCACCTCCCTGTCCCTGTCGAAGACGTAGAACTCACCCTTCAAGGGGCCGATACCGTTCAAGAAGGCCTCGTCCGCCGTGATGCGCTTCGGCTTCGACTGCTTCAGACTCTGGTCTGTGCCGTACATGTCCATGTCACGATCAGGAGCGATGAGCAGAGCAACCTGTTCCTTGTTGACCTTGCGACGGGACAGCTTGATTCCCGTCACCCCTCTGAATTCGTAGGTCCAGTCCAGCAGCCCGTTCGCGAAGGTGAACTCGAAGCGCCATGGGGCCCGTTGCAGCAGCACGTCGACGTCGGGCACGCCAGCGACCCAGTCCGGGTGCTCGGGAACCAATAGATTGGTCTCGAAGCGGTCCGACCGATCGACAAAAGGCGACGAGATGGAGGTGATCTGCCTAAGCAGACGTCGCACCTCGCCTCTCGACCAACTGGTCTCGCGCAGTCGGCTGATGGTCAGCCTGGTTCCTGTCTTGTCACCTTGAAAATGCTCCGGCGCTCTTGTGCGTACGATGACCTCGGCGTCAGACAGGAAGGGCTGCTCGATGAGAGCATCCCAATTGATGGTGACGACACACTCTGCGCTGCCTTTGGCTCGCGTAATCAGCTCGATTCGATCGCCCAGCTTGTGCACGGCAAAACGCCCGAGCCCTTTTTCGCCCAGAGGGAGGCGAAGGAGACGCGTCCGTCTCAGCGCCTTTCGCTGCTCCGCGCGATGATCATGTGCGGGAACGAGCCAGATGTCCCGGATTGTCTCCAGCGTCATGCCGTCACCGTCGTCCTCGACGACGATGAAGGGCTGCTCCGAGCTCAGGCCTTGGAGTGTGACAGTGACTTTCTCGGAGTCCGCGTCGTAGGCATTCTTCACAAGTTCAAACACTGCGAGCCGAGGCGTGCCGATCAATTGATCGCCAAGCAGCTGCAGAAGTCGCGCCCGAGGGCGAAACGGCAGTCTGAGTTCTTCGCCCTCGACAGAGCTGTCGGACGTGGTCATCAGCGTGCCCTTCGCTTGTCGCAAAGGTCTTCTTCATTGACCGCGATGCCGATGGCACGCAGGGCAGTGAGGACGATTGTTCGCTGGGTCGTGCCTTCTTCTGCCGCACGCACGCTGACTTGGCGCTTGATGCGCGCGGGCACCATGACCTGGAGTGCGATATCCCTGTCTTTTGCAGCGGGCTGGGACCGCTTTGTCGAAGCGGATCTGGGCGCAACGGATGGCATGGTTGAAGCGCTCCTCGGATCAATACTTCATGATCTTAGCAAGTTGTGCCATTCGTCGCGACGAATCAGAGGGCTGAGTTGGCAACTCCCGCGATGGCCCACTCGATGCGCTGCTCAAGGCCAGTTGGTGTGGGGGGGCGTGTCACGGCGGCGCAGTAAGCTTGGATGGCAACGTAGGCAGCGACTGTCCAGAGACAATGGCCGAAAGCCTCCCCCCCAGCGCGTCGAAGGCCCGCGCCTGCTCGGCTTGGCGTCGATCCTGGATGTAGATGCCGCTCATACCTTGCTTGATGTGGTTCAGGCACTCGTTGATGACGTCGTCCGAGATGCCGAGCTGGCTCATGACGGTCGATGCCGTGCGGCGAAGGTCGTGCGCCGTCCACCGTCCACCCCTGAGTGCAAGGGAACTCACTGCCTTAGTGCGGTTTGCCAGACGTTCGTCTTCCTGCCGCTGCCGGTCTGCCAATTGCTTCCCGAACGACTTGACGCAGACCGGTCCTGTTCCGTGCGAGTTCGGGAATACCCAGGCCAGTGGCTTTCGGGTGACCGGGTCTGCTTCCCGCAGTTTGCGCAGTTCGGCGAACTGCGTCAGCGCGAACTTGCTCAGGTGGATCGTGTGCTCGCGCTGGTTCTTCGTCGTTGGCAGGTACCAAGTGCATGCTTCTTCGTCCACGAATCCTAGGTGCACGGCGCCGGACTTCTGGGCGACGTTGTGGGCGTCAACGGCCTGTTGCAGAACCCGCTGGTTCGGCTTCGCATCTGCCCAAACCGCACCCATCAGTTCGCCGACCCGGCACCCGGTCGAGAGGATCAGCCAGAGTCCCAGCACCGTCCGTTTGTGGAGGTTCGCCGACGGGAGCTGGGTGACCAGGTCAGCCAACTCGACGATGGACAGGACCCGGTCTCGCTTGACGTCCTTGCCGCCGATCTTCTTCTTCTGGAGCAGTTCGATCGGGCTGTGCTCGATGATCTCGCGCTCGGCGGCGAACCTGAACATCTGCTTCATCTCGGCCAGCAGCACGTTGGCCGTCCGCAGCTTGCCCTCGCCCTTGACGGCATCCAGGATCGCGAGCACGTCGGCCTTCCTCACGTCGACGATGGCAGCCTCTCCGAGGCGGGGAAAGACCCGGCGCTCGAACTGCTCGCGCACGTACTGGCCGCCGTCCTTGCGCCCGATCCGCTTGCCGTCGCCTCCCATGCGGGGTGCAAGGTCCGTCGAGGCCCACCGCTCGAACACCTGCCGGACCGTCAGCCGTCGCTGGCGCTCGAGGTCGGCTTTCTGCGCCTGGACCTCGGCATCGCGGGCGGCAGTCTCGCCAGCAGTCATCCTGGCGGCTTCAACATCGGCAAAATGCTTGCGGAGATCGCGGATGCCCGACTTGTACAGGGTCGCCCACTCGAGCGCGACAGCGCGGGCGGCCGCGACGGTCAGTCCACCCGAGGAGCCTGGTTTGGCGTAGAAGCCGATACTCAGCCTGACCTGGGCCCGAT
>LNFM01006682.1_pt1 | contig 18777 bp, 12 predicted proteins | sample 596031 | NCBI WGS metagenome assembly LNFM01 (sample SAMN04254537, study PRJNA301005) | activated carbon metagenome | isolation source: dual media filters at the Ann Arbor, Michigan drinking water treatment plant | place: USA: Ann Arbor | reverse complement strand
GGAGGCACTGAACAGCGCCTCACAAAACCACTTCGGCGAGCCGTGCGGCTACATCGGCCAGGGCGGAACGATCCCGCTGATGAGCCTGTTGCAGCGGGGCTTCCCCGAAGCGCAGATGCTGGTGTGCGGTGTGCTCGGCCCGAAGAGCAATGCCCACGGGCCGAACGAATTTCTGCATGTGCCTTACGGCAAGAAGCTGACGGCCGCTGTCGCGCAGGTGATCGCCGCCGCGGTGCCGCCCCAGCCAGCCTGATTCAGAACCGCCCGTCGGGCCGCCGGTGCGTCAGCGCCGGCAATTGCGACCGCACGGCCGCAAGCCGGTCGAGATCGAGGTCGGCCAGCACCACGCCCTCGCCTTCGGGCTGCACCGCCAGCACCTCACCCCAGGGATCGATGACCATGCTGTGGCCCCAGGTGCGGCGCCCGTTCTCGTGCAGCCCGCCTTGCGCCGAGGCGATCACGTAGCACTGGTTTTCGACCGCGCGAGCGCGCAGCAGCAGTTCCCAGTGCGCCCGGCCCGTGGTGTGGGTGAACGCAGCGGGGACCGCGATCAGGTCGCAGGGCGGTTGGCCGGGTGTCGCCATCAACGTGCGGTACAGCTCAGGAAAGCGCAGGTCGTAGCAGATGCTCAGACCGACCCTGATCGGCGCCGGCGAACCCGCGACCGCCGCACCGAAGGCCACGGGCTCGCTGCCGCCCCGCAGCACACGGCCTTCGTCATAGCGCTCACGGCCGTTGTCGAAGCAGAACAGGTGGATCTTGTCGTAGCGCGCGGCCTGCGTGCCATCGGGCGCGTAGACGCAGCAGGCGTTGTAGACGTGGTCTGCATCGTCACTGCGGATCGGCAGCGTGCCGCCGATCACCCACAGTCCATACCGGCGGGCTGCAGCAGACAGGCTGTCCTGGATCGGCCCGGAGCCCGCGTCCTCGGCGATCGCGAGCTTGTCGCGATCGTTGTGGCCCATCAGGCAGAAATACTCCGGCAGCGCCACCAAGGTGGCGCCCGCATCGGCCGCCTGCGCGATCAGCCGATCGGCCGCCGCGAGGTTGCGTTCGACATCCGGCGTGGCAACCATCTGCAGTGCGGCGATCTTCATGGCTTTCCTTCGGAATCACTGGCCGGCAAGGCCGCGGGCAATGGCGGCGCAGGCGCCACGCTGGGCGCCGGGATGTTCGGCACCGCGTCGGTGAAGCTGCGCTCGACCTTGTCGACCTTGGGTTCAGCCCACGACCCCGTGATGCGGAATTCTCGCGTGCTGGCCGCAATCAGGGGCTTGCTGAACAGCGTCTGCGCCAAGAACGCACCGAGGCCGATCGCCGGATTGATGGCTGCGTAAGCCAGCGACGCCGTGCCGGCATCGATCTCGGGCACGACGATCACCCGCAGGTCCTGCGTTTCCTGCTCGATGTCGGCCTTGCCCTCCATCAGCACTGCCGCCTGCACCCCGCGCATGCGCAGGTTGTTGGTTTGTGCCACGCCCTTGGCAATCTGCAGGTCGCCGCTGATGTCGTCGAAGGCGAAGCCCTGCTGAAACACGTCGCGAAAGTCGAGCACGAACCGCCGCGGTAACGCCTGCAGACTGAGCACACCGAGCAACCGCCCGACGCCCGGATCGGCCTTGAGGAACTGCCCCGCGGCCACCGACAGGTTGATCTGGCCGGTCAGGCTCGGGTAGTCCATCGCGAGCGGCGAGCCGTCCCAGGAAATCTGCCCCGACAGACCGCCTTTGCCTCCCTTGACCAGCTTGCCAAAGCCCAGCCGTTCGATCAGCGCGCCGCCGTTGATCAGTTCAAGCTTGAAGTTCAGCGCGACCCGACGCACGGTGGCTGGCGTCGCAGCACCCGCAAGGGCATTGGCGACGCCCGGAACCGCGGCCCAATTGCCACTGGCGGTCAGCCTTGCATCGGGCGTGGTCAGCGCAAGGCGCGTGAGCAGCCATTCGCGGGCACCAGCGCGGTTGACCGCGTCCAATTCCAGCCGCCCGAGCCGCTTGTCGCCCAGCACCAGGTCATCCACAACGATGTCGAGTGCAGGAACAGACTGAGTCGGCTGATCGAGCAGCGTCTCGACGTCCGAAGCGTCTTCCTTCGGTAGCGACAGCCGCGTCAGACGGGCGTAGATGCGACCGGCAGAGCCGGCGGCGCCAACTTCGCCGGTGCTGGTCGAAGGATTGACCACAGCGCGCGGCGGTCGGTATTCGATGGTGCCGCTGGCCTGCTCTGATTCGAGGTTGACCCGCCACAGTGCGCCGTCCTGCGCCACCTTGGCGACCACCTGATTCAGCCGGCGACTGCCGATCTGCACCTCACGCGCCCGCAGACCGATGGTCGTGGGCAGGTAGCCGGCAGACGCCGATGCCACAGCGCTGGCCTCGCTGCCTGCAGCGGCGCTCGAAACCGTGCCCAGGCCGTCGAACAGCCTCTGCCATTCGCTCAGGTTCACGCTGGCCAGGTTGAGCGTGGCCGCCACACCGGCTGTCGGCATCTGCGCTGGCTCCATCACGCCAATGCCGCCACGCAGCACTCTGGGGATGGCACCGGAGACATCTCGTACGTATTGCGCCTGCAGCAGATTGCCGAGGTCAAGGCGGATGAGGTCGCGCGCGGCGGGGGTCACGGTCGTCGTCGTATCGGCAAGCGTCGCCACCTGGAAACGCAGTGGGAGCGGCGCCTCGGCAGCCTTGTGCAAAGGCAGCGGCAATTCGCTGGCCAGGCCCACCAGGTTGCTGGTCACGAGCAGGTCGGGCTTGCCGTTCAACAGATTCAGAGTGGCCCGGTAGGCCGTCTGCCCGCTGAGCGAGGCAGCAAGACTCGCCAGCGCAGGTCCGCCCACATCGCTGCCGCGTCGCAGCCCGTCGGCGGTCACGGTGCCCTGGGCAGCGAAACGCATCGAACCGTCGGGCTGCACGCCGCCCTCAATGCTCAATTCCCCGCCCAACAGCTTGCCGGCGCCCCCAGCGATGGAGAACCCCTTCTGCGAGAAATCGATGCGGCCACGTGCGCCGCTGAGCATCGGCGTACCCGGGCGCAGCCGGAAATCACCGGCCGCCAGTGAGACGCTGCCGCGCACGGTCGTAGCGGGCGGATCGGCCAGCGGTACCGTCAGCGACAGTTTCAGATCCGCATTACCGGTGGCGGTGCTCTGCGCCAGCGCGTTGTCGATCCAGCCACCCACTGGGGACGCATTGACGAAGCGCAGCAGGTCGACCAAGCCACCGCGCCCCGCGCCGTCCAGGACCAGTACCGGCCGCTCGTCAAGTCGCTTGATGCCGCCTTGGACGCCGGTCAGTTTCACACCCTGCGTGGTCGCCTGCGCATGGCGGATCTCCATCGACTGCCGATCGAAGATCAGTTCGCCACTCAACGCTTCGAGTGCCGGCCATGGGGAGGTGTAAGCCGGTTCGGCAGCGGTCGCCGGCAGACTGGGCACATAGGCGAAACGGAGATCCTCAACCTGGCCCGCGATGCGGAACTCGCCCTCGCCAGCCGTGCGCGCGTCGGCGAATGGAAACTCGTTCAGGTCGCCTTTGACGCGGAAACTGACACGCGACAAACGTCCCGCCTGGACCGCATGTTCAACGTAGTGGCGCGCCTCGGCGTCGATGCCCAACGGCAGGTAACGCGCAACACGCGTCGCGTCGGCATGGGCCAGCAGGCCGTCCAGGTCCAGCCGGCCGGGAAACCGCACATCGGCGTCGGTGGCGCTCGCCGCCGTGCTGGTTCCGGTCGACCAGCTGCCTTTGAACTCGCCCTGCAGATCGGCATTGGCAAGGCTGGCTTGCAGCACCTTCACCACCACGCGCTTCGGTGTGCCGGGCGTGCTCGGGGACTCGATGCGCCAGTTGAACGCAGCGTCAAGGCGATCCAGGGGCAACACCGGCTCGGCAAGTACCCCGGGGAGATCCAACTCACCCTGCTTCATCGCGAGCGTGGCCTCGCCCCCTCGCTCGTTGGCACTGAGTACCAGATCGGCATTGCGCAAGCCAGGCCGACCCGCGTCGTGTGGGTCGCCAGCCGCCGCGGAGGCCAGGGCCAAGCCGCTCACTGTGGCGCGCAGGTCGTACCGCAGCGGCAGGCCCCAGCTCACCGCCGAGGCCGCACCCGCTCCCGCAGGCTGCGCCGTGGCTGCGGCCTCGGCCCCGATGGCACCCTCCCAACTCAGCTTGACGCCCTCGACTCGGCCACGCGGGTTCAAATCGGCCATCCAACGGTCGGGGGCCTCACCGAGCTGCAGCCGATGCGCCACCTGCGCGATCAAGGCCAGGTCCAGGTGTTCAGCGCTCAACTGACCACCGCTCATCTCGCCCGTCGGCGACTGCTGCCAGCGCACCGCCACGCTGCTGGCCGGCCAGCGCAGTCCATCGGCGGTGGCAAAGCCGAACGCGCGCGCCTCCAACGCCACACCTTGCGCATCGCGTCGGCCCACCAGCCGCCCCGACATGTCGGCGAATGCCAGCGCCTCGCGATCGGGATGCGGCTTCAAGTGCACATCCCGCAGCGCTACATCCAACGTGGCTGCAGTGGCCAGGCCATCGGCCACGCCGATCCACGCCCGCAGCGCACCGTTCGCCTGCGTCAAGCCCGCAGGCAGACGGATGTGAGGCTGAAGCGCAGCGACATCCAGCTTCGGAACACTGGCGTACAAGGTGCCGTGCCAGCGCATCCAGTCGGAAGGCTCGGCGAGCAGCGGCTGTGTGAAGCGGCCGATCAGCGTGACACGATCACCCCAGCGCTCTGGCGGCGTGACATCGATGCGCAGATCATGGCGGCGCAGGGTGTTGCGAGCCACAACCTGCAAATCGGTGAATCGCTGTGGCTCGGCTGGATGCCATGCATCACGCCAGCGCACCGTGCCGTTGCGCAACACCACCTCGTACTGCCTGAAGAGCCAGTTGTACAACGGTCGATGGTCAGTGCTGGTTGTGCCCACGTCGAACCCGGCCACGAAGATCCTGCCGTCGGCATCTCGATGAATCTCGAGGTCTGCGCCGTCGATCAGCAACTGCGAGAAGCGCGGCTGCAAAGCAAACAGCGACCTCGCCGACAACGCACCGACCACCCTGGGCAGCTGCAACACCGGTCTGGCCAGGGTGTCGAGCAAGGTCACGTCGCGCAACTCGAGTGTCGGCAGCCATCCATTCGTGCCGACGATGACCGTGCCGATGCGCACCGGCTGCCCAAGAAACTGGCTGGCGTACTGTTCGATCGGCACTCGCCAACGGTCGATGTGCGGCAGAATGACCGCGTGCAATGCGATCCATGCCGCGATCAAGAGGCCCCATGCTGCGACCAGCAGCAGGCCGAGTGCTTTGATGGTGCGGATCTGCCAACGCACCGAGGCGAGGCGTTGTTGGGGCAGTGCGGAGGTCGTGGCGTCTTCTGGAACAGGCATCGGTGGTGCGGGGCGCCGCGGTGGATGGTGCGTCGGCGAGGAGAGGCCAAAGCCCAAAGCCAGCTTCAGCGGCTGAATCCCATGCCGAACTGGCGGTCATCCCGAAGGCGCCGCGCGACCCCCATTCGCCCCGAGACAATCTAGCACAGACCCCCAAACCAGCCCATGGGTTCCCTCAGCTCCGACACCGTTCCAGAATTGAGCTCAGTGGAGTCTCCGATCAAAGTCCAAACCGCGGCTTTCGCCGACCACAGCCGTTTCGTGCAGCGCATCCGCCGGCGCTATGCCGACGAGCTCGGCATGCTGCCACCAGGACTGCCCCGGTCGAAGGTGATCTCCGAGTTGATCCAGCGCTTCATCGCTGGTGGGCGCACGCTCGCCAGCGCACTGAGGGTGACCCGCCAGCTCGTACTCGAACGGCTGGCGGTGCTCGACATCGAGCAGGGCGCAGCGATGCAGGACATCACCGCCGCGATGACCGACCTCGCCGAGACCACGCTGGACGTGGCGCTGACCCACGCGATGGCTGAGCAGGACGCGCGCAGCGGACCGCCGCTCAATGCGCAGGGTCGGCGCATCGAGTTCTGGATCGTGGGCATGGGCAAGCTGGGCGCCCGCGAGCTGAATGTGTCCTCGGACATCGATCTGATCTATGTCTACGAGGACGGCGGCGACACCGCCGGGCCGCAGCCGGTCAGCGCGCACGAGTATTTCTCACAGGTGGTGCGCAGCCTGTACGCACTGATTGGCGAAACCACGGAAGACGGCTTCGTGTTCCGCGTCGATCTGGCGCTGCGACCGAACGGCAATTCAGGCCCGCCTGTTGTCAGCCTGCCGATGCTGGAAGAGTACCTGCAGGCGCATGGCCGAGAGTGGGAGCGCTTCGCCTGGCTGAAGAGCCGCGTCGTCGCGCCGCGCGCATGCATCGCCACGCCGCAGATCCAGGCGCTGCGCAGCACCGTCAATGCCTTCGTCTACCGCCGCTACCTCGACTACGGTGTTTTCGAAGGCCTGCGACAACTGCACCGCAAGGTCCGCGACGAGGCGCAGCGGCGCGCTGCAGGTCGCCCCGAACGCGCCAATGATGTGAAGCTCTCGCGCGGTGGCATCCGCGAGATCGAATTCATCGTTCAATTGCTGCTGGTGGTGCGCGGCGGTCAGTTCCCCGAGATCCGCACGCGCTCCACGCTGAAGGCGCTCGACAAGCTCGCCGCGGGCGGCCTGATGAAGCCCGCCAGTGCGGCGCGGCTGGCCGACGCCTATGTCTTTTTGCGACGGCTCGAACACCGCATCCAGTTTCTCGACGACCAGCAGACGCACCTGCTGCCCAGCGCCGACGCCGATCTTCGCTGGATCGCGGGCAGCCTGGACTTGAGCTGCACGGCCGACACCTGCGAGCTGCTTGATCGGCTGTGCGAAATCCGCGAGTTCGTTGCCACCGAGTTCGATGCCCTGCTGCACGAGGGTCAGGCGGCTCCCACGAATGCCAACGGCATCAGCTGCCGCGGCTGCGTGCCCAGCCCACAGCCAGTGGACAGTGGTGAATTCCTCGCCAAGTTGCCCGAGGCATTGGCGGCGCGGGTCAAGCCCTGGTGCGAGCACCCGAAGATCAAGGTGCTTCGCGACGAGAGCAAGGCCCGGCTGGCCAAGTTGGTGCTGCGCGCCGCTGACGCGGTGAAGGACGGTCGCTGCACGATCGACGCCGCCGCACGTTTCATCGACTGGCTGGAACCGCTTCTGCGCCGAGAAAGCTACATCGCCTTGCTGGCGGAGCGGCCCGAGGTGCAGAACCGTTTGTTGCGCCTGCTGGGGCTGGCGCGCTGGCCGATCCGCTACCTGATGCTGCATCCCGGGGTCGTCGACGAACTGGCCGATGAGCGGCTGCTGCACAGCCGGTTCGACGCCAGCGAATTCACCGCCGACCTGGAAGCGCGCTACGCAGCCTGGGGCCGCTCGGGCCATGTCGATGAAGAGGCGCTGCTTGACACGCTGCGTCGTGCACACCATGCAGAGGTGTTTCGCACATTGGTGCGCGATGTCGAAGGCCACATCACCGTCGAGCAGGTGGCCGACGACCTCTCGGCGCTGGCCGACGCCACCCTGGCGTGCGCCATCCGCTGGGCCTGGAAGCATCTGAAGCAGCGCCACCGCGAGATTCCGCAGGTCGCCGTCATTGCCTACGGCAAGCTCGGCGGCAAGGAGCTGGGCTACGGCAGCGACCTCGATGTGGTGTTTCTCTACGACGATGCCGGCGAGCCCGACGCCGACAAGGCCAGCGAGGTCTATGCGGCCTTCGTACGCAAGCTGATCGGCTGGCTGACCTTGCGCACCGCCGCCGGCGAGCTGTTCGACATCGACACCGCGCTGCGACCAAACGGTGGCTCAGGCATGCTGGTGACCTCCGTCGCCAGCTTCCAGAAGTACCAGACCGGCCGTGGCAGCAACACCGCCTGGACCTGGGAGCACCAGGCGCTAACGCGGGCCCGCTTCTGCGCCGGTGACCCTGCGCTCGCGGCGCCTTTCGACGCGGTACGCAGCGAGGTGCTGGCAGCGCCACGTGACCCGGTGGCCCTGCGCTCAGAGGTGCGATCGATGCGTGACAAAGTGTCGGCTGCTCACCCGGTACAAGGCGAGATGTTCGACATCAAGCACAGTGCCGGCGGCATGATGGACGTCGAGTTCGCGGTGCAGGTGCTGGTACTCGAACACAGCAAGACGGAATCCAGTCTGATCCCGAACGTCGGCAACATCGCCTTGCTGCGACGGGCCGAAGCCGCAGGTCTCTTGCCGCCTTCGGTCGGCATCGCCGCTGCCGACGCGTATCGCGATCTGCGCCGTGCGCAACACGCCGCGCGCCTGGACGAGCACCCGACGCAGGTACCGCAGGACGCAATGGCTGCGCAACGAAGCGCCGTGCTGGCGCTGTGGCACGCTGTGTTCGGCTGACGCCGTTACCACTGCGGGCCGATCAGCCGCGAATGCGCTGAACCAGGGTGGTGGTGGACTGCCCGTCGACGAACGGCAACGCACGCGCATCGCCGCCCCAGCTGCGCACCAACGCGGTTTCGGCGAGTGCTTCGATGTCGTAATCGCCGCCTTTCACGTACCACTGCGGGCGCACGCGCTTGAGCAGTTCGACGGGCGTCGCCTCGTCGAACGTGATGACGAGACTGACGCTTTCCAGCGCGGCCAGCACGCAGGCGCGGTCGAGTTGCGTGTTGAGCGGCCGCTCGGGGCCCTTGCCCAGGCCACGTGCCGACGCATCGCTGTTGAGCCCGACGACCAGACTGGCGCCCAAGGCACGCGCTTGAGCCAGACAGGTCACGTGACCCCGGTGCAGCAGGTCGAATACACCGTTGGTGAACACCACCGGCTGCGGCAGCGCAGCGGTGCGCTGCTCGATCTCATCGGGCGAGCACAGCTTGCGGGTGAAATCACTCATCGGCCGGGCGCCATCCAAACCGTCCGCCGAAACGCCCGCGTGGCGTGATTCAGGCAGGGGCAATGCCCACATTCGGCGGGGCCGCCGCTGCGAGCCGCGCGGTGACTTCCTTGCGGAAGCGATTCAGCTCCTGCACGGTCGCAAAGCTGCGCTCCATCAGCAGGCTCATGTTGTGCAGGATGCGGTCGACCACCTTGCCTTCCCATTCGGCATCGAACTGGATCTGTCGGTCGAGCCAGGCTTCGAGCCACACCGGATCGGGCAGCCGGCTTTGCACCGTGTCGCGCGGGAACAGGCTTTCGTTCACATGCAGGTTGGTCGGGTGCAGGGCCTGCGCGGTGCGGCGGGCGCTCGCCATCAGCACACCGACCTTGGAAAAGGCTGCACGGGCCTCGTCACCCGCCTTGTTCAGCGCGCGCTTCATGTAGCGCAGGTAGGCGCCGCCGTGGCGGGCTTCGTCGCGGGCCAAGGTTTCGTAGATGGCCTTGATCACTGGCTCGTCATGCCATTCGGCCGCCCGGCGATACCAGTGGTTCAGGCGGATCTCGCCGCAGAAATGCATCATCAGCGTCTCTAGCGCAGGCGCCGGATCGAACTCGAAACGCACTTCATGCAACTCGGCTTCGGTAGGCACCAGATCAGGCCGGAAGCGGCGCAAATACTCCATCAGCACCAGTGAGTGCTTCTGTTCCTCAAAGAACCAGACACTCATAAAGGCCGAGAAGTCGCTGTCGTCGCGGTTGTCGCGGAGGAACATCTCGGTGGCCGGTAGCGCAGCCCACTCGGTGATCGCGTTCATCTTGATCGTCTGCGCCTGCTCATCGCTGAGCAGACTGGCGTCAAAGCGGTCCCAGGGGATGTCGGTGTCCATGCTCCAGCGCACGGCTTCGAGCTGCTTGAAAAGTTCGGGGTAAAGCATGCTGGACATGATAGGCGGGGCGTTTTGAAACTTGAACAAGTTTAGTCGCGTTGGCCCGGCACGGTGCGTAGGAGAGACGCTGTGACCAACGTGGGTCAAAGGTCATCGAGATGTTCGAGTACGCGCTGCGCATCGGCACCGATGCGCTCGCGCTGCGCCGGCGACAGCCCGGCTACGTGGCGGGCCATCAGGGCGGTGCGCGGGTTGGCGCTCAGCTCGGCTTCGTGGCGATCCAGAAAGCGCCAGTACAAGGCGGTATAGGGGCACAGCTGCTTGCCTGTCGCCTGGCTCGCCTTGGCGTCCGGTGCATAAGTGCAATGGCCGCAGTGGTTGCTCATCCGCTGGATGTACGCACCCGAGGCGACATACGGCTTGCTGGTGAACCGGCCACCGTCGGCAAACAGGGCCATGCCGGCGACGTTCGGCAGTTCAGCCCATTCGACCGCATCGACATACACCGCGAGATACCAGGCTGCGACCTGCTTCGGATCGATCTCGGCCAGCAGGCCGAATAGCCCGGTCACCATCAGCCGCTGGATGTGGTGCGCATAGCCGTACTGCAAAGTCTGCTCGATTGCGTCGCGTGCACAGGCCATCCGGGTATCACCTGTCCAGAACCAGCGCGGCAGCGGGCGGCGGTGGTTGTAGTGATTCGCCTCGGCCATCTGCGGCATGTCGCGCCAGTAGACGCCGCGGATGAACTCTCGCCAGCCGAGGATCTGCCGGATGAAGCCCTCGACGCTGGCCAGCGGCGCGCGTCCGTCGCGGTAGGCTTGCTCGGCCGCGGCAATGGCCTCGCGAGGATCGAGCAGGTGCAGGTTCAGGCTGCTGGCCAGCAGCGAATGCCAGCCGAACGGCGTGCCCGTCCACATCGCGTCCTGGTAATCACCGAAGCTGACAAGGCGATGTTCGATGAACGCCTGCAATGCCATGCGCGCCTGCGCTCGCGTGACCGGCCAGGCGAAGTGCGCGAGCGACCCGGGGTGATCGGGAAAAAGCCGCTCGACGTCAGCAAACACCGCGCGCGTCAGGACATTCGGCTCGAACCCTTCCGGCGGCGGGATCAGGCCCGGCCCGCGCTTCGGATAGCCCTTGCGATTGTCGGCGTCATAGTTCCACTGACCCCCTTCAGGTTGATCGGGCGTGGCCGCTTCGCGGTCGATCAGGACACGGTGCCGACGACGCATCTCGCGGTAGAAGTATTCCATCCGTAGACTGCCGTGGTACTTGATTGCCCAGCGCGCAAAGTCGTCGCGCGAGCAGAGGAAGTGCGGGTCGTCGAGCCATTGCATCGCCACGCCCGCGCGTTGCGCCGTCGTGGCGATGTCTTGTTGCAAACGCCATTCGCCAGGTTCCAGCAGGCGCAAGACTTCAGGGCGCGCACGCTGCAACTGCCGGACCAATCGGCCCACCAGCGTGGGCTCGTGGCAGTCGTCCAGCGCGATGTAGTCGACCGTGAAACCGGCCTCTCGCAAGGCGTCGCGAAAGTGCCGCATGCCCGAGAGGAACAGCGCAATGCGCGCCTTGTGACTCCAGACCCACGTCGCTTCTCCAGGCGCTTCGATCATCAGCACGCGATCGCACGTCGGGTCGAAGTCCACCAGCGCCGGGCTGTCCAGCGTGAGCTGGTCGCCGAGCACCAGCACCAGGCGGCGAACCGCGTCGGTCATCGCGAAGGCAGTGAATGGCGCGCGGTGCTTCGACAGCGATCGGAGCAGTACTTCACCTCGCCCCAATTCCTGGCCCAGGAGCGACGCCAGGTCATCGGACGCAGACAACCGAGACAGTTTTTCTGCGGCAAGGCCGCCTTGTTGCCGCGGAACGCCAGCGCCGAACCCATCAGGCGCCGCCGTGCCGCCAACGCTCGATCTGTGGGTGGATGTCCTGCAGCGACGCAAATGCCATGACGCCTTCGACCGGTCGCCGGTGCAGCACCGGCGCCGATCCGCCGACCCATAACTCGACGGCCGGCGGCAGCTTGCTGCGCAATTCGGTCAGGCCATCAACCACCTGGTTCGGGTTCATGCAGCCGGTGAAGCCAAGCGCCACGATGTCGCAGCGATATGCTGAGGCGGCCAGCGTGATGTCCCACACGGGCGTCTGAACGCCCAGAGAGAGCACGCGCGCGCCATCGAGCGAGAACAAGGTTTCGGCGAGCAGAAGACCCAGTCCATGCGGCTCGCCAGGCAAGGTCGTCAGCAGCACCCGCGGCCGATCGAGTGGTGCGGGTTCGGGAATGCCGGCCAACGCCTGCCGCAGCACGCCTTGCAAGCATTCAATGTAGGCGTGCTCTTCGAATATCTCGAGCTGACCGCGCATCCAGGCATCGCCCACCAGCGTGTTCAGCGGTAGGACGACATCGAGAACGAAGCGTGACAACCCAAGACGCATCTGCGCCTGAAGCAACAGGCGACGCAGCGCATCCACATCGTGCGAGCGCATCATTGCCAGGTAAGACTTCAGGTCAGGCGCCGTCAGATCGTTCCCGGGGCGCCGAGGGGCATCAACGGTGTTCTCGCTGAGTTCGACCAACGCCTCGAGCGGCATCGGCACCAAGCGACCAGGGCGGTGTCCGCCGTCGATCAGGCGTTTGACAATACGCAGCTTCTCGACCTGTTCCAGAGGGTAGGCGCGCTCGCCATGCGCGTCGCGCTCTGGCTGCGGAAAACCGTAGCGGCGCTCCCAGACCCGCAGGGTGTCTTTGGTCAGGCCGGTGTCGCGCTCGACAGCTGCGATGGCAAGCGTCAAAGACTTCAGACCTCGTGTGGAATCACTCATGGCGCATCGGAATCTTGGACCCCACAATATACTTCGATGACAAGCATTTGACCAGGACAGGATATGGACGATTCAGTTTTCCGAGCGCCGATGACCCGACTGAAATCGATGGTTGTGGCAGTGATGCTGCTGGCCTGCATGGCGGGCTCGCACGCTGCGAGTTGCACCGCCTTGCTGGACCGAAGCATGCCGCGACTGCAGGATGAAAAACCGCAGAACCTGTGCCAGTACAGCGGCAAGGTCGTGGTTGTCGTCAACACCGCCAGCTACTGCGGATTCACATCGCAGTACAAAGGCCTGGAAGACTTGTATACCCGGTACCGAGACCGCGGCTTGGTGGTGCTGGGCTTTCCTTCCAATGATTTCGGCAGTCAGGAGCCTGGCAGCAACCAGGAAATCGCTTCGTTCTGCTCGAGCACCTTCGGCGTCAAGTTTCCGATGTTCACCAAGACTCGCGTCTCCTCGAGCGCAGGAGCCGATGTCAACCCGCTCTATGCCGATCTGCGCAAGGCGACCGGATCGGCGCCGCGCTGGAATTTCCACAAATACGTGATTTCCAGAGACGGTACGACGGTTGAAAGCTTCAGCGCGCTGACCGCGCCGGACGACAAATCCTTCATCCAGAGCCTGGAGAAGCTGCTGACCGCACCCTGAGACGCCCGGCAAAGTCAAGGGATTACCGTTCAGTTATATTTTAGACAGCATGGTTCATCACACCGAAACGCCCCTGGCTGCACGCGAGCACGACTGCCCCGCGTCGCAAAGCCTGAAGTTTTCAATGATTTCCCCAAAATCAGGGGAACTCCTGTGTCGTTTTATTGACTACAATTGGGCTTCTAGCTTGACATCTTCGATGTTCATCAGGTCGCGTTTTAAAACGGGGCCAGAGAAACGCAAGTTGGCAAGTGCATTTGCAAACTGTTTCGCGTTGCACAGCCAGTCGGGACAACCGATCGAAATCCGGCGGCGGTTTTCATTCCTCCTCCCTCCGTTATTCGCCTCCGGGCGCTGTGCAGCTTCTTTATTCAAGGCGGTGGTGATGCCTCTTCGGGGCGTCACCACCGCCTTTGAGTTTGTGCGCGCTGCGGAGCCTTTGGGTGTCTGACAGCGTGCGGCGCGTGGCGGTCATCGGCTCTGGCATCTCGGGCTTGTCGGTGGCGCACGCATTGGCCCGCGAGGCGCAGGTCACACTGTTCGAGGCGGGCGCCTATTTCGGCGGGCACACCCACACCGTCGATGTCACGTTGGACGGGCAAACCCATGGCGTAGACACCGGCTTTCTGGTCTTCAACGAGCGCACCTACCCGAAGCTGATTGCACTGTTCGGCGAATTGCAGGTGCCCACCGCGCTGTCGGACATGTCGTTCTCGGTACAGGTGCCCGACATCGGCCTGGAGTGGAGTGGCAGCGATCTGAACGCGGTGTTTGCGCAGCGCCGAAATCTGGCTCGGCCAGCCTTCTGGCGGATGTTGCGCGACCTGATGCGCTTCAATCGATTGACCACCGAGTTGGCCGAGCATGGCACGGCCAGCGCGCAGCAGAAGGCCATCGGCGATTTCCTGTCCGAACACCGCTTCAGCACCGAGTTCCGCGACTGGTACTTCTTGCCGATGATCGGTTGCATCTGGTCGTGCCCGACCGATCAGATGCTGCGGTTTCCGATCGCCACGATGATCCGTTTCTGCCACAACCACGGCCTGATCCAGGTGACGAATCGGCCGCGTTGGTACACGGTGAAGGGCGGAGCGCGCCAGTACGTGGAGAAGCTCCTGCGCCGAGTTCCCGATGCGCGATTGAACACGCCCGTGCGCGGCGTGCGGCGCGCACAGGGCGGCGGCCAGGTCAGCGTTGCCACCGATCACGGCACCGAACTGTTCGACGAGGTCGTGCTCGCCTGCCACAGCGACCAGTCATTGGCGCTGCTCACCGATGCCACACCGGCCGAGCGCGAGGTGCTGGGCGCAATCCGCTACCACCGCAACCGCGCGGTGCTGCACACCGACACGGCCGTGCTACCGCGCCGCAAGATCGCCTGGGCCGCCTGGAACTACGAGCGCGCCCGCGCCGGCTCGCGTGAGTCGGCCGCGGTCTGCCTTCACTACCTGCTCAACCGGCTGCAACCGCTGCCATTCAAGACGCCGGTCGTGGTGTCGCTCAATCCGATCACCGAACCGCGTGCCGACAGCATTCATGGCGAGTACGACTACGCCCACCCGGTGTTCGACGCGGCCGCGATCGCTGCTCAGCAGCGTGTGCCGTCGTTGCAGGGCGAAGGGCACACCTGGTTCTGCGGCGCCTGGACGCGTTACGGATTTCACGAAGACGGGCTGATGTCTGGCCTCGCCGTGGTCGATGGATTGCGCCAGCGTTGGGCCCAGACCATGCCGCGCACCCTGCCGGTGGCCGCATGACCGCATTTTCAGCGTCGGCATCGCTGGCCGAGCCGCTGATCGGCACCGGGCAAGTGCGCCACACCCGTCTGCGGCCAGCGCTGAACCGCTTTGCCTACCCGACCTACTTTCTGATGCTGCCGATGCGCCGTCTCCGGGCGGCGCCACATGCTGCGCTGGCGCGCAACCGCTTCGGGCTGATCAGCTTTCACGACTGCGACCACGGCGACGGACGCGCCGACAGCCTGGCCTGGCTGGATGAATTGCTCGAGCGCGACGGCATCTCCGATGCGAATGGCGAGGTCTGGCTGCACTGCTACCCGCGGGTGCTCGGCCACACCTTCAAGCCGGTGAGCTTCTGGTACTGCCACCGCACCGACGATTCGCTGGCCGCGGTGGTCGTCGAGGTCAACAACACCTTCGGCGAGCGGCACTGCTACCTGTTGCACGGTCCGCAGCTGGGTTACGGCAAAGAGCAGGTGGCGACCAAGGTGTTTCATGTGTCGCCTTTCTGCGCGGTGAACGGGCACTATCGATTCCGCTTCATGCACAGCACGGCACATCCGACGGACAGCGCTGGGCACATGGTGATGACCAGAACCGTGGCCCGCATCGACCACGATGACGAGCTCGGTGCGTTGATCCAGACCAGCGTGTCGGGCGTACTCGAAGTCCTGTCGGCCCGCAGCCTGCGTCGGGCTTTTTTCGGCATGCCGCTGATGACGCTGGGCGTGATGGGTCGGATCCACTGGCAGGCACTGCGCTTGTGGATCAAACGCGTACCGTTCTGGCGCAAGCCCACGCCGCCCGCTGTTTTCGTGACGCGCTGAAAGCGCGCTCTGCTTTTATCCTGTCAGCCCCCGCTGAATGCCCCGATTCGACGTGATGAGCACCACCTCTCTTTCCCCTGCAACCCTGCCAGATACAGCGCCCGCCGCCGCCCGCGCGGTGTTCCGTGTGCTGAAGAACCTGAAGCACGGCACGCTGGACATCCAGCTGCCTGACGGCACGGGCCTGCATTTCGGCCGAGCCGTCGACGGCGGGTTGCGCGCGAGCCTGCGCCTGGTCAATTGGAACGTCTGCGGGGCTGCGATGCGCTCAGGCGACATCGGCTTCGCCGAAAGCTTCATTGCGGGCGATTGGACTTCACCCGACCCGGCGGCACTGCTCAAGCTGCTGATCGCCAACCGCAGCGAGATGGAATCCCTCGTCTACGGCACCTGGTGGGGTGCGCTGTTGTACCGAGCGAAACACTGGCTGAATCGCAACTCGCGGTCGGGTAGCAAGAAAAACATCCACGCGCACTACGACCTCGGCAACGAGTTCTACCGCCTGTGGCTGGACCCGACAATGAACTATTCCAGCGCCTGGTTTGAGGGCGACCGCTCGCGGCCGATGGAAGACGCGCAGTGGGCCAAGGTGCGGCGCGCGCTCACCGAATGCGGCGTCAAGCCAGGCGACCGCGTGCTGGAGATCGGCTGCGGATGGGGCGCGCTGGCCGAATGCGCAGCGCGGGAGTTCAGCGCCACCGTCACCGGCGTCACCTTGTCGAGCGAGCAACTCGAGTGGGCGCAAAAGCGACTCGCCGATGCCGGCTTGGCTGGCGACTTGCGCTTCCAGGATTACCGCGACCTGCATGCGGGAAGCGAAGGGTCGTTCGACGCCGTCGCCTCGATCGAGATGTTCGAGGCGGTGGGCCGCGAGTACTGGCCCAGCTTCTTCGAGACGCTGAGTTCGCAATTGAAGCCGGGCGGAAAGGCCTGCGTGCAGAGCATCGTCATCCGCGACGATCTGTTCGAGCGCTACGTCCACTCGACCGACTTCATCCAGCAGTACATCTTCCCCGGCGGGCTGCTGCCCAGTCCGACCGAATTCCGTGAGGCCGCCGCGCGCGCGGGACTGCGCGTGGTCGGGGAGCTGGAATTCGGCCTCGACTACGCGGAGACCCTGCTGCGCTGGCGGCAGCGCTTCCTGAGCCACGAAGGGCCGGTGCGGCAGCTGGGCTTCGACACCCGGTTCATGCGTATCTGGGAGTTCTACCTCGCCTACTGCGAGGCCGCGTTCACGATGGGCAACACCAACGTCATGCAGTTCACGCTGCAGCGAGACTGACATGCACGAGAACCGGTCTATCGATCGCCAACGCCGATCACTGCTGTTACTGCCGCTGACCTGCGGCGCGCTGACGATCAGCGCTGCGGCTTTGGCTCGCTCTGCACCGCCGCCGCCACCCGAGGTGAGCAGCGAGTTGCCAGGCGCACGGCTACTCGGCAGTGGCCGTTTGACCTATTTCCTGTTCCACGTCTACGACGCAAGGCTGTGGGCAGGGCCCGAGTTCGAGGTGGCACGCTTCGATCAGGTGCCGCTGGCACTCGAACTTGCGTATGCACGCGGCTTCGACAACGCCGACATCGCTGAGCGCTCGATCGAGGAAATGCGGCGCAGCGGACCGATCGCGCCCGAAAAGGTGACGCGCTGGATCGCGGCGATGAAGCAGGCCTTCCCGGACGTCGCCACGGGTGACCGCACGACCGGCGTGCAAGTGCCCGGCGTGGCAGCACGCTTCTTCGTCAATGGCAGACTCACCGGCGAGATCCGCGACCCGGAATTCACGCGGCTGTTCTTCGGCATCTGGCTATCGAAACGCACCTCCGAGCCCAGACTGCGGGAGGCGCTGCTGGCCGGCGCCCCGAACGGCTCCTGACCGGGACGGGCACCGTGGCCACGCATGCCGTCGCCCGCCCCCACGAGGCGGCTCCGATCGACCCCGATGTGCTCCCCGCCCGTGCGGATCCTGTCGAGATGGTGCGCTGGCGGCAGGGCATTCGTTACGGCGCGCTCGGCCTGCCGCTGGCCTTTGTGGCACTGCCCCTCTACGTGGTGTTGCCCAACCATTACGCCACCGAGTACGGCATTCCGCTGGCCACGCTCGGCGCGGTACTGCTGGGGGCACGTGCGCTCGATGCCGTCGCCGACCCCCTGATCGGCCGGGCCGCCGACGGATGGCTCGCCCGCGGCGGGCGACGGGCCTGGTGGGTGATCCTGATGGCAGCGGTGGTGCTGGCGGCTGGCTTCGCCGCGCTGTTCTTTCCACAAGTCCAAGGCGAGTCGGCATTGCTGGTGTGGTGCGCCCTCACGCTGACGGTGACCTACCTCGGCTACAGCGTGGTCACGGTCGTACATCAATCATGGGGCGCTCGGCTTGGCGGCGATGCGCCGCAGCGGGCGCGCATCGTCGCCTGGCGTGAAGGGCTGGCGCTGGTTGGCGTGCTGGTGGCCAGCGTGCTGCCCTCAGTGGCCGGGCTGGCGGTGACCGCGGTGGTCTTCGCGGTGGTGCTGGCGATTGGCGTGCTGTTACTGCGGGCAGCGCGAGCACCGGCACCGTCCGATCCGTCTGCACGACCCGCATCGATGCGCTTGCCGTTTGCGACACCCGCTTTCCGCCGGCTGTTGGCGGTGTACCTGGTCAACGGCATCGCCAGTGCGGTGCCGGCGACGCTGGTGCTGTTCTTCATTCGCGACCGGCTGCAAGCGTCGTCGTTCGAGCCGCTGTTCCTGGCCAGCTATTTCGCGGCAGGTGCGCTGTCAATCCCGCTGTGGGTGCGCGCCGTGCGCTGGTGGGGGCTCGAGCGCGCCTGGCTGGTCAGCATGGCGCTGGCCATCCTCGTTTTCAGTGGTGCGACGATGCTGGGCGCGGGCGACGTGGTCGCCTTCACCATCGTATGCACGCTCAGCGGCATCGCACTCGGTGCCGACCTGACGTTGCCGAGCGCGATCCTCGCGGGCGTGATTCAGCGCGCGGGGCATGGCGAACAGTCCGAGGGCGCCTACTTCGGCTGGTGGAACTTCGCGACCA
>LNFM01006681.1_pt1 | contig 18778 bp, 17 predicted proteins | sample 596031 | NCBI WGS metagenome assembly LNFM01 (sample SAMN04254537, study PRJNA301005) | activated carbon metagenome | isolation source: dual media filters at the Ann Arbor, Michigan drinking water treatment plant | place: USA: Ann Arbor | reverse complement strand
CTCGGAGAAAAAACCGGACCCCTTGATCGCAGAGGCGCAGCCTACCAAAACTGGAATACAGATGCGTATGCATACAATACTGGTACGGATCCTCTTTACTCTTCTATGCCATTTTACATCGGTATTCGCGATCCGTTCATCTATGGAATTTTTCTCGACAATACACATAAATCATTTTTCAACTTCGGAGCTTCGAATAATCGATTCGCCAGCTTTTCAGCCGATGCCGGTGAAATGAATTATTATTTCATGCTTGGAGATTCCGTGCGCGATGTTATAAATCATTATACCGAACTGACTGGCAGGATGGAGTTGCCTCCACTATGGAGTATTGGGTATCAGCAATGTCGTTATAGTTATTATCCCGATAAGGAAGTATTTGCGGTTGCTCAAACCTTCCGTGAAAAAGATATTCCTGCTGATGCCATTGTTTTCGATATCCACTACATGGAGAAGTATAAAATCTTTACATGGGATAAAAAACATTTCCCAGACCCAAAAGGATTGCTGGCCACCATCAAAAAGCAAGGTTTCCATGTGGTAATCATGTGCGACCCCGGAATAAAAGTAGAGCCGGGCTATGAGGCCTACGATGATGGTGTGAAGCAAGATATATTTTTAAAATATCCCGATGGAGAAAATTATCAAGGCCAGGTGTGGCCTGGGTGGTGTCACTTTCCGGACTTTACAAAACCTGCCGCGCGCGCATGGTGGACATCAAAATTTAAAGATTATGTTGAGTTGGGCGTTGAAGGATTCTGGAATGACATGAATGAAATTGCCACCTGGGGCAATGCCCTACCCGATAATATTGAATTTGATTTTGAGGGTAATAAAACTTCGATGCGCAGAGGACGAAATGTATTTGGATTTCAAATGGCAAGAAGTACGTATGAAGGAACCAAAAAATTAATGAATGGCAAAAGACCTTTCAATCTTACACGATCAAGTTTTTCTGGCATTCAACGATACTCTGCTGTTTGGACGGGAGACAACGTTGCCTATGATGAACACATGTTATTGGGTGTTCGAATTGTTAACAGCTTAGGCCTTACGGGAGTTGCTTTTGCCGGATATGATACCGGTGGTTTTGTGGGCGAGTCCAACACCAAACTTTTTGCACGCTGGATTTCGATAGCCGCCCTCTCCCCTTTCTTTAGGGCCCATAGTATGATTAACACTCGCGATAGCGAACCATGGTCGTATGGCGAAGAAGTAGAAAGTATTAGCAGAAACTATATCAAGTTCAGGTACCAATTGATGCCGTATATTTATTCCTTGTTTTACGATGCTTCAAAAACGGGCATGCCGGTGCAACGCTCGCTTGCAGTTGATTACCCGCACGATCACCGGGTGTACAATGGTATATATCACAATCAATACCTGTTTGGTCCCAGTATTCTCGTAGCCCCTGTTGAAAGTAATAAGAGTTTGCTTAAATTATTCTTGCCGGTTGGTGAATGGTATGATCTCTATACAGGAAAAATCTGGCAAGGCGATCAGGAAGCTATTGTTGAATGCCCGATTCATCGATTGCCGGTCTTTATCAAAGCCGGAAGTGTGTTGCCCATGCAAGCTTCCGCTGCTCATACAGGAATTAAGCACGATGAATTAATATTGCATATCTACTGCGGAAATACCACAAGCGAATTTTTACTTTACATGGATGACGGTGAAACGTTCGCCTATCAAAATGGATCGTGTGCGAAAAGATTAATTCAAATGCGAGGAAGCGAAAACAGACTAGTGATTTCTAAAAATGAGGGGGACTATCAGCCATCGTACAAGAGAATAAGGCTTGTTCTCCATGGCACTGAGGCGAACCAGGTAATAATCAATGGAGATCAGTTGCCACTAACGGATGAGGTGCATTCATTTTTTGCACCTTTGGAAAAATATGATCCGATAAACGATCCTGACTCAATGGGTGAAGAACATGTAAAGTTTGCAACAACAGAATACACAGAGAAAAAAATAGAAATAACCTGGTATGCTTGACATTCAAAAAAAATACACGCCCTCGTTTTATGCGATCCTAAGTTTACCGGCAACTGCTATGGGCTTTGCTCTCTGTGTGCAAATCTCAGCGCTAAGTTGGCTTTTGTCTACACAATATTCTTTAAATATTCACGAGGTGGGATTTGTTTGGGCTGCAGGACCTATTGCCGGCATTATTGGTCAGGTGGTAATTGGTTTAATCAGTGATAAAGTTTGGTTCTGGGGTGGGCGTAGAAAGCCTTTTATATTAATCGGAGGAACTATCGCAGCCATCAGTCTTTTGGCCTTAACGGGATTAGGTGAAATCAGTCAATGGACAGGACTTAGTTTACTGGTTGTTGCCATCATTGTCGCACTAACACTGGATCTATCCATAAACATTAGTTTCAACCCTACCCGTTCCATCATTGCCGATGTAACCCCCGAAGGAGAGAAGAGAACCAAAGGCTATACCTGGATGCAAACCATCTCAGGCATGTTTGGAGTTCTCGCTTATGGCATCGGTGCCTACTATGGAAATTACTCGCTTATATATTTTGGAATTATTCTGGTGTTTTTGTTTTCCATTATTCCGCCATTCTTTATTACAGAACCCAAGTCGATCACGACAGAAGAAATAATTGTAAAGGAAAAAATACGCACACAATCTGAAACTGGACAATTGTATAGAATTTACCTGGCCCATGGTTTCTGTTGGCTGGGTGTGCAAACCATGTTTGTCTACATGTTTTTCTATGTAAAGGAAACTATGGGCATCACTTCGGATACGGAAGCAGGTCAGGTTGTTTCACTTTCATTTCTGGTATTGAATACCGTAGGGTTCATCCTACCCGCTGTAGTGCTTGAACCTGTTGCAAAAAAAATAGGGCGGGTAAAAGTTCATGTGGTTGCCATTGGTATGATGGCGGTAGGTTATTTATTGATGACTTTATTTGGCACCAGCATTTGGTTAGTCTACACATTTATGGCAGTGGCCGGTATAGGCTGGGCAGCAACAGTTAGTCTCCCGTTTGCCATCATGACTGAGAAAGTAGACAAAGCAAAAATGGGTTTGTTCATGGGAATTTTTAATCTATCGGTTGTAATTCCTCAATTGATTGTTAGCCTGGGGTTTGGTAGTTTTATTCAGCAGGCTGAAAATAAAAACATTATCTTTATTATTTGCACCGTATGTCTCGCCATTTCGACTTTGCTTTGGAGTTTGGTGAGAGAACAAACTGTGAACAAAGATCTATCCAATATCAATCAGAACGCTACTTCACATTAATACATGAACCAACATAAACCCCGACTTAGCTTCTGGCAGATCTGGAACATGAGTTTTGGATTTTTAGGAATTCAATTTGGATTTGCATTACAGAATGCAAACACAAGCCGCATTTTTGAAACACTGGGTGCTGACACGGCTAACCTTGCATTGTATTGGCTCGCAGCTCCACTCACTGGCTTATTAGTCCAACCCATTGTTGGGTATTATAGCGATCGAACCTGGCATGCCAAATGGGGACGCAGAAGACCTTTCTTCGCGGTGGGTGCAATTCTAGCTTCCATTACATTGTGTCTTATGCCTAACTCACCAACCTTATGGATGGCCGTGGGTGTTTTATGGATAATGGATGCGTCTATCAATATAAGCATGGAGCCATTCCGTGCTTTTGTGGGTGACATGTTACCACCGGCTCAACGAACCACAGGCTTCGCCATGCAAAGTTTTTTTATCGGCATTGGTGCCATCGTTGCCTCCTTTCTTCCCAGCATTTTCAAAGATTGGTTTGGAATTTCAAACGTAGCTGATGTAGCTGGAACTCTCCCTGATTCAATCCGGTATAGTTATTATGTTGGCGCTTTCATGCTATTCGCTACCGTGATGTGGACCGTTTTTTCAACGAAAGAATATCCTCCCACGGAAGCAGGTGAAGAGAAACTTAGAAACCGGGAGCATCGCAAAATTGAGGATGAAGCCAAGCACCAGTCTTCCTTTTATCGCAAAGCTGGTCTTTTCATTTTGATTGGTCTGTTAATTTCCGTGTTCGTTTACATGATCGATCTTGAGAAAGAACTTTATGTGCTTGGGATTGGATTAATAATGTTTGGGATATTCCATGGTGTTGCAGCTTCTTTTATTCAACGCGGCAAAGCCTACCTGGGTCTTGTCCATATTGTTAAAGATTTTAATACAATGCCCAAAACAATGATTCAGTTGGCATACGTACAGTTCTTTTCGTGGTTTGCTCTTTTTGCTATGTGGATCTATACCACCAGTGCAGTCACCAGTTATATTTTTCATTCAACCGACCCAACTACTCAAGCTTACAACGATGGGGCCGATCTCGTTGGAAAACTGTTTGGAGTTTATAATGGCATTGCGGCAATAGCCGCTTTGTTTCTCCCCATCATTGCGAAATATACAAGCAGAAGAATGACTCACTTTATCGCCCTACTTTGCGGAGGTGTAGGATTGGCATCCTTCTATTTTATCTCTGATCCTTTCTGGCTTTGGTTTTCCATGATTGGCATCGGAATATCATGGGCGAGTATTTTATCCATTCCTTATGCTATGCTTTCCGGTTCTTTGCCTGCAGAAAAAATGGGATACTATATGGGTGTATTCAATTTCTTCATTGTGATACCACAGATTGTAGCGGGCACTTTATTAGGTGTAATGCTTACTCACTTCTTCCATGGTCAATCGATCTTTATTCTTGTCAGCGGTGGTATATCGATGGGCATCGCTGCGCTGTTAAGTTTGCGGGTGGATGATCGTGATGAAGTCGTTATTAAGACCACTTAACAAACGTATAATGAGAGCGGGTTTGCTTTTTATATTAGTCGTCAGTTGTTTAACTCTATCTGGACAAGATTATAGTTTATTACTGGAAAGCAATAAAAGGCTCACGGGAATTAACCCTGATTCTGTTGCCGTAGAAAACTGGTGGTCATCCCTACAGGCTAGTCGACAAATACCATTAGTCGTTGAAGACTCAGTATATTTTTTTTATAGAGGCACTGCGAAAACCGTTGAATGGATGGGTGACTTTAATGGTTGGGGCTACCAAAAAGATTTTGCCAACAAAGGAAAGCAAGTGCCCGGTACCAATATCTGGTTTCTTAAATGTTCATTTCCAAAAGACGCACGCCTCGATTATAAGATCCTGATCAATGGAAACAACTGGATACTCGATCCGGAAAATAAACATCATCAATGGTCGGGTGTAGGTGGTGGAAGCCCTAACTCTGAGTTACGCATGCCAGTGTGGCGCGAAGATCCTGCAACGATTGAACGGGCGAGCGTACCTAAAGGATCAATGAAACGGGATTTGCTTATCGCTAGTACTGCGTTGGGGTATCAGGTTACGTATTCCATTTACGAGCCCGTTTATGATAAGAACTTGGGCAAACTTCCTAGCATATATATAACCGATGGCTATGAATATCTGCACCCGCAATTAGGCAATATGACCACGGTATTAGACAACCTTATTTTCGATAAAAAAATAAAACCCGTGATAGCGGTTTTTGTTGATAACCGGGAACCTGTTAATCGTGCCAACAATAGAAGGATGAATGAACTTGCCATGAATGCCCGGTACCTCGACTTCTATGTTCAAGAACTAATTCCGCTTATTGAATCTCAGTACCCAGCCATATCCAGCCCACAAAAGAGAGCTATCATGGGCACCTCGATGGGTGGATTAACGGCTACCTATTTTGCCTTTACAAGACCTGATATTTTTGGCCTGGCGGGTATTCAATCCCCAGCCTTTTATACCCGACCACAGATTTATGCGCTATGTTCTAATCCTGCCGATCCTAAAATGAAAATATCAATGACCTCCGGCCTTATTAACGACACCAGTGCAGATAGCCGCAAGATGAAAGAAGTACTTGAGGCAAGTAGTTGCGAATATCATTATCGCGAAGTGAACGAGGGGCATTCGTGGGGTAACTGGCGCAGATTAATTGATGATGTTTTGATTGATCTTTTCCCACTTGAGAATTAGAAATACAAGACATAACGCTCAGATTATAAAAGTCTTGACTCTACATTTAGTTATTTATTAAATTGAGGCATTGAATTTGTTTTACCCCTGTTTATGAAACTACGATTACTCCCCTTCCTCTTATTCTCAATTATCTTGTTGGACTCATGCAGTTCTGGAAAATCTGCTCTTAAAAAAGGCGATTATTATGATGCCGTTTTGCAAGCTGTCAATCGGCTAAGGCAGAATCCGGACCACAAAAAATCAAAGGAAGTATTGAGCACGAGTTATTTGATGGCTGTAGAATACCTTGAGTCCGATGCCCAAAATCAGATTGCCTCCAACGCAAATTTTAAATGGAAAAATGCGGTTCAGAATTATGAGCGCATCAACTACCTCTATGAGCAGATCCGCACTTCACCCGGAGCTCTTAAGGTAATCCCTAATCCAATCAATAAATACAAAGAATTAACCGAGGTTAAGAATAAAGCAGCTGAAGAAACGTACGAAGCGGGCATCCAGTCCATGCTGAAAAGCAGTCGCGAAGATGCTAAGCGAGCATACTTCCTCTTTGTAGAGACGAACACCCTTTCACCAGGCTATCGGGAAACAATTGAAATGATGGAGCAAGCTAAATTTAATGCAACCATCCGGGTCATTGTTGAACCTTCCTTACGAAATTATAACGACTGGAATTTTGAGCCTGTAGTTTTTGGGGTCAATCCAAGTCAGTTTGTTAAGTTTTATACACCGCAAGGAGCGCAGGAAGCAGGCATCACGAAAATCGACCAATTTGTAAAAGTTGTTGTGAACGGATACTCTGAAAATAGACCTACCATTACAAAACGTTCTGAAAGCTATAAAGACAGTGTGAAGGTGGGTGAGAAAACTGTTAATAATGTGAAAGTGCCGGTTTACGAAAAAGTAAATGGCTCAATTACAATCTTCGAAAAAGAAATTACCTCACGGGGATCCATTACACTTTTTATTAAGGAGGCTTCATCTGGTGTGGAATTAAGAAATTCAGATCTGACTAGTGATGAACGCTGGAGCGAGCGATGGGGAACCTGCTCCGGTGACCAGCGAGCCATTCCCGAAAAAACACGAAAACTTTGTAGCCTTAAAGAACCCTATATGGCGCGCGATTTTTTGCTCAGCCGATCTAAGCGTGAACTTGACAACCGCTTGACTGAATCCTTAAACGGATTTTACGGGGCCTATTAAATGTCAGCAGGCAGACTTTTAGGACAATCCAGGTAAACCATTTTGATAGCTTTTGGGTTAAAGACTATATGAAATTTAATGCTACGTTACTTTTCTCAGCTTTGCTATCAACTCTTTCGGTGCAAGCTCAGAAGCCAACTCAAAAAAATATGAACACACAACTCGAAACCGCAACGTTGGGCTCAGGCTGCTTCTGGTGCACAGAAGCTTTTTTCTTGCCTCTTAAAGGCGTGGAATCCGTTGTTTCGGGGTATTCCGGAGGAAAAGTTAAAAACCCAACCTATCGTGAAGTATGTTCAGGTCTAACGGGCCATGCCGAAGTAATTCAGGTAAAATTTGACCCTACAGTCATCTCATATGCTGAGGTTCTTGAAATATTCTGGAATACACATGACCCTACAACCCTAAATAAGCAAGGGGCCGATGAGGGCACACAATATCGCTCAGTAGTCTTCTATCACAACGAAGAGCAGAAAAAAACAGCCGAAGAGTATAAAAAACAGTTAGGAAGCTCTGGCGTTTATAAAAATCCCATTGTAACAGAGATTAGCCCAGCTGTTACCTTTTATCCTGCCGAAGATTATCACCAGAATTATTATGCTTTAAACCCTAATCAGGGATATTGTCAATATGTGATCCGGCCAAAAGTGGAAAAGTTTAATAAACAGTATGGAAGTAAGCTCAAAAAGTAAGCTTATTAGAGAGAGATTAATTCTTACTTAAGAATGTAACATTATAACCTGACCTTTCGTTTTAATGGGCATAGAGCAGAGAAAATCTTCTCATAGGTTTAGGTTTAGGTAACAAAGACCCCTTCAGACGGAAGGGGTCTTTGTATTTTGTAGCCTTCTTACCAAAACCTTAAATTCCTATTCAGTGTTAAACCTTTTTGATTCGTAATTGTATTTATCTTGATGATTAAATTAATGAGATCCATGAAATTCACCTCTCTCCTTTTACTGCTTGCTGTAGTGGCCTGCGGTCAGCAAAAAGATAAAAAACAAAATGAACCCGCATTCGAAATAAAAAAGACGGAAGCGGAGTGGAAGAAACAGTTAACAGCAGAAGAATTTTATGTGCTTCGCCAAAAAGGAACTGAACGGGCATTTACGGGAAAGCTTTGGGATAACCATGAGCACGGGGTTTATACATGTGCCGGATGCAACCAGGAGTTATTCGCATCTGAAACAAAATTTGAATCTGGCACAGGCTGGCCTAGTTTCTATCAACCCATTAAAGAAAGTGCGGTTTCGGTAGGAACCGATACTAGTTATGGCATGGTTCGCGATGAAGTTGTTTGTAGCCGGTGTGGCGGACATTTAGGGCATGTTTTCGATGATGGTCCAAAGCCAACAGGCTTGCGCTACTGCATGAATTCTGTATCGATGAAATTTGAAAAGAAACCGGAGAAAAAATAAATTTAAGCCCATGGGTAAAAAGACCGTTGATTTGTCAACGGTCTTTTTTTATTATCTTTTCCGAAACAAATTCTACCATGTGCAGACTCATGGCCTATAAAGGCACCCCGATTGTAATAGACGACCTGCTTTACAAACCAAAAAATTCATTGATCACGCAAAGTATCAATGCAAAAGAAATTGAAGAACCTTTGAACGGAGACGGCTTCGGTATAGGCTGGTATGCCCCTGAAATAAATAATGAGCCGGTAACTTTTGTTTCGGTAAACCCCGCCTGGAACAATCGTAACCTGCGCAACCTCGCACCCAAAATAAAAACAAACTGTTTGCTCGCGCACGTACGGGCTGCTACGGTGGGTGATGTTTCCGAATCCAACTGCCATCCTTTTCAATACAAAGATTTTTTGATGGCCCACAATGGTGGTGTGGAGGAATTTGGGAAGATTAAAAGACACCTTCGCGAACCACTTTCGAATGAGTTGTATAATTGGATAAAAGGTCAGACGGACTCAGAACATCTATTTGCCTATTTACTCAATCATCTTTTCAATAATCATAAAACCGTTACCCCAGAAGCTGTGGTCGATTCATTTGAACATATGTTTCGAGATGTAAAAAAATTAATGGCCAAATACGAGATTAAAGAAGAAGCCTACATGAATATGGCGTTTACCAACGGTGAATTCGTGGTGGCCTCACGGTATGTAAGCGATCCCAAGCAAGAAGCCCTTACGCTATATCATTCGGAAGGAAGTCGCTTTGTGGTGGAAAATGGTATAACGCGTTTGGTAGCTCCGAAAGATGATGATGGAGCTGTTTTGGTGGTTTCTGAAAAACTGTCTGACGATAAAGATTGGACCATGATTCCCGCCAATCATTTTGTGATTGTAGAGCAATCACTCAATGTTCGGGTACGACCCATTAAAGATTAACTATTCTGATTGGTTTAAGGGGTCGATTGGCGTAGCTTCGCAATCAAAATTAGAACCGTGTACGACATTACAATAATTGGTGGCGGCATAGTAGGTCTTGCTACTGCCTTACAACTTATAACCACTAATCCTTCTCTCAACATTCTTTTGTTGGAAAAAGAGGATGAATTGGCTAAACATCAAACTGGCAATAACAGCGGGGTAATTCATTCGGGGTTATACTATAAACCTGGTAGTCTCAAAGCCATCAATTGCATTCATGGTTACAAGTTGCTAATTGACTTTTGTCGTCAACATGAAATTGCCTTCGATCTGTGTGGGAAAATTGTAGTTGCCTCGGATGAAAAAGAACTACCCTTGTTGGAAACGTTATTCACGCGCGGACAACAAAACGGCCTTCAGAATCTCAAGAAATTAACAAAGGAAGAACTATTAGACTACGAGCCCCATGTAGCAGGAATTGCAGGGATATTTGTTCCTCAAACCGGCATTGTAGATTATAAAATTGTTGCAAAGAAGTATGGGCAGCTCATTCAGGAAAAAGGCGGCCATATTAATCTTGGCGAAAGAGTTCTTGATATCCAAAGTTCGGAAGACAAGGTTGTGGTGATCACTCAGAAATCAAGTTATACAACCAAATTAGTTATTAATTGTGCCGGACTTTATAGTGATAAAGTTGCCCGCATGACTGTACCTCAATTGAATGTTAAGATTATACCTTTCCGTGGTGAGTATTATAAACTCAAAAAGGAAAAAGAATACCTTGTTAAAAACTTAATCTATCCGGTTCCCGATCCCAACTTTCCTTTTTTAGGTGTTCACTTTACACGCATGGCTAAAGGTGGTGTAGAAGCAGGACCGAATGCAGTGCTTGCCTTTAAACGTGAGGGATATAAAAAATCCGATATCAGTTTTTCAGAGTTAGTCGAAACATTAGCATGGCCTGGATTTCAAAAAGTAGCGGGAAAATACTGGCGCACCGGTTTTGGGGAAATGTACAGATCGTTTTCTAAATCGGCATTTACCAAAGCCTTGCAAAAGTTAATCCCGGAAATTCAGGAAAATGATTTGGTGGAAGGTGATGCCGGTGTTCGGGCCCAGGCGTGTGATCGAGAAGGTGGGCTGGTCGATGATTTTTTGATTCTGGAAGAGAAGCATGTGATCAATGTATGTAATGCTCCTTCCCCGGCCGCTACTTCATCGTTGGCCATTGGCGAAACAGTTTCAGGCTTAGCGCTAAAGCGATTTAATCAATAAAACAGTTATTAGTCTTTAATTGCCGTTACTTCAATCTCCACCAAATAATCAGGATCAATTAAAGCGCTGATTTCTACCATACTGGTTACAGGTTTTATATCCTTAAAGAATTCCCCATGGGCTTTTCCCACGAGCTCCCACTTCGAAATATCTGTTACAAATATTCGGGTACGTACCACATCGGTCAATTCAAAATCTGCTTGCTTTAAAACCTTCTCTATCTTTTCAATTATAAATTTGGTTTGTCCGTAGAAGTCACCCTTCGCAATAACATTAGTTCCATCTGAGGCCACTGTTCCGGATACTTCCAGCGTGTTGCCGATTTTAACAGCCCTGCAATACCCTACAATATCTTCCCATTTTGCTCCTGTTGAATAGTTTGTTCTCATTCTCAAATAAAGATTTAGTGGTAAATTACGAATTATGATGGATATGGATAATCCAATTTTTTCACAAGAAGAACAAATCCGGTATAGCCGGCATTTTGTGTTGCCTGAGTTTGGTGTAGGGTCTCAGCATAAACTTAAAAACGCGAGGGTGACTGTTGTAGGTGCGGGTGGATTGGGATGTCCGGTTCTACTTTACCTGGCGGCAGCCGGTACGGGTTTCATAAAAATTATTGACGATGACAAGATCACATTATCGAATCTGCAGCGTCAGGTCTTGTTTACAACTGATGATGTTGATCAATCTAAAGCTCTGGTGGCGGCCAAAAAAATAAAGAGTCTGAATTCAAATATTCACGTTGAAGTTGTACAGGAGAAATTAAGTGCAGCCAATGCTATTCCCTTGTTATCAGATTCGGATGTAATTGTGGATTGCACGGATAATTTTCCTGGCCGATATCTCATTAATGATGCCAGTGTGCTGTTAAATAAACCGCTGGTCTATGGTTCTGTTTTTCGTTATGAGGGTCAAGTTGCGGTATTCAATTATAATACAGGAGTTAACTACAGGGATTTGTTTCCACTTCCCCCCGATCCAAAGTCGATACCTAATTGCGAAGAGGGTGGTGTGTTGGGTGTGCTTCCAGGCATAATCGGCTGTATGCAAGCCAATGAGGTTCTGAAAATAATTACCGGTTTTGGAAAACCGTTGGCAGGCGAAGTGTTGGTTTATGATTCGGCTACATCGGAAACTTCACACATAAAAATACCTAACCGAAATTCGCGGGAATCAATAAAAAATTTGATTAATTATGATGAGTTTTGTGGTCTCAACCCACCTAAAGCAAGTCTTATGAAAGAAGTAACTGTAAGAGAATTAAAAGCAATGCAGGAATCTGGGGAAGATTTTCAATTGATTGATGTACGCGAACCGCACGAGTATGACATCTGCAATCTGGGGGGTGAATTGATTCCCCAAGGTGAAATACCGCATTCGGTGGGGCGGGTCGCGAAGGATAAGAAAGTTATTGTTCAATGTAGAAGCGGGGCACGTAGTGGTAACATGGTGCAATGGCTTGAGAAAAATCATGGATTCACCAACTTATACAATCTCAAAGGCGGCATCCTGGCGTGGGCGAAGGAGATTGATCCAACAATGCCTACTTATTAAGAGCTTGCTTTTATTGCCTGCTCCATATCATTTATGATGTCCTGAATATTTTCTAAACCAACCGAAACCCTAACCAGACCTGGCATAATACCCACAGCCAGTCGCTCTTCTTCGCTAAGTTTAGAATGGGTTGTCGATGCCGGATGAGTAGCAATGCTACGCGTGTCGCCTAGGTTAGCAGAGTGCGAAAGCATCTTGAGTGAGTTCAGAAATTTGCGACCCCGTTCGATGCCGCCTTTAATTTCAAAGGTAACTACACCCCCACCCAACTTCATTTGTTTTTTGGCAAGCTGATGCTGCGGATGTGAAGGCAGAAAAGGATACTTCACTTTTAATACTTCTGAATGCGTTTCCAAATAATTGGCGAGTTCCAATGCATTCTGACAATGGCGCTCCATACGTACAGCGAGTGTCTCCAAACTTTTTGAAAGTACCCACGCATTAAACGGAGCCATGGACGGGCCGGTGTGGCGTGCAAAGAACCGGACCTCTTTAATTAATTCTTTCTTTCCTAATACAGCACCACCAATCACCCTTCCCTGACCATCGATAAATTTAGTTGCTGAGTGTGTAACAAGGTGTGCACCCCATTTAACCGGGTTCTGCAGATACGGAGTCGCAAAACAATTATCTACATTCAAAATCAATTTATGTTTGTTTGCCAGTTTGCCCAACCACTCCAGATCGATTATATCAAGAGCTGGGTTAGAAGGTGTTTCCACAAAAATCATTTTTGTATTAGGCTGAATCTTACTTTCCCAGGAATTTGGATCCGCTATATCTGCATAGGAATAAGAAATATTAAATCTCGGAAAAATTACATTCAAGATCTGGTGCGTAGATCCAAACACAGAACGAGATGCCAGAACATGGTCACCTGCTTTTAATAGTGAGGCCATGCTGATATACATCGCAGCCATACCGGAGGCAGTAGCAATTCCATCTTCAGTACCTTCCAACAAACACATCTTCTCTATAAACTCCGTGTTGTTTGGGTTTGAGAATCGGGTGTAAATATTTCCCGGAATCTCATCTGCAAAAAGCGCTCTTGCCTGTTCTGCGTCTTCAAAAACAAAACTTGAAGTCAGGTATAACGGTACCGAATGTTCGCGATTTGAGCTTCGTTCACTTTGGGCACGAATAGCATCGGTTTCAAAATTTCGCTTTTCCATCAGACAGCTTTAACAATTTCAAAACTATAGGTAACCTTTGCTGTCTTTTCGAGAGTTTTGGCAACAGAACAATATTTTTCAACAGAAAGCTGAACGGCTCGGTCTGCCTTCTCCTGATTGATATCTCCAAATAGTTTAAAGTGTGCATGTACCTCTGTATATAAAGCAGGTACAGCACCCTGCTCACGTTCACCGGTAACGGTTATTTTTAAATCTTTGAGGGGCTCTCGTTGTTTTCGTAAAATAGCAATCAAGTCTATAGCACTACAGCCACCCATAGCGGCTAATAACAATTGCATGGGTCGCATGCCTGAATCATGACCACCATCAGCAGCACCGGCATCCATTACAATGGCATTTCCTTTTTCATTAACCGCTTCCATCCGGAAATCCTGGTCAATACGATTTATCTCAATTTTTATCATACAACTTGTTTGTCCTTCCAAACTAAACTTCCTACAACCATAATCGAAATACTAACAATAAGTGCGGGCACTAAACTTGGCCATGCTAAGTCAAACCGATTCATTACAAGCCAGGTAACTGTTCCCATAATCATCGAAAGTAATGCGCCTGAACTGGATGCCCGTTTCCAATAAAGTCCGAATACCAATGGAGCAAACAAAGATACCAGACTAAAGACAGAAGACTCCCCTACCAGTTCATAAATATTTGATCGCAGACATGCCATTACGGTTGCTAAAGCGCTGAACCCTAAAACAGAAAAGCGGGTGATCATTAAAAGTTTCTTATCATTGAATCGGTGCTTTGTTAAAGGCTTCACAAGATTTTCCGAAAAGATAGCTGCCGGAGCCAGAATGGCAGAGCTGGTTGTACTCATGATAGCCGATAACAAAGATCCAAAAAACAAAATCTGCACAGGCATAGTAGCATGACTTAGTACCATACTTGGCAATGCGAGTTGTGTGTCTCCGGAAATAAACTCAGGATATAACTGACGCACGCATAGGCTAATGAATAATGGGATCATAGCAACGGTTAGGTAAAGACCCGCAGCAATAAAGCAAGATCGCACAGCTGTATTTACCGAGTTGGAAGACATCACTCGCTGAAAAACATCCTGTGATGGAATTGATCCTAAACCAAGTACCGACCAGGCTGCGAGATAAATAATTATCTCCTTAAATTCTGCTTTGGGCAAAAACCGAAAAGTACCGGGTTGCACTTCATTGAGCACATTGGTAAAACCACCTGCTTTTTGAGAAAGTATAACGGCAAGAACCAGTAGCCCGATAATAATGATGGCACTCTGAATAAAGTCTGTAACAGAAATTGCCCACATGCCGCCCACGTAAGTATAAAAGGTGACAACCAGTGCCGATATAATTACCCCTTGCCAAATTTCCAGACCTGTAACTACATTAAGAATTAATCCCATCGCCACAAGTTGTGCCGCAATGTAGCCTACATACGATGGCACAATGAATGCACTCGCCACCAATTCTGTCCTTTTACCATAGCGAACTTTAAAAAAGTCGCCAAGTGTTAGCAGGTTCATAGAATACAACTTACGCGCAAAGAAGAGTCCGAATAAAAGCAGACACAAAGCGGCACCAAAAGGATCTTCAATCACGGAATACAGTCCGCCTTTTAAAAATTCTGAGCTTGCCCCAAACACAGTTTCAGAACCAAACCAGGTGGCAAATAATGCAGACGAGCTTAACAACAAAGGAAGACTGCGACCCGCCAGCATAAAATCTCCAGATGTTTTCACTTTGCGCGAAGCCCAGTATCCAATCACCACGGTGATGATCAGGTAAACAATGATAGAGAAAAGCAACAAATCAGGTCAGGTATAAAACGTGAACCTAAAACTAAGAAAGAGTTAGATTAATTCAATTACCCCGCTTTTGCGTTTTCAATTGAAAGGTTCGGGTTACGTTAAAACCAAGGTGAATCTCACCGGCAAAGAAATCGTCAGTTGTTTCTGTTAAAAATGCTCTTTCTGTAAGTCCTTGAGCATTGGACATCACTAACTGAAAAACATGGCCACCCGTTTCAATATCTATTCCAAAGCCTATCGAATTATAATAAGGGTTTGACTCTGGAACGTTTATCCGATAATAATATTCTGAAGTTAGGGCAATGCTCCTGGAAACCTTTATTCGTCCACCAATGCCAAGTGCAAACTGGTCGTTGGTCTCGATAGAACCATCTACTGTATTTTTATGAACAAACGTTGGCATTAACTGCAATGAAAAACCTGATGAAAATTTCCTGGCAATTAGTAATTGACCCGTATAAGCAATCCTATCTTCTAAGGTAATATCAAAATCCGCATCTTCCTTTCTGGGGGAAGTTCTTACGGCCATATTTCCAAAACCGGTTACAGATACCGGGAAGCTTTTCACTCCTGACTGTTGCCTTAACAATTTATAGCGAAGATACCCATCCATGGTCTTGTCTACGGAGTTACGCCCAAAGCCAACTCCTAATCTATCAGTTAGTCCATACTCAAGACCCAGGCGTACAAAGGCCTGATCTAATCCAAACAATTCATAAATACCATCGCTTACCTTACCGAACCTGTGTGCAAAAATAAATTCAAGCTCACCTTTTGATTTAGTCTCTATAGTCTGACCATTTATCAGTCGGGTACTTTTAAAGGTAGCCGTTGTTAATTCAGAGGTCAGCTTTTCTGATTTCTCCAATTCTCCAAGCAAATCATCTTGCGCAAAACCTAACGTGTAAAAAGTAATGAGAAAAAACGATAAGGCTATTTTCATATTGGCTTGTAAATAAAGTTCAGTGAAACTTCCACCTCCTCGGCAATATTTTGCCAAAGTAATTGAGGTATTTTAATTTTATAATCTTCAAGAGTAATCTTGAATAAAGACTTTGCTACTATTTTCTGATCCGAAAATGTTAGCGATCCTGACAGGATAACATCTTTTGTCACACCATGAATGGTCAGTTTACCGGTTGCTGTAACAATTTGCTCCTCCGATAAGCTTAATGAATAGCCAGTTACTTTACCCTGAAATGTAGCCTTTGGATATTTCTCAGTCTCCAGATACTTTTCATTGAAATGCTCTTTCATAAGAGATTTTTCAAATTCAAAATCTTTGATCGGAATTGAAAATGCCACATCGCCTGTGGCAACATTAAAGATACTAAGTGCTTTCGTATTCTCTGCTTTGATATCTTCAATAGTTGCATCCGAGAAAAAGCTTATGGATGAACTTACTGTTGTATACTTCTGTGCATTAACCAAAAAAGTGATGGCTACCAGAGAACTAATTAAAAGTAACTTTACTATAGTCATACGTTTCTAGTTATTGCTTGCCCCATCATCAACCCAACAAGCAATCAAATCGATTTGTTGTTGTGACAGGGTTAAGCCTCCGATTGGCATTGTCTTATTTCCGGTACGTGTTTTTATTTGAGCAGCCTTACTTTGAACATTGGCAAAGTTGGTCCAATCGCGCGTACCTGTACCTGAACCATGGCACCCCGAGAGGTTGCAATTCGTTTGAAAAATGGATTCAATATCGCCTGAAAAACTAACACCCGTGTTCCCTCTTGGCACCGAAATACTTAAAACCTTTTGGCAATCCTCAGAATCTTTTACAACCACCACATAGGATCCATGTTTCAGGTTTGAAAAAGTATTTGCGTTAGTAAAACCTGCCGAGCCAAGTTGATATTGATAATTTCCAGATCCACCTTGCCCGGTGACGGTGATGACACCATTATTCGTTAGGCATTGACTATCATTTTGGGTTTCTATGGAGGCACTTAGATTGGAGTCTGGCGAGAAAATTTCCACAGACAGTTTTGAAACACAACTCCGAAGATCTTTAACAGCTACTTCGTACATACCAGGTGCAAGACCTGTAAACTCTGGATTGGTTTGATACACCCCCCCATTAAGACTGAAGTCATATCCTGGCTCTCCACCTGTAGCTACAATCAGTAACTTGCCATCAATGGATTTACAAGAGGAAGCATCGACTTTACTAACTAGCGATACACTGAGGTCGGAGTCGTCACAAGAGAATTTATCAGCGATATCGTTATATGCACAAGAGGTTAAAAAATAGGATCCTAAAATAAGTAGATGAATTCTTCTCATAAAAAAATGTTGCTTTAAAGATAATATGAACTACAATTATTAAGGAAATTAATTATTTAATGCTCCTGAATCAACCCAACAAGCAATTAAATCAATCTGACCCTGAGGCAATCCGGTTGGAGCAATATCCGCTGGCATCGATTTGTTGCCAGTACGAATTTTGATAGCCTGTGCTCTCGATTGAACATTTGCGAATACACTCCAGTTAAGATTAGCTCCATTGTCACCATTATGACAACCCGACTTATTACAATTGGTTTGAAGAATGGGTTTTATATCATTTTCGTAGCTCACAGTTGTGTTGCTGGCAACCACATTATTTATAGTGATGGCGCAATTGGCATTATCCTGAACAGTAATCGAATAACTTCCCGCTTTGAGATTTGAAAAGATATTGGATGCGGTAAAAGTTGCAGTCCCTATTTTATATGCATAAGGAGGACTCCCACCCGTTACATTTACCGTTATTGAACCGTTTGGATTGACACAATTGGTATGAGGAGAAATTGTGGAAGCACTAGCAACGGGTGCTGATGAGGCGTTGAGCACTACCGCAGACAATGTTCTTTCACAATCATTGGCATCCTGCACTACAATAGTAAAAGAACCACCACCCAGGTTATTGAAAGTAGATAAACTCCCAAAGGTGCCTGTATTAATTTTAAATTGATATGGGGCAGCACCACCTGATGCTGAAACAGCAATAGTTCCATTAGTAGTATTACAGCCCAAAGGGTCGCTTTTGGCGGAAAGGACAATGGCAAGATCTGAGGTGTTGCAATCCACAGGCCTCGGTTCATCACTACTTGAGCAGCCCATATAGGCAAAAATTGATATCCAAAATCCAACCGCAATCAAAGGTGTCAATCTCCTGACTTGCATAATTATCTGGTTAAGTTGATTTTATACTTTAGACCGAGAAAAACTCCGAGGCTGGACAATAATACATCCCCTTCACCTACTCCAGCCAACGGAGCTTTCAAAAATGGTTCTGCTTGAATGTGCCACTGAGAACTAAGTGGGTATTGTATCCCAAATGATAAATTTAAAACCTTGAACCACTCATTATTTTTGCCCTCAACTTGTGTTGAATAAGTTCGATTTCCTGAAGTAGCAAACACGGTATAGGTATAATCTTCTGTCA
>LNFM01007450.1_pt1 | contig 18785 bp, 22 predicted proteins | sample 596031 | NCBI WGS metagenome assembly LNFM01 (sample SAMN04254537, study PRJNA301005) | activated carbon metagenome | isolation source: dual media filters at the Ann Arbor, Michigan drinking water treatment plant | place: USA: Ann Arbor | reverse complement strand
GCGGAGAGGGTGGGATTCGAACCCACGGTACGCTTGCACGCACAACGGTTTTCGAGACCGTCCCAATCGACCACTCTGGCACCTCTCCGCGCCGAAGGACCGGGTCGAACGAGGTCCTTGTAATGGGCCGTTCCTTATCGAACGCACCCGCCCTGCACAAGTCAAAGCCTGAAATGAGAAACAGAGGAGTCTCGCGGCAGCGCCTCAGGGCAGCCGCTTCACGAAATTCGAGATCTGCGGCCCGTAGGTCTTGCAGAACTTTTCTTCGTCTTTCTCGTATTCGTCGAAGCTCTTCACATAGAAGACCCGCTCCAGCCGGTTCGGGTCTAAGCGGAGCTTTTTCTGTAGCGCATTGATGAAGCCGGTCAGGCGCTCGTCGTCCTTGTCGGCAATCGGCGTTTCCAGCTTGCAACTGCGGCCGGCGAGGCTAAGCCGGATCGAAGTCTCGAGCCGCTTCTGTGCCTCGCTTGCCCCCATTTTCTGCACGACAAAAGGCTTCTCCTGCGCGGCGGCCACGCCCGAAGCGCAGACGAAAACGACAGCAGCAAAAACGGTCGGGGCCTTGAATTGCATCGGGATTCTCCGGCGCGGCGATTTGCGGACCGGCGACTAGATACACCAGCCGCAGGGCCAAACCAGCGCTTTCCTTATCAAATAACGGCGATTTTGAAGGTAAGCTGAACAAGGCAGGTTCTCCGAAAGGCCCGATTCGGCCCTTTTCCTTGACTCAGCCACCCCCCGCCTCTATCACCCGGCCATCCAAAAAAGGACGCATGAACGACGTCCCGGCAGGCCCTGAAGGCAGGGTCTGACTGCAAAAAGCCGAGCCCATCGAGGCCGGAGAAAGAGACTGAATATGTTTGCGGTCATCAAGACCGGCGGCAAGCAACATCGCGTTGTGGCCGACCAAACTTTGAAAGTTTACCTGCACGAGGCGAAGGTCGGCGACATCGTCACCTTCCCGGTTACTGCCCACGGCGGCGACAAGCCGATCTTTGGCACCCCGCTGGTGGACGGCGCGACTGTTGCGGCCGAAGTGCTCGCACAAGCGCACGACCGCACCGTCATCGCCTTCAAGAAGCGCCGCCGCCAGAACTCGAAGCGCAAGCGCGGCTATCGCGACCAGCACACGCTGGTCCGCGTCACCGAGATTTTGCTGAACGGCGCCAAGCCCACCAAGGCCGCGCGTGTGAAGCCGGTGAAGGCAAAGTCGGTAGGCGAGGCGGCCGGTGAAGGCGCGGAGGCGCCAACAAAGACCAAGAAGCCTGCCGCGAAAAAGCCCGCTGCCAAGGCAAAAACGGCTGCGAAAAAGAAGTAAGACTTAGACAGGATTTTGGGGTATAGCCCCGCAAGAATTCGGAGTTTCTACGATGGCCCATAAAAAAGCAGGCGGCTCTTCGCGCAACGGTCGCGACTCGGCTGGCAAGCGCCTTGGCGTGAAGCGCTTTGGCGGCGAAGCCGTGCTTGCCGGCAACATCATCGTCCGCCAGCGCGGCACCAAGGTTCACGCAGGCGCCAATGTCGGCATCGGCAAGGACCACACGCTTTTTGCGCTTACCGACGGCATCGTCGAGTTCAAGGCCAAGAACAAAGACCGCAACCTTGTATCGATCGTACCGTTAAAAAGTCCCGCCGGCACTTGTCGCTCCGCGGGACCCAATAAAAAGACGGGTCTGATTACAGGGGAGACAGGTGTCTCCCCTGAATTGTTTTAAGACCTAGGAGACCCGTCATGACATTGCAGATGGAAGCGAGCATCCCCCGCGAGAAGAAGAGCGGCCTCATCATTGAGACCGCCCGCCTCGTATTGCGCGCGCCTTCGAAGCGCGATCTCGACGGGATCGTAGAACTCGCAAACAACGCAAAAGTCGCCGAGATGACGGCGACGATTCCGCATCCCTATACGATGCAGGATGCCAAGGCCTGGCTCGAGAAAGTCTCCTCCGGCCGCGGACATTCGATGGTGCTTTACGCAAAAGGCGAGACGCGCGTGCTCGTCGGTGTCGCCGGCTTCGGCCATCGCGGCGAGGAGCATAATCCCGAGATCGGCTACTGGATCGGCGAGCCGCATTGGCGTCAAGGCTATGCGACCGAAGCGTCGCGTGCACTGATCGACCATGCGTTCTCGGAGACCGGGATCGACGCCCTCTCCGCTTCGTGCCGGATCAACAACGAGTCCTCCCGCCGCGTGATCGAGAAGTGCGGATTCCAGTGGACCGGCACCGGTCTCAATCAAGTGAAGGCTTTGGGTGCTTCCGTGCCGGTCGACCGCTTCGTGCTGTCGCGCAAGACTTGGGAAGCGCTCCGGGCCTGGGGCGCAACCGCTTTGCCCACGTTTACCAAAGCGGGATAGACAACTGGTTTCCCATCCGGTGCTTGATACATCGGAAGGGAAATTACCGATGTGATGACCGAATAAAATCCAAATGAAATTTCTCGACGAAGCCAAGGTCTATGTCCGCTCCGGAAACGGCGGCGGCGGAGCCGTGTCCTTTCGGCGTGAGAAATTCATCGAGTTCGGCGGCCCTGACGGCGGTGACGGCGGACGGGGCGGAGATGTCGTCATCGAATGCGTTTCGGGCCTGAACACGCTCATCGACTATCGCTACCAGCAGCATTTCAAAGCCGGCACTGGTGTGCACGGCATGGGCAAGAACCGCGCGGGCGGACGCGGCGCGGATGCGGTTCTGAAAGTCCCGGTCGGCACTGAAATTCTGGAAGAGGACGGTGAAACCGTTCTCGCTGACATGACCGAAGTCGGCCAGCGCATCGTGCTGCTTGAGGGCGGCAATGGCGGCTTCGGCAATGCGCACTTCAAGTCATCCACCAACCGCGCTCCGCGCCGTGCCAACCCCGGCCTAGAAGGCATCGAGCGCACGATCCGGCTTCGCCTGAAGCTGATCGCAGACGCAGGTCTCGTCGGACTCCCGAACGCGGGCAAGTCCACCTTTCTCGCAAGCGTCACCGCCGCAAAACCGAAAGTCGCGGACTATCCTTTCACGACCTTGCATCCGCAGCTCGGCATCGTCCGCACCGACAGCCGCGAACTCGTGCTGGCAGACATCCCCGGCCTGATCGAGGGTGCGCATGAAGGCGCGGGCCTCGGCGACCGGTTTCTCGCACACGTCGAACGCTGCAACGCGCTTTTGCATCTCGTCGATGCCACGCAGGAGGATGTAGCGGCGGCTTATGTCACCGTGCGGAATGAGCTTGAAGCCTATGGCGGCGGACTTGCCGACAAGCAGGAAATCGTCGCGCTTTCCAAGATCGACGCGCTGACGCCGAAGAAAATCGAGCAGCAGATGAAGAAGCTGCAAAAGGTCACGAAGAAGAAGCCGCTTGCGCTCTCCGCCCATTCCAAGAAGGGCGTGCCGGAAGCGTTACGCGCATTGTTCAAGCTTGCTTCGCGCGGAAGTACTGCAAAGAAAACTTCCGAGAAGAGTGCCGCATGGCGTCCGTAACGCCGGAGCTTAAAAGCTTCAAACGCATCGTGGTGAAGGTTGGCTCGTCGTTGCTCGTCAACGCCGAACGCGGCGAGCTGCACGCAGATTGGCTGAATGCGCTCGCAGAAGATTTAGCCGAACGCGCCAAAGCTGGCGCGCAGATCGTGGTCGTTTCCTCGGGCGCGATTGCGCTCGGCCGCACCGTGCTGAAATTGGAGAAAGGCGCGCTGAAGCTCGAAGAGAGCCAGGCAGCGGCGGCAGTTGGCCAGATTGCGCTCGCGCGGGCCTGGAGCGAAGCGCTCGGCAAGGTCGGGCTTGTTGCCGGACAAGTGCTGCTCACGCTCAAAGACACCGAGGAGCGCCGCAACTATCTCAATGCACGCGCGACCATCGGTAAACTCCTCGACATCAAAGCGGTGCCGGTGATCAACGAGAACGACACCGTCGCCACCACCGAAATCCGCTACGGCGACAATGATCGCTTAGCCGCGCGCGTCGCCTCGATGATCGGCGCCGATCTTCTTGTCCTCTTCTCCGACATCGACGGCTTCTACGACGCCCCGCCGCACACGAAGAAAGATGCCAAGCTCATTCCCGTCATTCCCCGCATTACCGCCGAGATCGAAGGCATGGCGGGTGCCGCAGGCTCCGAGCTTTCGCGCGGCGGCATGGTGACGAAGGTGGAAGCGGCGAAGATCGCAACGCTCGCGGGCGCGCACATGATTATCGCGTCCGGCCGCAAAGTTCATCCGCTGCGAGCCATCGCAAACGGCGAAGCCTGCACGTGGTTTCTGACACCCGCGAACCCGGTGACTGCCCGCAAGAAGTGGATCGGCGGCAACCTCGAGCCGCGCGGGATCATTCATGTCGATGCCGGCGCGGTTGCAGCGCTCAGAAACGGCAAGAGCCTTCTTCCCGCAGGCGTGGTAAAAGTCGCAGGTGAGTTTGCGCGTGGTGACGCAGTGCTCGTGCGCGGACCGGACGGCGAGGAAATCGCGCGCGGGCTGGTGGCGTATGACTCGGAAGACGCAGCCAAGATCGTGAAGAAGTCCACGAACGAGATCGTGCTTATTCTGGGCTATGAAGGCCGCGCCGCCATGATCCATCGCGACGATCTCGCGATGGCGGGAGAGTGAGATGAACCGGCACGAGACCAGCGATGTATCGGCGCTGATGCGCGACATCGGCGCCCGTGCGCGCAAAGCTGCCCGCGCGCTCGGTCTTGCCGAGGCAGCACAAAAAGCAAATGCCTTGGAAGCCGCCGGACGCGCGATCCGCGCGAACAAAGCAAAAATTCTCGCGGCCAACGCCGAAGACATCGCGAACGCGAAACAGCAGAACATCACCGCCGCCTTCCTCGACCGCCTCACCCTCACCGATAAATCCGTCGATGCGATTGCAGCAGGCATTGAAGCCGTGGCGCTCCTCCCCGATCCCGTCGGCGAAGTGATTGCCGACTGGCAGCAGCCGAACGGCCTCATGTTTCAGCGCGTCCGCACGCCCTTGGGCGTTGTGGCTGTGATTTACGAAAGCCGCCCGAACGTGACGGCGGACGCCGGTTCGCTTTGTCTGAAGGCTGGCAACGCCGTGATTCTCCGCGGCGGCTCCGACAGTTTCCATTCAAGCCGAGCGATCCACGAATGCCTCGTCACAGGCCTGAAAGAAGCGGGCCTGCCGGAAGACGCAATCCAGCTGGTGCCGACCACCGACCGCGCCGCCGTCGGCGAGCTGCTCACCGGCCTGAGCGGCAACATCGACGTCGTGGTGCCGCGCGGCGGCAAGAGCCTGGTCGCCCGCGTGCAAACGGAAGCGCGTGTGCCGGTCTTCGCGCATCTCGAAGGCGTGTGCCACGTTTACATTCACGCCCCCGCAGACCTCGATATGGCAAAAAGCATCGTTTTTAACGCAAAGATGCGCCGCGCCGGCGTCTGCGGCGCGGCTGAAACTTTGCTCGTCGATAAGAAGGCAGCACAGACACACCTGAAGCCGCTCGTAGAAATGCTGCTGGAAGCCGGCTGCGAAGTGCGCGGCGACGAAGCAAGCCGCGCAACGGACTCGCGCGTGAAGCCTGCCACCGAAGAAGATTGGTACACAGAATATCTAGACAAGATCATCGCGGTGAAGGTCGTCGATGGCTTACAGGCGGCAATGGATCACATCACGAAATATGGCTCGCAGCACACCGACGCGATCGTGACCAGTGATCCTTCGGAAGCGGAAGTTTTCCTGCGCGAAGTCGATTCCGCGATCGTGCTTCACAATGCGTCTACGCAATTCGCCGATGGCGGCGAGTTCGGCTTCGGCGCGGAGATTGGCATCGCCACCGGCCGTATGCACGCGCGCGGGCCGGTCGGCGTCGAGCAGCTCACTTCGTTCAAGTATCGTGTTCACGGCAATGGTCAGACCCGGCCTTGAAGGCGCAAACACCCCTCGCTTCGCCCGGTATGCGGATCGGGCTCCTCGGCGGAAGTTTCAATCCCGCGCATGACGCACATCGTGCGCTAAGCCTGCTCGCGTGGAAACGCCTCGGCCTCGATCGCGTCTGGTGGCTTGTTTCGCCCGGCAATCCGCTGAAGGAAAATTCCGTGCTGCCGCCGGTTGAAGACAGGATAAAGCAGGCGCGCGAGGTTTCGGCGTCTCCTTATATCGATGTCGCAGCCCCCGAAGTCGCCTACCGGACGCGCTACACCTTCGACACGCTCAAGCGCCTGCTCGCCTCCAGTCCCGATGCGCGCTTTGTCTGGCTGATGGGCGCGGACAATCTCGCGCAGTTCCATCGCTGGAAACGCTGGCAGGAAATCGCGAAAATGATGCCGATTGCCGTGATCGAGCGCCCCGGCGACGAGGATGCGCCGCTTTCGTCTAAGGCCGCACACGCGCTGGCCCGTTACCGTATGGATGAGAGCGACGCGGCACTTCTGATGTCGATGCGCCCGCCGGCATGGATTTATCTGCACGGCTTGAAATCGCCGCTCTCTTCCACCAGCTTACGCATGAAGGGGCAGCGACAAGCTTAGTAATTGAACGGTAATGGTAGAGGCGTATGCTGATTCCAGTACCGATTCGCTACCCGAGGCCTGATGGAAGGAATCGATAGCCTGGCAACCAAGGTACGCAGCGTAACGGCCAAAAAAGCCGCGAAGCCCAAGATTGTGGCGCGCACTAAAGAGCCCGCCCTTCTTTCTCTGATCCTGAAACAACTCGACGACGACAAGGCCGAGGACACGATCTCGATCGATGTCCGCGGACGCACGTCGATTACCGATCACATGGTGATCACGAGCGGGCGGGCAAACCGCCATGTCGCGTCCATCACCGACCATTTGGTCGAAGCGCTTTCGAAGGCCGGCCAGAAGCCGCGCCTCGAAGGATTGCCTGCGGCCGACTGGGTGGTGATCGACGCCGGCGACATTGTCGTTCACGTCTTCCGCCCGGAAGTCCGCGAGTTCTACAGCCTCGAGAGAATGTGGCAGACGCGCAGCGCCGCAAAAGCCTGACGGGCTTTTAAGGTGCGTTTGCTGATTGCCGCCGTCGGCCGCCTGAAGGCGGGACCGGAGCGCGAGTTGCTCGCGCGTTATCTCGACCGCGCCAATGCTTCCGGAAAATTACTCGCACTTGCGCCCGTCGAAGTGATCGAAGTTCCGGAAAGCCCCGCGCAGACTTCCGCCAAACGAAAATCCGACGAAGCCAAAGCGCTGCTTGCCGGCATTCCTTCAAACGCAAAACTGATCGCGCTGGACGAGCGCGGTAAAAGCATTCCGAGCGAGGATTATGCCAAGAAACTCGCGCGTATCCGCGACGATGGCGCCGCTGTCACTGCATTCCTGATTGGCGGCGCCGATGGGCTCGACGAGACGCTTCGCAAAAAAGCGGAATTTACTCTCGCGTTTGGCGCAGCGACCTTCCCGCACCAGATCGTGCGCATCCTGCTCGCCGAGCAGATCTATCGGGCAGTCACGATCCTGTCCGGCCACCCCTATCACCGCGGCGGCTGATCTTCGGCCTGTCGAAAATTTAATGCGGGCGGTGCCTCTGCCCCGTTTCTGGCTCACTTTTGCGCGATCACGCGCGACCTCGTAATCCGGCCGGTCTTGTCTTGGGTATTCTCTTGGGAATTTCCAGCGAAACCGCACCGGACCTGCGTAAAATTGAGCCATTTCGAGAAGCCAAGCCGCCCCAATCCCAGCCGGAACTTCTGCCATCCCTTGCTAGGGCAGACAGGCGGCGGGTATCATAGGTCATTGGCAGGGGTGGAAAATTCACCGCGGAGCCTGGGTGATCGATCCGGAAGGACAGCCCGCCGCGGCGAGACGTACAGGACGAATCCGGCCTCGGGCAACGAGGCGGCTAACCCCAGGACCGGTTTGCTTTCCGCGAAATTTCGCAAGCGCAAACCGATCGACTCCGGCCCATCGTGGCCGGCAACCGGCAAGCAGAAGGTTCGCGGATAATGCGGAAGATTTCGCTATTCTTTATCGGTGCTATCACCGGCGCATTGGTGGCGGCGGTTGCGGCCCAGCCGCAAGTATTCACCAAGGCGCGTGCGGCGTCGGCAGACACCTACCGGCAGCTCAATCTCTTCGGAGATATTTTCGAGCACGTCCGCGCGCAGTATGTCGAGAAAGTCGATGACGCGAAGCTGATCGAAGCCGCGATCAACGGTATGCTCTCCTCGCTCGATCCGCATTCGCAGTTCCTGGACGCCAAGAACTTCCGCGATATGCAGACCCAGACCCGCGGCGAATTCGGCGGCCTCGGCATCGAAGTTACGATGGAAGACGGTCTCGTAAAGGTGATGTCGCCGATCGACAACACCCCCGCTTCGCGCGGCGGCGTGCAGCCGGCCGATCTCATCACCCATCTCGACGGCGAGCCCGTGAAGGGCCTCTCGCTCGAACAGGCGGTCGAAAAAATGCGCGGACCGGTCAATACGCCGATCGTACTCCGCATTCAGCGCAAGGGCGCCGACAAGCCGATCGAGATCAAGCTGGTTCGCGAGATCATTTCGATCCGCAACGTGCGCGCGAAGATCGAGGACGATGTCGGATACATTCGTCTGACCAGCTTCCAGGGCGAGCGGACGATCAAGCAGCTCGAAGAGTCGATCGCCGAGATCAAGGCGAAGATTCCGGCCGACAAGCTCAAGGGCTACATCCTCGATCTGCGCAATAACGGCGGCGGTTTGCTCGATCAGGCGATCGCGGTCACCGACACCTTCCTTGACCGCGGCGAGATCGTCTCGACCCGTGGCCGTGCGGAAGCAAGCCAGCGCTACAACGCGCGCACCGGCGATCTCACGAACGGCAAGCCGCTGATCGTGCTGATCAATGGCGGCTCGGCATCTGCCTCGGAAATCGTCGCGGGCGCGTTGCAGGACCATAAGCGCGCGACGCTTCTGGGCTCGCGTTCCTTCGGCAAGGGTTCCGTGCAGACGGTAATGCCGGTCGGCGGCTATGGCGCGCTGAAGCTCACCACCGCCCGCTACTACACGCCGTCGGGCCGCTCGATTCAGGCCAAGGGCATCCAGCCCGACATCGAGCTTATTCAGGATCTTCCGGAAGAACTGAAGGGCAAGGTCGAACCGCGCGGCGAGGCTTCGCTCAAGGGCCACATCAAGGCGAATGACGGGGAAGAACAGGCGGGCTCGCCCGCTTACATCCCGCCGGACCCGAAGAACGACAAGCAGCTCAACATGGCGCTCGAGTTGCTGCGCGGTACGATCAAAAACTCGGCGTTCCCGCCGAATCCGAAGGCTGTGCCGAACTGAGCTTCGGAGACACTGACGAAACAAAAAGCCCCGCCTAACGGCGGGGCTTTTTCTTATGCTTGCGTTTTATCCGGAGCGGCTCTTGCGCGCCTGTTCGTCGATCCATTCGGCTTCAGCCGCGCATTCGCCCCATGCGCGGGCAAGTTCGCGATACTGCGCGCGGATTTCCCAGGCCACGGCTTGATCCTCCGCGATTCTCGCGCAGGCCGCAGCTTTCAGCCGATAATAGTTTGCTTTAGGCACAGCTACTCCGAGAGCCGAACATAGAGATTCTGGAGTTTCTGAATTGTCTGTTCGATACTGCGCTTCTGCTGCTCGACGACCTCCAAGCGCTCGGCATTCGACCCGAGTTCGCCGACGCCGGCCTTGGCCGCGACATCGCCGGAAAGCGCCCAGATAAAGTCGCGCTTCTTGCCGCTGAGGATAAGCGAAATCGTTTCGCCGCCTTGATCCAGAAATACGATTTCCGCGTCCACAAGGGACACGTTGGGAAAACCCGAATTCATTATATTTTCTCCGAGAATAAGTGGGGCAGTCCTGCCGCCCGCCATTGCGCTCTTGCTGGCCCGGAAGGCCGTCTTATGAAAGTAAATTGCAGTTAAACGGACGAAATTGCCCGATTCCGCTAACGAAGTGTCGCGCCAAGCCCGGCCGCCGCAAGATCGTTTGCGAGCCTGGCAACGATCACTTCCGACCCGATGAGTTTGCGGAGTTCGCCCAACGTGTCGTCGCGCCAGATTGGTCGCAGCGCTACAAGCTTAAGTAACGCCTCGCGAGATTGTTCCTTGTCTCCCGCTGTATGCGCGGCAAGCGCATGGGCGACATGGCCGAGCGGATAGCGCTCGGGCGTGATCTGGCTCGCGTAATGGCCGGCGGCAGCGGTATCGCCTTTCAGGTAAAGGCCGAGAAACATATAGAAATTGTACCAGGACGGCCTGAGCGTGCCGTAACCCGCCGCGCGTTGCAGAATCTCCAGACCTCTATCGACTTCGCCGGTCATGACGAGGCGGCCGCCATAGTCGCTGAGTATGGTCATGTCATAGCGATTGAGCGCGACCGCCCGTTCAGCCGCGGCGATCGAAGGTGCATATTCGCGCCGCGCAAACAGAACCGCCGACAGAATCTGATAGCCGCGCGAACTTTCGGGCTGTTTCTCGATCGCCTCCCGCACCAGCAGCAGCGCATGATCGAGTGAGGCGCGTTCTCCTGCCGCGACACCGATATCGAACTGATACTCGCGCAGATAAAGTACCGCGAGATACGCGAAACCGCTTGCAAAGGAAGGCTCGATCCTCGTCAGCCTCTCCAGGCAGGCTTTTGCTTTCCTGTGTTGCGAAGGCTCGAAGGAACGGAGCGACTCCGAGGACTCCACGATGCAGGTGTAGCGCGGATCGCCAAGGCCCGAAGACAGATAGCGATTGCGCTCATGCGCGCGAATAACGCCGAAAGGCTGCGCCAGCACCGTGACCACACCGGTTACGACCGCATCCTCCGCGGCATCGCGGCTACCGCTGGCTGCGAAATCCTCATAAAGCTGAGACCAGATTTGCGAGTTGTCCGCGGCATCAAAAAGACGAAAGCGCAGATCGGTTTTGCCGTCATCCCGGTATTCTACGGAACCCGCGAACCGAAATCGGATCGGTGGCGCGGTACCTTTCCGCTCGGCTTCGGCAAGCTCTTCGGGAAGCACCGTGTTTAACGTATCGAAGCGAGAGAGCACATCCCGTAGTTTTCCGATCAGCGCGACACTCGGAAATGCTTCCGCTCTCGGCGCACCGGAGACGGAAAATGGTTGCAGCACAAGAACGGGCATACCGTTTCCCGGCTGCAGCGCGCCGGCAGACCAGCGATCCGCAATACGCGGGTAGAAAAGAATTCCCGCGACCATCACAAAAACGGCAAGCCCCACGAGCCCCGCGAAACGAATTTTCCGCCGGCCGCCGGCAATGACCGCCGCTGCGACGACAGACGACAAATCCGCGGCGTTGTAGCGAAAAGATGGAACGTAAGAGCCAGGCGAGAGTGTGATGACGACCGCATCGCCTGCACCCGGTCCCGCGTAATAGCGCTCGATGGTGCGGCGCAGTCTGGTTGCTTCGACGCGAACGATCGGATCGATCTGCGGATCGAAATCCTTGTCGCGCCCGAGCGCTTCCACGCCGATGGTGTAGCCCTTGATGCGCCCGCTCTCGCCGCGCAATTCGGCTTCGGTGACGAAGCGGAGAAAGGCTGCAAGCTGCGGCGAGTCGCGAAATATCTCGCTCGCAAGCATACGCTCCAGCGCGCCTCGCGCTTCTTCCGGCGATACAGTTTCCTGCTTGGTCACGGGCCTTCCCTGCGCGGGCCGCGAAAAGCGCCATCCCATAGTACGAGAGGCTACCGCAGAAACACCAGTTCGCGCCGGTATTGTCGGACTCCGGCTCGCCCACGACAGATGGGAAATCGACACTGCCGGCGTGATAGAATCCGCATGATTCGATCAAAAACTGGGAGATCGCCGTGGCGGACGATCTCGATACGCCTCTGAAAGCAAAACAAAAAGGCACTTCGGCGCGCCGTTTGCCCGTAAGTCCGCTTGCCTTGCTGACGGCAGCCCTTGCCGGCGTGCTTCTCGTCGCGATCGGCTGGGTCGTGGTCTATGACGACCCGCTCGGGGGCGAGCCGCGCCATATCGTAAAAATCGAGCAGATCGTGCCGGCCGGGCCACAGAAAAAGACCTCGGCCGAGGTGAAGCGCGAGCAACCGCCGCAGACGCCACCGCAGAGCGGCGATCAGCGCACCATCACCATTATCGACGGCAATACCGGCGCCAAGCGCGAGATCGTGATCAATGACGCCAAGAGCAAGAACAACGCGAAGGCAGACGTTCCGCCCGCGAACGAGCCCACCAGCAATGTCCCTCCCCCCGACAATCGGCTGATCGAGAATTCGAAACATGGCTCGATTCCGAAAATCGGCCCTGATGGCGTTCGTCCGTTGGACGCCTATGCCAGCCCGGTTCCGGTCGCCGGCAATGCGGACTCGATGATTGCGATTGTCATTACCGGTCTTGGTGTCAGCGCCAGCGGAACCGGCGACGCGATTTCAAAATTGCCTTCCGCAATCACGCTCGGCTTCGTTCCCTATGGCAGCGAGTTGACGCGCTGGGTCGCGCGGGCGCGCGGCACCGGTCACGAGGTGCTCCTGCAAATTCCGATGGAGCCCTTCGACTATCCCGATAACGATCCCGGCCCGCAGACGCTGATCGCAAGCGCCGCCAAGGACCAGAATATCGATCGTCTCCACTTCTTTCTGAGCCGTGCACCCGGTTATGTAGGGGTCGCGAATTTCATGGGCGCACGCTTCACCGCGAACGAAGAGGCGCTTGCCGCAATCCTCGCGGAAACCTCGAAGCGCGGCCTCCTGTTTCTCGACGACGGCACTTCGCCGCGCAGCGTCGCGCTAAAAGCCGCGGCCAAAACCAAGGCACCATTCCTGAAAGCCGATCTCGTGATCGACGCCAAGGCCGAATGGGCCGAAATCGACGCGGCCCTCGTGAAGCTCGAAGCCATCGCCGCCGAGAAGGGCGTGGCCATCGCTACCGCAAGTTCGCTTCCAGTTACCATCGAGCGCATTGCGCGCTGGGCGAAGACTCTGGAAGCCCGCGGCATCCGGCTCGTGCCCGTGAGCGTCGCCTTTCAGCGCAAGCCGAAACAAAGCTGACTGTGACAGCGCGGCGTTGTAGAACGCCCGCATGAAAAATCTCGAAGATCTGCCCTATCGCCCTTGCGTCGGCCTTGCCGTGTTCAACGCGGAAGGCAAAGTATTTGTCGGCCGCCGCCTCGGCGGGCCGGAGCACGTGGACGCCAGTCACGAATGGCAGATGCCCCAGGGCGGCATCGACGAGGGCGAGGACCCTTACGAAGCGGCACTTCGCGAACTTTACGAAGAAACCAGCATCCGCTCGATCAGAAAGCTCGGCGAAGTCGAAGACTGGCTCAAATATGACATTCCGGGTGAAATCGCCGGACAGGCTTGGAAAGGCAAATATCGGGGCCAGAAGCAGAAATGGTACGCGCTGCGCTTCACCGGCGACGAGCCGGAAATAGACATTGCGACGCCCGGCGGCGGCGCGCATAAACCTGAGTTCATGGAGTGGCGCTGGGAAAAACTCGAGAACACGCCGGCGTTGATCGTGCCGTTCAAGCGCCGCGTTTACGATGATGTCGTGAAGTCATTTATGGAATTCGCCAAGAGCTAGACAAGGGCTGGAAATGAACGCTGACAGCACCCTGCGATGGCGTGCAATGACGGCCAAAGACCTTGCCGAAGTCCAGCGTATTTCCGAAGTCATTCATCCGGACTACCCCGAGCGCGACGAAGTCGTTGCGGAAAAGCTGATGCTTTCGCCGTCCACGCATTTTATTGCCGTGGACGGCGATGGCGTCATACGCGGCTATGCGGTTTCTTATCCATGGATTGCGAACGATATGCCGAAGCTCGACGTATACATCCGCAAGCTCCCGGAGAACGCGAGCGTGCTTTATGTTCATGATGTCGCGCTGCTCCCCACCGCGCGCGGCGCCGGCCTTGTACCCGATCTGCTGAAGCGATTGAGCGCTGAAGCGCGCAAGCAGAACCTTAAGGAGTTTACGCTCGCCGCCATGTACGGCTCGGAAACGGCGTGGTTCCAGCACGGCTTCTGGCGTATGCAGGCGAAAGGCGAACTGGTGGATCAGCTCGCACCCTATGGCCCGGCGGTGTTCATGCACCGCCCGCTCGATCCGGAATAAAAAAAGCCGCGCTATCCGAGCGCGGCTTTTTTAGATTTAGAAGACAAACTTAAGCGCGGCGGCGATCCGCAACAAAACCAAATCCGAGACCCACGATCCCGCCGATCAAGGCGCACAGCGCGACGTGGTTAAACTGCCGGTTCGTAAGATCGCCCTTCTCTTTCGGCTCAACCTGTACCGGCACATTGATAACCGGAATTACCGATGCCGCCTGCGGAGGCTTGGTGACAAATCCGACCAATCCCCCCGCGATAATACCCAAAACCAAAAAAATCACTTTCAGATTGTTCAATGGCATCCCAGCACCCTTTCCAGGTTTGGCCCTTTTGCGGCCAGTCGCTTAAAACTCCCGAGAGTGCCTGCGAGTTCCACGAACGAGCGAGCGCTCGATACGCAATAAAAAAAGCCGCGCAACACGCGCGGCTTTGAATTCTTGATTTAACGAATCTTAGTGCGCTGCGTGCGCGCCGCCGCCGAGCTGTGCCTGCACGGCCTTCAACTGGAACAGTGTTTCCGCCATCTTGAAACGCGCTTCATCGGACGGTGCCGACGCGAGCTTCGCCTCATAAGCGGAAATCGACGCCGCGAATTCGGTCATGTTCACTTCTTCGACCGCGGTCGCGTCTTCGGCGAGGATGGTCAGGCCCTTCTCGTTCACTTCCGCGAAACCGCCGCGCACGTAGAGGCGCGTGGCGTTGCCGCCCGCCTTCACCGTGAGAATACCGGGACGCAGCGTGGAAACGACCGGCGCATGAGCGGGTAGCACGGTAAATTCGCCTTCCGCGCCCGGAACGATCACTTCATCCACTTCGCCCGAGAAGAGGAGTTTGGCTGGCGAGACGAGTTCGAACTTGAAGGTGGCCATTATCTAACCTGCTTAGGCTGCTTCCGCAGCCAGCTTCTTACCCTTTTCGACCGCCTCTTCGATGGTGCCGACCATGTAGAAGGCCGGCTCCGGCAGGTGGTCATACTTGCCCTCGCAAAGACCCTTGAAGCCTTTGATGGTGTCCGCGAGTTCGACGAACTTGCCCGGCGAACCGGTGAAGATTTCTGCGACATGGAACGGCTGCGAAAGGAAGCGCTCGATCTTGCGCGCGCGCGACACAGCTACTTTGTCTTCTTCCGAAAGTTCGTCCATGCCGAGAATGGCGATAATGTCCTGCAGCGCCTTATAGCGCTGGAGGATCTGCTGCACCTGACGCGACACAGCGTAGTGCTCCTCGCCGACGACCAGTGGCGAAAGCATACGCGAGGTCGAGTCGAGCGGATCGACCGCAGGATAAATGCCTTTTTCCGCGATCGAGCGCGACAACACGGTCGTCGCGTCAAGATGCGCGAACGATGTTGCCGGCGCAGGATCGGTCAAGTCGTCGGCCGGCACGTAAATCGCCTGCACCGAAGTGATCGAGCCCTTATGAGTCGTGGTGATGCGTTCCTGCAACGCGCCCATGTCGGTGGCGAGCGTTGGCTGATAGCCGACTGCCGAAGGAATACGGCCTAGAAGCGCCGACACTTCCGAGCCGGCTTGCGTAAAGCGGAAGATGTTATCGACGAAGAACAGCACGTCCTGTCCCTCGTCGCGGAAATGTTCTGCAACCGTGAGGCCAGAAAGAGCAACGCGCATACGCGCTCCCGGCGGTTCGTTCATCTGGCCGAACACGAGCGCGCACTTCGAACCTTCGCCGCCGCCCTTCTTGTTCACGCCCGATTCGATGAACTCGTGATAGAGGTCGTTGCCTTCGCGCGTGCGCTCGCCGACACCGGCGAACACGGAGTAACCGCCGTGCGCCTTCGCGACGTTGTTGATGAGTTCCTGAATGAGCACGGTCTTGCCGACGCCCGCGCCGCCGAAGAGGCCAATCTTGCCGCCCTTTGCGTAAGGCGCGAGCAGGTCGACGACCTTGATGCCGGTGACGAGAATTTCCGCTTCCGTGCTCTGATCGGTGTAGCTCGGGGTCGGTGCGTGAATCGGGCGCGTGCCGGAAGCCTTCACCGGACCCGCTTCGTCGATCGGCTCGCCGATCACGTTCATGATGCGGCCGAGCGTACCGGCGCCGACAGGCACCGCGATCGGCTGGCCGGTATCGCTGACCTTTTGACCGCGTACCAGGCCTTCGCTCGAGTCCATCGCGATCGTGCGGACGGTCGATTCACCGAGATGCTGCGCCACTTCGAGCACAAGGCGCTGGCCCTGGTTCTCGGTCTCAAGCGCGTTCAGAATTTCCGGAAGGTGCCCCTCGAACTGCACGTCGACGACGGCGCCGATGACCTGCGTGATTTTTCCGGTTGCGTTGGTTGCTGCCATGTTGTCCTCGTGCGGATTAGAGCGCTTCCGCGCCGGAGATGATCTCGATCAATTCCTTCGTGATCAGCGCCTGACGGGTGCGGTTGTAAGTGATGGTCTGCTTCTTGATCATTTCGCCGGCGTTGCGCGTGGCGCTGTCCATCGCGGACATACGCGAACCCTGCTCGGATGCGGCGTTTTCGAGCAGCGCACGGAAAATCTGGGTTGCCAGATTGCGCGGTAACAGGTCGGCGAGAATTTCTTCTTCTTCCGGCTCGTATTCGTAAACCGGCGTGTTGGTGCCGGCGCCCGCAGGCTTCGTTTCGGAAAGCTGCGGTGGAATGATCTGGAGCGCGGTCGGAATCTGCGCGATCACCGATTTGAAGCGCGAGTAGAACAGCGTGCAGACGTCGAATTCGCCCGCCTCGAAGCGAGCGGTGATCTTTTGTGCGATGTCTTCCGCGTGCTCGTAGCCGACGTAGCGCGCGCCACGCAGGTCAACCACTTCGACGATCTGCTTCGCATAAAGGCGGCGAAGCTGGTCGTAGCCTTTGCGGCCGACACAAAAGAACTTCACCGTTTTGCCTTGGGCCGTCAGCGCGTTCGCGCGTTCGCGCGCAAGCCGCACGATGGTCGAATTGAAGGAGCCGCACAGACCGCGCTCGGACGTGCAAACCAAGAGCATATGCACGTCGTCATTGCCGGTGCCGGCAAGCAATTTCGGCGCGCCGGCCTGACCGGCAACATTACCCGCAATGTTCGCGAGAATGTTGTCCATCCGCTCCGCGTAAGGACGCGCGGCTTCCGCCGCCATCTGCGCGCGGCGCAGCTTCGCCGCGGCGACAAGCTGCATCGCCTTGGTGATCTTCTGCGTCGCCTTCACCGAGGCGATGCGATTGCGAAGTTCTTTGAGCGAAGCCATTGGCTACGTCTTTTCCTTTACGAGAACGACTTCGCGTAGGTGTCGACCGCGGCCTTGAGCTTGCCCGCGTCGGCGTCGGAGAGGTCCTTCGACGAGCGGATCGAGTCCAAGAGATCGCTGTGCTTCGACTTGATGGTGCTGAGCAGACCGTCTTCGAAAGCCTTCACGCGGTTGAGCGCGAGCTGGTCGAGATAGCCGTTGGTACCGGCCCAGATCACGACCACCTGCTCTTCCATCTTCAGCGGCGAGAACTGCGCCTGCTTGAGGAGTTCGGTCAGACGCGCGCCGCGGTTCAGCAGCCGCTGGGTCGCGGCGTCGAGATCGGAGCCGAACTGCGCGAACGCCGCCATTTCGCGGTACTGCGCAAGCTCACCCTTGATCTTGCCGGCGACCTTCTTCATCGCCTTCGTCTGCGCCGAAGAACCGACGCGCGACACTGAAAGGCCGACGTTCACCGCGGGACGAATGCCCTGATAGAACAGGTCGGTCTCCAAGAAGATCTGGCCGTCGGTGATCGAAATCACGTTGGTCGGAATGTAGGCCGACACGTCATTCGCCTGCGTCTCGATGACTGGAAGTGCGGTCAAAGAGCCGGCTCCCTGCGTGTCGTTCATCTTCGCCGCGCGCTCCAGCAAGCGCGAGTGGAGATAGAACACGTCGCCCGGATAGGCTTCGCGTCCCGGCGGACGGCGGAGGAGCAAAGACATCTGGCGGTAAGCGACGGCCTGCTTCGAAAGATCGTCATAGATGATGACCGCGTGCATACCGTTGTCGCGGAAGAATTCGCCCATGGCGCAACCGGAGAACGGCGCGAGGAATTGCATCGGCGCCGCGTCGGAAGCGGTCGCGGCGACGACGACGGAGTATTCCATCGCGCCCTGCTCTTCGAGAACCTTCACGAACTGCGCGACCGTCGAGCGCTTCTGGCCGACCGCGACATAGACGCAATAAAGCTTCTGCGATTCCGGGGCACCGGCAACGTTCAGCGCTTTCTGGTTCAAGATGGTGTCGAGCGCGACCGCAGTCTTGCCGGTCTGGCGGTCACCGATGATGAGCTCGCGCTGGCCGCGGCCGATCGGGATAAGCGCGTCGATTGCTTTCAGGCCCGTTGCCATCGGCTCATGCACCGACTTTCTCGGGATGATGCCCGGCGCCTTCACGTCCACGCGGGCGCGCTTGGCGGACTTGATCGGACCTTTTCCATCAATGGGATTACCGAGCGCATCGACGACGCGGCCGAGCAATTCCTTGCCGACCGGAACGTCCACGATCGCGCGGGTGCGCTTGACGGTCTGGCCTTCTTTAATGTCGCGGTCAGAACCGAAAATCACGATACCGACGTTGTCGCTCTCGAGGTTGAGCGCCATGCCGCGCACGCCATTTTCGAATTCGACCATTTCGCCGGCCTGGACGTTATCGAGGCCGTAGACACGGGCGATACCGTCACCGACGGAAAGCACTTGTCCTACTTCGGTCACTTCGGCGGCTTCACCGAAATTCTTGATCTGCTCTTTCAGGATTGCCGAAATTTCGGCGGCGCGGATGTCCATCAGCGGACCTCTTTCATCGCGTTACGAATGGAGTTGAGTTTGGTTTT
>LNFM01007238.1_pt1 | contig 18788 bp, 9 predicted proteins | sample 596031 | NCBI WGS metagenome assembly LNFM01 (sample SAMN04254537, study PRJNA301005) | activated carbon metagenome | isolation source: dual media filters at the Ann Arbor, Michigan drinking water treatment plant | place: USA: Ann Arbor | reverse complement strand
TGCCCGGTGGTCGGTGGCAACGGCCTCTGAACGGTGAGAAGAGAAGTTTTCCTTGGCAACCATGGGGGAGATCATCGGACAAGATGGCGCTCGCCGCTTAGGAAGCCACGGGTTTACCCTCGCATCCTAACCGGGTCATTTGCACCGAATCTGAGATCACCCCCACTAGCGCGCTGGACTACGAGAGCGAAGCCATCATCCAGCGCAACATGGCGCGCATCTGCAAGGGCCGCACCGTACTGATCATTGCGCACCGGCTCTCGGCCGTGCGCCATGCCAACCGCATCGTGGTGATGGACCGAGGCCGCATTGTGGAGAGTGGTAATCACGACGCGTTGGTGAACCGCCAGGATGGCCACTATGCCCAGCTCTGGCGGCTGCAGGATGCACGACAGACCGAACCGGAAGATGGCGAACCCAGCCAGTCAATGCGGCCGCCTCTGGCAGAAGGATTGAACCCATGACCGGCGCCACGCATTCAACGACTGCTCCGATCTCGCCCGGTTCACCCGCGGCTGCTGAGGCAGCCAGGCCGCCTCATCCAGCGCTCGCCCTGCTCAAGCGGTACGCCGCCATCTTCAAACTCTCTTGGGCGCACCGCCACGAAATGGCGGGGCCGGCGCGCCTAGCCGACGAAGCCGCGTTCCTGCCGGCCGCATTGAGCCTGCAGGAAACGCCGGTGCACCCGGCCCCCCGGCGCCTGGCCTGGCTGCTCATCGCCCTGTTCGTCATCGCCTTGCTCTGGGCCATTCTGGGCAAAGTGGACATCGTGGCCGTGGCTCCCGGGCGAGTGGTGGTGAGCGAGCGCACCAAGGTGATCCAGCCGCTGGAGCCCAGCGTGGTACAGCGCGTGCTGGTGAAAGACGGTGACAGGGTGCAGGCCGGCCAACTGCTGGTGGAGCTGGACCCCACCATGGCCATGGCCGACAGCGGCAATGTGGGCGAGCAGCTCGCGCAAGGCCAAAGCGAGCTGTTGCGCACCACCGCCCTCCTGGAAACGCTGGCGCTGCGGCCACCGCCCCAGGCCGTCCGAAAGCCCGCGCTCTTAGCGCTTGCACCAGCCCTGCGCCTCAAGGTCGAGCGGCAGTTGGAGTCTGAATGGGGCGACATCCGAGCACGGCTGAGCCGGCTGGATGCCGAGATCTTGCGCCGGCGAGCAGAGCTGGCGGTGGCAGAACAGGCGGTCGCGCGCATTGATGCCACGCTGCCGATGGCCAAGACTCGCGAGGCCGACTACGAGAACTTGGTGGGCCAAGGCTTTGTGTCGTCCCATGCCACGCAGGATCGGCGTCGCGAGCGCATCGAGTTGGAGCGCGAACTCTCCACCCTGAACGCCAAGCGCACCGAGGTACAACTGCTGGTGGCCGAATCGCAGGCGGGCAAAGATGCCCTGGTGGCCGAGACCCTGCGCAACCTGCGCGATCGACAAGCCGAGGCGCAGACCCGCGTGGGCCAGTTGGGCCAGGAAACCATCAAGGCCCAGCAACGCGAGAACCTCACCCAACTGCGGGCGCCCGTAGCCGGGACCGTGCAGCAGCTGGCGGTGCACACGGCCGGTGGCGTGGTGACCGAAGCGCAGCCGCTCATGGTGATCGTGCCCGAGCAGGCCGAGGTCACGGCCGAGGTGACGCTGGAAAACAAGGACATCGGCTTTGTGAGCGTGGGCCAGGACGCCGAGGTCAAGTTGGAGACGTTTCTTTACACGCGCTACGGCGCGGTGAAAGCCCAGGTGCAGCGCTTGACGGCAGACGCAGTCAACGACGAAAAGAAGGGCGCGGTCTTCATGGCCACGCTGGTTCTCAAGCAAACCACCATCGACATCGACGGCAAACCCGTTCGGCTCGCACCTGGCATGAGCCTCACCGCCGAGATCAAAACGGGGCAACGGCGGATCATCGAGTACCTGTTGAGCCCTGTGCAGCGGGCTGGCTCGGAAAGTTTGAGGGAGCGGTGATGCGAAGCACGGTGCACTTCATGCGTCTTGACACGATTCAGGAAACGACCTGATGGCCACGATTCTCATTGGAACCGAGGTCCCCGAAGGCATGGGCCACGTGGCGCCGTGGCTTGACTTCTGCCAGTTGGCCATCGTTCAGAAAAACACTGTGCACATGGCGGGCCCCGATTTGCTGGTGCTCCAGCGCTGCATCGCCAGCCGGGCGGAAGTGAAGATCTGGGCGGCGCCCAGAGTCAATCCAGTGCGGGTACAGCAGCCCACACGCAGCTGGCCCGAGCTACTGGTTTCCTTGGGTTATGCAGAGCCCGAGTGGCTAATGGGTGCGGTGCTGTCCTGGGCGAGCATCCTGGACGCCGCGAAACCCGACGTAGTGCTGACTGACTACGCACCCGCATTGATGTTGGCATGCCATGAGCTCGGCGTACGGTACTTGGAAGTTGGTGGCGGCTTTTGCGTACCGCCCGTAAACCCCGATGGTTCCATGCCGCCGTTCCCCGGCATCCTATCAGCCGATATGGCTGCAGCGCGCGGATCGCGCAGCGCTCTGGAGCGGCTCTCCCAGGCCATGACGCAGGCATCTCAAGCTTTGGGCCCGTCAAATGGGGCAACCGCTCCTCGGGAATGGGCTTCGCTTCACGTGGGTTCACACCGCCGTTTGGTGACCTCAATCGCCGCACTTGACCACTACGACGAGCGAGATCATCGGATTGCGCCAGTGGAGCATATCGGTTTTCTGGGGCTCGGTGCGACGTCGCCACATGAAGCAGCTTTAGAAGGTAGTCGTAGAGATGAAATGGGCTCGCACCTTGTCGCGTACTTGAAGTCGGATACCCCGAAACTGGATGACATCGTTAGTGCAATCTCATCGATCGGCGTGCCTGCTCAGATCTACTGCCCTGGCCTGGGCAAGCCCGTTTCATGTGATTTGGTGAAATTCGCAGAGCGGCCGTTGGACCTCGGGCGCATCTTGGACGGCAACTCGCAGTTTGTCACCAATGGCGGGCTAGCCTCAACAGGACTGGCACTTCACCGCGGCGCTGCCGTGTGGCTCGTGCCGCAGCACGCAGAGCAGATTGCAATGGCAAGGCGCTTGACGAGGACGGGATTGGGCGGGCTCTTCTGGGCCAACAACCTGAAGACACAGACGAACTTCAAGCACCTAAGCCTCGTACCCATCCCTCCAACTGAAGAACTCATGCTTGAGCTGATCAACGCAGGCATAGCAGCTTCATGGAGAAAACCAGATCTACTGACTCTTTGATGAATCGACAAGGAAAGCGAAGTGAAAAACCTATTGATAACAGCCAACGATGCGCTGGTGGGTCGCACAGGTGGTCAAGGTGCCATCGTCATCGGCGGCGTGACGCTTGCTTCGAGCAAGAAGATCGGCAAATCCGGCTCGGTGTGGTGGGATGCCACCGAACCGCTTCATATTTGCCGCGTCTCAGCCATACAACTGATGATCACACCAATTGCGGAAGGTGACAACAGCACTGTCAAAAACTGGAGCCCATGTGATCTCGGATTCACTCTTGGGGGGGACGTGGAAGAAATTACTCCGCCGGCACCGGTGGTGAACTATTTCGGTGATAAGCGTGCTAACCAATTGGACATCCAGATTAGGCGAATCGAAGTACTACCGGCTAATGACTTTATTGGTGCCAGCGCGGTGGCATGCACCGACGCTAACTGGGGGCTGGTTGCATGAAAACCCGTCTCGCCCATTGGCTGATCGTCATGATTAGTTTGAACTTACTCAGCGCTTGCAGCAAGAAAGTGCATTGGGAAGAAGAGGTGCCGCTCAACACTGGGGAGGTGATTTGGGTCAAACGAATTGTGACCTATAAATTTCAAGGTGCTTCGGGTAATCCGTTCGATATGGCGTATCGCGCCTGATTGGACAGAGTCCATAGAGTTCACATGGCTGGGCAAAGCTTATTCGTATACCGGAGATGCAGATGTAATGTTACTCGCAATATCTCCAAATACCAAGGCTCCAATACTTGTCGCACGCGCCGATCTTAAGAACTGGAGCAGAAGCAATAATTACAACTGCACTACTCCCTTTTATGTGCAGCTCGTCCCAGACGAAAGGGGGCGCAAATGGTCATGGCCTCCAGCCATTGAGCCATGGCTATATGGCATGCCCTATAACCTAATGTATCACCGCCCTCCATTTAACGAGGTGCAAGCAAAATATGGAGCGGAGGATCGGCTTGAGAAGGATGGCGTGATGAGAGCCCAATCGCCATCGTTAGTTCGAATAGATCCTAACGGTACTTTTGCTCAATGTAGAAAGTAAGGAGTAAGAATGGCTTCAACTCACGACTATGCAACGCTTTCACTTTACGTATACGACGTGAGGGATGGTGATAAAAATCGTCCTCTCCTCACTAGCTGGGAGGAGCTCGAACTTCAAACAGACGATCTTTTAGGGTTTTCGTACGGCATTTTTCGAGGCCCGGGAAACGAAATTGTCCTTGCCTTCACTGGCACCAATGAAGGGGTCGATTGGGCATCGAACATTGGCAACGGACTTGGCTTAGGTTCACCTCAAGCCTCGGCAGCGGCCCTGGTCTATGCACGAGCCCGAGAAAAATTTGGTTCCAACATCACGCTGACCGGACACAGTTTGGGCGGTGGGCTCGCATCCATAGTCTCTGTTTGGTTCAACCGCCCTGCGGTAGTGTTTGACCACGCTGCCTTTGAACTGGCGGCACGTAACCCTCTATTCGTGCAAGCTTCAAAGGTGGTTTTGGCTGTGGGGGGTTTCGATCTCGGTGATTTCCTAAGCTACAACGAGATTCTGAATTTCGCCTCGCGTGAGTTGAATGTTCAGGGTTACCATATCGACGGTGAATTCTTACAGTATTTGCGTCTGGCATCTCCTGCCATTGGCAGCAGCGAAGCGCTTAGCGTGGGCGAAGGTCTGAGTTTCATTCAATTGCATTCCATGGCTCTGTACGTGGCCGCAGAGATGAGCCCGAGCTTTGTCCAAGCCACGTTGCAATCCGAGCATTTCCTCCCGGTCATCTTTGACGAGTTGCTTTACGCCACAAAAACCAAGGAAAGCTTGGAGAGAAACTTCCTGATCGACCTCATCCGCAGCGAGCAGGCCAACATCGGCAACGGCAAACTCAGCCACTTCGCTGCTGACCTGCACCGGCTGGGGCAAGACATGACCGGCCTGAACGCTGCCGCGCAAAAGGCGCTCGTCGCCCAAGGCGTCGAGTGGTACTACTGGCAAAGCAGCGACTATTCAGGCCAAGAGTTTTTCGTGCGCGATGGTGCCTTGCTGCAGTACAACACGGCGTTGGGGGCCAACCTCAATGGCGCAGAGAACCGGGCCTCAATCTACGAACGCGAATGGATCAATGCGGAGTACATAGCCAATACAGGAGATGCCCGGATTGCGCCCATGGGGACTGTTTTTGCGCAATGGAACGTGGCCACCAACACGACAACGGGCTTAGTGGCAACAGCGCGTGAGCAAGACAAGACTCAGATGTTCATCGGCCAAGGCGGCGCTGACACGTTCAACGGTGGGCGCAGAGCCGACGTGATGTTTGCCGGGGCTGGCAGCGACGCCCTCGATGGCAGGCAAGGCAACGACCATCTCTACGCTGGAGCAGGCGACGACATCTTGACCGGTGGCACAGGATCAGACTGGCTCTACGGCGGCATTGGCAACGACGCTTACCACTTCGAAACGGGCCACGACCGCGACACCCTCATTGACGCCGACGGCCAAGGATCCATCGTCATCGGCGGCGTGACGCTGGCTTCCGGTAAGAAGATTGGCGATTCCGATTCCGTGTGGTGGGATGTCACAGAAAAATTCCGCATCAGCCGCGTGTCAGACACCCAACTGTTGATCACACCTTTGACAGGAGGCGACAGCATCACTGTCAAAAACTGGAGTCCAGGTGATCTTGGCCTGACTCTTGGTGAAGATGCCGAAGAGATAGCGCCTCCGGCGCCGGTGGTTAACTATTTCGGTGATCAACGTCCTCCACAATTGGGCATTGATTTTATGCAGAGCGTAGTATTACCGGGCAACGCGTTTTACGGTGTATATGATTTTGACATCGTGCATTACCTTGATGATGGGAGTCTTAACGGCGGAATTGCTGCACCCGATTTCGCCGATGTGATCAATGTTGCGGGAGAGATCGGGGATACGAGAGATGCAAATATATTCGGATTTGGTGGAAACGACGCACTGGTGGGCGGCAGTGGCACGGACTATATCGATGGAGGTGAGGGCAATGACTTGATCTCGGGGGGAAAAGGCAAAGACTACATCCTTGGTGGTGCAGGCAACGACTTGATCCTCAGCAGCTACACGCTCAACCCCCTGCAACGCAGTAAGCCGGATGACGCGTATGCCCCGCCACCCGGGGCGTCGCGGGTGGGCATCACTGGGCCCACTTGGGGTCAATATTGGAACACATCAAGGATCGGATGGACGCTTGACGCCGGTGGGTCGCTAGTCAACGATGCCAGCGACGACTTCATCGACGCGGGTGATGGCGATGACTTTGTCACTGCTAGTGGTGGTGCCGACACAGTCTTTGGCGGTCAAGGAGAAGACATCGTTCATGGTGGAGGGGGCGCAGACATCATCTACGGTCAAGAAGATGATGACTTTTTGATGGGGGATGGCATCAACAATCCTCTCCACTACCAGTATGTTCCGGAAGTTGAACATGGCGCCGACATCATCGAAGGTGGTACAGGTGCAGACACCATTCTGGGTATGGGTGGAAGTGACTACCTGCTCGGTGGAGAGGGAGATGACGACATCTTCGGTGACAGCAATTACGACCATTTCTTGAATTCGACCTATCACGGGAATGACGTTTTGCTGGGCGAAGACGGATCCGACGTGATTTTCGGCGGTGGCAGCGACGACCTCATCTTAGGAGGTGACGGCGACGACTTCCTTTTTGGCGACGATTTGAGCAGCTACAGCGGCGGCTATTCAATTGCGGTGGCCTCCCACGGGATGGACGAGCTCTATGGCGGTTCAGGCAGCGATGAGTTGCATGGAGGAGCTGGTGACGACAAGTTGTTCGGAGGCGAAGGGGATGATTTTCTTTGGGGAGATGGAGCGACGATCAAAGTATCGGATCACGGCAACGACCTTCTCTCAGGTGGCCAAGGAAATGATCGAATTCGCGGAGAAGGTGGCAATGACACGTTAGACGGTGGAGACGGCCGCAATGAGCTCTTCGGAGGACAAGGAGACGACACGTACATCGTGCGCACGGCCGACGTCACCAACGCGGAGGGGGCAGGTTATGCCAACGTCACGTTCATAGAAGACAAAGAGGGACGAAACACCTTGCGCATCGACACGACGCGCGCATCGGTAGAAGTCTTGCGCAGTGGCCAAAACATTGCACTCAGATGGCCGGGTGCACAGGAGGGATCATTCGCCGTCATAGAAATTGGCCCTCTTGTTGGTGCAGGAACATTCACCATCGAATTCTCCAACGGTGAAGCTGTTTCGCTTGGCCGCCTCGTGGGCAACCTGTTGCAGGAAGCAACCATACAAACGGGCTACGACGTCGGTGCAGCATTGGCCGGGTCCGCTGTCAACGACAGTCTAGAACTCTACGGCGATTTTTCGACTGCGATGGGCGGCAAGGGCGACGATGACATCGTACTGGGTGGGTCTCAGAACACGTTGCTCTATGAGCGCGGTGATGGACGCGATTTTGTGAGTGGCTCCGGCAGCAATGGCTTCATTGACTTTGGTGTTGGAATCAGCCTGAGCGATGTACGGGCAACACTTAAACCCGACGGATTTGTGGCACTGCAAGTGTTCGGTGCGCAGGGTGCACCCGTCGACGAGATCACTCTCGCGATGGGAGCGGGAGAAGTCAGCTCCAGTGACTTCATCACCATGCTGCGTTTTGCTGATGGTGGCCAGATAAGTCTGAAGGATTTGTTCCTGCGGGGGGTTGCGGTCGAAGCGGACCCGGAACTTTCATACATCTATGGCACGGAGTTTGCAGACACGTTTGCGGGGATGCCCGATGGTGCGGAGTTGTTGGGTGGGGCGGGTAACGATGTCTATGCCTACACAGTGGGAGGCAGCACATCCAGCAGCAGTGTTAGTGACCGACACGGCCATAACCAGATCCAGCTAGGCGACGTGTCAGACTGGGCGGCCGTTTCCGTGGTGCGAGGTCCAGGGCCAAACAACGATCTGATCATTTCCGCAGGCTCGGTCTCCATCCGTGTGGTCGATGCGTTGGTTCTGGCTGACCGTTTTGAGCTCACCATCGGAAGCGAGTCTCTGAGTCAGACGCGGAGTCTGGCTTCATTCATCACTTCCCTGCCCGGAATGGGCATTTCCGGTACCTATGAGGACGACTTCATCGTTCTCAGCAATCTTCCCTCGTTTGCATCTGGCGAAGGCGGAAATGACACCTTGCAGGGTGGCACTGACTCGGACTTACTTGACGGCGGTGACGGCAACGACATCTTGAACGGGAACGATGGCAGCGACCTGTTGCTCGGAGGTGGTGGTGATGACACTTACCAGATCGACTTCAGCCTGGGTATGGATGAGATCATCGATGCAGTGGGCAACAACACGGTGCGGTTCACCAATGGCTTGCTGCCCTCTGACTTGTTGGTTGAGCGACTTGCAGATTCCACCGATGTGCGCTTCTCAGTCGCCGCAGATCGAACATTGACGGTGCGAAGGGCCTTGGAGGCTGCAGTCACGCGGTACGAGTTTGCAGATGGCACGGTATGGACGCCGCTAACTCTGATCAACCAAGTGGTGTCACCAGGCGGAGGGGTCTTCAGTGGTGACGACACCGACAACACTCTCAACGGCAGCTCCGGTGGCGACATCATCACTGGCCGCATGGGCGACGACGTTTTGTTGGGCTATGCGGGAGACGACGAAATTTTGGGAGGCGAGGGAAGTGACACCGTGATCGGCGGGTTCGGCAACGATTCTCTGGACGGTGGTGCTGGCCAAGACATCTATGAGTTCGCCCTGGGCGATGGAGTGGATCGGATCATCGACCTCACGGGAGCCGAGAAGATACGCTTTGGCAGTGGCATCCTACGTTCTGCGTTGGTTGCTACCCGCGAATCAATTGAGGGGGTGGAGTACATCCGGTTGGCCTACAGCGCAAACGACGCGATCCTCATCCGCGATGGTGTTCAGTTTGAAGCCGAAGCCTTCGAATTTGCAAATGGCGTTCGAGTGTCTGCGGAAGTCTTGTTCAGCGAGGTGTTGACAGGTGCCAGTCTGCCCGTTGTCGGTTCAGCAAACAATGACAACTTGTTTGGCTATGCATCAGCTGACGTGCTTCGAGGACTGGCGGGCGCGGACACGCTGACGGGAGGCGCGGGTGACGATCGCCTTGAAGGAGGGACTGGCGCTGATTTGCTTGTGGGCGGTACTGGGGTAGACAGCTATGTGCTCGCGGCTGGCGAGGGTGAGGACCGAATCGACGAGACAGCGGGACAAACGTCTCGTTTGTTGCTCAGTTCCATCGAGATGGCAGACCTGACCTACGCCCGACTCGGCAACGATCTGATGATTGCGCACGCCACGTCAAATGCATCTGTGTTCGTGAAAAACGCTTACACGCAAGGTTCTTCTTGGGTATTGGTCGACGAACAAGGCACTGAGTTCAACCTGCTGTCGGTGGCAGCCACTGCAATTGAAGCGCAGACCACGGCCCAACGCAAAGCATCCTTCGCCAAAGCGGTGGATGCTCAAGCTGGACCCGGCCAGATTTCCACCCAGCTTCTCTCAGAGCCTGGAAGTGTAAGCACTGGTGTTGGCAGCACAGATGAGCGGCTCTATATCTTTGACAAGACTGTCCAGCTTACCCAGAACGACAGCGAGGTGGTCACGCTCAATAGCGAATCCATGGTCTATGACTACTCAACAGAGTATTTGTACAGCCTGTCTGGAAGCCGTACTTACAACGTCACTGACCTCACGTACAACGTCACAGAGACGGCCATCGCCGGCAGACGGTATGACGTCACTTATGTCTTGAATCGTTTTGGAAGCGTTGCGATTCCGAATGGATCCTACCTTTTGCAAGTGGACGGACGTACATTCGTAGAAGAACAAACCCGCTATGAAGTTTTCTACACGCCGGTCTACACAACGCGCTCATTCACGGAGAGCTATACCGACTACTACTACAGAACCACACTCGCTGGCGTCCGCGTTATTGAAGAGTACGAAGGTGGAGACCACGCCAATCAAGTGGCACTGTATGGCACCGCTTCCAAGATAGTGAGCACCGGAGGTGGTGAGGACCTCATTGAGCGCGTCGATGAAAAACTTTCATCAAATGACGATTGGGGCAACACCTCGGGTACGGCCGACTGGATCGATGGCGGCTCGGGCTCTGACAGGATCTACGCGGGCCAGGGAAATGACGAGGTCAGTGGTGGGAGCGACAGCGACTACCTGGACGCAGGCGCAGGCTCGGACACTTATGTGGTGGATGGGGCGGAAGACGGCTGGGACGTGCTGTACGACCGTGCTGCATCCACCGTGTATGTCAGCATGCAATCTTCCTATTACGGTCGACTCGATCCACAGCTTGAAGCTGAGTTTTATGCGTTGCTGCGCAACCCAGAGAGCTCGATTCGCCTGCCGGTCGGAGAGTACGACCAACCCAGTGGCAGGGAAGTAATTCAGGGGCATGTTCCCCTTACCGCCGCAAACCTGAACGCGCTGATGGATATTGAACGCCGGCGTCCGAAGGCGGATGTGAATGACGCGTCGAAAGGTGTTTTCATCATCTCTGATGGCTTGGATGGATTGATCGCACAAGTGACCGGTGCAGCGTTGAAGTCATACACCTACCTTGGTGGTGGGCCCGAGGCGATACGCCCGCAAGTTCTGTTTCACGATGAGCAACTTGTCCCATCGGGGACGGACACAGTACGATTTGGGGTTGGCGCGCAACCATCGACTTTGGTGTTGAGCTGGACGGTTGTGGGCACTGACGACGGGCAAAAACAGGCGCTCTCGATCGCTTGGGGAAGCGCGGGGGGTGTGCACGTTGTTCTTCCCGATGCCGACTCCCCTCCTGGTGTGGGTATTGAGCGCTTTGAGTTCGCTGATGGCACCGTGTTGTCGATGCAGCAGATGCTTGACCTGGCACCAGACAGACCATCCAATTCGCCGCAGATTCTGGTGGGTGAACCGATCGGCGTGGTGGAAGTTTTGGAAGACGATCTCTGGAGCTACCAGGTGTCCCCCTCCGCCTTCGAGATCCTGGGCGACCGCGCTGCGACCTTCGAGGTGCGTCGTGTCGGTGGGACCACCGAACTTCCTGCATGGCTGAACTTCGACCCGGTGACCGGCACCTTGTCAGGTACCCCGGACAGCAGCAACGTTGGGCCGCTGCAACTTGAAATCACTGCCATCCTGACGGACACACAACGTGCCACCCAGGTAGTGACGCTGCAGATATCCAATACCAACGACGCCCCTACCATCTCACCCTCAGTGGGCGACTTGAGCGTGACTGCCGGTCAACTTCTGGACTGGGCACCTGCAGAGGGTGATGTGTCTGATGACGATCCAGATGATCGCTACAGCTACAGCGTGCAACGAGTGGATGGGCCAGACCTGCCTGACTGGCTGACATTTGATCCCACAACCGGTCGCCTCAGGGGGCAGCCTGCCAGCAGCGATGAGGGGCCAGTGCAGCTGCGCCTGATCGTGCAAGACACCAGTGGAGCTACCGATGAACGCCTTTTCACATTGACGGTGGACGCCGCCCCCGTTCAGGTGGTGTTGGGCACATCGGAGAACGACGTGCTATCAGCCGGCCTGCTGGCCTCTAACCTGTTTGGCGAGGCGGGCGATGACGAGCTGACGGGGTCCACCCATGACGACCTTCTGGACGGAGGATCCGGAAATGATGTATTGATCGGCCTTTCCGGTCAGGACACCTATGTTTTCACTCCTGGGGGTGGTGGATTCGGCAACGACAGCGTGATTGAAACGAATGAAGGAGGCGGTGGAATGAACGCCCTCCGCTTCGCGTCAGGCGTGTCAATGGCCGACGCAGTGGTTTCGCGAATCCGCGGAGATCTGATCCTGAGCTTCCCAGGCGGCGATTCCGTCCGTGTACCCAACTGGTTCTACGGCATCAGCGAAACATTCAGCGCAATCGAGTTTGATTCTGGCGATGCATTGACTGCATACGATATCCGTAGCTTGGTCAATAGTGCGCCGATGGTGAGTGTGAGCCCAACCGATCAAGAGCTGCTTGAAGGGGAGGTTATCAGCCTCACACTGGATCCGGGGACCTTTGTCGATGCAGATGGCGCCATTGGCGAAACGCTCACCTACAGTGCGACCATGGCAGATGGCGCCGCATTGCCGACCTGGCTGATGTTCGATTCCGCGACGCTCACGTTCACGTCGCTTCAAGGGGCCTCTGTCGTCGGGATGTTGGCACTTCGCGTGCTCGCCACCGATGCCTCTGGCCTCACCGCTGAAGCGCTCTTCAACCTGGACGTGCAGAGCGCCAACAACGCGCCTGTGTTGAATGCCCCTTTGGCCCCCCAACTCGCTGTCGCCAACAGCGCGCTGACCTATGTGATTCCAAGTGACACGTTTACCGACGTCGATGCTGTCGACGTGCTCACGCTGAGCGTGAGCATGGCCGACGATTCTGCCTTGCCCGATTGGCTGAGCTTTGATGCAACCACGCGAACACTCAGCGGAACGCCGCCGCTGGCCGCTCGCGGATCAATGTCGCTGAAGGTGACCGCTGTGGATGTGGCCGGTGCTTTGGCTCAGACGACCTTGGTGCTGGATGTGGGCAACCTCATCGAGGGCAGTGATGCGGCTCAAACGCTCACGGGCACCACCTTCCGGGATGTCATCAACGGGTATGGCGGCAACGACACGCTCAACGGTGGCGCAGGTGGGGACCTTATGGACGGGGGCCTTGGCAACGACACCTATCTGGTCGACCAGCCCGGGGACGTGGTGATTGAACGCGCGGGTGAAGGCACGGACACGGTTCAATCCGCAGTGAGCTACATCCTTGGGGACCACATCGAGAATCTCGCTCTGACGGGTGCGGCGCTAACCAACGGTACAGGCAACAGCCTGAACAACAATCTGACCGGCAATGCTGCGGCCAACACACTGGTAGGGGGAGGAGGTAACGACAACCTGAACGGCGGCGCGGGCGCAGACACGCTGATCGGGGCCCTGGGCAACGACACCTACACCGTGGACGAGGCGGGGGATGTGGTTATCGAGTTGGAGGGGGAGGGCATTGACGCCGTGCTCGCTTCCTCCAATTACATGCTGCTCGAACACCTGGAGAACCTCACGCTCACAGGTAGCGCGGCTATCAATGGCACGGGCAACAGCTTGAATAACGTGCTCACGGGTAATTCAGCGGCGAACGTGCTGGTGGGCGGTGCGGGCAACGACACGCTCAACGGGGCGGCCGGTGCCGACACCTTGTACGGAGGAACGGGCGACGACACGTATGTGGTGGACAACGCAGGAGATGTGGTGGTGGACTTGGCCAACGAGGGCAATGACCTCGTGCAATCCAGCATCTTCTACCAGCTGAGCGCCAACGTCGAACGACTCACGCTCACAGGAACGGCTGCGGTGGGCGGCACGGGCAATGAACTCGACAACACCTTGACCGGAAACGCGGCCAGCAATGTGCTTATCGGCGGCGCCGGAAACGACACCCTCAACGGTGGCGCCGGCGCAGACACCCTGCGCGGAGAACTTGGCAATGACACCTACCTGGTCGATAACGTGGGTGATGTGGTCGAGGAGCTTGCCGACGAGGGCCTGGATGCTGTGACTTCTTCGGTGAGCTACACATTGGCGGACAACGTCGAGAACCTTACGCTCAGTGGCAGTGCAACCCTCAGCGCAACCGGCAACGCGTTGGACAACGTGCTGACCGGCAACTCGGCGGCTAACACGCTGGTGGGCGGTGCTGGCAACGACACGCTCAACGGCGGCACGGGCGCCGACAACATGTCCGGAGGCTCAGGTGACGATCTCTATGTGGTCGACAACGCGTCCGATGTGGTGACTGAGCAGGTTTTCGACGGGGCGGATACGGTGCAGTCCTCCATCAATTACACGCTGGGATCCAACCTGGAGCATCTCGAGTTGACTGGTACTGCCAATCACACTGGCACGGGCAATGCGCTGAACAACGTGATGCGCGGCGGATCGGGTTCGAACACTCTAAACGGGTTGGCGGGGGATGACGATCTTGCGGGAATGGCTGGCAACGACCTCCTTAATGGAGGGCTAGGTAACGACACCTACCGATTGTCACGCGGGTACGGTTCAGACTTTATCAATGATGACGACGTGGGAGTCGGAAGTGCAGATATGGCAGTCTTTGGTGACGATGTGTCTACCGATCAACTGTGGTTCCGCCGCGCGGGAAACAATGATCTTGAGGTACGCATCATCGGTACCAATGACATGGTCAACGTACAAGGATGGTATTTAGGCGATCGCTACAGATTGGAAAGTTTTCAAGTCAGCTCGGGTCAAACCTTGATGGCCTCTCAGGTCCAAAACTTGGTAGATGCCATGGCTGCGTTCTCGCCGCCGGCCGCAGGCGTGACGACGCTACCGACGAACTATGCAAATGCGCTTAGTCCCACCATCGCTGCGAACTGGCAGTAGCCGGCATGTACTTCTGATGCCCTCAGGGTGACCGAACTTCTGAACCGCCCCGGATTTGAGGAGGCTCTTTTCTCTGAGAGGATTGAGCCATGAGCAAGAAGTCAAACAAGTTCTCACCCGAGGTCCGCGAACGAGCTGAGGGAGTTGGGGCGTAAACGGCTGGCGATCCCATCTTGATAGGTAGCCGCTCACCATCTCCAAGGCTAGACTTCGGGAAACGGCCATGAGCAGCCTCTGGTCAAAAGGTGAAGCAGAAGATTGTCTGACGTTTGCCGGTTAGATTCACGTTATGAGGCAAGGAATGGATGTCGACTTGTTCATCAAGGAGATGAGCCCGCTATTGAAAGCACATGGCTTCAAGAAGGCCAGCTCTACCTGGAGGCGAGATCAGGGCGAGAGCATTGCGGTCCTCAACGTACAGAAGTCACCGTGGGGCGGAAATACCTACTACGTCAATATCGGTACCTACTTCAGTGTGCTTGGATCTGAAAAGTCTCCAACCGAAAATAAATGTCATGTTCAGCTAAGACTCGAAATTGGAGACCCAACTTCAGTAGTCACGGCAGCCATTGAATGGTTTGAAGCCAGAGCATCGTTAAAAGATGCCGCGGCGTTGGCGGAAGCAGACTCGAAAAAAGGTTTGGTCTTTAAGGAGTTGCGCGGTGCCTCCACCACATAAAATCCAGTCGACCCAACCGCCTGCAAACTTCGTAGCTCAGGCTGGGCGCCTCTCCGTAAGCAATGGAGATCCGTCTTAGTGGATACCTGCTCGCGAGCTTCAAGGCTAGACCTCAGCTCTCGGCCAAAAGCGGTCTTCGGCGAATTGGAAGAACATTCGCTCAATGCAAAGATGACCGGCACCTTGCCGCAACGTGTCCGAGGCGACCGACCTGTTAGACATCAATGCCATCACGAGGTGAAGTACCACACGATCCAACTGGAGGCTAGGCCGGTGAGCAGGCCGACGATGACTCCTTCGAGCAAGCCTCGCCCTCGACCACGCGCCGACGCCCTTGAGAGCATTCGCGCAAACGCCTCCTCTGGAACCTTGACTAGTTCCTCGGCCGCTGCTTTGTCTTCGCGTAGTCGGGAGACCTCTCGCTCAAGCGCGTCCGCCTCGTTCTTGGAGGTAAGCGCGCTCTGCTGGAGTTCAGACACTGCCTCCAACGCTTCGTTGAGGTCTTCCTGAATCTTCGACAGCTTCTGCAGACGCTCGTCAATCGTTGGCTCAGGCTTCAACAGGCCGACAACACCCTCAAGGCCGTACATTCGAAGCAACTGGCTGATTAGCCGGGAGGAAAGAACCTCAATCGAAAGGGGCACTCTTGACCTTGATGTCTAACGTTTGAATTCAGCGGCCCGCTTTACCGGGTCTGCTGTAATGAATGGTTGGCAAAGAATAATACGTGATCAGAGGGGATGGTCAACTGCATTTTACCCCCACTGGGGTTTTTCAGTGAAACCACTGTGGTTGAGCCCAGTCCTGAGAATAGTATCTCAGCATTTTCATATCGAAGATAGTCATCGCCGATTTCACTCTTAACCCCTGTACTAATCCCCCTGGTTAAAAGAATGGCTGTGTAAGGTTTCTTTATGTGAGCAGTGGCGGTGTCATTTCGAAGATTCAGAATACGCATCGTTCCACTGATCATTTCTCCCGTGACTCCACCAATAAGAAGAGGAAGTGAAATGATGAGCCACGGAAGGAAGGCCTTTGACTTTTCCAACTTTGGCATGCGCTCTCTTTCTTCGTCAGATGGTTGAGGATTCGAAGAAATTTTGCGAAGCTTGGAATCAACATTTTGATAGGAATTCCAAAGCAAAGCACACCCAAAAGATGCCAGAAGGAGAGTTGGTAACCTAGATATATCCTTTATGGAAAATAGGACAACCAAAATCAGGCCAAATGTCGCGAATGTAATGTGCTCTATGCCACCGGGCTTCAGATCAAAAGGGTCATAGGAGAGCGATTTTTTTCTGAATTTTACCCAAGCCTTTCCAATCCACATCCCTAAGCATTGTAAGCCATGCCATAGAGGCCGAAGGAGCACACCCAGACTTGTGAGGCTAGCAACAAAGAAAAGATATGCAACGCCAAAGCCGACGGCAACAAAAATGAAAAGCAGGCCATCTCCCACGCTAATGTCTCTTGGGAAGAAATCGATTGACCAGCAGTAATACAAGAGAATTAACGAGCCAACTGTTATTCCGATTTTCGCGGCAATACCAAGTGATTTATCGATTACTTCAAGCTTGTCTTTCAGTTCCATGATCATCCTGCAGCAATTGCTAACGTAATATGTTCCGCAGAACCTGCGGGGTTGGCTTGACAGTGCGGGATATTCAGGTCAGTTCAACCTGCAGAAAACGCAATGAGAGCAAAGGGCTGGACGCGAAGGAACGATTTTTTATTCGAAAGTAAACCACGAAACCCGGTATCCACATCCACCCGATGACCGCTTCACTTTGGGTCCTTGGATGACCCGCAAAGGGTCGAGAGCATGAGGTGGCCACTTCGAACAACGTACATTCTGCCGTGAGTTGGCGGGGAAGCCAGCTGCACGCCACCCTTGTGGACTGCAGCTCCCTTGATATTGGTGCCGCGCTTCCTGGTGCTTCGATGACAGCTTGGTACCCTGCACTGTGAAGCCGGCACACCGCCGCGACCGACGCCATTCGCTGCCAAGCAACCCTCTGGTGGGCAGCTACAGACTGAGGCTGTGTGAAAACGCTTGAATTGACCGAATATGAAGCGATTCATCGAGGGCGAGGAGCGCAGTCAAGTCACGCTGCTGCCGGAGTGCTTGGACGACTACATCGCAGACGACAACCCAGTGCGGGTCGTCGATGTCTTCGTCGATGAGCTGAAATTGCACCAGCTCGGCTTCGACGGTGTGAAGCCCGCATCGACTGGCCGACCGTCCTACCACCCTGCAGTGCTGCTGAAGATCTACATCTACGGCTACCTCAACCAAGTCCAATCGAGCCGGCGCCTGGAGCGTGAGGCTCAGCGCAACGTCGAGCTGATGTGGCTGACCGGCCGCCTGACACCAGACTTCAAGACCATCGCTGACTTCCGCAAGGATCATGGAGACGCGATCCGAAAGGTTTGCCGCGAGTTCGTCCTGTTGTGCCGGCGGCTCAAGCTATTCGCCGACGGCATTGTTGCCATCGATGGGAGCAAGTTCAAAGCAGTCAACAACCGCGACAAGAACTTCACAAGCAACAAGATCCAGGTGCGGATGCAGCAGCTGGAGCACAGCATCAACCGTTACCTCACCGAGCTTGACCGCGCCGACCGTGATCCCGCGATCGGGATCGCCAAGATCAAAGAGCAGATGCGCGGCCTTGGCAAGATCGAGGAGCAGTTGCAAACCTCGCAGGAGCGTCAAATCTCTCTCACCGATCCGGATGCTCGCTCCATGGCCACCAGTCGCCTGGGTTCTGCAGTCGTGGGGTACAACGTGCAGACCGCAGTCGATGCCAAGCACCAGCTGATCGTTGCGCACGAGGTGACCAACGCCGTCACGGACCGCGGCCAGTTGGCCGCAATGGCAAAGGCTGCCCAGGAGGCAGCAGCGCATCCGAATCTGATTGTCTTGGCGGACCGTGGCTACTTCGAGGGGTACCAGATTCTTGAATGTGAACAGGCGGGTATCGCGGCGATGGTGCCCAAGCCGCTGACCTCGGGTGGTAAGTTTGAGGGTCGCTTTGACAAGCGAGACTTCATCTACAACAGTGAGCGCGACGAGTACCGGTGCCCTGCAGGGCAGACAGCCATTCGGCGCTTCACCACTGTCGAGGACGGCAAGACGCTGCACAAGTACTGGTCCTCTGCATGCCGTGGTTGTGACATCAAGAGCCAATGCACTCCGGCTCCCCAGCGGCGCATCAGTCGTTGGGAGCATGAAGACGTTCTAGAGATCGTCCAGGCCCGCCTTGACGGGGCGCCTGAAGCATCTCGACTTCGACAGAGCACGGTGGAGCACGTGTTCGGTACGCTGAAGGCGTGGATGGGATCCACGCACTTCCTGACCAGAACACTACCCCGCGTGCGAACTGAGATGAGTCTGCAGGTGTTGGCATACAACCTGCGGCGAGTGATCAAGATCCTTGGTACCGAGG
>LNFM01006675.1_pt1 | contig 18788 bp, 18 predicted proteins | sample 596031 | NCBI WGS metagenome assembly LNFM01 (sample SAMN04254537, study PRJNA301005) | activated carbon metagenome | isolation source: dual media filters at the Ann Arbor, Michigan drinking water treatment plant | place: USA: Ann Arbor | reverse complement strand
CCAGAGGTCCAGGTTGCGATCCTGAGCCAGCGCATTACGCAGTTGCAGGATCATTTTAAGGCTAACAAAAAAGACCATAGCTCGCGCCGTGGCCTTTTGATGATGGTAGCCCGGCGGCGTCGTCTGCTGGATTATCTGAAGGGCATCAGCCCTCAGCGTTACAAGACGCTGATCACCGGCCTTGGCATCCGTCGTTAGGGGAAAGCTTAGATAAGTCCGCTCCGGTGGCGGATGAGACTGCGCGTACAATCGCTCCTCGCGTCTCCTTGATTTCGAGTCAATTCGGTTCAAGGATTAGCAATGCTTCATAAAGTAGATATTGACCTGTTTGGTGTGCCGGTCTCGATTGAGACCGGACACATGGCCAAGCAGGCTAACGGATCTGTGATTGTTCGCTCAGGCGATTCGGTGGTACTGGTTACCGCCTGTACGGCTCCGAAGCCGAAGCCGAACGCTGACTTTTTCCCCCTCACGGTAGATTACCGTGAGTATACGTATTCCACGGGTCGTTTCCCGGGCGGATTCATCAAGCGCGAAGGGCGCCCGTCAGAAAAAGAGATTCTGACGAGCCGTATGATCGACCGCCCGATCCGTCCGCTGTTCCCGGAAGGGTACTCGCACGAGACGCAGGTGATCGGCATGTTGTTGTCAGCCGATCCGGAACGGGACCCTGGCACTTTGGCGATTGCCGGTGCGGGCGCGTCGCTCGCCATCAGCGATATTCCCTTTCATCATGTTCTGAGCGCGGTTCGCGTCGGCAAGGTGGACGGGAAGTTGGTTCCGAATCCGACCTACGCTCAGGCGGCCGTTTCGTCCCTCAGCATCATCGTTGCCGGAACCGACAATGGCATCGTGATGGTGGAAGCCGGCGCGGAGCATGTCCCCGAGGCCGAAATCCTCGAAGCGATTGAATTTGGTCACGAGTGCTGCAAGAAGTTGAACGCTGGTATCCGTGAATTGATGACGTTGGCGGGCAAGCCCAAGCGCGAGTATACGCCGAAGACGATCAACGAAGAGATGTTCAATGAGATCGACGCCTTCATCCGCGCCGAACTCAGCGACGCGTTGAACACGAAGAAGTACGGTAAGCTCGAAAGCTACTCGCGGATTGACGCCGCGAAGGCTAAGGTTGTCGAGAAATATCCGGAAGAGAAGCACGCTGAAGCGAAAGAGCTGTTCAGCATGTTGAAGGAACGGATCTTCCGCGACGAGATGTTGAAGGACCGCCGTCGCCCGGACGGCCGCGCGTTCGACGAGGTCCGCCACATCGAATGCGAAGTGGGCATTCTGCCCCGGACCCACGGTTCGGCGCTCTTCACCCGTGGTGAGACGCAGGCTTTGGTGACGACAACGCTCGGCACGAAGGACGACGAGCAGCGGATTGAGCTGTTGGATCCGACCGTGCTTTCCAAGCGCTTCATGCTGCACTACAACTTCCCCCCGTTCTCGGTGGGCGAAGTGGGCTTCATGCGGGGCGCGGGACGCCGCGAGATCGGCCATGGCGCGTTGGCCGAGCGGTCGATGGCTGCGGTCGTGCCTTCCGAGAAGAAGTTCCCGTACACGATTCGTGTAGTCAGCGACATTCTCGAATCGAATGGTTCGAGCTCGATGGCCTCGGTTTGCGGCGCTTCGCTGTCCATGATGGACGCCGGCGTTCCGGTTTCGAAGGCGGTGGCTGGTATCGCGATGGGTCTGGTGAAGGAAGGCGACCAGTACGCCATTCTGACCGACATTGCAGGCGCCGAAGACCACTACGGCGATATGGACTTCAAGGTGTCTGGTTCGGCGGACGGCATCACCGGCCTGCAGATGGACATCAAGGTTCCGAACGTGACGACGGAGCTCATGAAAGAGGCCATGGAGCAGGCGCGGAAGGCCCGGCTGCACATCCTCGGCATCATGGTGCAGTGCATTGACAAGCCCCGTGGCGAACTGTCCCTGCATGCACCGCGCATCCACTCGATGACCATCCCGACCGACAAGATTCGGGAGCTGATTGGTCCGGGTGGCAAGATGATCCGGAGCATCACCGAAGAGACGGGTTGCAAGATCGACATCAACGACGACGGCACGGTGAACATTTATGCCACCGACGGCTTGGCCGCGCAGAAGGCGATCCAGCGGGTGACGGACATTTGCGCCGTGGCTGAGCCGGGCAAGACCTATCTGGGCAAGGTGGTTCGGATTGTCGACTTCGGCGCGTTCGTCGAGATCTTCCCCGGCACCGACGGCTTGCTGCACATCAGCGAGATCGCCGAGAGCCGCGTGAAGGAAGTGCGGGACGAGTTGAACGAAGGCGACCAGATCATGGTGAAGGTGCTGGCGCTCGAAGGCAACAAGATCAAGTTGAGCCGGAAAGCGGTGCTGAAAGAGCAGCGCGAGAAGTTGAAGGCCGAAGCGGGTCAGTAGTTCCCGATTCAAGTAAACAAAGCGGCCGCCCAGGGGAGACTCTGGGCGGCCGCTTTCGTTGTCACGTTCCAATGAGAGCACGCATCTTAACTTGTAGATGAGTGAAATCTTTCTACCCTTAGCGATGATCGCCGGCTACATTGTGCTGATGCGCTTTGTGCTGCCAAAAATGGGCGTGCCCACTTGAATGAGCGGATGCGACGTCGAGTCTCGACGTCCCGACCCCTCACTTCGTGAAAGTAAGCAGCCAACGCGAGTCACTCCCGACAAATAGCCGGGCTCTCTGACCGGCGCGTTTGTCGGTTTCTCCGGATCCGAGTCCCAAGGCCATGGGGTACCAGCCCACATTCGCAAGGATCTGCTGCGGAGGCGACCAGCCTTGGGGATCACCAAGATCGCCCGCGAAGCTGATATAGATGCCCTCCGCAGGCCAGCGAGGCTCGCAGCAGGACCGGCTCATTAACATCACGTACTTGTTGAGGTAGGTATTGTAGTGAATCGACGGGCCCCAGAAAGCGTCGGTATTGGCGCTGGTCCAACTGACGGCCGCAGGAATCGCGGCTTCGGATAAGCCGCCGAGGCCGGGTTCGTTCCACTCTCCGCCATAGCGCTTCCAAACATTGCCAGCAGGGGAAAAGCGGTCCTCGTAGGCGAGCCGGGCAACGGCGATGCCCTGTGCGCTCAGGGGGCCAGCGTAGTTCGAATAGTAAAAGTAGAAGTACTTGCCCTCTTCATCGAGCAGGACGCTGAAATCGCCGTTGCCGCCGGCGAAGTAGCCGTTCTCCGCCGAGCAGTCGGCACTCTCGCCGGCCGTGAGGATGATGCCGAGGTCGAAAAAGCTGACGCCGTTGTCGTAAGACACCAGCATGCCGATCTCCGGGGCGCTGAGAGATTTCCCCTCGCAGCCAACGCCGACCTCATGGTGATACCAGGCGAATAGCGTACCGTCGGGTTCCAGGTGCGTGGCTTCGATCCACATCGGAGTGTGAAAGTAGGTATCGAGTTTGACGGCGCGGACACGGCGGAGGTTGGTAACGTCGGTGCCTTCGCTGCGAATGGGCATGCCATCCGAGTTGAAGACGATCATCTCGCCGTTGCGCCAGTGGACGGGGCTATTGGAGTCCGAGATGCCGGGGAACCATTGGAGCTCCTCCTCGGTGACAGTGACCTGTTGGGCAACGGTGGGTAGGGCGAGTACGGAAAGGCAGACGAGGGCTCGTATACTAATCAAAATGCAATTGAGTGCTTTGGATTGGCTGGTGGTCGCGCTGTACTTCGCGTTGAACATTGGGATTGGGTTCTACTACAAGGCTCGGGCCGGAAAGAGTGTCGAGGAGTTCTTTCTATCTGGCAGGGACGTCCCCTGGTGGTTGGCGGGTACATCGATGGTGGCAACGACGTTTGCCGCGGACACCCCACTGGCCGTTACCGGGATGGTAGCGCGATATGGCGTGGCGGGGAATTGGCTGTGGTGGAATTTTGTGGCGAGCGGCATGTTGACGGTGTTCTTCTATGCGCGGCTATGGCGGCGGAGCGGAGTGACGACCGATATCGAGTTTTCCGAAATTCGCTATGCGGGCAAGCCCGCGGCGTTTCTGCGGGGCTTCCGGGCGATTTACTTTGGGTTGCCGATCAATTGCATCGTGCTGGGTTGGGTGAACCTGGCCATGGTCAAAATTCTGATGATGATCCTGGATGTCGATAAAGCCGTGGCGTTAGGGATCGTGATTGGCCTGATCGCCGTGACCTCGTTCATCTCGACATTAAGTGGACTGTGGGGCGTGCTGGTGACGGACGTGGTGCAGTTCTTCATCAAGATGGCGATGGTGATCATCCTGGCCTACTGCGCGGTAGAGGCCGTCGGAGGGATGGATCAGATGCTGCTGAAGTTACAGGAATTAGACCGGGCCAAGGGGATTGCGCCCGGCGGCAAGGGCGGCGTGCTGAGTTTCGTGCCCGATCTGGACTCGCCGTGGATGCCGATGATGACGTTTCTTGTCTACATTTCGCTGAACTGGTGGGCGGTGTGGTACCCGGGCGCGGAGCCGGGGGGCGGCGGCTATGTAGCTCAGCGGATGATGTGCGCCAAGGACGAACGGCACTCGTTGCTGGCGACGCTGTGGTTCAACATCGCCCACTACGCACTGCGGCCGTGGCCGTGGATTCTGGTGGGGTTGGCTTCGATTATTCTTTACCCGGATCTGGCGGACAAAGAGTCAGGCTACGTAAAGGTGATGATCGATCATCTGCCGCCGTCGCTGCGAGGCCTGATGGTGGCTGGATTCGCGGCAGCCTACATGTCTACCATCGCGACGCAGTTGAACTGGGGGGCGAGCTACATCGTCAACGACTTCTACCGGCGCTTCTACCGGCCGGCGGCCACCGAGCAGCAGTTGGTGCGCGTGTCGCAGATCGTAACCGTGCTGCTGACGGTGGTTTCGGCCGTGGTGACGTTCTACATGGAGTCGATTTCAGGGGCTTGGAAGCTGCTGATCGTCACGGGTGCGGGGACGGGCGGCGTCTTGCTGCTGCGGTGGTACTGGTGGCGGATTAACGCGTGGAGTGAGGTGGTGGCGATGGGCGCGGCGTTCGTCGTCTCGGTGGCGCTGCAGTTGATCTGGGGGTTGGATTCGGACAACCCGGAGCAGTTCGCCTACCTGATGATGATCACCGTGGGCATCACAACGGCGGCGTGGCTGGCCGCGACCTTTCTCACCCCACCGGAGAGCAATGAGACGCTAGTGAGCTTCTACCGGCGGACGCGCCCATCGCAAAATGGTTGGGGACCGATCGCCAAACTGGCGCCGGACGTGAAGCCGGCCGGAGATGGGCTGCACAATTTGCTTTGCTGGCTCTGCGGCTGCGTGATGATCTATGGCGCGCTGTTCGGCATCGGCAAGATCGTGCTGCAGGAAACGGCGATGGGCTTGGCGATGTTGGGGGTGGCGGCGGTGGCCGGTGGTGTGATCTATTGGGACCTCTCGAAGCGCGGTTGGGCGAGCATTGTGGACTGAGGGCTTATGATTACGCGACGGACACTCCTGGCCGGGTTGGCGGCACGGCGGAAGCCGAACCTGCTTTTCGTGATTGCGGATGACCATGCGGCCTATGTGATGGGCTGCGACGGCAACCGGCGGGCGAGCACACCGAACCTGGACCGCCTGGCGAAAGAAGGCGTCCGATTTGCGCAGCACTATTGCAATCAGCCGGTATGCACGCCCTCGCGCCAGAGTCTGCTGACGGGGTTGATGCCGTCCGCGGCTGGGGTGACGGTGCTGCAAACATCCCTCGACCCGGCCCGGCCGACGCTCGCCAAGCGGTGCCGGGAGGCCGGTTACAAAACCGCCGTTTTCGGCAAAATGCACCTCAATCGGGCCTCGGCGCCGGGCCTATATGGCTTCGAGACCATGATGACGGAGCGGGACATCAACCAGGCGTGGAGCGGGAGTCCCGTGTTGCAACCGGCTCCGGCCGGGGTGGCGACGAAACCGCCGTGGAAGCCGTTCCGCGACCCCGCGCGAATCTGGCTGAACGGCGAGAAGTTGCCGTATCCGCGCTACTACGAAGAGATGCGCGGCACCTTCACCGCGCGGCAGGCAACGAAATGGATGGAGGAGCACCGGGAGGAGCCGTTTGCCCTCTGGGTCAGCTTCCCGGATCCGCATTCGCCGTTCGACTTCCCCATCGATATGGCGGCCCAGTTTCCAGCGGCCTCGTTCGATGTCCCGCGCGTGGGGCCGGAGGATGGCGGGCAGATTCCATTGATCTTCCGCGACCTGAGCCCGGAGGAGAAGCAGGGCATCCAGGCCGCTTACTATACTTCCGTGGCGATGCTCGACCGCAATGTCGGCGAGGTGCTTGATGCGCTACGGCGGTTGAACCTGGAAGACGATACGCTGGTGGTCTATTTGGCCGACCATGGCTACTGCATCGGCCAGCACGGGCGCTTTGAAAAGCACTGCGGCTATGAACCGGCGCTGCGGGTTCCGCTGATCATCCGGTATCCAGGCCGGGCGCGGAAGGGCGCCGTGGTGCAGGCGTTAACCGAGCATGTGGACGTGACGGCAACGATCGCCGACCTGCTGGGAGTCGGCGCCCTGCCAGGGCAACACGGGAAGAGCCTGAGGCCGTATCTCGAAGGGAAAAAGGCGGCCGGGCGCGACCACATTATCAGCCAGTACCTCGAAAACGAAGAGGCGTTCCTCAGCAGCCCGGAGTGGAAGTTCATCCACTGCTCCGGGAAGCGCAAGCGAACCGATGGCTATGAGACGGAGCGGCCGACCCCGGGCCGGTACATTAGGCTCTACGAACGGAAGCGGGATCCGGGGGAGTTCACCGACGTAGCCGCCAAGTACCCCGAAGTCGTGAAACGGATGCAGGGGTTGGTGCTCGAACGCTACCGGGCGACGCACCCGGACGCGGCCGCCGAGCCGAAGAATCTTCCGCCGGCCGAGGCTATTGATTATTACGTCCGTCCCCGGGACGTGTAATTCGGACAAGGACGTAGACATTTACTTGGGCTGGGTGTATTCTGTGGGTGCCATGAAGAAACTTACGAAGATTCTCCTTGCAGTAGACTTCGCGCCGCAGTCAATCCGGATGGCGCACCAGGCACGAGCGATTGCCGAGACGAGCGGGGCCGAGGTTCTGGCTGTCCATGCGGTGCGGCCATTTGAAATGATGACCGAAGGAATGGACGTGCCGGGAGCCGTGGTGCTGGAGTGGTATGAGGCACAGAAACCCCTGCTCGAGCGGCAGTTGACCGCGTTCTGCCAGGAGCATCTCGGCAGTTGCCGGTTCCGGACGTTTCTCGTGGAAGGCGAACCGGCGGCGGAGATCGTGAAGTTGGCCGGGGCGGAGTCCGTGGACTTAGTGCTGCTGGCGACTCATGGCTTTGGCGCTTTCCGCCGCCTGATACTCGGCTCCATCGCGGCGAAGGTGCTGCACGACTCGCCGACCCCAGTGTTGACGGGCGCTCATCTGCAGGAGCCGCGGACGGGGAGCGGCACGTTCCGGAAGATTGTCGTCGGAGTGGACCTCGGCCCGCGAACGGCGGAGGTGTTAGCTGCCGCGAAGGAAGTGGGTGCGGAAGAGACCATTGTGGTTCACGCGATGCCGACGGTGGGCGATGGGGTGCAGCGGGCATTTGACCCTTCGTGGGAGTTTGCGTTGAAGGCGGCCGTAGAAACGACCTTGAACGAGGCGATCGAACAGGCGGGCTTGGCGGCGACTGCGATCACCGAGGCCGACGGTCCGGCGCGGTTGATTCACCGGGTGGCGCAGGAGCAAGGCGCGGACTTGGTGGTGATCGGCCGGCACTCGGATGACTCGCTGCTGGGCCGGTTGACGGCGCAGGCCTACGCCATCGTGCGTGAGTCGCCGTGTCCCGTGCTGAGCGTCTAGTCGAGCCGGCGAATCTTGATATTGCGGAACTGCGCAATCGAGTCGGCGTGGTTCTGCAGAGCGATAGGGCTGGGTGGGCCGGAGACGGGTGCCGATAGCACCTGTTGGCCGTTCACCCAGTGCTCCAGTCGACCGGCCTGAACGCGCAAAAGCAGAGTATTCCATTCTCCCGGAGGATGAGCCGGAGAGGCGGTTGGGGCGAGTTTGTTGTACAGCGCGCCGGTGTGGCGGTTGCGGCCGCGGGCGCCGTCGGGGTGGCGCTGGTCGTCGAGGAGTTGGAACTCGAGACCGCGGAGGTAATTCTGGCCCCTCCCGTCCGGAGGCAGGTCTGACCGTTGGGCGCGGCGCCCTTGCAAATAGCCGGGCTTCTCGTGGATGAGGAAGATCTCCTCGGTGATGTGGTGTTTAACGCCGCTGTTGCCGCCGGGGTCGATGCGCCAGTCGAGGGTGAGTTCGAACTTGTCGAAGGTCTCCTTGGTCGTGAGGTCTTCGAGGATGCGGGGATCGCGCACGGTGGTAAATGTCTGATTTTCGAAGCTCCAGCTCCGGTCCGCGAGAGGACGGAAATGGGCCAGGGAGTCTAGCTTCATCCAGCCGTCCTGCGGGGCGGCGGGCAGTGCCAGAATGAGGATCATGAAGGCGTGGCGGGACATAACAATACCGAGCTTCACCGGGATGGTGGCGTGGCCGGGGGATGGCGCTGTGTCCATCGGGCTAATCTCCAGTATGGCGGAGGGCGCGGAGTGCAATGTGACCGGGTTGAACATGAGCGCACACACCGGCACCCACATGGACGCGCCCCGGCACTTTATCGCCGACGGGGAAGCGATGGAAGCATGGCCGCCGGAAGCAACGGTCGGGCGGTGCCGGGTGATCGAGATCGCTGATCCCGTGGCGGTCACGGCCTCCGAGCTTGCGATCCATCAGCCGCGGGCCGGGGAGCGGATTCTTTTCAAAACGGAGAACTCGCGGAAGCGTTTGCTGAACGAGCCGGTGTTTATCGAGGATTTCGTGTACGTGGCGGAAGACGCCGCGCAACTGTTGGTGGCCTGTGGCGTGCGCTCCGTCGGAGTCGACTATCTCTCGGTGGGTGGCTTTTCGAGGGATGGCACGGAGACGCACGTCGCGCTGCTCGGCGCGGGAATCTGGGTGGTGGAGGGGCTTGATCTTTCCGCCATCAGCCCCGGCGAGTATGACTGGAACTGTCTGCCGCTCAAGCTGGTGGGCGCGGATGGGGCGCCGTGCCGGGCGTTGTTGCGCGAGGTATAGTGCCTGCTACCGCTCCAGGTTGAAGAAGTCCCAGAAGAAGATAACGGCCGCGTGCGTCGCCGGAACCCCTTCCACTTTGCCGACCAGCGAGCCATTCTTGCGGACATCGCCGCCGGATTCGATCTTGCCGGAAAGCGACCCGTTGACGCGCACATCGCCGCTCTTCTCCACTTTGCCCACCAGGGAGCCGTTCTTGCGGATGTCCCCGCTGGCTTCAATCTTGCCGACCAGAGAGCCTCCCACGCGAATGTCCCCGTCGGATTCAATCTGCCCGACGAGAGAACCATGCAGGCGGACATCGCCGCTCGACGAGATGCTGCCGATGAGCGAACCGCCTTTGCGAATGTCGCCCGCGAAGGCGGCCACAGTGAGGCAGAGAGAAAGAAGAAGCTTAGTCATGAGAGGTTTCTAGGGAGCTCGGTAAATGGTCTCGAAACGGATCATCGAAGCGCCAATTCCGGCGCCGGCGCCCGCCCCGGCCGCTAAGGCAATCCCCAGCGCCTGGTCACCGTTGCCCGTTTCATTGTTGAGCCGGGTGCGCAGCACCCCACCCAGCACGGCCGCGGCGCCGACGCCGATGGCCGTGCCGATAAGCGCGTTGCGGGCGCGGCCGGCCGAGCGACTGACGCGAACGATCTCGGCCTGCGGCACCGTGACGGTTTGGCCAGCAGCCGTGAGCACGATCTCCTTGGCATCGGCCCGCACGAATTCTCCGTTGAGGCTCTTCTTGTCGCGTTTCACGACCTGGATCTTGGTTTCCGCCGGCAAAGTCTCTACCTGGTTCCAGGAGCCTTCCGCGGCGAGGAGGAGGAGGCAAAACAGAGTGGTCATAGTCAGAACGCGCAAAAATCAGCCGGCGGAGTCGTAGGCGCGGCGAGTCCACTGCAATAATTCTTCGTCGACCTCGTCCGCGCTGGTGAGCCTCACCCGATAGGGGCACATGCCCCCGGGCGGCAGCGCCTCCAGGCGCGGACCTGCTTCGAGTGCCGGCATGTTCAGGCCGACTTCCACGCGGGTATTCGTCGTGGGGCCGATCAGAGCGAACTGCTTCTTGCGGCGCAGGCTGACGTTCGCTTTCTTCGGCGCGATTTCGAATGGCCCGAAGCCAGCGATCGCCGCCATGAACTTTTCGTGGATCGGCCGCAGGGACGCTTTGGGTCCAGCGTAAATGGCGGCAAGCGGATCGTCACCCTTGGGCTCCTCGGCGGCTTGGCGAAGGACGGTGACAAGTGTATTGGCATCGCCGTGGCCCAAGCCGAGGGTCGACTTGCAGTAGTCGCGAAGTTCGCCGTGCTTGCTCAAGCCAGAGGCGGTAAGCACGGCGGCAAGTTCCGGCAAGGTTTTGCCGGTTTTTTTCTGGATGTTGCTGAGTTGGGTCTGCAGCGCTTTGTCGAGATCGGGCACGGGAACCTCAGGGAGCCGCGTTCGCCCAGTAGCCGGGGCGGGTGCGGATCCGGAGTTTAACGCCAGGCTGCACCTGCACCGAAAGGTTGTGGAAACCGGGTTTCGGCTCTTTCGGCATGAAGCTTATCACGTATTGCGAATGGATCTCTTCGCCCAACTGCTGAATGGCTTTTTCAAGCCCGCTCAACCGCGTGAACGAGTACTCGGCCCCGCCCGTGGCCTCGACGAGCTTTTCGGTGGCCTTCTCTTTACCCAGCCGGGCGAGTTCGCCGACTCCGCCCAGGATGTCAGTCGATTGGGCGGAGGTGTTGGCAGGGATCGACTGCCCGACGGGGTCCGAGATGGGCTTGCCGGTGGGGAGGGGCAGCGGGCGCGTTTGGCGCGGTTGCTGCACGTCCTCCGGTTTGGCGAAGAAACCGGAGCGAAAGGCCGAATAGGTAGCGGCGTACACAGTGACGCCAGCGGTCTGCGCGGCGCGGATCACGTCTTCGAGTTTGGCTTCGCTACCGCGGTCGCGCGTTTCCGAGATGAGCAGGAGCACGCGGCGCGAGTTCGGCCGGGCATCGAGCAGCTTGATGGCTTCGGCGGCTCCGTCGAGCAGATGGCCCTCTTTGGGCGCACGCGGTTCCAGGCGGGCAAAGGCCCCCGAAAGGGCTTCCACGTTGCGCGTGCAGGGTTGGCGAACGACCACCGAATCCGAGAACGAGAGCAGGCCGGCACAGCCCCGCTCCCCGGCCACAAGCGGCTGGATCATCGCTCCAATCTGCCGGACTTTGACGAGCGCCGCGGCCGAAAGCCCGGAGGTCTGCACGGCGACCATCAGTGAGACCGGGGCCACACCTGTGCCGAAAGTATCCAGGCTGAACGGCTGGACCACGCCGTTATCCAGAACCTTGAAATTGGCCTCGGTCAGTCCGTCAACGGGACGGCCCTTGGCGTCCTGCACCGTGACTGGCATGACTACCAGGCGCACCTGCGCCTGAAAGCCAGCCTCCTGCGCCAAAAGGCAACAGGGAAGGATGAGGGCGAAGAGAGAACGCATCGCCCATTTTCTTTGCATTTTCTAGACCGGATCTCCGTCGTTGTGCGGAGCGAGCTGGTTGAGAATAGCGGCCTTCTCCGGCTTCTTGTACCGTTCGATCTTCGAGCCGATGGGGCCTTTGGCGGTGCGGGAGAGCAGCGTCGAGATTTCGTCGCGGCTCATCTTTTGAAAGGTCTTCACAGTGAGCACGTTCTCTTCGAGCTGCTGCACGGTCTCGACGCCGGAGACGAGGGTATCGACATCGTGGCTCAACGTATACCGCAGGCATTCGGGAATGGTGGCAATCTTCGCCTTCGTAATCTCGCCGATCGCGTTCGACTTCATCGCCAGCAGGCCCAGCCCCTTGGCCCGCACCTTGGGCAGCACGTTCTGGATGAAGCTGAGGTAGTGCGGATCGATCAGGTTGACCGGATGCTGCACGGTCTCCCAACCGTCGAAACCCTTGAGCAGCGCCTGGTGAACTTCCGGATCATGATGGCCAGTGAAGCCGATGTGGCGTACCATCCCCTTCTTCTTGGCCTCGACGAAGGCTTCGAGCGAACCGCCGGGTCCGAAGATCTTTTCCACCTCGTCCATTCGCGCCACTTCGTGGCAGCACCAGAGATCGAGGTAGTCCGTGTTCATGCGCTTGAGTGTCATCTCCAACTGGCCCATCGCGGACTTCTTATCCCGCAACTCGGCCTTCGACATCAGCAGCACCTTCTTGCGAAGACCGCCGGTGAGCGCCTTGCCATAGACCTCGTCCGATTTGCCGTTATGGTACTTCGCGGCCGAATCGAACATCACCACACCAAGGTCGATGGCGCGGCGGATAATCTTGATGCCTTCCTCTTCCCCCTTCACGGCCATGTGGTAGCCGCCGAGGGTGAACTTCGAAACCTTCAGGCCGGACTTGCCGAGCGTGGCCATCGGCATCGGGGCATCAGCGAGGGCGGTGACCGACGTGCCGAGCGCGGCAGCGGTGGTGTGGAGAAAATCGCGACGGTCCATGGAGGCTCCTTACGGGATGATGGTGACTCGCTTCATTGTATCGAGGCGCGGCCAAGTCCGTTCGAAGTAGGCGTTGCCTTCCTGCTGAGCCAACTTGGGGTCCGGGCCCGGGCCGCGCGGGGCAATGTCGCCGTAGACGAAGGCCAGTTGGTCCAGCACCTCGAGGCCTTCGGTGACCTTGCCAAAGGGCGCGAAGCCCTGGCTATCGAGTGACGTGTTGTCGCGCAGGTTGAAGAATAGCTGCGTCGAGCGGGTGTTGGGGCCGCGGGTGGCGAACGTGATGGTCCCGCGGACGTTGCGCTCCTTCACCGGATCGTCGACGATCTCACGGGCGGACCACAGGCGGTTCACCTTGGGGTCTTTATGAATGCCCCATTGGGCGACGAAGCCGCGGACCACGCGGAAGAACTTCTGCTCGTCATAGAACTTCTCTTGAACGAGTTCATAGAAGCGGTCGGCGCCCAGCGGTGCCCAGGCGCGGTTCACCGTGACGACGATGTCGCCTTTTGAAGTTTCGAACTTGGCCCGGAACGTCTCCGGCGCGCGGACGGGTTCTTTGGGCTTCTCCGCCACCTTGGCCGGGCCGCAGGCGGCGAGCAGAACAACGGCGATGAGCCAACTATTTCGCATCGCGCCAATTGTCCCCTACTCCGGTGTCGACGACAAGCGGAACGGTGAACTGGCGGACGGATTCCATCTCGCGCTTAACGAGCGTAGTGAGCGTTTCCACCTCGGCCGGCGGCGCTTCAAATACGAGTTCGTCGTGAACCTGCAGGATCATTCTCGACTCCAGCTTCTGATCCGCCAGCAGCTTCTGAATGCGGATCATCGCCAGCTTAATCAGGTCCGCGGCGGAGCCTTGCAACGGCGTGTTGACGGCCGTGCGTTCGGCGAAGGACCGGGCATTGGGGTTCCGGCTGTCCATATCCGGGATCGGCCGGCGGCGGCCGAACAGCGTTTCGGCGTAGCCCTTGGCGCGGACCTCGGCGATCGTGGTCTCAATGAACGTCTTGACGCCGGAGTAGCGGGCGAAATAGGCCTTGATGTACTTGTCGGCCTCGTTCTTGGGGATACCGAGAGCGGAGGCCAGGCCGAACGCCGTTTGACCATAGACGATTCCGAAATTGACCGCCTTCGCGCCGCGGCGCATCTCCGGCGTGACAAAGGCCGCATTGACGCCGAAGACCTCGGCGGCGGTGCGCGTGTGAATGTCCTCGCCATGCTGGAAGGCGTCAACGAGCACAGGGTCGCCTGACATGTGGGCGAGCAGGCGGAGTTCAATCTGCGAGTAGTCGGCGACGACTAGCTTCCAGCCGGGCGGCGGGATGAACGCGGCGCGGATCTCGCGGCCCAGTTCGGTGCGGACGGGGATGTTTTGCAGGTTTGGGTTCGAACTCGACAAGCGGCCCGTGGCGGCGCCCGTTTGTTGGAACGTCGTGTGGACGCGGCCGGTTTCGGGGCGAATCAGCGCGGGGAGGGCGTCAACGTACGTGCCCTTCAGCTTCACGAGGCCACGGTATTCAAGCACCTGCGCGGCAATGGGATGGGCGAGGCCTTCAAGGACGTCGGCCGCCGTGGAGATCTGTTTCTTGCCGCCCTTGGTGGGCGCGGGCAGGTTCAGATCCTCAAACAGAATCTTGCCCAACTGCTGGGGCGAGTTAATGTTGAACTCGCGGCCGGCGAGGCCGTGGATCTCCTTGGTGAGCGCCTGAATCGCGATGTCCATCTTCGCGGACATCACCGCGAGTTGCTTCGGTTCAATCAGGACGCCGACCCGCTCCATGGCGGCAAGGACGGGCACCAGCGGCAGGTCAATCGACTCGTAGATTTCCCGGGCGCCGATCTTGTCGAGCTCGGGGCCGAGCTTTGCGGCGAGACGAAAGGTGAGGTCCGCCCGCTGGTCGGCGCGGGCGCCGGGCTTCTGATGCAGGTGGACTTCACAGAGCGAGTCGAAGGCGGCATTGCCGGAATCGGCGGTGAGCAGGAAGGCTTCAAGCAGCAGGTCGCGGGTGAGGTTTCGAGCGGCGGGGTCCGCGGCATACAGCGCCTTCAGGTCGTGGGCGATCTTCGGAGTGTCTGATTGCAGGAACGCGAGGGAGGCGCAGGTGCGGGCTTGGCCGGGGGAGCGCGCGACGCCAAGTTGGCCGTCGAACAGGGCAACGCCGACCGGTCCAGGGCCGGCCCAGGCCGGGAGCTCTTCGGCGGAGATCGCGGCGTAATCCTCGGCGACCTTCTCGGGCTCCGGGGCGAGATCGCGCAGGAAGGAGAAGAATTCCATCTCGCGATAGAAGGCTTCCAAGGCGGGACGGTCGGGTTCGGCCAGGGCGAGCGAGTCGAGCGTGAGGTCGAGTGGGACTTCGCAGTGAATCGTGGCCAGGCGCTTCGACAGTTCGACCTGTTCCCGATGGGTGGTGAGCGCTTCCCGGTAAGCCTTCTTCGTGAGATTGGGGCCTTCGGCGAGCAGGTTGTCGAGCGTGCCGTACTGTTCAAGTAAGGCGACGGCGCCCTTGTCGCCGATGCCCGGGGCGCCGGGGATGTTGTCGACCGCGTCTCCTTTCAAGGCGAGCAGATCGGCGACCTGCTCCGGCCAGACGCCCATAAACTCTTTCACCTTGTCCCGGTCGTAGAGCGTGTCGTCCTTTGCCGGATTAAGCATGGAGACGCCGGAGCCGACGAGTTGGAGCATGTCCTTATCGGAAGACACAATGACGACCTCAAGGCCGGCCGCTTGCGCGCGTTTGGCCAGGGTGCCGATGACGTCGTCGGCTTCAAAGCTATCGAACTCGAGCACGGGGATGCGGAGCGACTCGAGGAGACGTTTGACGAGCGGCACCTGCGTCAGCAGATCGGGCGGCGTTTCAGTGCGGTTGGCCTTGTATGCGGCGAACTCCGCTTCGCGGAACGTGGGGCCGAGCGACTCGTATACGGCGGCGAGGTACTCCGGCTGATACTTCTCGCGCAGCTTCTTCAACATGTTGTGGAAGATGAATACCGCTTCGGTCGGCACGCCGGCGGAGGTGCGCATGGGCGGGGCGTTCATCCGCATACGCGCGTAGTAGGCGCGGAAAATGTAGCCGAAAGAGTCGATGAGAAAGAGGCGCGGCATCGCCTCCAGAATACTCTAATGTGTCCGGATCGCCTCATGTGTTGCTGGAAAGACACACTTTTGAGCGCCTAACTATTTTACTTTCAATTGATTACCATTTTTGGTATTCTTCGTCTTGCGCTTCGAAACTACGGTTGCACAGCCGGTATCGGCCCAGGGGGTGGGGCTCCACAGCGGAGTACCCGTGACGATTACGATCCAACCGGCAGCGGTGGGGACTGGAATTGTCTTCCGACGAACCGACCTTTCGAACTTTGAGCTGCCGGCCAGTTGGCGGCACGTGGCACGGGTTTCTTACGCGACCAGCCTGATGCGGCAGGGCGTTTTGATCTCGACAACTGAGCACCTGCTGAGCGTTTTGTACTCAATGGGCGTCGACAACGCCTACATCGACATCGACAATCTCGAGGTGCCGATTCTCGACGGCTCGGGCTTGCCGTTCGTGAAGCTGCTGGAGCAGGCCGGCATTCAAACCTATAAGAAGCGGCGGAAGTATTTGCGCATTGTGAAGCCGGTGACGGTGGAGCAAGGCAATAAGCGGATCTCGATTTTGCCCGCGGACTCCTTCCTGCTCTCCTGCGACATCTACTTCGATCACCCGTTGGTTGGCCGGCAGTCGATGGAGATGGAACTGACGCCCGACCGGTACGCCACGGAGATTGCGGCGGCGCGAACGTTCGGTTTTGAATACGAACTCGACCAGATGCGCAACATGGGGCTGATCCGCGGGGCGGACCTGACGAACGCCGTCTGTTTTGATCGCGAAAAGGTATTGAATCCCGGCGGATTGCGCTTCCCGGACGAACCTTGCCGCCACAAGATTCTGGATCTGATCGGCGATCTCGCACTGATCGGGCGGCCTCTGCTGGGCCATGTCATTGCCGAGCGGGCGGGGCACGCCATGCATGCCGCGTTGGTGGCGCGGATCATGCAAGACAGTTCGTTGTACGAAACGATTACGTTCGATCAGTTGGCGTCCCGGGTGACGCATGCGTTGGTTGGCTAGTCTGTGTTCCGGCACATTCCCAACATATTGACGGTCTTGCGGCTGATCGGAACTGCGCCCGTGGTGTGGCTCATTCTGGAGCGGGAATTTCATTGGGCCCTGCTGGTGTCGTTTCTGATCGCGGTGACGGATAGCATCGACGGCTGGATGGCCCGGAAATGGAAGCTGGAGTCGCCGTTTGGCGCGATTATGGATCCGATCGCGGACAAGCTTCTGGTGGGCAGCGGATTTGTTGCGCTTTGGTATGTGAGTGCCATGCCACTTTGGCTGGTCGCGATGGCTCTGGGCCGGGATCTGGGAATCGTCCTGGCTGCCGTAGTGCTGCATCGCTGGAAAGGGGTCCGGGAATTTCCACCTTCGCGCTTAGGAAAGGCAAACACCTTTATTCTTATGTGTACCGTAGCTGCGGTATTCCTGAACTTTTACCCCAACGTTTTCTTTGGGATGAGCGCCGCGATGATTGTATTGAGCGGCGCGCGCTACGCTTATCTTGGAATTCAGGCCGCAAAATGAATTGACGAGTGCCCACCCTGGAGCTAGGCTATAACTAGGTAGGTCTCCCGCTATGCGCTACACGCCGTCAAAGCAGTATTTGTGGGCCGGTCTTGTCGCTGCCGGTCTGGCGGTGATCTCTACGGTTTTTGCCACGGAGTGGACAATCGCTCTAGTGGCCTCGGTTCTCTTTTTGATCAGCGCGATTGCGGTTCTTTTGCTGGCGTTTCGGCCCGCAATTGAGATCCAAGAGCAAATGCTGGTAGTGGGCGAGCGGTCGATCCCGTGGACCGAAGTGGCGCGGGTGGATCGAACGGGATGGATCTCCCCCCTGATCGTGAATATCACGTTGGTGGACGAAGAGAAACTCCTGATCGTTTTCCCGGGCGACCTAGACGCATCGAACTCGCTGCTGCGCCACCTGCGGCGTAACTCCCGCGAGGCTTTAATCGACGGTATCCCGCATCGCCAGTTCTGGGGCGAAGCGTTGCCGCCTGTAGACGCGCCCAAGCAGTTGACGGCGCCAAAAGTGCAGCTTCTTCGTTGCGAGGATGAGGCCGAGGTCGAGCGGCTGTACCAGCTTCTCAAAACCGTCGGTCATCTCGACACCCGTCAGCAGGACGAGAAGTAGGCTTTGCTGCGCCGAGCGCGGCGTTGGTTGGCGGTGGCTGCGATCGCGGCCCTGATGGTGGTATTTCACGCCCAATGGCTTCCGGCCTTGGCGTGGTTTCTGGTGGATTCCGAGGCGCCCCAAAAGGCAGACGCGATTTTCGTCCTGGGTGGAGATCAATTCGGCGAGAGGATCGTCCATGCGGCGGAGCTCGCGCGGCAGGGGTATGCGTCGAAAGTTTACGTCAGCGGCCCGGCAGGCATCTTTGACTATCACGAGAGCGATTTATCGATCGAGTTCGCCCGCAGACGAGGATACAGCGACGTGTCTTTTGTTGCCTTCAAGAACGATTGCAAATCCACGCGGGATGAAGCCGAGCGATATATGCCGGAGTTCCGTCGCATGGGCTTCCAACATGTTCTGGTCGTAACCAGCAATTTTCATACGCGGCGCGCAGGGCGGATTCTGCGGGCGGCCGGAACGGAGCCGCGGATTCATATGATGGCGGCCGCGGCCCGTGAGTTCCACCCGGACGATTGGTGGCACCGGCGGCAGGACCAGAAGAATCTGTTTATGGAGTGGTCAAAGACGTTCGCCAGTTGGGTAGGGATGTAGCGCCGTGCTAAACGCGATCCGTTTTCTTTGGCCCTACCTGGACCGGCACCGGCGTCAGTTGGTGCTCGGGCTGGCAGCGTTGGTGGGGAACGCGATGTTCGGCGCCACCCTGCCGCTCATGATCCGCCAGGGCATCGACTCGATCACGGCGGGGGAGCCCTGGAGCGTAACGGTGTGGTCCGCGGTGGCGCTCCTGGGCCTCGCGCTTACCAAAGGCGTGTTCCAGTACTGGAAGCGCTGGATTTTGATCGGGGTTTCCCGCGACGTGGAGTACGACCTGCGGAATGATGTGCTCGCGCATCTGGTCGTGGTCAGCCGCAACTTTTACGCCCGCTTCCCCACAGGCGACATTATGGCCCGGTCGACCAACGATCTGAACGCCGTGCGCATGATGGCCGGCCCCGGCCTGATGTACTGCGGCGAAACGTTGCTCATCTTCGTG
>LNFM01012943.1_pt1 | contig 18794 bp, 15 predicted proteins | sample 596031 | NCBI WGS metagenome assembly LNFM01 (sample SAMN04254537, study PRJNA301005) | activated carbon metagenome | isolation source: dual media filters at the Ann Arbor, Michigan drinking water treatment plant | place: USA: Ann Arbor | reverse complement strand
ATAGCAGTGTGCCGCCCAGCGCCGCCGTCACGGGACCGAGGCCCAGGAAAATCGTGACCAGGGTCGGCGGTGCGTTGCCCAACGCATAGACCCATAGGAAGAAGCCGATGCCGCTCGACACGCCGATGAATACGATGGCCGCCGCCTCTCCGGCCGTGAAGGCGGGCCACGTCGCGAACAGACCTTCGGCGCCGGCAATCCCCGCCAGCGCCAGGACGGCCACGAACATGGCAAAGGCGGTCACGGGCAGCGCCGAGTAGCGCGCGACGTAGGGCGCGTAGGAGATCGAGCAGACGGCGCCGCAGAAGGCCGAAGCCAGCGCCGCCGCCGTGCCCAGCCACGCCGACCCGTGCTGCGGCTCGGCCGTGATCGCCGCCCCTCCCAGCGCGATCGCGACGCCCGCGAAGGTGAGCAGCGCGCCCGCGATCTTGGCCGGCGTAAATCGCTCGCGCCCGAGCAGCGCCGACAGGGTCATCGTCATCAGCGGGAAGGTCGAGAACAGCAGCGAGGCGCGGGCCGCGGGGATGTGCAGCAGCGAATAGTTCAGCAGCACGATCAGCGCCGCGAACTGGCCGATCCCCAGAAGCCCGATCGGCACGAGATCGCGCGGAGCGATGGTTCGCCAGGGCCGCAGCCATCCGATCAGGTAGCGCAGGAAGCCCAGTGACCCCGGCCCCGCCGCATCGACGACATAGCGCGTCGCCACCATCGCGGCCCCGACCTGGATGCCGGTCCCGGCGGCGGCCCAGAGCGGGCCGGGCCGGCTCACAGATCGAGGCTCCAGAACTGCCCGACCAGCTTCTTGCCGAAACTGTCGTGCTTCTCCTCCCGGATGAGCCGGAAGCCGGCCGCGATGTAGATCTTGCGGGCCGAGACCAGGATGTCGTTGGTCCACAGCATCAGCTTTTTGTAGCCCTTCGCGCGGGCATCCTCGATGCAGGCCGCGACCAGACTCTGGCCGATGCCGAGGCCGCGCGCCGAGGGTTCGACGTAGAGCATGCGCAACTGTCCAGTGGTCTTGCCGGCGCGCACGAGGAAGACCGATCCCGCGATCTCGCCGTTGCGCTCGGCGATCCAGCAATTGTCCGACTTCGGGTCGAACTTCCGAATGAACTTTGCGGAAATCTCCGCGAGCATCGCCTCGAAGGTCCCGTCCCAGCCATACTCGGTGGCATAGAGCTGGGTCTGGCGGCGGATGATCCAGCCGAGGTCGCCCGGCTGGTGCGGCCGCAGCGTAAAGGGCACGCGCTTTTCCGGCGGCTCGTCGAGCAGCGACTCGACGGTCTCCAGCGCCTTCACGAGCCTGTCCTGGCGCGCGATCGGCAGTTCGGCCAGCAGGTTCGCGATGTCCTGGCGCGAGCGCTCGTTCATGGCGGCCCACAACCGCTGGCCCTTGGCCGTCAGGGTCAGCTCGGTCTGGCGCTTGTCGGCGGTCGACCGCTTGCGCGCGACGCAGCCCCGCTTCTCCAGTGCCTGCAGCAGCCGGCTGACATAGCCCGGATCGAGGCCGAGATCGCGGCAGAGTTCCTGCGCCGTCGGACGGTCGCGGTTGGCGATCTCGTAAACCAGCCGCCCCTCGGGCAGGGTGAACGGGCTGTGCAGGAGGGTCTCTTCCAGCACGCCGATGCGGCGGGTGTAGAAGCGCGAGAAACGGCGCACCGCCTCGATGCGGGACGCGAGCGACGACGCTGCCATGGCAATCTCCCCAGAAGGTTGCCATGGTCAATCAAGTCTTTGACTTCGTCAACTATTAGACAGGCAGAGCAAGGATCCTTCGCTGCGCTCAGGATGACACCTGTTTTGGGGTTGGCGCACTGCATAGGAACCAACAGCCGTGTCATCCTGAGCGCAGCGCAGGACCTTTCCTCTTCCTCTGAACAAGAAAAAGGGCCGCCGCAGCGACCCTTGATCATTCCCGTCCCGCCGAAGCTCAACCCCGCAGGATCGATGTCCCGGCGTAGCGCGCCTGGGTGCCGAGCTGCTCCTCGATGCGCAGGAGCTGGTTGTACTTGGCCAGCCGATCAGAGCGCGACAGCGAGCCGGTCTTGATCTGGCCGCAGTTGGTGGCGACCGCGAGGTCGGCGATGGTCGCATCCTCGGTCTCGCCCGAACGGTGGGACATGACGGCGCCGTAGCTGGCGTTGCGCGCCATCGAGACCGCTTCCATCGTCTCGGTCAGCGTGCCGATCTGGTTGACCTTGACCAGGATCGCGTTGGCGAGCCCGTCCTTGATGCCCTGCTCCAGGCGCTTCGGGTTGGTGACGAACAGGTCGTCGCCCACCAGCTGGATCTTCTTGCCGAGCTTGTCGGTGATGGCCTTCCAGCCCTTCATGTCGTCCTCGGCCATGCCGTCCTCGATCGACACGATCGGGTAGCGCTTCACGAGATCGGCGTAGTAGTCGACCATGCCGGCGGCATCGAACGACTTGCCCTCGCCCTCCATCTCGTACTTGCCCTTCTTGAAGAACTCGGTCGAGGCCGGGTCGAGCGCCAGCATGACGTCCTCGCCGGGCTTGTAGCCGGCCTTCTCAATCGCCTTCATGACGAAGGACAGCGCCTCGTCGGCGGTGGCGAGGTTCGGGGCGAAGCCGCCCTCGTCGCCCACGTTGGTGTTGTGGCCGGCATCGTGCAGCTGGCCGCGCAGCGCGTGGAAGACTTCCGCGCCCATGCGCAGCGCGTCGGCGAAGCGATCCGCCTTCACCGGCATGATCATGAATTCCTGGATGTCGATCGGATTGTCGGCATGGGCGCCGCCGTTGATGATGTTCATCAGCGGCACCGGCAGCACCGAGGCCTGGCTACCGCCGACATAGCGATAGAGCGGCAGGCCGCTGTCCATCGCGGCGGCCTTGGCGACGGCCAGCGAGACGCCGAGAATGGCGTTGGCGCCGAGGCGGCCCTTGTTCGGGGTGCCGTCGAGCTCGATCAGGGCGCGGTCGATCTTGATCTGCTCCAGCGCGTCGAGGCCGGACAGCAGGTCCATGATCTCGCCGTTCACCGCCGCTACCGCCTTCAGCACGCCCTTGCCGCCGTAGCGCTTCTTGTCGCCGTCGCGCAGTTCGACCGCCTCGTGGGCGCCGGTCGAGGCGCCGGATGGGACGGCCGCGCGGCCGACCGCGCCGCTGTCGAGTTCGACCTCCACTTCGACGGTGGGATTGCCACGGCTGTCGAGGATTTCGCGGCCGCGGACTTCAGCTATGGCGCTCATGAGAAAAACTCCTGTTGGGCGGGGCCTCTCTAGCCGCGCGCATGTCGGGGAGCAAGTGACGCGATGGCCCTCGCTTCCTATACTCCGCCGCCCGATCCGCTGCCGCCTGGGAGAAGCGACCATGCCCGATCAGACTCACCACCACCAAGCCACCGCCCCCGTGGAGAAGCGCGTCGACGCGATCCAGGAAGCCTTCCAGGAGCGTGGCATGGAGCCCGAGAATTTCATCCGCGAGTTCAAGCATCTCGCCGAGGAGGAATGGGTGCCGGAAAACGGCGCGCGCGTGGTCGCCAAGGCCTGGACCGATCCCGCCTTCCGCGAGCGCCTGTTCGCCAACGGCCGCGACGCCGTCACCGAACTCGGCCTGTCGATGCCGCCGCATCACCGGCACCTGGTCGTGCTGGAGAACACGCCGAAGGTTCACAACGTGATCTGCTGCACCCTCTGCTCGTGCACGGCCTTCTCGATCATCGGCCTGCCGCCGGACTGGTACAAGGACCTGGAGTACCGCGCCCGCGTCGTGCGCCAATCGCGCACCGTCCTGAAGGAGATGGGGCTGGAGCTGCCGGCCGACATGGAAATCCGCGTCTGGGATACCACGGCCGACACCCGCTACATGGTGCTGCCGGTGCGCCCCGCCGGCACCGAGGGATGGTCCGAGGAGAAGCTCGCCGGACTCGTCACCAAGGACGCCATGATTGGCGTCTCGCGCCTCTAGGACGGAGAGACAGTCATGGACGGCATGCACGATCTCGGCGGCAAGCATGGCTTCGGCCGGGTCCGCTATTCGCTCCGCGCCCAGACCTTCCACGAACCGTGGGAGAAGCGGGTCAACGCCCTCTATTCGCTGGCCGTGAAGCTCGGCATCTTCAACATGGACGAGTATCGCCACGCCATCGAGCGCATGGAGCCGCGGCACTATCTGTCGGCCAGCTACTACGAACGCTCGTTGACGAGCCTCGCGACCCTGTGCGTGGAAAAAGGCATCCTCACCCAGGAGGAGCTGGATCGCCGCGCCGGAGGCGCCTTCCCGCTTTCCTCGCCCAGCGCACCCGGCCGCGGCAACGTCGCCACGCGCGAGACGCTGAAGGTCGGCGACAAGGTCACGGTGAAGACGGATTACGTTCCGGGTCACGTCCGCATGCCGGGCTACATTCGCGGCAAGAGCGGCGTCGTGGTCGGCGTGTCGCCGCCCTACCCGTTCCCCGACGCCCATGGCCACGGCATCGAAGCCGAAGACGAGCCGACCTACGACGTCCGTTTCGATTCGCGCGACCTGTGGTCGGACTCCGCCGACCCGGCCTTCGTCCATGTCGGCGTCTTCGAGAGCTACCTCGAGCGCGCGGCGTAGGCTTATTGGACGTTGAGCCTTACACCCCCGCCGCGTAGCGCGGCAGGTGCAGGCGGAGCAGGTCGAGGATTTCGTCGCGCAGCGGGTCGCGTGCGTTGCGCAGCCAGGCGGCTGCCATCGGCAGGAGGTCGAGGCCGAGCGCGTCGCGGGAGGCGAGCGGCACGAAGCGGACGCCCGTGACACCCAGGCGTGCCGCCGACCGCGGCACGATCGCCACGCCCAGGCCGGCGGCGACGAGGTGTACGATGGTCTGCTTCTCCTCGGCACTCTGCGCCAGCTTGGGGCGAAGGCCGGCGCGCTCGAACAGTTTGATCGTGAGGTCGTGGCTGTGCGGCCGCGCGCTGCGGTCGGGCACGATCATCGGCTCGTCCGCCAGAGCCTCGATGGAAAGCCGGCGCCGGCCCGCCAGCCGGTGACGCGACGGCACGGCGACGACCGGCGTCTCGTGGAAGAGCATCATCGTCTCGATCCGCTTGTCGAGCCGCTCGGGCGGCCGGATGAAGGCGATGTCGAGCCGGCCCGACAGGAGCTTCGGCACCAGGCGCACGGTCTTGTCCTCGACGAGCTGCACGGCGGCCGCGGCGCGCAATTCGCGAAAGTCGTGCAGCAGCGCCGGCACCAGCCCGGCCGCGGCGGTGTCGATCGCGCCCACCCGGATGAGGCTGCGCGACCGACGGCGGCCGCGCTCGCGCACTTCGGCGGCGAGCGCATCTGCCCGCGCCAGCAGTCCCCGGGCATCGTCGACGAACGCCGCCCCGTCATGCGACAGCATTACGTTGCGCGTGGTGCGCAGCAGCAGGGGCGCGCCGAGCGAGGTTTCGAGCAGGCGGATCGCACGGCTGAGCGCCGAGGGCAGCATGTCGAGACGGCGGGCCGCCCGGCCGAAGTGAAGCTCCTCGGCGACCGCGACGAAGCAGCGAAGCTGATGCAGGTCCACGGCCGGGATTATATCATAAATTTGTATAATCCAGTGCCGATTGCGCCCGCGCGCCGCCACCCGTAAGGAGACTCCCAAACAAGAATCCAAGGGAGCGAAACCATGAGCCTTTTCCGTCGTGCCCTGCTGACCGGGGCGCTGTTGGCCGCTGCAACCGTCGCTTCGGCCGGGCCCGCCCTTGCGCAGGCCGCCTATCCCAACAAGCCGATCACGCTCGTGGTGCCTGCCGCGGCCGGCGGTCCGACCGACACGGTGGCGCGCCTGATCGCCGAATCGATGACCAAGACGCTGGGCCAGACGGTCGTGGTGGAGAATGTCGGCGGCGCCGGCGGCACGATCGGCATGGCCAAGGTCGCCCGCGCCGCGCCCGACGGCTACACGATCGCGGTCTGGCATATCGCACAGGCCACCGCCCCCGCTCTCTATGACGGCCTCAAGTACGACGTCGTCGGCGACTTCGACCATCTCGGCCGCATCACCGACGTGCCCATGACCCTGGTCTCGAAGGCCGGTCTCCCCCCCAAGGACATCGCCGAGATCGTAGCCTGGATGAAGGCCAACCAGGGCAAGGCGACCTATGGACATGCCGGGATCGGTTCGGCCTCGCATCTCTGCATGCTGATCCTGATGAAGGAACTAGGGATCAAGATGGAAGGCGTCGGTTATCGCGGCACCGGGCCCGCAATGAACGACCTGATCAGCGGCACCTTCGATGTGATGTGCGACCAGACGACCAATACGACCGGCCACATCAAGGACGGCCGCATCAAGGGCTTCGCCGTAACGACCAAGTCGAAGGTCTCGTCGGTGCCCGGCCTGCCGACGCTGGACGGCGGCGCCCTGCCCGGCTTCGAGGTCTCGGCCTGGCATGCGCTGTGGGCCCCCAAGGGACTGCCCAAGGACGTGACCGACAAGCTCGTGTCGGCCCTCAAGGTAGCGCTGAAGGACCCCAAGGTGGTCGAGCGCTTCGCCGGTCTTGGCACCGAGCCTGTCGCCGAGGCACAGGTTAGCCCCCAGGCACTCAAGACCTATCTGGAAGCGGAAGTGAAGCGCTGGGACGCCGTGATCAAGGCGGCCGGCGTCAAGGCCAGCAATTGATCCGGAGACCCTGATGAAAACCTACAAGATCGCCGCCATTCCCGGCGACGGAATCGGCACCGAAGTCGTGTCTGCCGGCGTAGAGGTGCTCGAAGCCATCGCCAAGCGGGAGGGCAGTTTCGCCTTCAAGATCGACCACTTTGACTGGGGAGGCGACTACTACAAGAAGCACGGCCGCATGATGCCGGTAGACGGGCGCGACCAGATCGCCAGGCACGACGCGATCCTCTTCGGCTCGGCCGGCCACCCCGACATTCCCGACCACGTCACCCTGTGGGGCCTGCGTCTCGCGATCTGCCAGCCTTTCGACCAGTACGCCAATGTCCGTCCGACGCGGGTGCTGCCGGGCATCACCTCGCCGCTCCGCCATGTGAACGGCAACGAACTCGACTGGGTGATCGTGCGCGAGAATTCGGAGGGCGAGTATTCCGGTGTCGGCGGCCGCGTCCACCAGGGCTCGCCGATCGAGGCCGCGACCGACGTATCCATGTTCACGCGCGCCGGCGTCGAACGCATCCTGCGCTTCGCCTTCAGGCTGGCGCAGTCGAGGCCGCGCAAGCTTCTCACCGTCGTCACCAAGTCGAACGCCCAGCGCCATGCCATGGTGATGTGGGACGAGATCGCCGTCGAGGTCGCCGCCGACTTCAAGGATGTGACCTGGGACAAGATGCTGGTCGATGCCATGACCATGCGCATGGTGATGAAACCCGGCAGCATCGACACGGTGGTGGCGACCAACCTGCACGCCGACATCCTCTCCGACCTTGCCGCAGCACTTGCCGGCTCGCTCGGCATTGCACCGACGGCCAACCTCAACCCCGAGCGCACCTACCCCTCGATGTTCGAGCCGATCCACGGCTCTGCCTTCGACATCATGGGCAAGGGCGTGGCCAATCCCGTCGGCACTTTCTGGTCGGCGGTAATGATGCTGGAACATCTCGGCGAGCCCGCGGCCGCCGGCCGCCTGATGAAGGCGATCGAACGCGTGACCGCCGACAAGCGCTTCCACACCCCTGACCTCGGCGGCACGGCGCGCACGGTCGACGTCACGAAGGCCGTGATCGACGCGATCCACGGGGCGAATGCCTAGGGCGCTGCAGTAATATGCCGTCGTCTCGACCGAAGCGCCGAAGGCGCGTAGCGGAGAGACGACGGCTATTTTGTTTTCGTCAGAAGGGCGAAACGCTATCGCCACGCGCTCTTCAGCGCCTGGTCGGTCTTCCACTTCTCGACCGCGGCGACGTCGTTGCAGCCGAAAGCCTGCGGGTTCTTGCGCGGTGCGCTTTCGATCCAGGCGAAGACCAGGCATTGGCCGTAGGTCTTGTCGCCCTGCTTCGTCTCGAACCTGATCTCGGTCGTCGTCGCCGCGCCAGCCTTGGCGTCGCCGTAGTCGTCGATGACCGGCGTGATCTTGTTGTCGGCGTACCACTTGGCGAAGTCGGCGAACTGGTCACCCGCCACGCCCTTGCCGTCGGCGGCGACGTAGGCCTTGAGGTCCCGCACCAGCGCCTGCGCGGCAGCGTTCGCCTTGGGTTCGGCGGCCTTGCGGCGTTCGGCGAGCCTGTCCTGCAGCGCCTTGAGGACATCGGCGTTGGAGGGCCTGGCCGGCGCCAGCGGGACCGGCTGGGCGGTCTGCGGCGGCGGCGGTTCGAGGCGGCGGATCGGCGCGCGGCTGGCCTCGGCGTTGAGCTGGGCCGCCTCCTGCGGCGTCAGCTTGCCGACGACGGGCGTATTGCGGCCCTTCTGCCACTCGCCGATCGCCTTGATCGTGGCTTCGGATTGCAGGTTGCCATCGATCGGGCCGTTGTACTTGTCGAGCGTGCGCAGCGATTCCTGGATCTTCTTGCGATCGGGCTCCGGGCTGTTGAGCACGGTCGTGTAGTCTGGCGCGGGCGCAGGCCGTGCCGCGAGAGGCGCCGGAGGCGGCGCGGGTGCCTGGGCCGGCGGGGCGGCGCCCCCGCCTCCGCCGCCTGAAGCACAGGCGGCGGGATTCTGGAAGCAGCGCTCGACCTCGCCAGCACTCTGCGCGACGGCGATAGCGGGCGCGAGCAGTGCGAGACCGAGGAACGTAGCCGCGAAGCGCATGTCAGAGGCCGCCGTAGGTGTTGGCCGCGAGCTGCGCCGGCAGGCCGATCACCATGGTCACCGGCTGGCCGCGCCCGGTCTGGCCGCGGGCGACGATGTGGTCGTTCGGTGCGCCGGTCTTGCTCTCGAAGGTGCCGCGACCGGCGAACTTGCCGCCGAAGCAGGACAGCGAAAACTGACCGCTGCCGGGATTCTCGTTGGTCATGGTGCCGTTGCACACCTGCTCGCCGCGCGGATTGTCGACGGTGAAGGTGACGGAACGGTCCCGGCCGATCAGCGCGCCGTAGCGCACCAGGCCGTTCAGCCGCGCGACGTTGCCGCGTTCGTCGCGATAGAAAATGGAGGACGGGCCATAGGCGTCGTCGGGCATGCTCGCCTTCGGTACGACGTAGGTCTCGTCGCTGATGACGACCTGGCATCGGCAGTCCACGCCGTAATTCTCGCCGAGCGGGCCAAGCTCCTGAAGACGCCGGTTGCAGTTCGACAGCGCCGTCTGCTGGACCTCTGCCTCGCTCTGCTGGCCGCGGGTGTAGGCGTCGGCGTAGAGGAAAGCGCACTGCTTGGGCATCGGGATCGCCACGACCTTGTGGCTGGCCGAGTTCGTTTCCGTGTTTACCCAGTAGCGGTTCGACATCTCGCTGAAGCGCAGGAAGATGGGATCGCGCCGCTCGGCCTTGCCGTAGGGCGACTGGGACGAAGCCTGCGCCCAGGCGGTCGAGCCGAGCGTAAGGACGGCGAGCGTAACGAGGGCGGCAATGCGGAACATGGCGCCAAATTCACCTGAAAAGGTGACGGAAATGCGACCCGGACGGGGCCTCGCCCTTACCTAGACGAGGCGACTCTGTGTCTTGGCCGCGCCGATGAACGAGGTGAACAGCGGATGCGGCGCGAACGGCCGTGACTTCAGTTCGGGGTGGAACTGCACGCCAATGAACCAGGGATGATCGGGGATTTCGACGATCTCGGGCAGGATGCCGTCGGGCGACATGCCCGAGAAGCGCAACCCCACCTGCTCCAGCCGGTCCTTGTAGTTGACGTTGACCTCGTAGCGGTGGCGATGCCGCTCGCTGATCACGTCCTGGCCGTAAATCTCATGGACCTTGGTGCCGGGCCGCAGATGCGCCGGGTAGGCGCCGAGCCGCATCGTGCCGCCGAGATCGCCGTCGGCGGAGCGCTTCTCGAGCTGGTTGCCCTTCATCCACTCGGTCATCAGGCCGACGACCGCATGGTCGGTCGGACCGAACTCGCTCGACGAGGCCGTCTCGATTCCCAGCAGGTTTCGCGCCGCCTCGATCACGGCCATCTGCATGCCAAAGCAGATGCCGAAGAACGGGACCTTGCGCTCGCGCGCGAACTTCACCGCGTGAATCTTGCCCTCGGTGCCGCGCTCGCCGAAGCCGCCCGGCACCAGGATCCCGTGGACGTGCTCGAGCCGGGCGACGGCGTCGTCGCGCTCGAAGATCTCGGAGTCCATCCACTCCAGGCCGACCTTCACATTGCTGCCGAAGCCGCCATGGGTCAGCGCCTCGGAGAGCGACTTGTAGGCGTCGAGCAGCACCGTGTACTTGCCGACCACGGCGATCGTGACCTTGCCCTCCGGCTCGCGCACCGAGCGCACAACGCCGCGCCAGCGGTCGAGATTCGGCTCCTCCTCGGCCGGCAGGCCGAAGTAGCGGCAGACCTCGCGGTCGAAGCCGCGCTCGTGATAGGCAATCGGCACCTGGTAGATCGTGTCGACGTCGCGCGCCTCGATCACCCGTTCCGGCTTCACGTTGCAGAAAAGCGCGATCTTGCGCTGCTCGTTCTGCGGAATCTCCTTGTCGCCACTGCGACAGACCAGCAGGTCGGGCTGGATGCCGACGCTCAGCAACTCTTTCACCGAATGCTGGGTCGGCTTGGTCTTCAGTTCGCCCGCCGTGGGCACCCAGGGCAGCAGGGTGAGATGCACGTACATCGTGCGCTCGCGGCCCAGCTCGTTGCCGACCTGGCGGATGGCTTCGAGGAACGGCAGGCTCTCGATGTCGCCGACCGTGCCGCCGACCTCGACGAGCACGAAGTCTTCCTTGTCGGTATCGGCGACGACGAATTCCTTGATGGCGTCGGTGACGTGCGGGATCACCTGCACCGTGGCGCCGAGATACTCGCCGCGCCGCTCCTTGGCGATCACGGTCGAATAGATGCGGCCGGTGGTGATGTTGTCGCTCTGCTTGGCGTCGACGCCCGTGAAGCGCTCGTAATGGCCGAGGTCGAGGTCGGTCTCGGCCCCGTCGTCGGTCACGAAGACCTCACCATGCTGATACGGACTCATCGTGCCCGGATCGACGTTGAGGTACGGGTCGAGCTTGCGCAGCCGGACCTTGTAGCCACGCGCCTGCAACAACGCGCCCAGCGCTGCCGAGGACAGCCCCTTGCCAAGCGAGGAAACCACGCCGCCCGTTATGAAGATAAAGCGCGTCATGGGCCTACAGCATACAAGCGCTTGAGAAGCGCAGCCATGGGGATATCGCCCCGCCGGAGACTTTTCGGCAGAGGGAGGAAGCGGAATTCATCGGGAACCCTAGCGCGTGGGCGCGGCGGGTTGCGCCGGGGCGGCGGGCGTCATGCCGCCGGGAGCGGCAGGCGTGCCCTGCCCGACCGGCGCGCGATCCATGATCGACCGCGTTGCACGGACCGGGTCGGTCATGCTCCAGGCCATGATCATGCTCAGGACGAAAAAGATCGTCGCGAAGATCGCGGTCATGCGTGACAGGATGTTGGCCTGGCCGCGCACCGAGAAGAGAGCGTCCGAACGGCCGCCCATGCCCAGTCCGCCGCCTTCGCTGCGCTGCAGAAGAATCACGACAATCATCGCGGCCGTCACACCGACATGGATGACGAGCAGCACGAGGCGCCATTCGTGGAGGAAGTGTCTTACGGCGTCCATTTTCGTCCAGCTTAAGAGGGCATCTGCGCCAAGCGCGCGCTTCTAGCCGCTTTAGGCGGCCTTGGCGATAGCCAAAAATTCCGCCGCGACGAGGCTGGCCCCGCCGACCAGCGCGCCATCGACGTCGCCGGCGGCCAGGAGCTCGGCCGCGTTGCTGCCCTTCACCGAGCCGCCATAGAGCAGACGAACGCCCGCCGCCTCGCCCGTCAGGCCACCCAGCACCTTGCGAATGTGCGCGTGGGCTGCGGCGACCTCCGCGACGGTCGGGGTCTTCCCCGTGCCGATCGCCCAGACCGGCTCGTACGCGACCACGAGGTTGGCCGCCGTGGCCCCCGCCGGCACGCTTCCCTCAAGCTGCGTCTCCAGCACCTCGAGAGTCTTGCCGGCCTCGCGCTCGGCCAGCGTCTCGCCGATGCAGACGATCGGGAGCAGGCCCGCACGCCAGGCCGCCTCGGCCTTGGCCTTGACGATGGCGTCCGTCTCGCCGCAATCGGCGCGACGCTCGGAATGGCCGACGATGACGTGGGTGGCGCCGGCATCCTTCAGCATCTCGGCAGACACGTCGCCCGTATGAGCACCGCTCGCCTTGGCGTGGCAGTTCTGGCCGCCGACCAGCAGGCCGCTCCCCTTCGCGGCCTCGGCCACGGCGGCGACGAGCGTCGCCGGCGGGCACACAAGAAGTTCGCGATCGCTCCATGCAGACGCCTTCACGCCGGCGGCAACGTCCCGGGCAAGTGCGAGAGCATCGGCCTTGACGCCGTTCATCTTCCAATTGCCCGCGATCAGCGGCCGCCTCGTACGCGCCATTTTCATTCCCCGTTCTGCTTGAGGCGTATCTAAAGGCGGTGGCGCTTGCGGTCAAAGGCCCGCTTGGTTGCCTGTCCATGGGGCGGGTGGTAGGCATGGCGCCCCGCCAAGAACCCCCGTCCGGTCCGTGAATAACTTCCGCAAGTACGCCCGCTATTTCATTCTGTTCATCCTCTTCGGCATGCTGATCATCAGCTTCGGCCTGTGGGGCGTCGGCGACATGCTGAAGGTGGTCGGGCGCAGCTCCGAAGTGGCGCATGTCGGCGGGACCAAGATCCCCCTCTACGGCTGGGTCGGCGGTGCGCCGGTCTATGCGACCGAGGTCCGCGAGCAGTTCAACCGCCAGCTCGAGGCGATCCAGCGCCAGACCGGCCAGCGCCCCGAGCAGGAGCAGGCGCTGCGCTACGGCCTGCACGTGCGGGCCCTTGAGGAAGTGATCCAGCGCGCCGTCCTCGACTATGCGATCCGCGAATTCGGGCTGATCGTCAGCGACGAGGAAGTGCGCGCCACGATCGCCCGCAATCCGGCCTTCCTGGGTACCGGCGGGTCGTTCGATCCCCTGCTCTATCGCAACCGCCTGCAGCAGGCCCGCATCAGCGAGCCGCAGTTCGTGCTCGACATGCGCCGCGAGATCGCCGCCAGCCAGTTGTTCGGCGCCGTGCGCGCCGACGGCCTGGCCCCGGCATCCCTGCGCGACCAGGTCTTCACGCTGGAAAGCGAGAAGCGCACGGCCGAGACGATCTACATTCCCGATGCGATCGTCGTCGACGTGCCGAAGCCGACGCCCGAGCAGCTCAACACCTATTTCGAGGCCAACAAGGCCAAGTTCCAGATTCCCGAGTTCCGGGCCTTCTCCTTCGTCATGATCACGGTCGACGACGTGCAGAACCAGGTGGCCGTGACCTCCGACGCCGTGCGCCAGGAATACGAGGCGCGCGCCGCCGAGTTCGGCACGCCCGAGAAGCGCGACGTCGACCAGGCCATGACCGACACCGAGGACAAGGCCAAGGCGATCATCGCCGCCGCCCAGGGCGGCAAGTCGCTCGAGGACGCTGCCAAGGAAGTGACCGGCAACGCCGACGGCGTCATCAAGCTCGGAGCCGTGACCAAGAAGGATCTCCCGCCCGGCCCGCTGGCCGACGGCATCTTCGGCCTGCCGGAAGGCATCGCCCCCGCGCCGATCCAGTCTCCGCTCGGCTGGCACATCGTGCGCATCAACAAGATCGAGGCCGGCAAGGCCGTGCCCTTCGAAGAGGTCAAGGAGAAGCTCGAAACGGACCTGAAGGCGCAGCAGGCGCCCGACCTGCTGATCAAGCTGGTCACCGACTTCGAGCGCGCGCTGAGCAAGACCCAGTCGATGAAGGCCGCCGCCGAGGATCTCGGCCTCAAGGTCAGGACCTACGAGAACGTCGATGCGCGCGGCCAGGATGCCGCGGGCAAGCAGATCGTGATCGGCCCGGCCTCGTCGGAGCTGGTGCAGGCGGCGTTCGCCACGCGCGAGAGTGCGGAAAGTGACCTGCTGGAGACGCCGCGCGGCGAATACTTCATCGTCCGCACCGACCGCATCACGCCGGCCCGCGCGCCGACACTGGCCGAGGTCGAGGACCGCGTGGTCGCGGCCTGGCAGATCGAGGAGCGCCGCAAGCTGGCCGAGACAAAGGTCAAGGACGCGCTCGAGAAGGCCAACGCCGGCACCGACTTCGCGACGCTGGCCAAGGAACTGGGCCTGGAGGCCCGGATCGCCAAGCCGGTCACCCGCTTCGAGGCCGATGCCGGTAACTATCTCAGCCAGCCGGTGGTCGTGGAGCTGTTCAAGCTGGCGTCGGACAAGACCGCTTCCGTGCGGACCGCCGAAGGCAGCGTGCTGGTCCGCGTGAAGTCAATCGAGGCACCCGACCTGGCCAAGGACAAGGAGCAGCTCGACCGCTTCGGCAAGCAGCTCGACACGATGGTCGCCAACGACCTGATCCTCCAGCTCATCGCCGCACTCCGCGCCAAGTACGGCGTGACCGTCGACGAAGCAGCCTTCCAGGCGACCTTCGCGCCCCAGCAGTAGAAGATCCCGTTATGTCGATCTCGCCCGACTTCGACGCCTTCGAGGCGCGTTACGAATCCGGCACGCCGCAGGTCGTCTCGACCAAGCTCGTGGCCGACCTCGAGACTCCGGTCTCGGCCTATCTCAAGCTGGCCGACGGCCGCCCCAACTCGTTCCTGCTGGAATCGGTCGAGGGTGGCTCCGTGCGCGGCCGCTACTCGATCATCGGCTTCAAGCCCGACGTCGTGTGGCGCTGCCGCAAGGGGCAGGCCGAGATCAACCGTCGGGCCGACAAGGATTCCCAGGCCTTCGACAACCTCGACGGCCGGCCGCTGGAGACGCTGCGCGGGCTCATCAAGGAGTGCCAGATGGAGCTGCCGGCGGACCTGCCGCCGATGGCGTCGGGCCTGTTCGGCTTCCTGGGCTACGACATGGTCCGCGACATGGAGCGGCTGCCCGACACCAATCCTGATCCGATCGGCCTGCCCGACGCGATCATGGTGCGGCCGACCCTGATCTGCATCTTCGACCGCCTCGAGGACAACGTGACCCTGGTCACGCCGGCCTGGCCGCAGCCCGGTACCAGCGCCCGCGCCGCCTACGAAGCCGCCCAGGAGCGGCTGGCCGATGCGGTCTCCGACTTCGAGCGCACGCTTCCCTTCCGTCGCGACAGCGCCGACGACCTCGACGCCCTGCCCGAGCCGCAGGCCAATATGTCGAAGGAAGACTTCAAGGCGATGGTCGAGACCTGCAAGGAGTACATCCGCGCAGGTGACGCCTTCCAGATCGTTCCCTCGCAGCGTTTCTCCATGCCGTTCAAGCTGCCGCCGCTGTCGCTCTACCGGGCGCTGCGCCGCATCAACCCCTCGCCGTTCCTGATCTTCTTCGACTACGGCGATTTCACCATCGTCGGATCGAGCCCGGAGATCCTCGTCCGGCTGCGCGACGACACCGTCACCATCCGTCCGCTCGCCGGCACGATCCGGCGCGGCGCCACGCCGGAAGAGGACAAGCAGCTTGCCGAAAAGCTGCTGGCCGACCCCAAGGAGCGCGCCGAGCACCTGATGCTGGTCGACCTGGCGCGCAACGACGTCGGCCGCGTCTCCAAGATCGGCTCGGTGCGCGTCGTCGAGCAGTTCACCATCGAGAAATACAGCCACGTCCAGCACATCAGCAGCCATGTCGAGGGCAAGATCGAGGACGGGCTCGACGCGATCGACGTTCTCAAGGCAGGCTTCCCGGCCGGCACGCTGTCGGGCGCGCCCAAGGTCCGCGCCATGCAGATCATCGACGAGGTCGAACCGGTCCGCCGCGGCATGTACGCCGGCTGCGCCGGCTACTTCGCCGCCAACGGCACGATGGACACCTGCATCCTCCTACGCACCGGCCTGGTGAAGAACGACACTCTGTACGTCCAGGCCGGCGTCGGCGTCGTGGCCGATTCCGACCTCGAGGCCGAGTACCAGGAGAGCGTCGCCAAGGCCAAGGCCCTCGTCCGCGCCGCCGAGGAGGCGGTCCGCTTCGCCAGCGCCGGCCAGTGGACTGCCGGCAACACGCGGCGATGACTTGAGGCGGCAGACGCCGCCTCGCCGCCGATAGTTTCTAGGGCAACGCGTCCGGCGAGAAACCCGCCGGGGGCTTGAAGCGGGTCTTGAAAGTTCGCGACCAGGCTTCGTTGGCGATGCGCTGGGCGTCGCGCAGGATCTTTTCCTCGTCCATCGTGAGCACGGCGCCGTCCTTCATCAGCCACTTGCCGTCGACCATCACCGACTGCACGTCGCGCGCCTGGCCGTTGTGGACGAAGTCGGAGACGACGCGCAGCACGGGGATCAGATGGGCGCGCTGCAGGTCGATCATCACGAGGTCTGCCTTGTTGCCCGGCGCCAGCCAGCCACCGTCCGGGACGCCCAGCGCCCGGTAGCCGTTTCGTGTCGCCCAGCGCAGCGCCTGCTCCGGCGTCGGCTCGCGGCCGTCCTCGCGCCGCACCCGCTCCATGAACAGGCCGGTGCGCATCACCTCGACCATGTCCTCGGCCATGTTGTCGGAGCCCATGCCGACGTTGCAGCCGTACTTTTCGAGGTCGGCGACCCGCGGGCTGAGGCCGCGACGCGCGGCAATGGCGGAGTTGAACGAGACATTGACCTTCGCCTCGCCCAGCAACTTCTCCTCCGACGGTTCCATGCAGCGGCAATGGGCGCAGATGATGCGGTCGTTGAGGAAACCGAGGTCGGCAAGGTACTCGGTCGGCAGGCGGTTGCGATGGGCGCGCACCGCGGCCACCTCGCCCCAGATCTGGTTGAGATGGATGGTGATGCGGGTGTCGAGTTGCTTCTGCAGCGCGCTCAGGTCCTGCAGCAACTCGGGCGAGCACATGTCGGGCGCCCAGGCCGAGATGGCGATGCGCATCCGACCGTCGGCCTTGCCGTTCCAGTCGCGATGGTTCCGCTCGATGTTCCTGATGTGATTCTGGCCCAGCGTACGGTCGAGCTGATACGGCGCCGGATCGCCGATCGAGGTCCCGATGCGGTCGTAGGCGCGTTCGGCGAGCAGGAAGCGCATGCCGGTATCGGCCAGGGCGCCGGCGTAATGATCGACGTCGTTGGAATCTTCCAGCACGTGCGTGGTGCCGCTGCGCAGAGCTTCCAGGGCGCCCAGTAGCGCAAAGGCGCGCCGTTCATCGGGCGTCATCTCGGGTAGCGGGATCGGCGACAGGCCGCCGGTGAAGGGCGGCTTGTGCGAGGGCGAGAGGTCCTCGAACACGCCGCGCGCCAGGGTCATGGTGAAATGCGTGTGGATGTTCGCGAAGCCCGGCATGACGAGCTTGCCGCTGCCGTCGATCTTCTCGGCCGCGGGATAGCTCGCCAGCACCTCGGCGCTGGGGCCGATGGCGGCAATGCGGTCGCCCTCGATGGCAATGGCGGCCTTGTAGTGGACGCTGTCGGCATCGTCGACGGTGACGATGGCGGCGTCGTGGATCACGATGGTCAACGTTTCCTCCTGGCGTTTCCTCGGCGCGACAGCCTTACTGCTTCTTCTTCATGTTCCAGAACATCGGCACCGGTCCGGGTAGCTGATCCGTGATCGTGGTGCGCATGGCGACGGGCATGATGTACTGGCCGAGATTGGCGTACATCGGATACTCCGAGGCGCGAACCTGAATGGCAATCGCCAGTTCCTTGCGCTTCGCCTCGTCGGTCGCCCGGGAGAAGGCATCGCGCAGCTTCTCGATCTGCGGATCGCACGGCCAGCCGACATTGGCCTTCTCGCAGGTCGCGGCGATGTAGGACATCATGATCGGGTCGAGCAGGTCGGCCGAGACCCAGGTGGTGATGAAGGCGTGCCAGCCGCCCTTGTCAGGCGCCTCCTTGCGGGTACGGCGCGACAGCACGGTCTGCCAATCCATCGCCTGCATGTCGACGACGAACCCGCCCCGCTCCAGCAGCGACTTCACGATCGGTGTCAGCCGGCCGGTCTGCGTGTCGGTGGCGAACAGCAGCACGACCGGCGTGCCGTCGTAGCCCTCCTGCTTCAGAATCTCCTTCGATTTGGCGAAGTCGGAGTTCAGCTTGTCCTCGAAGCCTTTGTCGGTGGCATACGGAGTGCCGCAGATGAACAGCGCCTTGCATTCCTTGTAGTACTTCTCGTCGCCGAAGCCCGCGATCAGGAAGTCCTTCTGGTTCAGCGCGTAGAGCGCGGCCTGGCGGATCTTCGCGTTGTCGAACGGCTTGTGCAGCGTGTTGAAGCGGAGGTTCATCTGGCCTCCGAGCTTGTTGTAGGTGCCGAGGACGATGTTCTTGTCCTTGGCGAGCAGCGGCAGCAGCTCGATTTCGGGCTGGTCGATATAGTCGATCTCGCCGGCCAGCAGCGCGTTCACCGCGGTCTGCGCGTCAGTGATGTTGAGCCACTCGACCCGGTCGACGTTCACCACCTTCCCGCCGGCAAGGCCCGACGCAGGCTCACTGCGCGGCTTGTAGTCCTTGAACTTGTCGTAGACCGTCTTCTCGCCCGGCCGCCACAGGTCCTTGCGGAACACGAAGGGGCCCGACCCCGTGGGATCGCTGATCTGTACGTTGTTGGGCGTGTCGGCGACCCTCTTGGGCATGATGAACGGCACGGTGGAGCTGGGCTTGCCCAGCGATTCGAGCACCAGCCCGTAGGGCTCGGCCAGCACCATCGTGAAGCTCTTGTCGTCGACCGGCTTCAGCTCCTTCACGAGCGAGAAAAGCTTCTGGCCCATCGCGTCCTTGGGCGCCCAACGCTGCAGCGAGGCGATGCAGTCCGCCGAGGTGACGGGCGCGCCATCGTGGAATTTCAGCCCGTCGCGCAGGGTGAAGGTATAGGTGAGCTTGT
>LNFM01006658.1_pt1 | contig 18794 bp, 19 predicted proteins | sample 596031 | NCBI WGS metagenome assembly LNFM01 (sample SAMN04254537, study PRJNA301005) | activated carbon metagenome | isolation source: dual media filters at the Ann Arbor, Michigan drinking water treatment plant | place: USA: Ann Arbor | reverse complement strand
CGTGTACTCCGACGGCCGCTCCGAGGAGATCCTCGGCGCCGCCCTCGGCGCACGCCGTGCCGACGTCCTCGTCGCGACGAAGCTCCACGGCGCGATGGGTGGGCCGAACGACCGCGGCCAGTCGCGCCACCATGTCATCCGGGCCGTCCACGCCAGCCTCCGCCGTCTCGGCACCGACTGGATCGACGTCCTGCAGGTCCACGCCATCGACGGCCACACCGACCCGCAGGAGACGCTCCGCGCGCTCGACGACCTCGTCCGGGCGGGCACCGTCCGCTACACGGGCTGCTCGAACCACAGCGCGTGGCACCTGATGCGGGCCCTCGCCGTCTCCGAGCGGGAGCACCTCGAGCGGTACAGCGTCCTGCAGGCCCACTACTCGCTCGTCTCGCGCGAGCTCGAGCACGAGCTCGTGCCGCTCTGCCTCGACCAGGGGGTCGGGGTCCTCGTGTGGAGCCCCCTCGCCGGCGGGTTCCTCACCGGCAAGGTGCGCCGCGGGGAGCGGGGTCCGGAGGGGTCCCGGCAGGCCGTGATGGGCCCGCCCGGGGGCCTCGCCGACGAGGACCGCGCCTTCGACGTGGTGGAGGCGCTCACCGGGATCGCTGCGGAGCGCGGCGTGAGCGCCGCGCAGGTCGCCCTGAACTGGCTGATCGGCCGGCCGGGGATCTCGTCGCTCATCGTCGGGGCCCGCACCGAGGAGCAGCTCGCCGACAACCTCGCGGCGACCGACTGGGAGCTCTCCGACGCCGAGGCCGCGCGCCTCGAGGAGCTGTCGGCCCTCCGCCTCCCGTACCCCTACTGGCACCAGCTCCGCTACAACGCCGAGCGCCTCGACGAGCCCTGGATCGTGGAGCGGCGCGCCAAGGTGTAGCGGCGCGGCGGTTTCGGCCCCGCCGCGCGCGGGCACGTCCACGCCCGACGCGGCGACGGAGGGGTGGACCGGACATGGGCGTGGCACAGGCGCAGGATCAGGCGGAGCGGGCGGCGGGGAACCCGTGGGTGGAGCGGCTCTTCCGCGCTGGGCTGATCGCGAAGGCGGTGCTGTACGCGGTGGTCGGCGTGCTGGCGCTCGGCGTCGCCGCCGACGTGGGTGGGCGGACGACCGACACCGGCGGGGCGTTGCAGACGCTCGCCGACCAGCCGTTCGGGCGGATCCTGATGGTGCTGCTCGCGGTCGGCCTGCTCGGGTACGCCGCGTGGCGGATCGCCCAGGCCGTCCTCGACACCGACGACGAGGGCGACGGGGCGAAGGCCGTCCTGACGCGTGTCGGCGCCGCCGGCAGCGCTCTGATCCACCTCGGGCTGATGGTGCTCGCCATCCGCCTGATCGCCGACTCGGGGTCGGGGTCGGGCGGCGCCGGCGGGTCCGGCAGCGGAGCGGACCAGGAGTCGCAGGCCACCGCGGGCGTCTTCGACTGGCCGGCGGGGCGCTGGATCGTGCTGGTCGCCGCCGCGGTCGTGATCGGGGTCGGCGCCTACAACGTGTACGAGGGCATCAGCCGGGGCTTCATGGACAAGATGCGGGTGTCCGGTTCCCGGCGCCGCACCGTCGAGCGCCTCGGCGTCGTCGGGTACGTCGCGCGCGGCGTGGTCTTCGGCATCGCGGGCGTGTTCCTCGCGAAGGCGGCGATCGAGTACGACCCGAAGGAGGCCGTCGGCATCGACGGCGCCCTCGCCGAGCTCGCCGACCGGTCGTTCGGGCCGGTGCTGCTCGGCATCGTGGCCGCCGGGTTGATCGCCTACGCCCTCACCTGCGTCGCCTGGGCGCGGTACCGCGAGGTCTAGCTGTCCGCCGGGTCGGGCGTCCCCGCGCGCTCGGTCAGGAAGATGCGGAGCTCCTCCCTCGCACCCCCGCGGACGGGGTGGCCGTGGGCGAGGAGCAGGTGGTCGAAGTCGAGGTCGAGCAGGCGGGTGTAGGCCGCGGTGAGCGCCGCCCGCGTGCGGTCGGGGTCGTGCATCAGGTCGTCCGGCACGTAGCCGAGGGGCGCGTCGCCGGGCATCCGCACCAGCCCGTCGGCCACGGCGACCGCCCGGTGGGCGGGGGCGAAGAGGGCGGTCTCGTCGGCGCAGATGCCGCCGACCTCGACCGCCGTGACCCCGCCGGGCAGCTCGTCCCCGGCGGAGAAGAACTCGACGGGCTCACCGGCCGTGAACTCCTGGGCGCCGAGCCGGTTCACCAGGACCCGTGTGCCGAAGCGTTCCGCGAAGAGCCCCGCGTCGCGGTAGTGGTGCCGGTTCGTCAGCAACGCCGCGACGGGCGCGCCGGACCCCTCGAACCACTCGAGGCCCTCGGGGGGGACGCGCGGGTCGATCAGCACCCGCTCCTCGACGAGGTAGTAGGAGCTGAGCTCGATGCCCCACTGCGGGTGCAGTGCGGTCCACCACATGACACCGGGGAGGATGGTCTGCATGGCGCCATCCTCTCACCGCGCCCCGACGGCGTCCCGGCGGCGCGGTGCGTGCGGTCCACACCACACCCCCCGGGCCCCCGCGCTTCACGCGGGACGCGTCGGGCGCGATGATGGGGGGATGCCGGTGACCACGTGAGACGACGTCCCCTCGAGCCGATCGAGGTGGCCTGCCCGACGTGCGGGCTGATCGCCGAGCTCTTCCGCCCCGTCGGCACCCGCCGGCCGAAGCTCTGCCGCTGCCCTGCGCCGGAGCGTGTCGCGAAGGCGACGCGCCCGCGTGTCTGCATCAGTTGTCCCACCATCCTCAACCGCTACAACGCGGGCGTGGAGTGCGGCGCGTGCGCCCGGGCCCGGGCGGCGGGGAAGCCCCGGAGCTGAACCCACGCCCGGCGGCGCGGGTCAGCGGAAGGTGTACCGCCGCGAGACCGACGCCGACTTCGTCCCGTCCGAGATCGTGAACCGCACGACCCAGGTCCCCGCCTTGATCCGCCCGAACGGCGGGCGGTTGTCGGTGAGGGCGGCGGTCGCCGTGAAGCGCTCACCGGCCATCCGGCGCCCCGGGGAGTGCGCGATGCGGCTCTGCGTGCGCCGGACGCGCTTGCCCTTGTGGAAGACCTCGGTCCGGTGGATCAGGAACGCCGCGTTCGTGCGCCACACGTAGCGCCCCGTGACGCTCGCGCCGCGCCGGGTGACGCGGGCCCCGCTCATCCGCACGACGCGCGGCACCACGATCCGGATCGGCACGCTGTACCGCGCGGAGGGGCCGGGGGTGCGCGGGGCGGTGCTGGCCCCGACCCGCCAGAACCAGACGCCGGCGGACATCGGTTCGTACGGGGTGAGCGCCAGACCCGTCGCGGGGTCCTGGGTGCCGCGCAACGTCGGGACGGTGACGGCCCGCAACGGACCGACGCCGCCCGCGTCGTCGGCGGCCGCGTCCGCGAGGGAGCGGTAGAGCAGGATGTCCGGGCTGTACTCGCCCTCGGTCATCACGATCGTGAACGGCGCGAGGGGGGCCACCACCGCGTTCGGGCCGGGGGCGACGCCGCCCACCGCCGCGCCGGCCATCGGGGCGGCGGCGCCGCCCGCGAGGGCCGCGACCACCGCGAGGGCCACACCTGTCCGTCCGCGTGCACGCATGGCGCGGCACGCTAGAAGCCCGGTCGACGCCGGGGCAACCCCGCCGGTTCCCGCGGGCCCGCCCGCCGTCACCCGGCGGCGACCGCCGCCACGCGGCCACCGATGGCCCGCGCCCGCGCGGCCGCAACCCCGCGGTCGTCGTAGGTGAGGAGCACCGCGATCACCGGTCCCCGTGGGGTGTAGGCGATGCCCGCCCCGTGCCGTGCCGCCCTGATCCAGCCGTTCTTCTGGGCGACCGGGGTGCCCGGGGGGAGGCCCGGCGCCAGCAGGCTCGTGTTGTCGCCGCGCTGCTCCGACCCGAGCAGCCACCCGATGCCGAGCCGGGCCGCGTGGGCGGTCAACCCCGTCTGCGCGCGGGCGCGGGGCGCGCCGACCGCGGCGGCGTGCAGCGCGAACAGCATGCGGCCGAGGTCCTGGGCCGTCGTCACCCGCCGCGACACCCGGGGTGGGGACGCGCCGGCGCCGGGGGCCGGCAGGGCGGGCTGCAGCCCGGTCCCGACGATGTACTCGCCGGGGAAGGTGCTCGACCGGGCGCCGAGGCGGCGCAGGCCGTCCGCCGCCGTCGCCACGCCACCGAGGCGCCGGAGCACGCGGTTCGTCGCGAGGTTGCTCGACCACCCCGCCATCGCCCGCAGGTCGTACGCGAGCGGTGAGCGCTCCGGCGCGGGACCGAGGCGGGCGAGGGCGCCGACGAGGAGGCCGATCTTCACCGTCGAGGCGGCGGGGAAGGGCGCGCCGGCGGCGACGCCGGCCGTCGCGCCGGAGGTCAGGTCCTGCACCCAGGCCGCGCGGTACGCCGGGGCCCCCGCGAGGGCCCGGGTGAGGGCGGCGGCGCGCGCCGGGTCGATCCGGTCGCCGGGGACCGCTGTCGCGGCGCTGCGCGGCAGCAGCCACGCCCCCGCCGCGCGGGCGGTGCCGGCCGGGGAGCCCGCACGGGTGAAGTCGATGCGGAGGGTGTGGCGCCCGGGAAGTGCCGTCACGGTGAAGCGGGCGCGGCCGCCGCGCACCGCGACCTCCCCGGCGGGCCGGCCGTCGACGGTGAGGCGGGCCGCGTCCGCCCCCGCCGGGGCGCGCGCGACGACCACCCCGAGGAACGCCTCGCCGTCGGACGGGGACATGGGGGTCGGCGCCGGGGCCCTCCGTCCCCCGGCTCCGCGGCACACCCCGCGGGCGGCGCCGGCCCTCACCGGGCCGCGTGCGGCCTCGGCGGCGCGCCGGCCCGCCGCGGCGTCACCCGGAGCGGGCCGGTCGATCCCCTCCATCTGCAGGACCCGCCCTGCGGCGTACCGCCCGAGCGCGGCGCGCAGCGGCCGGCAGCGCGCGCTGACGACCCCGGCCCCCCGCAGCGCCTCCTGGAGGTCGCGTGCCGCGTCGTAGGCCGCCTGCCAGCCCTCCGGGTCGCCGGCGCGCTGGGCCGCGACCTCGGCGGCGGGCTGGAGGGTCGCCGCGGCACGCGCGACGGCGGCGTCGGCGGCCACCGCCGCGCCGGGGACCACCCCCAGCGCGACGGCGGCCACGAGGGCGCCGGTCGTCAGGTGACGAGCGATAGCGGCGATCCCGCGCCCAGGTCGGCGCGGACACGGGGGAGGCTGCCGGGGTGGCGGTCCCGCAGGAACGCGAGGAGCGCCTCGCGCACCTCGCACCGCAGGTCCCAGGCCCGGGGCGCGTCGGTCGCGCTCACCAGGGCCCGCACCTCGACGGTGTGGGGGTGGCTGTCGACCACCTGCAGGCCCGACTGGCGGCCGTCCCACAGGGGCGACGCCTCCAGCACACGGGTCAGCTCGTCGCGCAGCTCGTCCATCGGGACGGCGTGGTCGAGGTGGAGGTGGACGGCGCCCGTGATCTGCGAGCGGGAGCGCGTCCAGTTCTCGAAGGGGGTGCTCGTGAAGTACGAGATCGGCAGGATCAGCCGCCGGTCGTCCCAGAGCGCCACCACCACGTAGGTGAAGGTGATCTCGTCGATGCGGCCGTACTCGCCTTCGAGGACGACGACGTCGTCGAGCCGGATCGGCTCCGTCAGAGCGATCTGGATGCCGGCGAGGAGGTTGCCGAGCGCCTGCTGGGCGGCGAGGCCGATGACGATCCCCGCGATGCCGGCCGACGCCAGGAGGCTCGCCCCGAGCGTCCGGACCGACGGGAAGGTCGTGAGCATCACCGCCACGGCGACGATGCCGATCAGGACCCCCGCGATGCGCCGCAGGATCGCCGCCTGGGTGTGGACCCGTCGCGCCCGGAGGTTGTCCGCCGAGGCCACGTCGAACCGGTTCGCCACGACCTCCGCCGCCGCGCCCACCAGCCCGATCAGCATCCACGCCACCGCCGCGATCGTGAGGAGCGCGAGGGCGTGGCGGGCGACGCCGAGGTCGTCCCGGACCGTCTCCAGCACCCGCAGGGCCGCGAGCGCCGTCACCGAGGCGACGAGCAGCAGCGACGGGCGCCGGCAGTGGTCGACGAACGCGCGTCCGACGCCGGCGCGGCCGGAGAGGTGGGCGATCACCGCCATCAGCGCGAGGTGGGCGGCGACGGCGAGGGCGACGGCGGCGATGACCACGCCGGCGCCGAGCAGGGCGTTCTGGTGGACGGCGTCGCTCAGGGGGTCCTCCTCGGTGGGGTGCGGGTGGGCGCGGCGGCGCGCCCGGCTGCCGACACGACTACCACAGGACCGCCGGCGCGCCGGGACCCGCCGGGCCGCCGGCACCCGCACCCGGCGGGTGGGGGACCCCGGATTCGGGCAGACTCGGCGGGAGGCACCACAGACGGGGGGACGGCATGAGCGGTGGGACCGACAAGGAGCGCCCGGCGGAGGACGGCCCGGGCACCGAGGACCAGGAGCACCGGCTGCAGCGCGAACGCGAGAAGGCGGCGCCCGCCGACCACGACGACGCGTCGGGGCCGGGGTACACGGCGCGCCCGAGCGGCGAGGAGCCCGAGCCGGGGGACGACGGGGAGGGTTGACCGGGGCTCGGCGGCGCCCCCGGACCGGAGTACCCTGACGGCGTCGGCGTCGATCAGGAGGGGAGCCGTGGCGGAGACGCCCGAGCAGTACGGGTACGAACGCGAGACGTGGGAACGCGGGACCGCCGCGGCGGCGCAGGACGACGCCCGCGCGATCTTCGGCAAGGTGATGTTCCTCGTCGCCGTGACCGCCGGCTTCGCCGCGGCGGGCGCCTACGTGGCGCGCGACATCTCCGGGGGCTGGGCGCTCGTCGCGTTCATCGGGGCGATCGTGCTGACCTTCGTGATCGGCATGGGCCGCCGGAAGGAGGAGGCGACCCCCCTCCAGATGGGTCTGCTGTTCCTCATCGGGTTGCTGCTCGGCGTGGGGATCGGCCCGACCATCGAGGCCTACGCGAGCGTGGAGGGCGGCGGGACCCTGATCGCCCAGGCCGCCGGTCTCACGGCGCTGTTCATGGCCGTGCTCGGCACGATCGGCTACGTCACGAAGCGCGACCTCAGCGCCGTCGGCCGGATCTCGTTCATCGGGCTGATCGCGCTGCTGCTGTTCGGCATCGTCGCGATCTTCGTGAACATCCCGAACGAGGACCTGATCTGGTGCATCGGCGGCCTCGTCGTCTTCGCCGGGTTGACCCTATTCGACTTCTGGCGCCTCCGCCGGGCCGGCAACGGCGACGTCGCGTTGATCGCCCTCTCGATCTTCCTCGACGCGTTCAACGTCTTCCTCTTCATGCTCCGCCTGCTCGGGGGCAACAGAGGCTGAAAGCAGGGCGGGGCGGCCCAATGGGTCGCCCCGCCCTGCTTTTTCGGCGGCCGTCCCCGGCGGCAGCCGGTGCCGCCGTCCGCGCCGTACTCGCGATCAGCGGCGAAGCCGCCGCGAGAGGCGCTTGTCGCTCACAACAGGCCGCACATCCGTGCCGTGTTCGGCCACGGGGTGAAGCCGCGGGTCGCGATCGCCTTCACGGCGGTGCGCATCTGCTCCTCCTGCGTCCAGTTGTCCGCCGTCCCCTTCGCCCGGTAGAGGCCGGGGGAGTAGGTCTGCTGGAAGGTCCGGTCCATCTGCAGGCCGCCGTAGTAGCCGTTGCCGGTGCTGATGTCCCAGGTGCCGTGCGACTCGTGCTCCGCGATGCACATGAGCGCGTCGTAGTGCGGCAGGCGCTCCGACAGCGGACGCTCGGCGGGACGCACCCGCTCGGTCCGGGCGCGCAGGAAGCTCGAGACGGTCCGCCAGTGGGCGAGCTGGGCGACCCGTGCCTGCCGGGTCGACGCGATGCGCAGCCGGCCGGGGCGCTCCACGCCGAGCGCGGCGGAGCGGCGCACGGCGAGGGAGTGCTGGCGGGCGATCCGCGCCGTCAGGGCGGCGCCGCGGGGGCGCACCGGGGGTGCCGGGCGCTCGTCGACGGCGAGGCGGACCTCGCGGGTGCGGGACAGGAACCCGAGCACGCTGACCAGCCGCCGCTCACGGCGCTGGAGCAGCTCGGGACGCCGCGGCACGTCGCCCATCGCGGTCGACAGCCCGAGACGCCGGGCCTGGGTGCGCGCCCGTGCGGTGAGGCGCGTGACGCGTTCGCGCAGCTCCCCGTCCGTGACCGCGGCCGTCTGTGACGACACGGGCGCCATGCCCGGGGGCACCGGGACGGGGGTCGCGGCGGCCGCCGCGACGGCGGGGGCGGGGGGTGGGGCGGTGGACGCGGCCGCGTGGCCGGCCGGGATCACCGTCAGGGCGACGGCGAGCGAGATGAGCGCCTTCAACATGGGCCTTTCGGCAGGGAACGGGCCCGCGCCGTCCATGCACGGGATCGGCCCGTGCGGAGCTTTCTCCGCCGGGACCGCGTTGCGGACGAGCCGGACCCGCCCGGGATGGGCCGCGGTCGCTCGCATCGGCATCGGTGCCGTCCGCCTGTGGACGCGCCGCGTTGTCGCCGGGATCGGCGGGGCGCGTCCGGCCGGTGATGGAAGCCCACCACGGCCGGGCGCGCAAGTACCCGTTCGTCATGAGCCGAAAACGCAGAAGCTGCTAGGCCCGTCCGCCGGACCCGTCCCGATGGGGGCCGATGCCGTCGACTAGGATCCGCCGGATGGCCGACGACGACGCACGCGCACGCCGGGCCCGGTTCCTGAAGGAGCTGGCGGCCCGCGACCTCTACGCCTGGTTCGGCATCCCGCCGGACGCCGACGACGACGCCATCCGCGCGGCCGCCGAGGCGAAGCGCAGCCAGCTCGCCCACACGCCGATGCCGCAGCACAACCGCTCCATCGAGCGGGCGTACTGCGACCAGGGCGAGAAGGCGCTGCTGCGTCCCGCCGTCCGCAAGGAGTACGACGCGCTGCTCGCCGCGCGGATCGCGCCTCCCGCGGGTCCGCGCACGAGCGCCGAGCGCGGTGTCGCCGAGCGTGAGGAGCGGCTGCGCGTCGCCCGCGAGCGGGTCGAGCACCACAGCGCCGACGACGCACGCATGGCGCCGGGCGACGCGATGTTCCTCGGGTCGGAGGAGGTCGAGGTCGAGCTGGCGACGGAGCGCCGCGCCGCCGCGAAGCGCACCGACTTCGCCGAGACGCTCGCCGAGGCCCGCGCCGCGCGCGTGCAGGGGGCACCCCTTCGGGCCCTCGCCCTCGCAGAGAAGGCGAAGTCGCTCCGGACCACCGCCGGCTCCCTCAACACCCTCGGCGGCGCCCGGCGCGACGTGGGCGACCTCGCCGGCAGCGAGACCGCCCTGCGGGAGAGCGTCGCGATGCTCCCGAGCGTCCGCGAGAACGCCCCCGGCTGGATCGCCCTGTCCGCGACCCTGCGCGCCCGCGGCGACCTCGACGGGGCGGAGCAGGCCGCCATGAAGGTCATCGAGGAGGACGACGACGACCCGCACGGCTGGCACGCCCTCGCGTTCGTCCTGACGGACCGGGGCGAGACGATCCGCGCCGGCGACGCGTGGGAGCGGATGGCGAAGCTAGGCCTCGACGTGCCGGGCGTCCTCGCCGGCCTCCAGGTGCTCCGCAAGGACAGCCTCGCCCGCAACGACCAGCTCGGCGCGGCCAACATCGACGACCGCATCGCGCGGATCAGGAGGGGCTGAGCCCCTCCCGCGTCGTCGCGTCCCGCCACGCGGGCCCGCGGTGCAGCAGGACCCCGTGGTCGCGCAGCCACGCCCGCGCCTCCGCGTGACGGGGGTCGGCGTCCTCCACCAGCGCCCAGAAGGCGGGGGAGTGGTCGGGGCGCCGCAGGTGGCAGACCTCGTGGACGACGACGTGGTCGAGCACGTGCCCGGGGGCGAGCATCAGCCTCCACGAGAACGAGAGGCGCCCCGTCGCCGCGCAGCTCCCCCACCGGGTGCGGGGATCGCGGATCGCGACGCCGGTCACCCGCACGCCGAGCTCCTCCGCCCGGGCATGGGCCCGGGCCTCCGTCTCGCGCAGGGCCTCGGCCCGGTACCAGGCCTCGACGCGGGCGTCGGCCCCGTCGGCCGGCACCACGAGCTCGTCGCCGCGGCGCACCGCGCGGCCGCGCCCACCGGGGGTCAACCGGAGCGTGAGGGAGCCGTCGAGCAGGGCCAGGCGGTCGCCGTCGGCGAGGGGGGCGGGCGGTGGCGCGAGGCGGGCCGACTGCTCCGCGACCCACGGCGCCTGGGCGCGCAGGAAGGCGTCGATGCGGCGGGCGGGCGCGCGTGCCGGCACCGTCAGGCGCACCCCCGCGTCGCTGACGCGCAGCGTCATCCGCCGCGCGCCCCGGTGGCGCACGACACGGCACGGAAATGGCGATTCGCGGTGCTCCACCGCGGCCACGGTAGCGGCCGGCCCGGCCACCGGCCCGGTACTCTCGCCGGATGGACGTCACCCTGCTGGTCAACGAGAGGTCCGGTTCCGGTGGGGGTCCCACGCCGGACGAGCTGACGGCGATGCTGGAGGCCGCCGGCGCGACGGTCTCCCGCCTGCCGGTGGACGCGGCGGGGCGCGCCGCCGAGGGCGGGCCGGACCGGATCGTGGTGGCCGGCGGCGACGGCAGCATCGCCCCCGCGGCCGACGCCGCCGGGGCGGCGGGCATCCCCCTCGCGGTGGTCCCGAGCGGCACCGCGAACGACTTCGCGCGGCGCATGGGCGTCCCCGACGACCCCGCCGACGCCTGCCGACTGGCGGTCACGGGCCCGGGACGGCACGTCCTCGACCTCGGCCGCATGGACGGCCGCCCGTTCGTCAACGTCGCGACGGCCGGCCTGTCGGTGATGGCCGCCCGCGCGGCGCAGCCGCTGAAGGGCGTGATGGGGCCCGCCGCCTACCTGGCGGGGGCCGTGCGCTCGGCGGTCACGGGCCGCCCGCTGCGGGCGACGGTGCGCTGCGACGACCGCGAGGTGTTCAGCGGACCCGCCTGGCAGGTCATGGTCGCCTGCTCCGGCGCGTTCGGCGCCGGGTCCCAGATCACCGAGGCCGACCCCTCCGACGGCCTGCTCGACGTGGTCGTGCTGGAGGCGGGGCCGCGCGTGCGGCTCGTCCGCCACGCCCGCGCCCTGCGCGCCGGGATGATCACGGGGCAGCCGGGGGTCCACGCCGATCGCGGTGGGCGCATCACGGTGACCCTGCCGGGCGGCGCCCAGGTCAACATCGACGGCGAGCTCGTCACCGCCGCGCCCGGGTTCACCGTCGAGCCCGGGCACTTCTCGCTGGTGACGGCGTGAACCGGCGCTGGCCCGCGGGGATCCTCGCGTCCGCGGCGCTCTGGTACGCGAGCGATTCGCTGCGGCACCGGCGCGAGGGCGGGCGCGGCTACGAGCTCGAGGACTCCCCCGAGGTGGGGTCGGAGGGCTTCCTGCGGGCGGCGGAGGCGCTGACCCAGGCGCCGATCACCCGCGGCAACGCGGCCGAGCTGCTCGTGAACGGCGACCAGATCTTCCCGGCGTTCCTCGAGACGATCGCGTCGGCGGAGCGCACCGTGAACCTGCTGACCTACGTGTACTGGACGGGGGACATCGCCGAGAAGGTGGCCGACGCGGTGTGCGAGCGGGCCCGCGCGGGCGTCACCTGCCGGGTGCTCCTCGACGCGATGGGCGCCTTCAAGATGGACTCGGAGCTGATCGACCGGATGGAGGAGTGCGGCGTCATCGTGCGCCGCTTCCGCCCGCCGAAGCCGTACGCGCTGAGGCGGATCAACAACCGCACGCACCGCAAGATCCTGGTCGTCGACGGGACCGTCGGCCTGACCGGCGGGGTCGGGATCGCCGAGGAGTGGACGGGCGACGCCCAGGACCCCGACCACTGGCGCGACACCCACGTGCGCGTCCGCGGCCCGGTCGTCCGCGGCCTGCAGGGCGCGTTCGCCGAAAACTGGCTCGAGGCGACGGGGCAGGTGCTGGCCGGCGAGGACGACCTGCCGTTCCTGCCCGCCGCCGGCGACGGCGACGACGACCACGCCGCCGGCGCCGCGATGCAGGTGATCCGCTCGAGCGCCGGGGTGGGCGACACCAACGTCGAGACCCTCTACTACCTGGCGATCGCCGCCGCCACGACCTCGATCGACCTCACGTCCGCCTACTTCGCCCCCCGTCCGGCGTTCCTCGCCGCCCTCGTCGATGCCGCCCGACGCGGTGTCGCGGTGCGGGTGCTGGTGCCGGGCGAGCACATCGACAAGGACGTCGTCCGGCACGCGGGGCGCGCGACCTACGGCGAGCTGCTGCGCGGCGGCGTCCGGGTCTTCGAGTACGGGCCGACGATGCTGCACGCGAAGGGACTGGTGGTCGACGGGATCTGGTCGGCGCTCGGCTCGGCGAACTTCGACAACCGCTCCTTCCAGCTCAACGACGAGGCCGTGCTCTGCACCCAGGACCGGGAGTTCGCGGAGCACCTCACCGTCGCGTTCGAACGCGACCTGTCGGTGTCGCGGGAGATCACGCTGGAGGACTGGAGCCGCCGCCCCGCGTTCGAGAGGGGCCGCGAGATCGCCGCCCGCCTGCTGCGCCGGGAGCTGTAGCCGCCACGACCCCCGCGCGGTCCCCGGGGCCGCCCCCTCGCCTACCATTGGCCGGGGAGCACCCTCGAGCCAGGAGCGCACGGATGAACATCGGCAAGCTGTCGGGCATGGCGAAGGACCTGATCGACAAGCGCGGTGGGATGGACGCCCTCAAGAAGGACGCCGAGGAGCTGAAGGACATCGCGACGAGCAAGGGCAGCGTGACCGACAAGGCCAAGCGCGCCGCCGACGCCCTGAAGGACCCGGGCGCCGCCGGTCCCGACGCGGGCACGCCCGCCGCCGGCACGCCGCGCGCCGACGAGAAGCCCGCTCCGCCCGCCCCCTGAGCGCCTCCGGGGCCCCCGGCGCCCACCGGGGGCCCGACCCGCGTTCAGCCCCTCAGGTCGGAGGCCGGCAGGTCGTCCGGCAGGGGGATCTCCTGCGGCGCCCCGCCGACGGCGTCGTCCCAGCCGGCGTAGGCGCGGCCGTCGCGTCCCTGGTGCTCGCCCGCCCCGCCGAGGGCGATCAGGCTGCACACGCCGGGGCCGAGGTTCACGAGGCGACGGCGCACCTCCGGCGCGACGCGCATCAGCTCCCCCTCCCCGAGGTCGCGCGGACCGTCGTCGGTCTCGACCGTCAACGTGCCGCGCAGCACCAGGTACACCTCCTCCTGGTGGGCGTGGGAGTGGATGCGCCCGCGCTCCCCGGGGCGCAGCAGCATCTGGTTGATCCCGAAGCTCGAGACCCCGAGGGCGCGCCGGAGCGAGACGAAGCGCTCGGCGGCGTCGTGGTCGAGGCGGGTGACGGCGGTTCCGGTCTCCATGGCGGCCAGGATACCCCGGTTGACACCCGCCGGGCGCCTCACTAGCGTCCCCGCGCCGTGGGGTCTTCCATCGGACGGGTCGAGACCGAGAGCGCCGTCCTGTTCGGTCCGGACGGGCCGCTGCTGCTCGACTCCGGCGCGCTCCTCGCCCCCGTCGAGGTGGCCTACGAGACGTACGGGACCCTCGACGCGGACCGCTCCAACGCGGTCGTCATCTGCCACGCCCTCACCGGCGACGCCCACGCGGCCGGGTACCACGACGGCGCGGACCGCCCCGGGTGGTGGGACACGATCATCGGCCCCGGCCGCCCGCTCGACACCGACCGGTTCTTCGTCGTCTGCTCGAACCTGCTCGGCGGCTGCCAGGGGACGACGGGGCCGTCGTCGACCGATCCCGCGACGGGCGCCCCCTACGGGCTGCGCTTCCCCCTGTTCACCGTCAGCGACCTGGTGAAGGTCCACCGCGCGCTGATGGCGCACCTCGGCATCGCGCGGCCCCTCGCCGCGGTCGGTGGGTCGCTCGGCGGCATGCAGGTGCTGCAGTGGGCGCTCGACGCCCCCGGGGAGCTCGGCGCCGCCGTGGTGGTCTGCGCCAGCAGCCGCCTCTCCGCCCAGAACATCGCGTTCTCGGCCGTCGCGCGCGAGGCGATCATGGGGGACCCCGACTTCCGCGGCGGCGACTACGCCGCGGCGGGGGTGCGCCCCGACCGGGGGCTCTCGACGGCCCGGATGCTGGCGCACATCACGTACCTCTCCGAGGAGTCGATGCGCGACAAGTTCGGCCGCCGGCTGCAGGACCGCGACACGCCGCGGTTCGGCTTCGACGTCGACTTCCAGGTCGAGAGCTACCTCCGCCACCAGGGCGAGTCGTTCCTGCGGCGCTTCGACGCGAACAGCTACCTCTACCTGACCCGGGTGATGGACTACTTCGACGCCTTCGCGGACCCGGTGGCGGTCGCCCGCGCGCTGGACGGCACCCGCACCCGGTTCCTCGTCGTCTCGTTCGACAGCGACTGGCGTTTCGACACCGCCCACTCGCGCGAGATCGTCCGGACCCTCGCCGCCCACGGCGCCCCCGTCACGTTCCGGGAGGTGTCGTCGCCGTACGGCCACGACTCGTTCCTGCTCGACATCCCCGACTACCACCGCACCGTCGGGGCGTTCCTCGAACGCGCGCGGCGGGCTGCGGCCGCGCCGGCGTGAGGCCCGACCTGCGTGTCGTCGCCGGGATGATCCCCGAGGGGTCGCGGGTGCTCGACCTCGGGTGCGGCGCCGGCGACCTGCTGGTCGAGCTGATCGAGCGGCGCGGCTGCCGCGGCCAGGGCGTCGAGGTGTCGACCGAGGCGTTCCACGCGTGCGTCGCGCGGGGCATACCGGTGGTGCAGGCCGACATCGACGCGGGCCTGCCCGACTTCGAGGACGGCGCGTTCGACGTGGTGGTGCTCTCCCAGACGCTCCAGGCGACCCGCCGGCCGGTGCCGGTGCTGCGGGAGATGATGCGCGTCGGCCGGGTCGGCATCGTCTCCTTCCCGAACTTCGGCCACTGGCGGGTGCGCCTCGACCTCGGGGTGCGGGGGCGGATGCCGGTGAGCACGACGTTGCCGTACCGGTGGAGCGAGACCCCGAACATCCACCTCTGCACGATCCGGGACTTCGAGGAGCTCGCCGCGACGGAGGGCCTGCGGGTCGCGGAGCGCGCGCTGCTCGCGTCCGACGGCCGCGCCGCCGCCGCCGCCGTCGAACGCCGGCCGAACCTGCTCGCCGCCGGGGCCGCGTACCTGCTGACACGCGGCTGACGCGTGGACTCCGTCCGCAGCTTCATCGACGCCGTCGAGGCGTTCGCCGAGCGCGTGGCGGCCGTCCACTGGGGGTGGCTGGCCCTCGCCGTCGGGTTGAGCCTGACGAACCTCGCCCTGCGGTCGCGGAGCTGGCAGCAGATCCTCCGCGCCGCCCTCCCGGGCGAGCGGATCCGCTACCGGACGGCGTTCGGCGCGTACTGCGCGGGTGTCGGCGTCAACGCGATCGTGCCGGCCCGCGTCGGGGACCTGACGAAGATGTTCCTGGTGCGCCGGTCGGTGCCCGACGCCCGGTACCCGACGCTGGTGGGAAGCCTCGTCGCGGAGACGGTGTTCGACTTCTTCGTGGCGGGCGGCCTCGTGATCTGGGCGCTGTGGGCGGGGGTGCTCCCCGGCGTGAGGTTGCCGGACGCCCCCGCGTTCGACCTGTCGCTCGCGTTGCGCCACCCGTGGCTGACGGCGGCGGTCGTCGTGGCGGCGCTCATCCTGTCGATGCTGCTGGCCCGCCGGGTGCGGAGGTTCTGGGCCCAGTTCGGCCAGGGCCTCGCGATCCTCCGGACCCCCCGCCGCTACCTGGTGTCGGTGGTGCCGTACCAGGCGCTCGGCTGGTCCTGCCGCGTGGGTGCGGCCGCGGCGTTCCTTTCGGCGTTCCACGTGCCGGCGAGCCTGGAGGCGGCGTTGATCGTGCAGGTGGCGGGCAGCGTGGCGAGCCTGTTCCCGGCGACGCCCGGCGGCCTCGGACCGAAGCAGGCGCTGCTGGTGGTGATGCTGGCCGGGACGACGGGGCGCACCGACGTCCTCGCGTTCAGCGTCGGGATGGAGCTGACCCTGGTCGTGATGAACGCGACCCTCGGCCTGACGTGCCTCGCGCTGATGCTCCGCAACCTGCGGTTCCGCGACGCGATCGCGCGGGCCCGCGCGGACCGTGGCGACCCCGCCCCGGGGTGACGCGCCCCGCTCAGGCGGGGACGGCGTCCTCGCCGGAGATGCCGAGGGCCCGGGCGACGTCGCCGGCGGTGAGGAGGCCGACGAGGCGGTCGCCGTCGAGCACGAGGGCCCGCTGGAGCGGTGTCCGCTGGAGGGCCGCGACGGCGGCGGGGAGCTCGTCGTCGGGTGCGACGGCGGGCACGGCGGCGAGCGGCTCCATGTGGTCGGCGACCCGCTCGTCGGCCCAGTGGCGACGGGCGACGCCGTCGAGGGCGACGGCGGGGAACAGTCCGACGGCGATCCCGTCGTGGACGACGGGGTAGGCGACGTGGCGGGAGCGCCACAGGACCTCGTCGGAGACGTCGCCGAGGGTCTGGGCGGGGGAGAGGGTGACGGGGTCGGGGATCATCATCTCCCGCACCGTGAAGGCGCGGAGGCCGGTGCGGGGCGCGCTGACGTAGCGGGCCTCGGCCGATGCGGCCTGCAGCAGGAACCACCCGACGAACGCGAGCCAGATGCCGCTGATGCCGCCCTCGATGACGGTGAGCGCGAGGCCGGCGACGATCATGAGGATGGCGAGCACCCGGCCGGCGCCGGCGGCCCAGCGGGTCGCGCTGCGGAGGTCGCCCCTCCACTGCCAGAGCGCGGCGCGGAGCATGCGGCCCCCGTCGAGCGGGAGGGCGGGGAGGAGGTTGAAGACGAGGAGCGCCATGTTGATGAACCCGAGCCACGCGCAGACGGCGTCGACGGGTTCGGGGAGGCCGGCGAGGGCGCCGCCGATGAAGGCGCCGGCGAGCAGCAGCGACACGATGGGGCCGGCGACGGCGATGCGGAACTCGGCGCCGGCGGTGGGGAACATGCCGCGGAAGCGGGCGACGCCCCCGAAGAGCCAGAGGGTGATGCCGTCGATCTCCATGCCGTCGCGGCGTGCCTGGAGGGCGTGGCCGAGCTCGTGGAGGAGGATCGAGCCGAAGAACGCGAGGGACGAGATGACGGCCATCGCGAAGTACGCGTTGTCGCCGAGACCCGGGTTGGTGGAGGGGAAGACCCCGCGGGAGAGCGTCCACATGAGCAGCGCGAGCAGCGCCAGGACGCTCCAGTTGATGCCGATCTCGATGCCCGCGATGCGGCCGAGCGTGTAGCTGTTCCTCATCGGGGGCGGCTCCGGCGGGCGGTGGTCATCCACGGAGTGTAGGACCGCTGCGCCGAACTGGCCGCGCGGGGGGTCGACCGCCCCGCGACGGGACGGTGCGCGGCGGGGCGGGTGCTCGCACACTGACTCCACGGGAACGGAGTCCGGAGGGGTGATGGCGCGGCGCACCGATGCGATGAGGACGTTGGCGGCGGCGGTCGCCGGGGGGTTGGCGACGGGTCTGGTGCTGGTCGCCGCGGGGGTCCTGGCGGGGGTCGGCCCGGCGACGGCGGACGCGTCGCGGGGGGACGGGGTGCGGGCCGTCTACCGGTCGGCGTCGCCGGCGGTGGTGTCGGTGGTGGCGTCGGACCGCACGGGCTCGGGGTTCCTCGTGGACGACGCCGGCCATGTGGTGACGAACGCCCATGTGGTGGGGTCGGACCGTGTGGTGGAGGTGGCCTTCGGCGGCAGGCGGGTGAGCGCGACGGTGCGTGGGGTGGAGCCGTCGGTGGATGTCGCCGTCCTGACGCTCGACGCCCCCGCCGGCGACGTCGCGCCCCTGTCGTTCGCGGAGGGTGATCTGGGTGTCGGTGACCCCGTCGTCGCGATCGGGGCGCCGTTCGGCCTGCAGGGGTCGCTGTCGACGGGGATCGTCTCCGGGCTGCGGCGCCAGATCGACGCGCCGAACGGTTTCGCGATCACGGGGGTGATCCAGACGGATGCGGCCCTGAACCCGGGGAACTCGGGTGGCCCCCTCCTCGACCTCTCGGGCCGTGTCGTCGGCGTCGCCACCCAGATCGCGACGGAGGGCGGGCGCAACGAGGGGATCGGGTTCGCGGTCCCCGCCCCCGTCGTGCGTCGCACCGCCCTCCGGATCATCGCGACGGGGGACGCGGGGCTCCCGTACCTGGGGATCGTGGGGCAGGACATCGACGGCGGCGTGCTCCTCGCCGACGTCCTCGAGAGCGGCCCCGCGGTCGGGGTGCTCCGCCCCGCCGACGTGATCGTCGCGATCGACGGCCGCCCGGCGTCGTCGAACGCCGCGCTCGCCGTCGCCCTCGCCGACCGCGCCCCCGGCGAGACGGTCACCATCGGGGTGATCCGCGGCGGCAGGGACGTCGCCCTCCACATCACGCTCGCCCCCCGTCCCGTGGGAGGCCCCTGAGGACGCCGCCAGTCGCGCTCCCTGAGATCCCGGTGGGGGAGGGCGATCCGGGGATGTGGCCAATTGGACCTCGGCGTCGTGCCCAAGTGGCCACTTGACGGGGGACGACCCCGAGCCGGGATGTCGACGGCCAAGTGGAGCTGGCGGTCGCGGCCGAGTGGCCACTTCTCGAGGTCGAGCTTCCGGTCGGGGTGTCGCCGGCCAAGTGGACCCGGCGGTCGCGGCCAAGTGGCCACCCCTCGGGGGCGGGGTTGCCCGGCGGCGATCGACGGGCAAGTGGACCTCCGTGCGCCGGCCGAATGGCCGCTTCCCCCGACGGGCTCCGGGGGCCGTGTTCGGCGGCAGATCCCGGAGGAGGCGTCGCAAGGTCACGTCGGGAACCCGCTCCGGGACAGGGGTCCCGTGCGACGCCAATTGGCCGACGGACCGAGGTCCAATTGACCGATGACCTCCACGAGGGGGCACCGGGAGCCCCCGGCGCCCCGCCGAACCCCTCAGCCGGGAGGGGCCTCGTTC
>LNFM01006674.1_pt1 | contig 18795 bp, 15 predicted proteins | sample 596031 | NCBI WGS metagenome assembly LNFM01 (sample SAMN04254537, study PRJNA301005) | activated carbon metagenome | isolation source: dual media filters at the Ann Arbor, Michigan drinking water treatment plant | place: USA: Ann Arbor | reverse complement strand
GAAGCCGCAAACAGGCTCGCTTTAGAACCGGTAGCGGGCGTCTTATCGAAAGTTGAGAACCGCTCCGGTCACTGAAGCGAGCGCCTCCTGTGTGCAAACCTGCAACACTTGGGGATTTCCATTCAGCCGTTAGCAAGTTCAGTGTACTCAATCAAAGATTGAATGTATAAGAGAAGCAACCATAGCGTGTGCGTTGGACAACCTGAGGGCCGCACCCGCCATGAAGCCATTTCTGCTTATTTCTTGCTGCGCGCTGCTGGCAGGCGGCTGCGCCATTTCTCCCGAGCCTTTGTCAGAAACCGAGCTCAGCCATTTCGCGATAGACAAGAGGGCTCGCGTCACCGCTGACCAAGAAGCTCTTCATGGCGCGTTGACGCTGGAAGCGGCGATGGCGCGCGCGTTGAAATACAACCTCGACAAGGAAGTCGAGGTTATGAGTTCCTTGCTGGCACAGCAGCAACTGCGGGTTGCGCACTATTCACTGCTTCCGAACCTCGTTGCTGGATCGGGTTATGCCGATCGAGACAACTACGCCGGTGGCTCCAGCGTCAGGATCGTCAGTCCAACGGGGACCGGAGAGCAGTCCCTGACATCGTCCACATCCTCCGAGCGTGATGTGCGAACGTCGGACATCAGGTTCAGCTGGCACGTTCTGGATTTCGGACTGTCCTGGATCAGAGCCAAGCAGGCCGGCGATAAGGTCCTCATCTCTGAAGAGGTTCGTCGCCGCGTCGTCAATCGCATGTTGGAGAATGTCAGGGCAGCTTATTGGCGCGCGGTCGCGGCAACGCGGCTTCTTCGGCGTCTCGATCGGCTCGAGGTGAGGGTCGCCCAGGCTCTGGCGGATACCAACTCTCTGATCGCCAAGGGTGAGTCTTCGCCTCTGACCGCGCTGACCTATGAACGCGAGCTGGTCGAGATCCAGCGGGAAGCTCGCAAGCTGTCCGGCGAGCTTTCCAGCGCCAACGCGCAACTGGCGGCATTGGTCAACTTGGATCCGGGCAAGCCTTTCACAGTGGCGATTCCATCCAAGTTGGTGCAGCCGCCGCATGTTGCGTTATCGGCGGAGAATTTGATCGGGCTTGCTCTGACGCATCGATCCGAGTTGCGGGAAGTCGCCTATCATCAACGCATCAATGCCCGCGAGGCAGAAGCTGCAGTACTCGAGATGTTGCCCGGTCTCTCTTTGAGCTCGGGATCGCTTTGGGACAGCAACCGCTTTCTCTACAACAGTCACTGGATCTCCTGGGGTGCCCAGGCCAGTTGGAACCTCGTGAAGGTATTCTCTTACCCAGAGCGTCGTGCCGAGGTCGAAACCAAGGATGCATTGCTGGACAAGCGGGCGCTGGCCGTCACGATGGCCATAATGACCCAGGTGCACGTCGCTCGCGCACGGTTGTTCCATGCACGTCGTGAATTCGAAACGGCGCGACGCTTCCACGATGTTCAATCGCGCGTTTTGGATCAGATCCGCAGCGCGCTCGTCGCGGGAAGGGTCAGCGAGCAGACGGCGATCCGCGAGGAGTTGAATTCGCTGGTTGCGACAGTGAAGCGGGACTTGGCGTTTGCCGACTTGCAGAGTGCTGCGGCCGCATTGGCTGCATCCATTGGACAAACGCCCGCAGACCAGAACGACTTCCGGTCGATGCCGCTTGCCGAAATCCGCCAGTCTCTGGCCACGGGCTCCATTGCTTCTCACAGATGACCGGGAATTTGCACGGATGGAGGTCGTCGTGTGGTTCGAAGAACGCGTGCTCGCAGGCGTGGCTGCGGTGTTCTGCACGGCGGCAGCGGCGTCTGGGACTTTTGCAGAAGAGGCTCGGACGACGACAGTCCGAGGGGTCGTGAGATCCGAGGCGACGGCGACGATTTCGAGCGAACTCGTTGCTCGCGTAGCTTCGTTGCCTTTCAGAACGGGGCAATCCTTCAAGTCGGGTGACGTGCTCGTTTCGCTCGACTGCCAACGCTATGCAGCCGATCTGAGGGCCGCGGAAGCCGAGGTCAAGATGCAGCAGATCAACGTCACGACGAATCGGAGCTTGCTCTCACATCGCGCGACGGGAACGAATGACCTCGCATTGGCCGAGGCCCGGCATGCGCAAGCTGTCGCCGGTGCCGACTCGCTGCGTGCGCGCATTGCTCAATGCACGATTGCCGCGCCCTATCCGGGGCGAGTCGTCGAGCGCCTGGTCGATGTTTTCGAGATTCCGCAGGCCAACGCGCCCATGCTCAAAATCGTCAAGACCGGCCGCTTGGAACTCGAGCTGATCGTTCCATCTACGTGGGCTGTCTGGTTGGCGCCGGACTTCGCGTTTCCGTTCACGGTCGACGAAACGAAGACGACGTATTCGGCGCGCTTGATGCAGCTGGGAGCAGTCGTCGATCCTGTCAGCCGCACGATGAAGGTCACTGCCGAACTGCTTGATGCGAGCCATCTCGTCCGCCCCGGTATGAGTGGGACCGCCAGTATCGGCTATCCGGTGAAAGAGACTCGATGATGGGCGATGGTCAGGCTTCGAGACTGTCGCAGCCGAGCCCCGCTGCTGGAAACGCATCGACGCCATCACGCGAGGACTTGAAGGGTGGCAAGGCACCACAAATGTCTGCCACGAACATTCTGGCGATAGAGGACAAGGTTCGACAGGCCAAGAACGAGAATGAGCTGGTTCACCTGATTGCCGACGAGTTGCGCAAGCTCGTCGGTGGTCGCCAGGTCATTGTCCTGCAGGCGGGAAAACCGGGAAAGTTCACGGTCTCTTGCGTCTCCAGTCTCGTTCTGCTCGACAAGGAAACGCCATTCGTCCGCTGGCTCGAAGCAATGGCCGGCCGGATCGCTTCCGATCACGACGCGCGCAAGTCGGTTGCCTTTGAGCTACCTGCATTTGCAGGAGGCGACGTCGCGGAAACGCAGTCCTATCCGTTTCGGCACATGATGTGGCAGCCGATGCAACTTCCCACCGGCGAAGCGTTCGCCGCTCTGATCTTGGCGCGCGAGCGGCCATGGTCGGAGCAAGAGCACAAGGTCGTCGCTCGCGAGGCTCAGGTTTTTGCCGCTTACTGGCAGGCATTGCGCGGCGCAGACGCCATGCGCCCACGCCACGCTTCCTTCACGCGCCGAAGAATTGGCATGACGCTCGCGGCCATTCTGGTTGGCCTGTGCCCGGTGCCGATGTCGACCTTGGCGCCTGTGGAGATCATCGCTGCGCAGCCGCAACGGGTGACTGCGCCGATCGACGGAGTGATCAAAGAGATTGTCGTCGAGCCCAATCGTCCCGTGAAGGCGGGGCAACTGGTGCTGCGCTTCGAAGAAACGACACTGCGCAACAGGTTTCATATTGCACAGCAGGAGGCGCTCGTCGCCAAAGCGCGGTTGGAGCGGGTGAGCCAGGCGGCCCATGTCGACGAAAAGGCGCGCCACGAGCTTGCCGAAGCAAAAGCGCAGTTCGATCTGAAGACGGCGGAGCGCGACTTCGCAGCCGAACTTCTCGCGCGTTCCGAGATTCGGGCCGCACGGGATGGAGTACTCGTCTATTCCGAGCAGGACCGCTGGGTCGGCCGTCCCGTGAAAACCGGCGAGCGCCTCATGCAGATCGTCTCGCCAAGGGAAACGATAGCTCGCATCGAACTGCCGGTCGCCGATGCGATTGTCCTGGACCGTGCCGCGAAGGTACGTCTGTTCTTGGACGCCGCTCCATTGACGGCAATCGGCGCGCAGCTCACGAGCGAGAGCTATCAAGCGGAAGCCAATACCACGCAGCAGCTGGTCTATCGTCTCTACGCCGAGATCCATGACAAAGACGGAGAGCTTCGCATCGGAGCGCGAGGCACGGCTCAATTGCAAGGCGGTCTGGTTCCGCTCGCTTTCTATCTTTTGCGACGACCGATCTCGGCTGTTCGGCAGCACATAGGCTTGTGACGGATGGGCAGCCCGGGAAGGACCGAACATCCGCCATCGCCGCCGCTGCCGGAACTCAGGCAGGATCTCAGGCTGCTATGCGGACCGGGCGGACGAACGAGATCGTCCTGGTTGATCTATGACCCGGCCCGGCATCGCTATTTTCAGGTTTCGCGAGAAGCGATCGAGCTACTCGAGCGCTGGCAGACGGAGGGCACTGACGCATTTGCGGAACGCTGCTCGGCCGATTTGGGCCGCGGCGTCACCGTCGCCGATGTCGAGGCATTGGTCGCATTCCTCATCGCGAACAATCTGGTGGTCTCGCCGCCGCGCGGCGATGCGCGAGAATTCGCACGCCAGATGGCCCACTCGAAGCAGGCCATGATCTGGCGTCTCATTCACGGCTATCTGTTCTTCAAGGTGCCGCTCCTGCGTCCGTCGAAGTTTCTCCAGACGACTCTTCCTGTCGTCGAGCCATTGTTTTCCCGCGCCGCTGCCGTCGTCCTGCTGCTCGTATGGCTCGCTGGCCTCTACTTCGCGTCCAGGCAGTGGGATCAGTTCGTCGTCACCTTCATGGACTTCTTGAACTTCGACGGTGCAATTGCTTTCGGTATTTCGCTCGTTGTCGTGAAAGCGCTGCATGAGCTCGGTCACGCCTACACGGCGACGCGAGCCGGCGTCCGCGTCAATACGATGGGCGTCGCCTTCATGGTGATGACGCCGATCCTCTATACCGACGTGACGGATGCGTGGCGCTTGCGCGACCGCCGAGATAAGCTTGCGATCGATGTCGCTGGCATTGCAGTCGAGGTCGGGCTGGCGGGAATAGCGTTACTGGCTTGGGCCTTTCTGCCGGAAGGACCGTTGCGCTCGATAGCTTTCGTGACCACGACCACGAGTTTGGTCACGGGGCTGGCCATCAATCTGAATCCACTGATGCGGTTCGACGGCTACTATCTGCTGGCCGACGCGTGGCAGATACCCAATCTGCAGAGCCGCAGCAACGACATGGCGACGTGGTGGCTGCGCGAGAAGCTTTTCTCGCTGGGGCATCGTCCCCCGGAGATGTTCGGGACGAGAAAGCGACGGCTTCTCGTGGCTTATGCGATTGCCTGCTGGGTCTACCGCTTCTTCCTGTTCCTCGGCATTGCCCTCCTCGTCTACCACATGTTCTTCAAGGCCTTGGGATTGATCCTGTTTGCCATCGAGATCATCTGGTTCATTGCGCTGCCTATTACTCGCGAGATGATGAAATGGTGGAAAATGCGCGCTGAAATCCTGAGCCGACGCCGGTGGCTCGCAACTGCCGCAATTACGGCAATTGGAATCGCGGCCTTCGTCGTTCCCTGGAGTGGAACGATTCGAATACAAGGCGTCATGATGGCGGACCTGGAAACGATCGTCTACGCGCCTCGACCGGGCCGCATCACGACGATCGATGTCGCAAACGGGCAGCAAGTTGCTGCGGGACAGAAGCTTCTGACGCTCTCGGTGACCGACCTCGACCATGAAGTGCAGCAGACGTTGAAGAAGATCGAGCTCATTCGGCTTCGTCTCGACCGAGTTGCGGGAGACGAGATCGATCGTTCGTCGAGGATCGTTCTGCAAGGTGAACTCGTGCGCCATGCCGAGGATCTGAAGGGGCAGAACGAAGAGAAGGCGAGGCTCGTTATCCGCGCACGCAATGACGGTATCGTTCGCGATTTGGACCGCGATATCCAGCCGGGGGAGTGGGTGAGCGATGCCGTTCCGATCGGCCGCGTAGTCGCCACCAGCCTCGCCATCGCTCGCGGCTATGTGAGCGAGGACGATGTCTGGCGGATCGAGGAAGGCGCGCCGGTCAAGTTCATACCTGAAGATCCCCTGGGCGAGCGGCGCACGGGGCGCTTGGTCGAGCTTGTGCATTCGGGCATTCGCGTCGTGGATCTGCCTTATCTGGCATCGGTGTATGGCGGTGCTGTTCTGTCGGATCGCATCGAGCAGGAAATTCGTCCGCGATCAGGTCGTCATGCAGTGCGCATCGCCCTCGACGGGGCATCGGTAGACCGCGTGGTCCGCGGCACTTTGCATTTGGAAGCCAAACCAGAGAGCTTCGCTGCAGCCATCTGGCGCCGGGTCCTGCAAGTGCTCGTTCGCGAAAGCAGTGCTTGATCGAATGGGGCAATCGCACTCCTCCGTTCGATCGTGCTTCAGAACGACCTCGGCAGGCCGAGCACATGCTCGGCGATGTAGGACAGGATGAGGTTCGTCGAAATTGGCGCCACCTGATAGAGCCGCGTTTCTCGAAACTTGCGCTCGACGTCGTACTCGCACGCGAACCCGAAGCCACCGTGGAACTGGATGCAAGCGTTTGCCGCCTCCCAGGAAGCTTTCGCTGCGAGATACTTCGCCATATTGGCCTGCGCGCCGCAGGGTTGGTTCGCATCGAACAGCCGGCACGCCTCGAACCGCATCAGGTTGGCGGCCTCGATCTCGATGTAGCTTTCTGCGATCGGGAACTGAACGCCCTGGTTCTGACCGATCGGTCGGCCGAATACCACGCGCTCCTTTGCATAGGCCGTGACCTTGTCGATGAACCAGTAGCCGTCGCCGATGCACTCCGCGGCGATCAGCGTACGTTCGGCGTTTAGGCCATCTAGAATGTAACGGAATCCCATGCCTTCCTCGCCGATCAGGTTCTCGGCGGAGATCTCGAGGTTGTCGAAGAACAGCTCGTTGGTTTCGTGATTGACCATGTTGGGGATCGGGCGGACCGTCATGCCGCTGACGCCGGCCTGTTTCAGGTCGACGATGAAGATCGACATGCCCTCGGACTTCTTCTTCACATCGGCGAGCGGCGTGGTGCGTGCGAGCAGGATCATCAGATCGGAGTGTTGGACGCGGCTGATCCAAACCTTCTGGCCGTTGATGACGTAGCGGTCACCCTTCCTGACGGCCGTCGTCTTGATGCGCGTCGTGTCGGTGCCGGTCGACGGCTCGGTGACGCCCATCGATTGTAGGCGCAGTTCGCCGGTTGCGATGGCAGGCAGATATCGCTTCTTCTGCGCTTCCGACCCATGCCGCAGCAGCGTGCCCATATTGTACATCTGGCCGTGACAGGCGCCGGAATTGCCGCCGGATCGGTTGATCTCCTCCATGATGACGGAAGCTTCCGTCAAGCCCAGCCCCGAGCCGCCGAACTCTTCCGGTATCAGGGCTGCCATCCAGCCGGCCTTGGTCAGGGCCTCGACGAAGTCATCCGGATACCCGCGCTGCTCGTCGACCTTTCGATGGTATGCGGCAGGAAACTCCGCACATAGCGCACGCACGGCCTCGCGGATCTCTTGATAGGTTGCCTTGCCGGTGCTCATGGCTGGTTCTCGGTATCCCGTGGTTCATGCGATGTTGGAGCTGCCGACTGCGACTTCGTCTCACCCATTCGTTCGGGGATGCGTTCGGCCATTTCGTATTGCTATACCTTCAATCGAGATCAAGACCGAGAACGTACCCGGAGTGCTGCCGCCCGCGACGGTGCCTACCTCATGAACCGGTTCCGTGCTGCCCTTGGGTTCGATCCCATTCGAGTTGGTGAGTGATATGCAAGACGACACGCGCGACTACACCTGCGCCGAGGCGCAACGCCTGCTCGAAATGTGGCAACGGCTCTCGCATACACACATGATGGCGGGTGGCAGTTGTTCCTGCGGTGTCGGAGGGTTCGCGATCGCCCTGTCGGATTTCGAACAGGATATCGCCGACTACGTCGTCACCGAGATCGAAAAACAAAGCCGCGACGATGTGCGGACCTTGATGGAGCTCCACGGCCGGGAGGGTGATCGTTGGAGCATCTCGGCGCTGCTGTCGTCGATAGCGGATCGGCGTTCTGCGATTGACCCGCATATCGCGAACTTTGTCGTCGAAAGGCTGGCTGGGACACTGCAGTCTTTCGAAAAGCTGCATGGTGGCAGGTAGTCCGTAGGACTGGACTTGTCTGGGGCGCGGCCGGCGTCGTGCCCTTTATTCACGCAGCGATTACGTGCGGCGGCCGCCAGTCCGATGAAGACCGAAGCGGTCGGTGCGCGATAGCCCGGATGGCAGCGGCGCGAACGATGCCGCAACACGAATGCGGGCTACGACCCACTGGTCCTGCGACGGTCGCACGGCATTACCCTGCCGGCGAAATCAAAATCGCATGAGCAACTCGAACGGTGAGACGGCCGCCATTCCAGTTGATCCGGGTGGCATTACCGCCGAATGGCAGGAGCCGGAACGACGCTGTGGATGAACTCGTTCGCCGTCAGTCCAAAACAGTTCCGTCCCGATATGGCACGATCGTTCCCGGAAATTAATGGTTTATTAACCAATTGATATTCTAATAGGATTGTCGACGCACGCGTGAAATGTCGTCGGCTTGTAGGCGCCTGGGGCAAGCGTGGCGTATGGCCCTCCCGCCGCGTGAAAATGTAACCCTTAGTCAAGTTGGAGAGAGCCATGCGGAAGTTCCGCGAAGTTGCATACGTAGTTGCGTTCGTAGCTATCGGCGCAAGCACTGCGCAGGCCCAGACCGCGACGCAAGACATCAATATCAGTGCGACGGTCCCAGCGGCCTGCTCGATAAATAATGCTGCGACAGGCACCGCTGGCACCGCAACCATTCCGGTCTCCGTCGCTGGCGTCGTCAACACGGCGGCGATCACACCGACTGGTTCGCCTTTCGCCAACGTGGCCTGCAACGCTGCCTCTTTCCTCCAGCTTACCTCGCTCAGCGGCGGCGTCGTCAACGCGGGCGCGCCGGGTTCCGGCTTCACCAACATCATCAACTACACCGCGTCCGCGACCTGGAACAGCGTGACAGCCACGCTCAACACCTCGACCGTGGCAACGGCCATCGGCAACGAGTCTGGCGCACAGCAGGCCGTGGCGACCGCCAACTCCGGCAACCTTACGGTTTCGATCACGCCGCTGGCGCCGTCGCTTCCGTTGATCACGGGCGCTTACGCAGACACGCTGCGAGTAACGCTCATACCGCAGTGAGATCTACGCCTCAGTTGAATGTTGCGTCTTGATAGCGTGGAGCGCGATCGGCCAGAGCCGGTGCGCTCCATTATCCTTTCTGGAACGCAGGAGATACGAATGAATTTGTGGCGCTCGGTGCTGGCATTTCTGGCGATCGCTTTCGCGATCGTCGGTCCGGAGTCTGCGTTTGCCTTGACGGTTTCGCCTGTTCAACTCGAGCTCGTCGCGATCGGCGACAGGAATCGAGCTACGGTCTCGGTTCTCAACAACTCGGAGAAGCCGCTCGCCATCGAAGCCGTCGTCCAGCGCATGATCCTCGACGAGAACGGAAAGCCGCAGACCACGAAGGCTGGAGAAGAGTTCCTGCTCATGCCGCCGATGGCGTTGATCCCGCCAGGCGGCACCCAGAACTTCCGCGTGCAGTGGCTGGGCGATCCGATGATCGAGACGAGCCAGAGCTTTTACATCTTCTTCAATCAGGTGCCGGTGAAACTGCCGAAGGACCATAAGGGCGTCCAGGTTGTCGTGAGCATGGGCGTAATCGCCAATGTAGCGCCGGCTCAGGGAACGCCGAACCTACAGGTCGTAGGCACGGGGGTCGTGGTCGACAAGAACGGAAAGCGCCGGCCGACGATGACCGTGCTCAATCCGACGAAGGTCCATGCGCTTCTGCCGCAAACGACTGTTCGCCTTGCTGGCGGTTCATGGACCGAGACGCTGCCGTCGGGATTGCTGAGCGAGCATCTGGGCAGCGGCATCGTGCAGCCCGGCAAGCGCCGCAAGTTCATCTTGCCGGTCGAGGTTCCGGCGAACGTGAACTCTATCCAGGCGAGCGTCGAGATGCGCCCGCAGAAACGCTGACACTGATTCTGTAGTCGCGTCTGGTTGCGTCGGTTTTGTTGCGTCGAGTGCCCCGCGGAAACGGAGCAATCGCACGTGGCGCAATGCCACTACATTCTTTGGACGCTGGAGCGGTCGGGTTTTGCCCGGCCGCTTTGGGCGTTTTCGATGCTCCGTCGATTTATGCTCTCACTGTGCCTCATCTTGGTTACGAATCCCTTGCACGCAGCAGAACCAGAGTTCGTCAAGACCATAACGAATAGATTCAATACGACCGGCAAAATCATTACACTGCCGCTGCCGCTGAAAGACGGCCAGACGCTGCTCGGCGAAGTCACGGTGCGCGTCCATCCAGACGACTCTCTGCTCGTGAGTTTGGCCGAGATCAGGCAGCGTCTGAACGGCACGCTCAATGGCGGCTCGAAGCGCGCTCTCGAGCAGATGACGGCGCCGAGCGGATTCGTCGCGCTCGAGGAGGTCAAAGCTGCCGGCGTCAATTTGACCTTCGACAAAGGGCTTCAGGAGCTGCGGCTCGAACTGGCGACGGATCTCCGCCTGACGAGCGACATCAGCGTCGGTGGCAGGAGCACATCTCCCGTCGGTTCGGCGTTGGCCCAACCGGCGAAGGTCTCCGGCTATATCAACCTCATATCCGGCATCGACTACTTGTGGGGCTCGGACATGCCGGGTGTGCAGTCCTCGTCGATATCGGGCGTGGGCCAGCGCATGGGGTTCGAAGGGGTTGCGCGCCTGTACGGCATCGTTCTCGAAAACCGTTTCCTGTACGAGGGCAATGTCGATGCCAACATCTGCCCGACGGGGGCGAGGTGTATCTATCAGCACGAGGCAGGCTTCAAACGGCAGAGCTCGCGAGCGATCTACGACTTTCCCGAAGCGCAGATGCGCTTGTCGTTCGGGGACACGGAGCCTCTGGCCGCGCCCGTACAACGCTCCGTCGAGATGATCGGCGTCTCGCTGGAGAAATCCCCCTACAAGCTTGCACCCGGTGAAGTGTCCGGCTCGACGGCCCGCACCTCGCTTCGGCTCGACCGGCCCTCGGAAGTCGATGTGATCGTCAACGGTGTTGTCGTTCAGCATCTTCGCCTGCGGCCGGGAACGTACAATATCCGTGATCTGCCGCTCGCCACCGGATCGAACGAGATCAAGCTCTCGATCGTGGACGATACGGGCGCGCGGCGCACTGAAACGTTCACGACATTCGGCGCGACGAACCTGCTCCGTGCGGGCACCAGCGAATGGGCAGCGACCGCTGGCGTTCCATCCTATCTGCGCGACAACGAGCGCTCCTACCAGAACGGCGAGTACATGGCGTCGTCGTATCTGCGCTACGGCGTGAACGATTGGCTGACCGGCGAAGCGAACTTCCAGGCAGACAGCCGTGTCGCGATGGGAGGTATCGGCGCGAACACCTCAACGCCATGGGGCGCGTTCGGTATCCTCGGCGCCGCGTCGACGAGCGATCTCGGCAGCGGATTTGCCGCCGGCCTCAATTGGGACGTGATCGGCTATACCGGCCTGATCGCTGAGCGTGGAGAGAACTTCAGCCTCTCGGCCGAGTATCGCGGCAGAGGCTTCCATCGGCCGGGCGATCGATACGCCACGTCATCGGGTATCCTGTTTCCGGAGTTCAACTACTGGCTTCGCCTATCGGGTAGCTATTCGACGAAGCTGGACGACAAGATGGGGCTTGCGCTTTCCGCCCGCTATCAGTTCTCCGACGACAAGCAGCCGACGTTCTCACCATTCACCATCAAGGGAGACCGCTACGGTGCGGACCTCACTCTGTCGCGCTCGTTCGCATCGAATGTGACGGGCAGCCTTCTCGTCGGCTACTCGAATGAATCCTACCTTCGCTTCTCGCCAGAGCTTATCGAGGCAGCGAAACCCGACTTCCGCGTCGGTGTCAGGTTGAGTTTCCGTCCCGATGACAAGACGAGTGTGACGACGGGCTACGACAGTCTCAATCGCCAGGGCACGGTTTCCGCCTATCGCGCCGAAGGTAATGGCATTGGTCGCTGGGATGCGTCGGTCAATGCGCAGCATCTGGGCTGGACCGATTCGACGAATGCCGGCGCCAACGTCGGCTATTTCGGCAATCGTGGAGAAGTTTCCGTCTCGCACTATAGCGACGCGACCGGAGCGATATTCGACGCGAAGAACACCGCGGCGGTGACGCAGCGCTCTTCGGTCCGCGTCGGTGCTTCGGTGGCCTTCGCAGATGGAGTGGTGGCTGTCGGCCCGCCGATCCGCGGAGGAGCCTTCGCACTCGTCCATCCGCACGAAAGCATCGCTGGCAAGGAAATCATCGTGGGTGACAATGACTATGTTCGCGCGAAGGCGGATCGTTGGGGGCCCGCGGTCGTGACCGACGTGCCGGCGTACTCGGCGTCTTCCCTTCCTGTGGACGTCGCGGATCTTCCGCTCGGCTATAGCCTCGGTGCCGGCGCATTCGATCTTCGCGGTAGCTACCGTTCTGGATATGCGCTCGAGGTGGGATCGGCATTCTCGGTATCCGTCGTCGGCGCCATGCTCGACGACACCGGTGAGCCCGTCGCTCTGACCGGCGGCATGGCGCGCTCGGTCGACAATCCATCGAAGCAAGTTCCCGTATTCACGAACGGATCGGGCAAGTTCGGAGCCGATGGTCTGGCTTCAGGCCGATGGGTCATCGAGATGGCGGCCGAGAAGCCGCTGCGTTTCACTCTGGTGGTTCCCAAAGGCGTGCAGGGCCTGTTCAGGGCCGGAACGTTGAAGCCTGTAGGAGAAAGTGTGAGATGAAATCCTCCTGGATCACCTCGGCGTTGTCGGCTTTGGCATGCATGCTGCTCGCGAGTACGGAGGCTGCCGCTGTCTGTACTGTCAGTGGTGTAGGAATGACGATGACGCCGGGTACGGCGAGTACCGGAACGTACACGCCACCGATCGCACCGGCGGCGCAGTCGATCGCAGTTACGATCACCGGAAGGTATTCGACGAATGCGACAGCCGGCACATGTCAGATTGCTTTGTCGTTCCAGCGGCCGTCATTCCCACCAGCGACCATGGCGAACACCGGTGGCGGTACCGCGACGCTGCCTTACACGATCACGAGCGCGGCGGGCGGCGGCAATACGCTGCTCTTCACTGGAACATCGGTCAGTCTCGCCAATGTATTGCTTCATGCTTTCGCGTCGGCAGGCCCAAACCTAACGAACGTGCCATTTACCGCCAACTTGACGATCTTCGTCCGAATGCTGCCGAACGCCCCGCAGGCGGCCGGTTCTTATAGCGACGGTCTGACGGCCTGGGTCTTCAGTCTCGTGACCAGCAGTTCGATTTTCTCGCGTGCCTTCACGGTGACGGGAACAGTCAACAAAGTCTGCACGATCGGAGGCGTTGCGAACCCCGCAGCGGATTCCGCTAACATTCCCGTCAGTGCGGCCGGAGCGGTGAATACTGCGGTAATCAGCAGATCGTATGCGTCGGTAGCCTGCAACACGCCGTCGAATGTGCAGCTCACCTCTCAGAACGGCGCCGTCAGGATTGTCGGTGCCCCACCTTCGGGCTTCACGAACATGATCAACTACGCAGCGAGCGCCACGTTCTCCGGCGCGACTGCGACGCTCAACACATCGTCGATGCCGACTGCGGTCGGCCCCGAGTCGGGCACGGCTGTCTCGACGACGGGAGCGACACCGAGCGGTACGATGTCGGTGACGATCACGCCCCAGGCGAACGCGCTGAGGCTGCTGTCGGGCGCCTACGGCGACGTCCTGCAGATCACGATCACGCCGCAGTAGGGGGCGCTGCCTCGCGCGGCGTCCGTTGCTGATGGAACATGGTGAAGGAATGTTCATAGCGCTCTGCGACTATGCAGTTTGCGCTGGGGCGAGCCATGTTGAGTTTGGTTTACAAAACGTTGACGCAGGAGTTCCTGGACCTCGGCTTGCGCACGGGGGGGAGCATACTCACGCGCATCGTCGAGCGACCGGGTGCTTGGTTGCCGGACACTGAACTGCAGGCGTTGCTGAAGGACATCCGAACCGTTGCCCTGAAGTCGCTGCCCGATGGCGATCTCGCATACGGTGTTCTCGCCGGCGATCGGGAGACGCTCTCGAAGTCTATCGTAACCGTTCTCTACGACCGCGAGACAAAAGAGCCTGTGGCCTTCAATGCGCTCGCGGTCATCGAGGTCACACTTCACGGCCGTCCAGTCGAAGTGCTGCACATGGGGCTCGTGATGGTCGATCCGGCCGTGCGTAGCAAGGGCTTCGCCTGGGTGCTCTACGGGCTGACGTGTCTGGTGTTGTTCTTCCGCAATCAGATGCGACCGCTCTGGTTGTCGAACGTCACGCAAGTCCCCGCCATCGTCGGAATGGTAGCGGAGTCTTTCTCCGACGTTTATCCCAGCCCCGAGCCCGGCGCGCGTCAATCGTTCGAGCATCTGCTTCTCGCGCGGCAGATCATGGCTCGCCATCGTCACGTCTTCGGTGTCGGCGTCGATGCTGTTTTTGACGAGCGCCGCTCCGTCATCACCGACGCCTATACCGGCGGTTCTGACGATTTGAAGAAGACCTACGAAGAAGCGCCCAAGCATCGCAACGATAGATACAACCTGTTTTGCGCGGAGCAACTCGACTACACGCGCGGCGACGACGTGCTCCAACTCTGCCAGATGACGACAGCAACCGCGCGACGCTACGTTTTGAAGAATGTTCCGCGCCGTTCGCTTCCAGCCGTCGCGGGCGCGCTCGCCTTCGTCGCACTCAACCGACTTGTTCTGCCGGTGGTCCATTGGCTGAGCGCAGATCGCCATTGGGGCATCCTGCGCCCGCGGCACATGCCAAGGGAGCGAGGTCGGTGATGACGAAAGAGTTCAGCTACGCACAATTCACGACGCGCAACATAGGCTTCGTCACTGAAGCGGAGCAGACGCGCCTGCGCGACGCGAAGGTCTTCGTCTGCGGCACCGGCGGCATGGGCGGCGCAGCCCTCATGGCGCTTGCACGGGCGGGCGTCGGCAACTTCATCATCGCCGATCTCGACGGCTTCGAGATTTCGAACTTGAACCGCCAGGTCTTCGCCTTCACCGATACGGTGGGCCGACATAAGGCGGAGGCCAGCGCAGACATCATCAAGCGCATCAATCCTGACGCGAATGTCGAGGTTCTGAAGGCCGGGTGGCCGCACGCGATCGACCGGATCTGTTCTGAAGTGCAGGTCATCGTCAATGGCACGGATGATTTAGTCGCGAGCCTGCAATTGTACCGTTGCGCCCGTCGCGCCGATCTGACCGTTATCGACGCCTATGCCTCGCCGTTGCCGTCGGTTTACGTCACGCGGCCACACGAGGCCAGTCCCGAGGAGCGGCTGGCCTTTCCGACAGTCGGAAAGGAATTGTCGGCGATCACGCCGCAGGATCGCTCACTCGCATTCCAGGCGGAGGCTGTTCACGTCCTGGTGCATTCGAGTTCGCGCCACTATGTCGACCTGGATCTCGCAGGCGAGGTGGCGGCGGGAAAGCGCAGTCGCATGTCTTTTGCGCCGATGGTGATCACCACCGGTATGCTGATGGCCTATGAAGCCATTGCCCAGATCTTGGACAAGCCCACCGGTACGGACTGCCGTGGTTGGTTCTTCAATCCGCATAAGCCAGCGGTCGAGAAGCCCCGTTCGCGCCTCGTCGAACTAGTCATGAAGCCGATCGTACGCCGGTTTCTCGAGCGCATGATGGGGCCGTCATGAGTCTGGAACCGACCCTCGTTGCCGATGTTCTGATCAATCTGTTCGCAGCGGGCGGCGCGATCGTCATGGCTGGCGAGATCCGGCGCACCGACCCGAATGGGCCGGTATCGCGGCGCATCGCGTTTGCATTGTGGTTCGTCGCCGTATTCTTCGTCACGCGTGCGTGGTCCTGGCACACGAACGGAGTACTCGCGGATGCACTTGCTGACGCTCTGGCATCAGCGACGCCGCTCGTTTCTTTGATTGTGGCGGAGGGCTTGCTCCGCCGGCATGCCCCCCGCCCATTGAAGCTGGTGCTGTTGTTCGCCCCCATCGTCGTCTTTGGCGTGACGCTTCTGCCGTTTCTCTCCACGCTCGTGCCGGTTTTACTTTTGTTGGCGACGGTGCTCGGCGGCTATATTGCGATCGCAGTACTGCTGTGGAAACGCGACACGGAAAGTCTGACGACGGCGGAAAACATGACGATCCGGCGCGTCACGCTCGCAGTACTGCTCCTGTCTCCACTCATCGTCACGGACTTCCGTTTCATCTGGCCGGACATTCCCGTCCGGCTCGGCGCGCTTGGTGCATTGATCGTCTTGCACGTAGGGCTCGGTTTCGGAACCTTCCGTTATTCAATTGTTGGTCGCGTTTCGATCGTGGCCGTCTATGCGGCCGTCGCGTCGTCGTTCGCTTTCGCGTACGTTGCGACCGGACACGTGGATGGCGGTGCCGATCAAGTGGCGCGAGCGGCTGCCACTGCCGTCGCGGGTCTCTTATTCGCAGGTCTCTTTTCCGAAGCGCTGGGCGCTCGCTCGGAGCGGACGCGCTCGTCGCTGCCGATTACCGACGCAACGGATCCCGATGATTTTCGGGCACGCCTCGCTGCGCATCCTGTGCTGGGCGATGCACGCATATTGTCATCGATGGAGGTGGAGCAGGTCGATCATCCGAAGTTCCGCCAGCTGATGGCCGAGCAGCGCACGTTGCGCCGGGCGGCTTATCCCTGGAACCTCGCACCAACGGACGACGGCGTCGAGCGCGCTATCTCCCTGCTGACGGCTCGGGAAGCCACTCACCTCGCTCTGATTACATCCTCCCCCCTTCGGATGATCGCATTCTCGCTTCCTGCGATCGCAGCCGATACACGCATGGAAGCAGAGATCGAGGTGGCACGTGTCGTCGGTCAACTCGTCTATATGAGGGCGATGCCCGCATGATCGAGATACGCGTCGGAGATCGCCGTGCAGCCTTCGAGGCGGGCTTGTCCGCCTACGGCGAGCGGTCGCCCTACGTCACCCCGATGTGGTCGGACTTCGATCGCGGTGTCGATCCTCTTTGCAATCCGCTCTGCCAGGAAGGGCGCGGACGACTGGAACTCTTTACGGCGCACCGCGATGGCCGTCCCGTCGGCCGGATCGTCGCGTCTATTCACGACGCGTCGAATTTGCGGCATGCGACGGAACACGGACAATTCGGATTTTTCGACTGTGTCGACGATCCTGATGTGGCCGCATCATTGCTGAAGTCTGCAGAAAACTGGCTCGGTCAGCGTGGCGCCAGGCAAGTTGCGGGAAACTTCAATCTGACGGCGATGCAGATGATCGGTGTCGTCACCGGCGGCTTCGAGGCAGCACCCTATACCGACATGATGTGGAGCGGCCCGCACATCGCCGAGCACTTGCTGGCCAACGGCTATACCGCCACGTTCCCCATGACGACGTTCGAAACCGAACTCGCTGGCATACCCGAAGCCGTCATCGCCAACGAAAGGCTATCGGAGATCGCGGCGATGCCGGGCCTGAGTTGGCATCCCATTACGCGAGCCACGTTCAAGCAACGCTTGGAAGATGCACGTGTCGTCCTCAACGCCGGCTTCGATCGCAACCCGATGTTCGTTCCATTGAGTGCAGAGGAGTACACCTTTCAGGCCGGCGAGATGATGTGGGTCATGGATCCGCGCCTGTCCGTCGTCGTGCACTACGAAGGAAGGCCAGCCGGGGTCATCGTTTGCATTCCCGACCTGAATCCGTTCGTGCGTGCGGTCGGTGGCCGTCTATCCTGGACGGCACCGTGGCATTTCCTGCGCCACCGCATGACGAGGGATCGCGCGGTGATCGTCTATTATTCCGTATCGCCGGAAATGCAGGGCAAAGGCCTCAATGGTGCAATGCTGGCTCGCGTCGTTCGGGCCGCCCGGGATGCTGGCTATCGCAAGATCGGTGGAACGTGGATCGGCGACTCGAATGTCGCGAGTTTGAAGCAGATGAAGGGGATGGGTTCGAAGCCGTTGCACCGCCTGCACCTGTTCAGCAAGAAGCTCGGGTGACGGCATGATTGCTTTGACGCGCGAAGATCTGAAGTCGCTCGTCACGGCCGCGCGCCTTGCGCCGAGCGTGCACAACGTCCAGCCGACACGTTGGCGGTACGCTGACGGTGCGATCGAGATCCTCGGCGATCCCGGCCGCTCGATTCCCGTGGCCGATCCGGAATGGCGTGACTGGCGGCTGTCGCACGGTGCGGCCCTCGAAGGGCTGGCCATTGCTCTGGCTGCTCGGGGCCTGCAGATAGCTGAGCTGCACTTGGAACCCCCGCGGCCGCTTTCACCGGCGGATCGATTGCAAGTTGTCGCGCGCGCCGAGCTCGCAACGTGTGACCCGCGTCCGCCGGCCGAGCCGGTCCAGAGCCGTGCGAGTTGGCGCGGGGCGTTCAGGCCGATCGACGCGGAAACGCGCGCAGGTCTGGATCGCCTGGCCGCGACGCGCGACGATCTGACATTGATCACGGGCGCCGCCGCGATTGCGGATACCGCCGATCTCGGCGATCGCGCCGGACTGTTCTTCCTCCGCGATGTCGAGCACCGCAGAGAGCTCCTGGCATGGATGCGCCTCGACCCGTCGCATCCGGACTATCACCGTGACGGCCTCAATGCCGAAGCAATGGGTCTCGGCGCTGTCGAGGCGTGGGCGGCGGGCCTTGTGCTGGGCCCGCTGTTTTCGACGGCCGATCGAATGGGCCTCGCAGCGCCCCTCGTCGCCGAACGTGCCAAATCGGCGACGGCGGCGGCGTTTGTTCTTTTCCATCGGCCGTTGGGCGAAGATGCGTTCCATTCGGGCCGCGCGTTCTACCGAGCGTGGCTGGAAATGGAACGGCAAGGCTTCGCCGGGTGTCCTGTGTCGGTGCTTGCCGACTGGCCCTTGGCACGCGAAGCGCTGATGGTCCGGCACGGTGTTCCCGCAGATCGCCATATCGTAAGTGTGTTCCGGATCGGCCGTCCGAAGGGGGCGCTCGACAGGCGCCGCGCACGGCTGCCGGCAGATGACCTTCTGATCGAGAACTGA
>LNFM01009595.1_pt1 | contig 18799 bp, 22 predicted proteins | sample 596031 | NCBI WGS metagenome assembly LNFM01 (sample SAMN04254537, study PRJNA301005) | activated carbon metagenome | isolation source: dual media filters at the Ann Arbor, Michigan drinking water treatment plant | place: USA: Ann Arbor | reverse complement strand
GGAGTTCCATGAGGTCGGCGGCTTCCGTAATGGGCCGCTGTTCATCGATCCCGAGGATGGGACTGCTCATGATCTCTTCGACCGGAATGTAGTAGGGCACGCGGTCTGCTCCGACCACCTTCCGGACGATGTCCGGCTCCGTGACAATGCCGATGAACTGGTTATTCTTCTTGACGAAGACGCTGCCGATCTTGTGCCGCGTCATCATTTTGGCGGCATCGATCGCTGAGGTGCCCGCTTCGATGTGGACGACACGAGGAGTCATAACGTGACTGACTGTGACCATAGAATCCTCCTTTGAACGGGTGAGTGAGAGAGCGATGGAATCGCCCGGTTGATGAGATGGGAGATGCCGGCCGCATCGCGTGTGCGCAGCAGCGGGATACAGGTCTTTCCTCGGAGCCCGAGCAGGGTATGGCCGGCATAGGCGAGAGGCACCGCAAGGCTGAGGGAGAGTAATCCGATGAAGAGCCCGATGTCCTGCGTCATGGTTCGCCTTTCCTGGAGCTCCTGATGTCGGCTCCTTGTATGGGCAAACTGTACCGCCCGGTTATTCCAGCCGGATCACCGATGGGTTAACTCTTGGTTAACTCGCAGGATTAGGGAAACTCTGCAGGGATTGTAGGGAAAGGGATATCCGCAGAATGGTGAACGGGCCGAGCGCTTGCGGACACGTGAAACGAGGAGCTATTCGCTTTCCACGATGCGCCATCCTTCGCGCTGAAGGCAGCGTTCGGTAGCGTTGAGGATCAGCAGCTGGCTCCCCTGTTGAAGCTTCGGGTCGCGCATGACGAGATTCTGACAGCGGTTATATTCGTTCGTAAATTCAGACGACGGCTTATTCGGGTGGACCCAATTGCTGCCCCCGCAACCGGCGAGAAGGCCTGAAAAAAAGAGCGCTATCGGCAACGAACGGTGGATCATGCAGAACCTCCCGGTAGCAGACGGATGATGCCGGAAGATAGAGCCTCTGAGGGGGCGGCGTCAAGTCCGAATGGGACCGTTGCGGACTGTTTGGTCTGTTCGGTCTCTCTGGTCTGTTCGGTCCGTCTGGTCTATTCAGTCTATCCGGTTCGACCAGACCGACCAGCCAGACCTTCTTCAGTTTGTCAGACGATGGGCACCGGCACCGTGACTTCGTTTCCGCGATCATTGTAATGGAGATTGGGAAAAAACGAGCGAGCTAGGAAGATCCCTCGTCCGCTGGCATCTTCAGCGTTGCAGGGTGTCGTCGTATGATGCAGCAAGGTTTTCCATTGAAAGCCTTTCCCCTGATCGGTAATCCGATATTCCAGCTGTCCGGCCTGACGGTCGCAATGCACGTGGATCGTGACGGTGCGTTGGGCCAGGCGTGGCTGAGCCAGGCGCTCCTGGACCAGTTGGCTTAAGCGGTTCTGATCGATCGCCTGTTGCTTGACTTGATAGGAAATCTCCAGATTGCCGTGCTCGACGGCGTTGAGCAGCAACTCTTGAAGCGTGCCACGGAGATGGAGCTGAGTGGTATCGGACAATACCCCGGCCGTGGCTCTGATCAGCCAGGAGACAATACCCGGAATATGCCGCGGGTCTGAATCGACGGTCACCTCATAGTCGGAGCGCACAAGGCCCGGTGTATCCGCCATATCGGCCGGGAGGAGATAGCGCGCGCGTTGCAGCGCATGCGCCAGCTCTTCCACGCCGATCGGCTTCTGCAGGAAATCTACGGCTCCGGCGCGCAGCGCGTGGATGACTGCCAGTTCAGACTGATGTTCGGCCATCACGATGACCGGGCACGGCACATGTCTGGCTCGAAGCGTTTTGGCCAAGATCAAGCCGGAGCCTTCCGGGAGGAACGAATCCGTCAACACGATATCCGGGGCCGTGAGTTCGATGGTCGCGAGCGCCGTGCTCGGGTCGGACGCCGTGATCACGGAGAATCCACGATCCTGCATGTGTCCCAAGATCTGCGCTTGCGTCTCACGACAAGGATCGACCACCAGGACGGTGCAAGACGGGACGGGAGTATTCATGATGCAGATCCGTTCGCGACGTATGCGCGGAGCGCCGCAATGAGTTGTTGGAGTTCCCGGTCGACTTGGGCGCACACCGCCGCGGCCAGCTCTTTGGTCGCCTCGAACAGGCGCGGCGCGGAGAATTGCAGAATGGCGCCTTTCATCCGGTGCGCGGCGCGCGCCAAGGCCTCGGCATCTCCGGCATCGAGCGCGGCCTGGGTGGCGGCCATATCCAGAGGAGCCTGTTCGACGAACAGCTCAGCCAGCGTGTGGAAGAGCTCTTCGTCCTCATCGACCCGCGTGAGCGCTTCGGCCAGGTTAAACACAACGTCGGTGCTCATAGCCTGAACTCCAATCCCAGCAATGCCGCATCATCAGGAAAGACCGGAGAGCCATGCCAGCGTTCGGCTTCAGCCATGAGCGCCTGGAGCGTCTCTCCAAGTGCTGCGGATCGATGTGCCATGAGGGTGGTCTCCAAGCGGCTGGTTCCCCAGATTTCTCCTGTCGGCGCGGGCGCTTCGTAGATCCCGTCGCTCATGAGGAGGACGCGATCGCCGTCGGCAATCTGGACGGTCGTGAACTCGTACACGGTGTCCGACTCAAAGCCCAGGGGAAGCTGGGTATGCGTCAGCCATTCCACCGTTCCGTTCCGCCGCTGAAGAAGCGCGCCTCCGTGACCGGCCGTGGTATAGCGCAGTTGGCGGGTGCGCCGATCAAAGGATCCGATCCAGAGGGTGAAGTAGTTGCCGTCTTCCGTCAGCGGGTATTGCCGGTTGGCTTCCGTCATCATACGAGCCGGATCACTGGAGCTCATGTGGTGCCGAAGATTGTCGGCCCGGAGAAACGTCGAGAGCGACGCAGCGCGCAACGCGGGCGCCACGCCATGCCCGGAGGCATCCAGGATATAGAAGTAGATCGACTGGTCATCCCAGTGCGACACATTGAACAAATCTCCGCCAAGCGCTTGAGACGGGCGATAGCTCCAGGACATGCGGATGTCCCGGGTGATCTCCCCGGCGACGGGAAGCAGGGATTGGATGTAGCCGGCGGCTGACTTGAGTTCGCCCTCCAACTCCCCCTGCTTGGCGCGGAGTTCATCTCTGGCGCTTTCAATGCTCCGGACCAGCGAGGCGGCCCGCAGACCGGATTGCACACGGGCGAGCACCTCCTGTTTGCTGGCGGCTTTGCTCAGAAAGTCGTCGGCCCCCCGCGCCAGACCCTCGGCGATTTGTTCCGGCTGGTCGTGGGAGGTCATCAGAATGAGCTGGCTGGACAGGAGATCGGGGTCTTGCCGAACCTCCTCGCAGACAGTGGGCCCATCCATTTCCGGCATGACCCAGTCCAGGATCGTCAGATCCGGACGTTCACGCCGCAGGATGGCGAGTCCCTCCTTTCCATTGCCGGCTTCGAGGACGCGAAGTCCCATCCGCTTCAGGCGTGCGGCCATACTCAAACGACTGACCGGTTCGTCATCCAGATAGCGGGTTTCGAACGGGTGTCAGACTTCATGGGCGCTCAATCGCTACGCGGCCTGGGCTTTCCCGTTCACTGCATCCTGTTCGTTGTCAAATACCGGAATCAGTTTCGGGATATTGGCCAGTCCCAGAATCTCCCGCACATAGCTTTGGGGACTGAGCATACTGACTCTGCCTTGATTGAGCTTAAAGTTTTGGGAGACCAGCGCCAGCAGGCCCAGCCCCGAGCTATCGACAAACCGCACATCGGCCATATTCAAAATGACATGTCGACAGCCTTTTTGGCGCAACGTCTCAGCGGCGGCTTTGAACACGTCACGATGGGCGTAAGTCAGATCTCCGTTCAGGTCGAGGATCACGGCGTTGGGAATCGGTCGTTCTTTAATCTGCATAGTGGTTGTCCTTTCAGTCTGATATGGCAAGAATAGGCTCTCCGCTCAGGCGGCGTTTTTGCTCAACGCTGCGTCTTCACTTGCAAAGGTCGGAATCATTTGCTCGATGTGGGTCAGGTTCAATACCTGCTTCACGGTTCCTTGAGCGCCGACCAAGGACAATGTCCGGTTGGAGCTCTTGAATTGCTGCGCAGCCAGCGCGAGCAGCCCGATGGCAGCGCTGTCGACGAAGGTGACGCCGTTGAAATTTAGAATGACATGTGCACCGGTTTGGACTGTTTCGATTGCGGCAGAGAACTCTTTCCGGGTTCCGAAAGTAAACTGTCCGGTAATATCCAGGACATCGGCAGTGCGATAGGAGCGATGCGCGATCTGCATCAGAAACCTCCAGATGTTAAGAATGACGCGACACATGAGTCAGCACGGCACTGGCGATGTCTCCCAGAGGGAAGATTTTATCCACACCGCCTAACTTGATGGCTTCCTTGGGCATTCCGAAGACGACACAACTGGCTTCGTCCTGCGCGATGGTATAGGCGCCGGCCTGTTTCATCGCCAGCATGCCCTTGGCGCCGTCCCCGCCCATCCCGGTCAGGATGACCCCGACGGCGTTGCCGCCGGCATACCGCGCGACGGAATCGAACATCACATCCACGGAAGGCCGATGGCGATTCACCGGCGGATCCTGATTGATCCGCACGGAATAGCGCGCCCCGCTTCGGACGAGCGTCATGTGATAACTGCCCGGGGCAATCAGGGCATGGCCAGGGAGGACGCTATCCCCATCCTGCGCTTCTTTGACCGAGATCCGGCAGATCTGATTCATCCGGTCGGCCCATGTTTTGGTGAAGTGTTCAGGCATATGCTGGGTGATCAGAATGGGGGGCGTATTCGGAGGAAGCACTTCCAGGACCTCTTTGACCGCCTCCGTTCCGCCGGTTGAGGAACCGATGGCGATAATCGTATCGGTCGTCTTGATCATGGCCGCCGACAGTGGCGTGGCGGGCCGCGGCTGCGCGTGACCGGTTCCGTTCGCGGCTCCGCGAATCTTGGCGACGGATGCGGCTTTCACTTTTTCGATCAAATCGTCTGCAATCCCCTCCATGCCCTCCTGAAGATCGAGTTTAGGCTTGGTGATATAGTCGACTGCGCCGAGTTCCAGCGCCCGCAACGTCGTCTGGCATCCAGCCTCTGTCAGGGAGCTGACCATCACCACGGGCATGGGCCTGCCGCGCATGAGTTTTTCGAGGAAGGTGAGGCCATCCATCTTCGGCATTTCCACATCCAGGGTGATGACGTCGGGGTTCAACGCTTTGATTTTCTCGCGGGCAACATAGGGGTCGGGGGCAGAGCCGATGACCTCGATGCCGGGGTCTTTAGATAGTAATTGGGCCAAGACCTGTCGCATCAGCGCGGAATCGTCGACGTTCAGGACGCGAATCTTTGCCATGATGTATCTCCCCTTGGATCAGAATAAGGTGACGTCGTTTGACTGCGGCTTGAGGTCTCGTTCCAGCCGGTGTTCGTAGTCGGATTCTCGCTCGAAAATGGTGCGATTTTTGATCTGTTGGATTTTCTTCATGAGGACACGCCCGGAGTCAGTAAAGTAGTATAGCTTGCGTGGTAAGACATCGCCGACATCGCAGGCGTTTATCGGGAGGCCATCTGTAATCAGATAGCGGAGTACCCACTGCACATTGCGTGCGCCCACGTCGACGTTGCCTTCGTAGATCTTGCCCCCGCCAAAGAGCTTGATTTCCAAGCGTTGCTTCATTCCCCCGCGTGAAAGTATCCCGTTGATGAGTTGATCCATGGCAAATGAGCCATAGCGGGTGGATTCCCCGCCCCAGGCATCGCCTGAAGAGTGTTCCTTTGGCGCCGGCAACATGAAATGGTTCATGCCACCCACGCCCGCGATCGGATCGCGAATGCAGGCGGAGATGCAGGATCCCAGCACGGTATAGACCACCATCGGTTCGCAGCTCACAAAGAACTCTCCGGGTAAGATCGAGGCAATCTCATGGGGAAACCGCTTGTCGCGCATTCGCCGAACATGAGAGAACTGCACGGTGTCGATGATAGCCATCAGGGCACCGGCTCTTTGCGATAAATCGTCGGGGCAATGGAGATGAAATCATGCTTCAACCATTGCAAGCTTTCTGAATGGCCGATGAACAGATGGCCTCCGGGCTTGAGGTATTTAAAGAACTTGCCGACGAGCCGCTCCTGGGTCGGCCGGTCGAAGTAGATCATGACATTGCGGCAGAAGATCAGGTCGAGCTGCGATTTGATAGGGAACTTGTCGCTCATCAGATTGAGATGGCGGAATGTGATCATGTCGGACAGGTGCGGCTTTATTTTGACAAGACCGGCGTTGCTTCCTGTACCTTTGAGGAAATGGCGGTGCACCACGTCGGATGGCACAGTCGAAATACGGTCCTGCGCATAGAGTCCTGCCGCGGCATGCGCCAGGACGCGAGTCGAAATATCTGAGGCGAGAATTCCAAAGTCCCACTGAGCCGGATTCTTGACGCCTTCGCGGAGCGTGATCGCGATCGTGTAGGGTTCTTCGCCTGTGGAGCAGGCCGATGACCAGATTCTGACGCGCTTCTTCCGCTCCAGGCTTGGCAGAATCTGTTCCCGAAGAAACTCAAAATGTTTCGGCTCGCGGAAGAAATCGGTCTTGTTGGTCGAAAGCAGATCCAACATACGAGTGAACTCGGCCCCGCTCTCGTCCCCGGTCACGAATTCGTAGTAGGCCTCGAAACTCTCGAGATCGAGGGAGCGGAGCCGTTTTGATAACCGCGAAATGACCAGGGATTGTTTGTTATCTCCGAGGGAGATCCCGCTCTCGTCGTATAGGAGCGTGCGGATGCGGTCGTATTCGGTTCTCGTGATCGGATAGTCCATAGTCTTAAATCCTGTACCAGACGAAAATCATCAGATAGACCAGATAGGCCGTCACGATGGTGCCGGAGAAGGTCCACAGAAGGAGATGTCCGAGTCTTCGATGCGTGGTCATCCCGGCCGCCATGGCGCCAACGCTGCCATAGCGAAGGCGGTGCAGACCCATATAGAGGTTGTAAGCCCCGAGCCCGATCGTGGTGACGGCCAAGAGCATATGGGTAGCGAAGACCGGCATATAAATCGTCCAGTACTCCTCTGCTGTACCACCGAATAATTCCCGGCCAAAGAGGACTTGTTTCATCACGTAGGCAACCAGCCAGATCCCGACGACGGTGCAGGCGATAATCATCCGGCGGGAGTGGTGCGAGACGTCGTGGGACTTGGCCGAACGGACACCCGCCAGGGTGATGAAATAGGCTCCGGTGATACTGGTCAACACCGCGTACCAAAGGATCGAATTCAGTTCCATAGCATCGTGTCCTTTTGTGAAGGCATAGGTCTGGCTCTCGCGGTTCTGTATCGGTTGTTACTCAAAGAATCTTTACGGGGATTGGGAGAAGAGAGAGGATGGCCGGGAGGAACTATCTGCGGGGCAGGCAAATAATGCCTGCCCCGCCGGTTGGCCAGTTCTAGAACTCTTCGAAATCGTCGCCCTTGGCGCGGCGGTCGTGGCCGTTCCCGGCGCCGACGCCGGCTGGAACCTTCTCATCCCCATGCTTGGCGGCCGGGGACGGTTTCTTCAGACCCGGCTTGGGCCCGTGGCCGTTCGCCGCTGCCATCGGCTTGGCGGTCGGCCGGGCAGCCACTTGATATTCGCGTTTCGGACTGCCGAGTCCCTCACTATGGGGGACTTTGAAGGCTTCCACCTGGGTCATGAGTTCCTTGGCTTGCTCCGTCATGGACTGGCTGGCTGAGGTGGTTTCTTCGACGAGGGCGGCGTTCTGCTGGGTAGTCTCGTCCATCTGCATGATCGCCTTGTTTACCTGATCGATTCCGCTGGCCTGCTCCTGTGAGGCCGCGGTGATCTCGGCAATGATATCAGTGACCCGCTTGACCGAGCTGACAATCTCTTCCAGCGTCTTGCCGGATTGATTGACTAGCTCGCTGCCGTCGGTGACGCGCTGGATGGACTCGTTGATGAGGCCTTTGATCTCCTTAGCCGCTGTGGCGGACCGCTGGGCCAGGTTGCGCACTTCCGCGGCCACGACGGCGAAGCCGCGACCGTGCTCCCCTGCCCGGGCTGCTTCGACGGCGGCATTCAATGCCAGGAGGTTCGTTTGGAAAGCGATTTCATCGATCACCGTGATGATGTCGGCGATCTTCTTGCTGCTCTTGTTGATCTCGCCCATCGCCTCAACGGCGCGGACGGTGACAGACCCGCCTTTATCGGCGGTATCGCGGGCCGTGATCGCCAGCTGATTCGCCTGCTTGGCGTTGTCGGCGTTCTGCTTCACGGTGGAAGTCATCTCTTCCATGGAGGCGGAGGTTTCTTCCAGTGAACTGGCCTGTTCGCTCGTGCGTTGCGAGAGATCTTCATTCCCCTTGGTAATCTGCTCGGAGCCGGCTGAAACAGCCTGGACCGCTTCTCGAACGGTCGTAATCGTGTGAGCGAGATTTCCTACCACCGCATTGATGCTCGTCTTAACCTTGTTGAGTTCCCCTTCATAGGTCCCGACCATTTCCTGCGTGAGATCGTTTTCGGCGATCCGCCCGAGTACGGACTGCGCCTCCGCAACCAGGCGTTCCATGTCGGCCTGCGCCTTCTTCTGCCCCGTGATATCGGTGGCAAACTTGACGACTTTGTAGGGCTTGCCGGTGGCATCCATGATGGGGTTATAGGAGGCCTGAATCCAGATCTCCTTGCCGCCCTTGCCGAGGCGCCGATAGACGCCCGCATCGAATTCCCCGCGATTCAGCTTCTGCCAGAAGGCCGCATACTCCCCGCTGGCCGCATAGGCCGGTTCGGCGAACATCCGGTGGTGCTTGCCCTTGATCTCGTCCAGGGTATAGCCGAGACAGTTCAGGAAATTATCGTTGGCCGTGATAATGGTCCCGTCGAGGTTGAACTCGATGACTGCCTGCGATTGGTCGATGGCCAGGGCCTTTCCGGCCAAGTCGTTTGTCGCGCTGGTCTTTTTTCCCGTCGTCTTCGCTTTCTTTACAGTTGCCATGGTCACTCTCCTTATGCGTGGTGGTTATCGTTGCGTATCCGGTGCCAAGACCGTGTTATCCCTGTGAATCTGCGGCGGCTGCCATGGCCGCTTGCTGCATATCGCCGTCCGAGAGCAGTCGGTCCATATCCAGCAAAGCGATCAGTTTGTCGCCGGATTTGCCGATGCCGTTCAAAAAACTGATATCCACCGTGGCGCCGAATTGCGGCGGCGGCTGGATGTCCTTCTTATCGATGTTGAGCACGTCGGAGACCGCATCGACGACGAGGCCCATGATTTTTTCTTTCACGACAACGACGACGATGACTGTGAACATGGTGTAGTCGATCGTCGGCATGCCGAATTTGGTGCGCAATTCGACGATCGGGACGATCGTTCCACGAAGGTTCAACACGCCCTTGATATGGGACGGGGTGTTGGGGATTTTCGTGACGGCCGTATAGCCTTTGATTTCCTGGACCCTGAGGATGTCGACCCCGTACAACTCTTCGCCGAGCTGGAACGTCAGAAACTGGCTGCCGTCGGTGGTCAAGCCGATCTGCTGATTAAGTTCCTTCGTCGCCATTTCAAGTGCTGCTGCCATGTGTTGTGCCTCCTCTTGCTGAGTGTTCTGCCTGCCGTCGTCAGTCTGTTCTGTCACGACTGACGGGTGATTGTGTCGCCTGTGTCAGGCCTATCCACTGCGGGATGCAGTTGCGTTTCGGATAGGCGTGCCTTCTCCTAAACCGGCCCTGTCAGATCTACCCCGCATCTCTGTATCCCGGACACATCGGTGAAATCATGAGGCCTGCCGTCAGACGGCCAAAGGGAGCCCGTGTCGGGCAATATTCAGCAATCCGCGTACATCCAGAATGAATCCCACCGTGCCATCTCCCAAGATGGTGGCCCCCGCCACGCCTTCAATTTTGCGAAAATTTTGCTCCATGCTCTTGATGACGACTTGCTGCTGGCCGAGAATTTCGTCCACCATCACGGCCACCCGTTCGCCTTCCGTTTCCAGGATCAAGAGAATGGCTTTGGTCGGTTCCGTGTACTCGGGGTGAAGCGAAAACACGTCGTATAACCGAATCATGGGCAGATAGGTGTCGCGCACATTGACCAATTCGCCTTTTCCGACAACCGTCTTGAGGCAATCCTTCTTGGGTTGAATGGATTCCAAGATCGAGAGCAGCGGAACGATGTAGGTGTCCTGTCCGACCCGCACGGTCATGCCTTCGATGATCGCGAGGGTCAGCGGGAGTTTCAGGGTAAACGTGGTGCCTTTGCCCGCCGCCGTTTTGATGCTCACGGTTCCGCCGAGCGCTTCGATGTTCTTCTTCACCACGTCCATGCCGACGCCGCGTCCGGACACATCGGTGACCTTGTCCGCGGTGGAAAAGCCCGGCCTGAAAATAAGCGGCCAGACTTGCTCGTCGGATAGGCTCTCGGATTCGCCGATCAGGCCCTGCGAGACGGCTTTGGCCAGAATCTTATCCCGGTTGAGGCCTCGGCCATCGTCTTCGACCGTGATACAGATGCTTCCGCCCTCATGGAATGCGTTGAGGCGGATGGTGCCCTGCTCCTGTTTTCCGTTCGCTGTGCGTTCCTCTGGGCCTTCGAGTCCGTGGTCGGCCGAGTTGCGGACCAGATGGGTGAGTGGGTCGCCGATCGATTCAATGACCGTCTTATCGAGTTCCGTTTCCTCACCGGACAAAAGCAGTTGAATCTTCTTGCCGGCCTTGCCGGAGAGGTCGCGCACCAGTCTGGGAAATCGGTTAAATGTGCTGCCGATCGGGAGCATGCGAATGCCCATGACCCGCTCCTGAATTTCCCGGGTATTCCGTTCCAGTTGGGCCATGCGTTCGAGCAACACGGGGAGTTGAGTCATCTCGAAGCGGGGTCCGAGATCGCTCAACATCGATTGGGTGATGACGAGTTCGCCGACCAGATTGATGAGCTTGTCGATCTTGCCGGTGTCGACGCGAATGGAGGCGGCGTCGCCGGACTTCTTTGGGTGGGGGGCGCTGTCGGCTTGTTTTTGTAAGGCTTGGGAAATCTGCTGGGGCGTCGCGGCGTGCTGCTCAACCAGAATCTCTCCGAGCCGCTTTTGTTGAGACAGCGCTTGGTCCAGTGTTTCTCGCGAGACCACGCCGTTTTCGACGAGAATCTCGCCCAGAGGTTTGGGTTTGTCAGAGTCCGCCGTAGAGGCTTGGGGTAAAGTCACACTGGCTTCCGGGGCCTCTTTCTCAGCCTGAGCCTTGACCTCCACCTGCTCGATCGTGAGCTGGCCCTCGTCCCGGACGAAGTCGAATACGCCTTCGACAACAGCCCGTTCCTTGATGGTGGTCAATTCGATGGTCCATCCGAGATAGCAGACTTCCGGATCCAATTGACCCATCAGGGGGATATGGCTGGTGTCCAGCGTGCGCGACACAATCGTGCCAAGATCTTCGAGTTCCCCGATCATGCGGACCGGATCGAGCCCCCGCTGAAACAGCCATTCCGGAGCGGTCCAGGTGATCCGGAATCGATTCAGCGCCGGGCCTGCCGGTGCGGCGGATGGAGCCTGGGCGATCGAGGGCGTCGGCGTGGGAGAAGTCGGCTGTTGGCCGCCGGCCGATGAGGCCAGTTCCAGTTCCAATCGTTGGAGGGTGTCGGGGTCCGGGGCTGGTCCCCCGCGAGCCGCTTCAATGAGCTGTTTGAGGCAATCGGTGGACCGGAGCAGGACATCCGTGATGGCCACGGTCACGGACAATTCGCTGTTACGGAGTTTGTCCAGCAGCGTCTCCATCTTATGCGTGAACTGGCCCACCGCGGTAAAGCCGAACATGCCGCTGTTGCCCTTGATCGAGTGGGCGGCACGAAAGATTCGATTTAAGAGATCGAGATCCTGCGGCCGTTGTTCAAGCTGCAGCAGTCCGTCCTCGATCGTGGACAGATGTTCGGCCGATTCTTCGAAAAAGGATTCTTGGAACTGTGAAAGATCGGTGCTCATATTGTTCCTTCGGCTTTCAGTCTTCAGCAATCAGTCGGCTCGTGGGGCTCTTCTCGCTGACTGTTGATCGATGATGGCTTTTACGCTGGGAGTACCTTCTGAATCACCTTGAGCATTTGCTCGGGATTGAAGGGTTTCACGATCCATCCGGTCGCGCCGGCCGCCTGGCCGGCTTTCTTCTTGTCGTCCGTCGATTCGGTGGTGAGCATAAGAATCGGCGTAAACTTGAAGGCCGCCATTTTCCTGATCTCGGTGATCAGGGTGATTCCGTCCATCTCCGGCATATTCAAGTCGGTGACGACGAGCGCCGGTTTCGTTCCGGCATTGAGCTTGCCGACTGCCTCTTTGCCGTTGCCCGCTTCGACCACCTCAAACCCCGCGTTCTTCAAGGTGTAGGCGACCATCTGCCGCATGGTTGAAGAATCGTCGACTACTAAGACTGTCTTTCCCATCTCATCCTCCGCATCAGGTGGTTCAGTGCCGTCAACCGGCCACAACCGGATTCGTCTCTCCTAGAACAACGTCACGGTGTCCTGCTCTTGCGCCGGGGCGCCGACATGGGGCCGTCCCATCGTGGCGGAGAGCACCTGCCGTTCATCGGACATGGTGTAGCTGCGTTGCAATTCGTGCAACAGGTTCTGGGTGCCGTCGAAGGCCTTCGGTTTCTGTCCGGTCTGCACGGCTCGCAGATCGCTGGAAAGGGATTCGAGCGGTTCGATCACATGTTCGAGTTTCTGCCTGGTCATGTCCTGGAATTGCAGCGCCATCACGATGCCGGCGATATCGGCGGACAGGCGCTCGGCCTGGATCTGCGTCTCACTGACACTTGAGCATAATTGGACATTCTTGTCGGATAGGGAACGGGTCATGTGATCGAGCTTATTTTTAGACTCGAGGGTCTTGGCCGGATTCACATTCGCCAGCGCTTTAATTTCGTGCATGGCCTGGCCGCTTTCCTCCTGCACATCAGTCACCAGCTTCTTGATGTTGATAGCCGCTTGCCCTGAACGATTCGCCAGCTTGCTGACTTCGTCTGCTACGACGGCAAATCCGCGGCCGTGTTCGCCCGCGCGGGCCGCTTCGATGGCCGCGTTCAACGAGAGTAGTCGGGTTTGGTCGGCGATGAATGTGATTTCACTGAGGATGCCGCTGATGGCCTTGGTGCTGTGGTCCATTTTGTCCATCGTGTTGGACACGCTCCTGGCGATGGTGGCCGACATGGTCACGTCCGCCACGAATTGGGCCAGAATGCTGCTGGTTTCCCCCACGATGGAGGTTCCGCCGGTTCCTCCATCTGAAAAAAGAGCCGCGGCTTCGGCGGCTTGTGTCCTGGCTCGTTGAGCGATGTCTTGAAAACGCTGGCCCAGGTCCATGATGGCCTGCTCGGTTTGCGCGATGACGCCACGCAACTGGCCATTCAAAATCGGGAGGAGGGGCTCCAAGGTTGCGCAAATGGCCACTTCATGTTGGGCGCGGGCCTCGGCTTGAGCCGAGGCGACGCGGACTCCTTCACCGGAGCGCTGTTGGTCCAGACGCCGCCGGTAGTGCCAGGCAGCCCCCAGCCCACCGCAGACAGCGCCGACTGTCAGAAAAGCAACCTCATTCCACATTATGGCCTCACCAGTTCCTTTGCTCGGTCCCATCCCATCTGGGTCAGCCGGGAAACGACATCGACCGGCATATTGATGAACTGAACAGATTTGGACTGGCCGACCGCAACGAGGAGCTGAAGCGCGGAAATATCACATGCGCCCGTGTGCGCCAGGTCAATGGTGACACCCTGACCGTGGTCCAGGGCCGCCTGCAACTGAGCCTTGAATTCGGCAATCTCAAATATGGTGATGTCGCCGGTTGGTGCGCAGAGCGTTGAGTCAGTCATGGCATCTCCATACGGTCACACAATGAAGGTAATCATTCTACGAGCAACTACCGTATCGGTGACTGGTAGAAATACTTGAGAGGGGGTGTGGAAATTACCTGAGGCCGCTGTCAGCTTGGGATTTTCATGATTACGGCAGGGGTGAGCGATTATCGGGAAACGCCGGTTGCGTGGGAATGCCTCTTGTTTCGTCCGATGCGGCAGTGGAAATACTCGTAAGGGAGGCGGGAACTACCTGAGGCTGCTGTCAGCTTGGCCTTTTCATGATTGGGGCAGCGGGGATTTATTGTCGGGAAACGCCGGTTGCGTGGGAATTCCTATTGTTTCGTCCGATGCGGCTCGGGGAGCATCCTCCATCTGTTCCAGCCGCTGCGGCGCATGTTCCAGAATCACCACTTCAACCCGCCGGTTTTTGGCGCGCTGTTCGAGCGTGAGATTTTCGACCAGCGGCCGGGAATCGGCATAGCCGAGCGCCGCCAGGTGCTCGGCCGGCACAGAATAGAGTTCCGATAAGACCCGGACCACGATCACGGCGCGGGTGGCCGACAGCTCCCAGTTCGACGGAAACAGCGCGGTGCGAATCGGGACATTGTCCGTATGGCCTTCGACGCGCACGTGCCGGTTCAACTCGATCATGGCTTGGGAGAGTCCCTGAAGAAACGGAAGGGCTTCGGGGCGGACCGCTGCTTCTCCGCTATTAAAGAGGACTTGATCCGGAATGGTGATGACGATGTCCCCGTTCAGCTTCTCTTGAAGCTGCATGAAGTCGAACTCGGAGTTCTGCTTCATGTTCTTCACCAGTTCGCGCATTTTGCGAATAGCGACTTCTTTTTGGCCAGGAAGATTTTGGGACATGAGCGTGGGCCGTTGATGTCCAAGGGTAAAGGCCAGGGCGGAAGCGGGAGGCGTGGCAATGGGATGCAAGGCGGCCCTGATCGAATCGCTGACGGTGCGGTACTTTCCTTCATTCACGGATGACACCGAGTACATCACGACGAAAAAGGCAAACAGCAACGTGATGAAGTCGGCGTACGACACCAGCCAGCGTTCATGGTTCTCGTGTTCTTCATGTTTATGTTTGGCCATTTAAATCCCTGAAGGGTGAAGCGTGAAACGTGAAGCGTCCGAGTTCGGAACGAGATACGCTTCACGAAGGACGCTTCACTTCTTTGTTTCCTTCGAGCGTTCCTCGTGGGGCAGGAAACTTTCCAGTTTTTCCTGAAGCAGGCGAGGATTCTCGCCCTGCGCCAGACCGACCAGTCCCATAATGATGATGTTGCGCGCCCCGGACTCTTCCTTCAGCTTCATCTTGATCTTATTCGCGAAGGGCAGAAAAAAGAGGTTGGCGAGGCCGACGCCGTACACCGTGGCGACGAAGGCCACCGCGATACCGCCGCCCAGTTTGGAGGGGTCCGCCAGATTTTCCATCACGTGGATGAGTCCCAAGACCGCGCCCAAGATGCCGACGGTCGGAGCGTAACCGCCCGCGGCTTCCCAAACCTTGGCCGCCTTGACGCCGGCCTCTTCGTGATGCTCGACTTCGATTTCCAGGATTTCGTGCACGGCTTTCGGATCGGTCCCGTCCACGATGAGCTGCACGCCCTTCTTGAAGAACGGATCCTTGATGTCCTTCAGTTTGCCTTCCAGCGCCAGTAGTCCCTGTTTGCGCGAGACATTGGCCAGATCCAGAATCAGCTTGATCGTCCCCTTGGTATCGATCGGGGTGTTGCCGAACACCATGCCGAGCGAACCGATGGACTTGATCACGACCGACAACGGATTTTGCACGCAACAGGCGCCGATTGTGCCGCCGGCCACGATGATGAAGGCCGTGAGCTGCATGATTGAGCTCAAATGGCCGCCTTCCAGCGCCTGCCCGCCGATGATCGATCCTATCGCGAGGACGATCCCGATTATTGTTGATATATCCACAAGTGCATCTTTCCTGAAAATACAAGAGTATGGGCGACATCCATCATGCGACGGATCAAGCCTACTTTAGGGCTATTGCACCTCGAATTCCGCCTCTGTTACGGTGCGTGACCCAACAAGAGGAGCCCGCATGGATTCGTCGGATAGTTTGATGCTCGATGCCAAGCAAGCCATCCTGGAGGAGCAGCATCGCCGGTTTCAGGCCCTCCAGAAGGAAGGCAAGTGGACGGAAGCGATGCAACAGTTCCAGACCACGATGCATTGCGCCTCGGACCTGCTGAAGGACTCGCTGACCCTCCTCGAACGGGTGCTTGAGACGCATCGCCAGCCCCCTCCTGGGAATCCTCAGAACGGTCCCCTCGCATAACGCTAGCGTGTGGCGGCCTCCATGGCTGCCTGCTCGTTCGGCAGCAGCAACCGGTTCAGATCCAATACAATCAGAAGACGATCATCGATCCGCCCGACGCCCTGAGTGAACTCGGCGCCGGCCGAATTGCCGACGGACGGCGGCGGCTCGATCATCACTTTCGGGATCCGTATGACTTCCACCACTTCGTCGACGATGAGGCCGACCATGCGATTTCGGACGAGAACCACCATGATGCGTGAATCATCGGTGCGGTCCGACGCGGGCAATCCGAACCGCCGGCGAAGGTCCAGCACCGGGATGATCCGCCCGCGCAGGTTGATGACCCCTTCGACGAAATACGGCGCCTTGGGGACGCGCGTGACTTCCACCATCCGGTTGATTTCCTGCACACTGAGCACGTCGAGCGCGAATTCCTCGTGGGCGATCCGGCAGGTGACGAACTGCACCAGATCGTCGCCGCCCTTGCCGGTCCCGCTGGGCCCGGCTCCTTGTTGAGCCGCGCCCGGGATCTTCTCTTCGACAATCATCAGAGACTCCTTTCGTGCCCGTGCTTAGAGCTTAAAGGATCCGACAATGCCCTGCAGTTCGGTCGCCAACTGGCTCAGGTCGTGGCTGGCTTTCGCCGACTCGTTGGCACCGGAGGCCGATTCCTTCGTGACCTTTGCGACGTTTTCGATATCGTTCGCGATCTGTTGCGTCGCGACCGATTGTTCTTCGGAGGCCACGGCGATCTGCCGGATCATGTCGGCGCTTTCGGAGACCATCTCGACGATGCGGGAAAGCGCTTCGCCGGTGCGGTTTACGAGGTCCACGCCGCTGGTGACCTTGACGGTCCCCTGCTGCATCGACTCGACGGCGCCGCGGGTATCCTGTTGGATCTGACGGATCATGTCGCCGATTTCCTTCGTGGCTTTGGTCGTCCGTTCGGCCAGCTTGCGGACTTCGTCGGCCACGACCGCGAATCCCCGTCCCTGCTCGCCGGCGCGGGCCGCTTCGATGGCCGCGTTCAAGGCCAGCAAGTTGGTCTGGTCGGCGATGTCTTCGATGACCCGGACGATTTCGCCGATTTGATCGGACGACTTGCCGAGTTCCGCAATGATCGTCGCCGAGCTGGACACGGCGTCGGAGAGCTGTTGCATCCCCGAGATCGTATCGGACACGACTGAACCGCCATCCTTCGCGGTCTTCACCGTCTCCTGGGCGAGGGTTGCAGCCTTGCCGGAGTTCTGCGCGACCTGGCTGACCGTCGCGTTCATCTCTTCGATCAGTGTGTCGGTGCCCTTGGAGATTTCTTCGGCAGTGGCAGACAGCTCGACCGACGCGGAGGCGACTTTGTCGGTCACGTGGGCCACTTTGCCAATCATGCCTTGCAGTTTTTCAATGAACTGGTTGAAGTAGCTGCCGAGCGTGGCGATCTCGTCGGTGCCATGCACCGGAACCCGCTTCGTCAGATCGCCTTCTCCCTGGGCGATGTCTTTCGAGATTGCTGCCATCTCGTGGATCGGCTTCAACACCATGGCGCGGAGAAGGGCATAGGTCAGTACGACAATCAGCAAGACCATTCCGGCCATCAGACCAACGGTATTCATCAAGGACTTGTCTGAGTTATCCTTCGCAACGGACATCCGGCTGTTGATGACCAGAGCCCCAAGGGTGTCCCCCACCTGCTTGTCGCTATGACAACCAATGCAGGCAGCGGACGATGCCTTGTCCGCCACGGCCCGACGAAACGTCAGAGTGCCGTTCATGTCTTCGCGGCGGCTATAGCTGTCGGCTCCGGACGCAAGAGCCTTGAGGGCCTCCGTTTCAAAGCCGTCTTTCGGAAGATTGTTTGAATTGAGCGGGCTTTGCGAGACGTACCGGAAGTTCATGGTTCCGTTCTTCATCAACTCTTCCCCGATTTCCCGCGCGGCTGTGGCAGGGAACGGAATGGCATCTGGATTATTGGCATGGTCTTTTGATGTGATAATCTCGCTTCCGGCTTTGCTCTTCTTGATTTTTGCGACGTAGTTGGTCGCGATGTAGGCCCGGGACGTCTGCACCACCGCCTCGATCTGCTTGAGGCGCTGGGTCAACAGTTCGTCTAGATTGGCGTCAGCTTGATGGCTGAGAATGACATATCCTCCCGCCATAGTAGCCACAGCCACGAGACTGATGGCGGCAATGAATTTCGCCCCAATGTTCATATTCTTCATCAACTGGTTCATAGATCCTCCTACCTGCTGCTTGTGAATGAAATGAGTGCGTGCCCCGTCATTACCTTCTCGCTCGTTTCTTGCCGTACCCCATGTTCAACCCCTCGCCGATGAGGTAGGAGTGGTCACTACCTTATCGGCATCCTTCGCGTGATCCTGTACTACTCATCCATCGTCAACACCTCACTTACACCATATTCAAGACTTCGCCGACGATATGCGGCAACGGGACGACTTTATCCGCACAGCCCGCTTCCACGACGGCTTTCGGCATGCCATAGACGATGCAGGTCTGTTCATCCTGCACGATCGTGCGGCCGTTCGAGGCCTTGATGGCCTTCATGCCTTCGAGGCCGTCATGGCCCATGCCGGTGAGAATGATGCCGATGCCGCGTTCTCCGTACAGGGCCGCGACCGATTGCAACATGATGTCGGCAGCCGGGGCGTGGAGGTGTTTCTCATAATTCGGACTGAGCGAAACGATATTGGTGGTGATGCTCTTCTTCTTGACGC
>LNFM01006673.1_pt1 | contig 18799 bp, 14 predicted proteins | sample 596031 | NCBI WGS metagenome assembly LNFM01 (sample SAMN04254537, study PRJNA301005) | activated carbon metagenome | isolation source: dual media filters at the Ann Arbor, Michigan drinking water treatment plant | place: USA: Ann Arbor | reverse complement strand
TGCTCGTACGACCGGAACCCTCGGGTTCGAAGCACCTCGACTATCGCATCTCGACCTATCAGCCCAAGGCCTACGTCGCCCCGCATGCCCATCGCATTCAGGAGCAGATCTACCATGTTCTCGAAGGCGAGGCGCTGATGGAACTGAACGGCGAGCGGCGCGTCGTGCGCAAACACGATGTGATCTTCGTGCCCCCGGGCGTCACTCACGCCATCTACAACACGGGTCTAAACGATCTCACATTCATCGTCGTCACATCCCCTCCCGACGATGCCGAGCCTGGGTCGAACTGACGCCGATCGACCCTATCCACCCCATATCCCCGAAGGAGACACCATGCTGCTCACCGAACGCCGCGCTCGCTACCGTCAGATTCTGCAGGGCAATGTCTGCGTCCACCCCGCATCCGTATTCGATGCGATGTCCGCCCGTATCGCCGAGTCGCTCGGCTTCGAAGTCGGCATGTTCGCCGGCTCGACCGGTTCGGCCACCGTGCTCGGCGCACCGGACATCATCGTCATGACGCTGACCGAGTTCGCGGATCAGATTCTTCGAATCTGCCGTGCCACGAAGATGCCGCTGATGGTCGATGCCGACCACGGCTACGGCAATGCAATCAACGTGATGCGTACCGTCGAGGAGTGCGAGACGGCGGGCGTGTCGGGTCTCACGATAGAAGACACGGTGCTGCCGACCGCGTTCGGCGCCAAGGGCGAATCGATGATCTCGATCCCGGAGTTCGCCGGCAAACTCAAAGCCGCAGTCGCCGCACGCCAGGATCCGTCTCTGGTCATCATCGGACGCACCAACGGACTCAAGCTCTCCGGCATTCCGGATACGCTGGAACGCGTCAAGGCGGCTCAGGACTGCGGCGTCGATGCCATCTTCCTGGTTGGAGGGACGACGCGTGCCGAGATCGAAGCCGTACACAACATCTGCCGCCTGCCTCTGATCCTCGGCGGCGGCACGCCCGAGTTGTCCGACAAGCAGTGGCTCGCCGATCACGGAGTACGCGTCGCGCTGCAGGGCCATCAGCCGCTGTACGCTGCAGTCAAGGCGGTCTACGACACCCTGAAGCATCTGCGCGAAGGCGGCTCGACCGGTGCGCTCAAGGACAAGGTTGCTTCGGAAGAACTGCTCGACATCGCGCTCAAGCAAAAGGAATACAAGCGGTGGCAGGGGGAATATCTGAAGTAGCCTTAGCCGAGCGTAGACCGATCCCGAGCTGACTGCAACAGTCGGGACCGGCCCCGAACCAGACGGCGCCAGCAACCAAGAGTCCGGGCGCCCGCCGTGCGGACCGTGCGCTTCTCAGCGCCGGCCGGCACTCATTTCGGCTTCAATCCCGCGGCCTGCACGACCTTGCCCCAACGCGCGGTTTCCGTGCGGATCTTTTCGCCGAGCTGGGTTGGGGTCAAGACCTCGGGTTGGACACCTTGCGAAGTCAGTTTGGCATTGATCTCGGGATTCTGAATCGCCGTAGTCGAGTCGCGGTTCAATCGGTCGATTACCGCCCGCGGTGTCGCGCCGGGCGCCATGACGGCATACCACGATGCCGCCTCGTACCCCGGCACGACATCGGCGACCGGGGGCAGCTCGGGCAGCACCGAGACGCGCTGCCGGCTCGTCACCGCAAGCCCACGCAGTTTTCCCTGTTTCAGGAACGGTAGGCCGGTCGAGACGCCGGAGATCATCAGATCGATTTCGCCCGCGATCGCGCCGATCAGTGCGGGACCGGCGCCCTTGTACGGCACATGGGTCATGCTGACGCCCGTCATCATCTTGAGCAGCTCTGTCGAGAGCTGGCTGGTCGATCCTGGCCCGGCAGAACCGAAGTTGAGCTTGCCGGGCTGCGCTTTCGCAAGGGCGAGGAGCTCGTGCATGTTTTTCGCCGGTACGGCAGGATGAACCATGACCGCGAATGGGCTATTACCGATCAGGGCAACCGGCGTCAGGTCGCGCGATACGCTGTAGGGAAGCTTCGTGAGCAGGTTCGGCGATATCGCGATCGTTCCATTGGCGGCCGAGAACAGCGTGTGACCGTCCGCCAGAGCACGAGAGACGATTTCGCCGGCGACACTGCCACCTGCCCCAGGCCGATTGTCGACCACGACTTGCTGGCCGAGCAGTTCCGACATCTTCGCCGCGTAGACCCGAGACACGACATCGGTCGGCCCGCCTGGGGCGAGCGCGACAACCAGGCGCACCGGACGATTCGGAAACGTCTGCGCATCGGCTATGGTGGGAGCGATGGCGCCCGTCACAACGAGGGTGCTGCCGACTACGAGTGACTGTACTTGCCGCATGATTCGATCCTCATTCGCTGAGCCTCGGCCGAACCTGATTCGGTCGCAGGGTCCGGCGCACTGTGGGAGCTATCACTTGTAATGCCATTGGGGGCCGACCGCAATACGTACTTGTACGCTGATTGCGCATCCACCACTCGTGCCCGTGGGTGCCTGCAATCTGGGCGATCAGCCCGGCAACGCGGGCATCTCCCGCAGCAGTCGCCCATAACCCTCGATTCGTCCCTGGTAACCCACCGTCTTCAGCGCCGCCCAGACGCTGAACTGCGTGCTCGACAGCACCGGCAGTCCGCTGTCCCGTTCGAGCTGATCGATGATCGCCATCGACTGCCAGTTGGTACAGAGAAAAGCGATGGCCTGTGCCTGCGGGCACGCGATGCGCCGTCCGAGTTCAAGCGTGGTGCTGACGTCGAGCCGTCCGATTTCGAGATTGTCGACTTTGCCGAGACTCTCGTTCTTCACCACTTCGATGCCATTCGCATTGAGAAAGGCGATGGCGATGTCGGTCACGTTCTGGGTGTATGCGGTACCGAGTGCAATGCGCTTGATTCCGAAGGCGGCAAGCGACTGCAGCAAGGCGGTTGAGGCTGTCGTCGCGGGTTTGCCGGATGCCCTGGCGATGCGCTGCGCCATCTCCCGATCGTAGCCCATCCCTTTGAGGAAGCTCGGCGCTGCCGCGCCGAGCACGATGACGTCGACGTCCGCGCTCGCGAGCTTCTGTGATTCCGTCTCGATGGGGTTCACCATCCCGGCGATCGATTCGGGATTGACCTGCGTAATCGGCAAGCGCCCGACATGCAGGGATACGTCCTGCGGCAGGGCGCGATAGAACTCGACTTCGACAGTGGAGTTGGAGGATGGGACGAGAAGTCCGATTCGTTTGGATGCGAGAGACACGGGATGTTCCTTGCGGGGTTGTGCGCCTGTTAGCGGAGAGTAAATGGTGAAACGTGAAGAGTGGAACGTGATCTTCGCTTGCACATTCAGCGAGGTGAAGGGCAACTGAAAACGGTGCGCTCACCTGTACGGTACGATAACAGCCGCTTCACGTTTCACCCTTCACATTTTGCCTATCACCGCGACAAGCGTCGCCTACTTGTATTTCTTCGTCACCAACGCTCCGATATCCACTCCGGCATCGATGTCCTGCTTGCGCCTGGTATCGCCGGCGTCGATCTTGCGGGCTTCTTCGAGGATCGCCGCGGCATGGGCGCGCGGCACGAAGACGACGCCGGCATCGTCGGCAAGCACCAGATCCCCGGCGTCGACCGACACGCTGCAGATGCTCACGCGTGTGTTGATTGCCACCGTCTCGAGGCGCCACTTGCCCGTGATCTGCGTAACGCCGCGCGCCCAGACGGGGAAGCCTGCCTCTCTCGACGCATCCGGATCGCGGTAGGAGCCATCGATGACCGCCCCGGCACAGCCCTGGCGGTGTGCGATCGTCGAGGATTGACCGCCCATGTTGGAGCAGCCGAAGATCCCCTCGATGACGATCACGTCCCCGGGCTTCGCGAGGTTGTATGCTTCCGTCTCACCCATGCGGTTGATGCCTTCCTTTGCAGCGAGATGCACCGACTGCTGGCGCTCGACGTTGCGCACCGTCACGGCATGGCCGACGACGCGCTGGCCCGGAAGGGAGGGCGGCAGGCTCGATGCCGGCAGCGCGGCGAAATATCCGAGATTGTCCATGGCATCGGAGACGGTGCCGGTCAGATCGACGAGCGCCTTGAATCCGGCGACGATGTCATCCGGCAGCCGCGGGATTTCCAATGTGCCGAACGCACTAGCGGGCAGCTTGCCGAGGGTCTTGGGTGGGGTGCTCATGCGTGGATTTCCTCCGAAGGCCGGTTCATGAAACCAGTTCGCGCAGCATGTAAGGCAGGATGCCGCCGTGCCGGTAGTAGTCCACCTCGATCGGCGTATCGATGCGGGAGACCAGTTTCAGCTCTCGCGTCCGCCCGTCTTTCGAATGGATCCGCAGCGTGACCTCCTGACTCGGCGCGATCGTCTCCAGTCCGACGATGTCGTACGTCTCTTCGCCGGTGATGCCAAGCGTCGCTGTACTGTCGTCGCCCAGGAACTGGAGCGGGAGAATCCCCATGCCCACGAGATTCGAGCGATGGATGCGCTCGAATCCGCGTGCGATCACGACCTTCACCCCGAGCAGCCGGGGGCCCTTCGCCGCCCAATCCCGGGACGATCCGGTACCGTATTCCTCGCCGCCGAAGACGACGAGCGGCACACCGGCACGCAGATATCGCTGCGAGGCCTCATAAACGCTTACGAGTTCTCCGCTCGGCTGGTGCGTCGTGTAGCCGCCTTCCTTCCCGTCCGCCATCAGGTTGCGGATGCGGACGTTCGCAAAGGTGCCGCGCATCATGATCTCGTGATTGCACCGGCGCATGCCGAAGTTGGAGAAGTCGATCGGCGCGACACCTTGCTGCGCGAGATACGCACCGGCCGTGGAATCCTTGCGGATGTCCGCGACGGGACTGATGTGATCGGTCGTCAATGAATCCCCGTAGATGCCCAGCGCCCTCATGCCGCTCACGTTGCCGACGGGCGAGGGCGTGACCGTGAAGCCGTCGAGAAACGGAGGCTCCAGGATGTAGGTGGACGCCGGATTCCAGTTGAACACGGCACCTTCGACCGCGGGCACCTTCGACCAGAACTCGTTGCTGACCGAAAAATCGCCATAGGTACGGCGAAAGGTCTGCGCATCGCAGGCATGCGGCATGACGGCGGCGATCTCGGCGTCACTCGGCCAGATGTCGCGAAGATAGACGGGATTGCCATCGGCGCCGTTGCCGATCGGATCGTGATCGAAATCGATGAGGATCGTGCCGGCGAGGGCGGTGGCCACCACGAGCGGCGGACTCATCAGGAAGTTCGCCTTCAGCGACTGGTGTATGCGCGCCTCGAAGTTCCGATTGCCCGAAAGCACTGCGGCTCCGATGAGATCGTTCGACGTGATCGCCTGTTCGAGTTCGCTGTCGAGCGGTCCGGTACTGCCCATGCAGGTGGCGCACCCGTAGCCGGCCACGTAGAAACCGAGGCGCTCCAGATACGGCAACAGACCGGATGATTTCAGGTACTCCGTGACGACGCGCGAGCCCGGGGTGAGCGAGGCCTTCACGCGGCTATTGACCGACAATCCGCGCTCGACGGCCTTCTTCGCGAGCAAGCCGGCCCCCAGCATGACGGCAGGGTTCGAAGTATTGGTGCATGAAGTCAGCGCAGCAATGAAGACGTCGCCGTGGCCGACTGTCGTACTCCCTGCAGGAATGCGCTTGACGATCTCGGACTCGCTCTTGGCATAGCCGCCCGCCTTCAGGGGAGAGACGAGCATCTCCACGAATCGCTGCTTCAGGGCGGGCAGCGACAGACGGTCTTGCGGCCGACGCGGTCCGGCGACGCTCGGGCGCACGGTATCGAGATCGAGTTCCACCACCTGCGTGTACTCGATGTCGCCGAGTCGAGGCATCCCGAACATGCCCTGTGCCTTCCAGTAGGCTTCCAGCGCATCGGCTTCTTCGTCGGTGCGCCCCGTCGAACGCATGTATCGGATCGTCTGTTCATCGACAGGAAAGAATCCGATCGTCGCCCCATACTCCGGCGACATGTTGCCGACGGTCGCTCGGTCCGGCACCGATAGCGAAGCGGCACCGTCGCCGAAATACTCGACGAACTTCGATACGACCTTGTGCTTGCGCAGCAGTTCGACCATCGTGAGCACGAGATCCGTCGCGGTCACACCCTCGCGCAATTGGCCCTTGAGATGCACACCGACGACATCCGGTGTGAGAAAGTAGATCGGCTGCCCCAGCATGCCGGCCTCGGCCTCGATGCCGCCCACGCCCCAGGCGACGACGCCGATGCCGTTGACCATCGTGGTATGCGAATCCGTACCGACCGTAGAATCGAAATAGTAGACGCCGTCCTTCTGCCAGACGCCGCGACTCAGGTACTCGAGATTCACCTGGTGCACGATGCCGATGCCCGGTGGAACGAACTTGATGCCGCGAAACGCCTGCATGCCCCACTTCAGAAACGAGTAACGCTCGACGTTGCGCCGAAACTCCACCTCCATGTTGAGACGCAAGGCGTCGGGGGAGTTGTGGTGGTCCACCTGCAGCGAGTGATCCGCGACGAGATCGACGGGCACGAGCGGTTCGATCGTCGACGGATCCTTGTTCAGTGCCCTGGCGGCACTGCGCAGCGAAGCAAAGTCGTTGAGCGCAGGCAGCCCTGCGAGATCCTGCAGCAGGATGCGGGCAACGACGAAAGGAACCTCCATGGTGCGCGCGGCGTTCGGTTGCCATCCGGCGAGACTGCGCACGTGCGCTTCGGTGACTCGCTTCCCGTCGCAGTTGCGTACCAGCGATTCGAGGACGACGCGTATCGAGACCGGCAAACGCGAGATGCGCCCCCAGCCGGCGGCCTCGAGCCGCGATAGATTGTGGAACTTCGCCGCAGCGCCGGCATGGGGCGCGAATGTATCGAGTGTCGAGGGCAAAGGCGCGTCCATTTCAGTCCAGTGAGTGAATCGCGAAAATCTTCGAATCAGCGTCCCAGGGCAGCTCGCGTGCTCCCGCGGCGCAAGCGTGGCACCAGAACATCAGCGCCCCCGCTGCTGTTGCTGCATCTGCTCCTGCATCTGCTGCATCTGCTGCATCATTTCCTTCATCTTCTTGGGATCGGCATTCATCATCTGATTCATGTTCATCGGCGTGCCGCCCATGCTGTCGAGCGTGACGTCGCCGGGCTTCTGGCCGGGCTTGCACGCGCCGAGCCAGCGGGCCTCGATTTTCTGATTCATTTCCTTCATTCCGTGCATGGGTGGATCGAACGTCGATCGCATCTCGCCGGAGTACCGCGACGAGAAATCACCGCTGAACACGCCGTGCGTACGGATGGTGGTTGCGCCGTTCTTGCAAACGGCCTCGACGACGACGGAGTTGCCCTGACGGCGCACCGATTGTTGACTGCATTGCGAGCTGCCGCTCGCTTTGCTCTGAAGAAGATCGTCTGTTTTCTCGTCGGTGCACATGCTCATTGTCTGCGAGGGCATGCCTTGCCCGGAGATGGTCTGCTGCCACAAGCCGGCTTTGCGCTTGGGCACCTCGGCGGCACCGGCGGTGCCCGCTGCGGCCAACGCAAGCATCATCGTGACGACGGTACTTCGGATCGACGTTTTCATTGGGATCCTCTCAGGGTGATCGAGTGCAGATCCTCGATGCGGAAATTCACGGCGCAATCGGCGATCTGCGTCAGAAAAGCGCCGGATGCCGGACACTCGCTTGAAACCAAACCGGACTAGCGGACTTCCTCCCCCTGATATTGCGTGCGACGGCGCGAGCGGCGGGGCTGGTTCTCATGCGGCCAGCCAAGATCCTAGATCGCCTGCAGCAAAACGTGCCGGGCACGACGGTCTGTCAGCCGAAAAGCGCCTCCTGCGACTGGAGCGATAGGGGTATGCCTGTGAGGCGTGCCTTCTGCACGAGTTCCCAGAAGTAGCGATAGGTGGCGCGATCGTGCAGCTCGCCCTTGTACTGGATCGGCCCCCAGTCCCTGGCCTGAGCCGCAAGCAGAATCTGTACGGCATCCTCGACTTCAGAGATCTCGGGGCGCATCGCATCGACGATGGGTTGTATCTGGATCGGGTGGATGCTCCACATGCGCTGAAAGCCGAACTCGTCCCGCGCCCGCCGTGCATCGGCGAAGGCCGTCTGCGGGTTCTTCAGATCGAGGCAAACGTTATGCGCGGGCACGATGCCATGCGCGAGCGCCGCGGCCGCCACTTCGGTCTTGGCGCGACGCAACAGGGCATGTTCGAATTGCCCCGGTGCACGCATTGCACTCGACGGGATCGCACCGTGATGGGCGGAAACGAAATCCATCAACCCGAAATCGAGGACCTGCATCCAGGGCAGGGCAGCGATTGAGTGGGCCTCGCGCAGCGCGCCGTGCGTCTCGACGAGCACATGAATCGGAATCTCGCGCGCAATCGCGTGACGTGCAGCGACTGACTGGATGTATTCGATCATCTGCGCGACGTCGGCGGCACTCGTGGGTTTGGGGATCGTCACGTACGAAAGCAGCGAGCCGCAACCGGGGATGAGTATGTCGACGTCTTCGCGCCAGGAAGGATGCGTCACGTCGTGGATGCGCACGCCCGCCATCTTCAGTTCATTGGCCGGTGAATTGAGAACGCGCACCACCATTTCGGCGTGTGCGCGTTCCGTCCCGGCGGCGGCACCATCCTCGCAGTCGCAGGTGATGTCGAAGACAGGCCCGAGCTGTCGCTGCAGTTCCAGCGATTTCTGAATCAGCTTCTCGCTGCCGGCGATGTGCTCGCACGAGGCGATGACGGGGAAGGGCTTCTCCCCCTTGTACAACGCCTCGGCGGGCCGGACGAGCGATTTCATCCGAGCAGATGCTTGACGGCGTCGCGCTCTTCCTGGAGTTCCTTCAGTGTCGCTTCCATGCGGCCGCGGCTGAAGTCGCTGATGTCGATGCCCTTCACGATTTCATAGCTGCCGTTCTTGCAGGTCACCGGATAGCCGTAGATCACCCCCTCGGGGATGCCGTAGGTGCCGTCCGAAGGAATGCCCATGCTGACCCAGTCGCCGGCCGGGGTGCCCTGGACCCAGTCGCGAACATGGTCCATCGCCGCGTTGGCCGCGCTCGCGGCACTCGAAAGACCACGCGCCTGAATGATCGCCGCACCACGCTGCTGGATCGTGGGAATGAAATCCTTTTCGAGCCAGTTCTGGTCGTTGATGATCGCTGCGGCCTTCTGTCCGTCGACCTCGACGGAGAAGATGTCTGGATACTGCGTGGCGGAGTGATTGCCCCAGACCGTCATCTTGCGTACCGCCGTGACCGGTTTGCCGACCTTTTGCGCGATTTGCGTCAGGGCCCGGTTGTGATCGAGGCGCATCATCGCGGAGAAGTTCGTCGGCTTGAGTTCTTTCGCATTGCGCATCGCGATATAGCAGTTGGTGTTTGCCGGATTGCCGACGACGAGGACCTTGACGTCGCGGCTCGCGACTTCCGACAGCGCACGCCCTTGCGTGGTGAAGATGGCGCCGTTGGCTTCGAGCAGGTCCTTGCGCTCCATGCCCTTGCTGCGGGGCCGTGCGCCGACGAGGAGGGCCACATCGACATCCTTGAAGGCGACCTTCGGGTCGTCCGTCGCCACGATGGACTGCAGCAAGGGGAACGCGCAATCGTCGAGCTCCATCACTACGCCCTTGAGGGCCGGCAGGGCCGGGGTGATGTCGAGCAACTGGAGGATGACAGGCTGGTCTTTGCCGAGCATCTCGCCACTGGCGATGCGGAAAAGCAGGCTGTAGCCGATCTGGCCGGCGGCACCGGTGACGGCGACGCGAAGCGGGCGTTTCATTGGAAGGCTCCCGGGAAATGCATGAAGAAGAAAACTGCGGCTTGACGAACGAACCGGCGCAAGATCGCTTGCAGGGGCGGCGCCGGAAGGGTCATTCGATCATATCGGCGCGGCGCGCACCGGGTCAACTCGAGGTGTCGCGCGCCCCATGCTGGCGCAAACGGCGCCGATGCGTCGCAACTTGCGCGAACCTCACGTGCTGCGGCGTGTCGACCAACACGGAACGAACTTGCCAACCCATGGCGGAGTTCTTCGCAATTGCGAAAACTGTTACACTTCCGCGTCTTTATAAGTCGAACAATGAACCACGGCCAGCGCCCGAAGTTCTGTGCTCGATGTTGTGATTGCGGCTTCGCGCCATAACCGACCTTATCCACGATGTCGACTGTTCTTCGGCCCGAACGACCTCTTCCAGAGGCGTCTTTCATTTGTGCCTCGCACTCGATTCGCAGGTGAAACGGATTTGCGTATGACGACGTCCCTATGACCCCATCCATGCAAAAAACCAGACCCAAGTTCCTAGAACTCCATAATATTCGCCTGCCATTGCCCGGCTTGCTTTCCATCCTCCACCGGGTCAGCGGTGTCGGCATGTTTCTTTGTCTGCCGCTGCTTTTATGGTTGTTCGACAATTCGCTGCACTCCCAGTCGAGTTTCAGCCATTTCCTGTCGGTCATCTCGAATCCGGTCGTCAAGCTGATCCTGATCGGACTCATCTGGGCCTTCCTGCACCACCTCTGCGCCGGCATCCGCTACATCGCCATCGACTTCCACTGGGGCGTGGATCTGCCCAAGGCTCGTGCATCGAGCAAGGTCGTGTTTGCCGTCAGTCTCGTTCTCACCGTACTGATCGGGGTGAAGCTATGGTAGCCAAGCGCACCGTCGTCGGCGCGCACTACGGGCTGCGCGACTGGATGCTGCAACGGGTGACGGGCGCGATCGTCGGCGTCTATTCGGTGTTTCTCCTCGTTGTGTTGATGCTTCAACCTGCCCTCGATTTCATTACGTGGCGGTCGTTGTTCGTGCATACGTGGATGCGTGTGCCGACCTTCATATGCCTGCTCGCCGTGTACTTCCATGCCTGGGTGGGTGTACGCGACGTGCTCATGGATTACGTCAAACCCACAACGCTGCGCTTGTGTCTCATGGTGACCGTGGTGGTTGCGTTGGTCGCCTACACCGTCTGGACGGTGCAGATTCTCTGGAGCTTGTGAGATGACGTTCGCAGTCAGGAAGTTCGATGCAGTGATCGTAGGGGCAGGGGGCTCGGGGATGCGCGCCGCGCTCCAGCTCGCCGAAGCCGATCTGAAGGTGGCCGTGCTGAGCAAGGTCTTTCCTACGCGTTCGCATACGGTTGCCGCTCAGGGCGGGGTCGCCGCCTCGCTCGGAAATAACGGCGAAGACAACTGGCACTGGCATATGTTCGACACCATCAAAGGGTCGGACTACCTCGGTGACCAGGATGCGATCGAGTTCATGTGCCGCAAGGCCGCCGAAGTCGTCTACGAACTCGAGCACTACGGCATGCCTTTCGATCGTACACCCGAGGGAAAGATCTATCAGCGCCCGTTCGGAGGCCAGACGCGCAACTACGGCGAAGGTCCTGTGGCGCGTTCATGCGCTGCCGCCGACCGTACCGGGCACGCCATGCTGCACGCGCTTTATCAGCGCAACGTGCGCGCACGTGCACACTTCTTCGTCGAATGGATGGCACTCGACCTGATCCGCAACCCGCAAGGCGATGTCGTCGGCGTCACGGCGATGGAAATGGAGACCGGCGAGGTCGTGATCTTCCACGCGAAGGCCGTGCTCTTCGCGACCGGAGGCGCGGGCCGCATCTACTCCGCCAGCACGAATGCCTTCATCAACACGGGCGACGGTCTGGGGATCACCGCCCGTGCGGGCATTCCGCTCGAAGACATGGAGTTCTGGCAGTTCCACCCGACAGGCGTCGCAGGTGCCGGCGTGCTGATCACCGAAGGCGTCCGCGGCGAAGGCGGCTACCTGCTGAACAAGAACGGCGAGCGCTTCATGGAGCGTTACGCCCCGACCGTGAAGGATCTCGCCAGCCGTGACGTCGTATCGCGAGCCATGGCCACGGAAATCAAGGAAGGTCGCGGAGCGGGCAAGGATGGCGAATACATCCTGCTGAAGCTCGACCACCTCGGCGCCGACGTCATCAACAAGCGGCTGCCGGGCATACGAGAGATCGCCCTCAAGTTCGCCAACGTCGATTGCGCGAAGGATCCCATTCCCGTCGTGCCGACCGTGCATTACCAGATGGGTGGCATTCCGACGAATTACCATGGTCAGGTCGTGGTTCCGAAGGACGGCAACATGGAGTCCATCGTCCCCGGTTTCTATGCCGTCGGTGAATGCGCATGCGTATCCGTCCATGGGGCGAACCGCCTCGGCACGAATTCGCTGTTGGATCTGCTCGTGTTCGGCAAGAGCGCGGGCGAGCAAGTGATTCGCGATCTGAAATCGGATTCCGGATTGAAGGATCTGCCCAAGGAGGCCGGCGATCTCACCCGTGCCCGCCTGGACAGGCTCCACAACCAGACGAACGGGGAGAGCGTCTCCACTGTGTCGGCCGATATGCGACGAACGCTCCAGTTGCACTGCGGGGTGTTCCGCTTTCCCGATCTGCTGGTGGACGGCGTCGCGAAAATCAAGGAAATCGCAGAACGGTCGAAGCACACGGAGATCAAGGACAAGAGCAAGGTCTTCAACACCGCCCGTATCGAAGCCCTCGAACTCGACAACCTGATCGAAGTGGCCCGTTCCACCCTGATCTGCGCCGAAGCCCGCAAGGAATCGCGCGGTGCGCACGATCGGTCCGATTTTCCGAACCGCGACGACGTGAACTGGATGAAGCACACGCTCTGGTACAAGGACGACGACCGCCTCGAGTATCGGCCGGTGAAGCTGAAACCACTGACGGTGGCGCCATTCGAACCGAAGGCGCGGGTTTATTGATGCGATCGATTTTCGTAGCCGTCGTCTTTGTGGGGAAAAGGGAAAAGGGAAAGGGGATCCCCCTCTCCCCAGCCCTCGCCCCCGGTATCGGGGGAGAGGGTGAATCCGCTCTTCCCCTTTCCCCCTTCCCATTTCACGCCGTTTCCTGAGCACCAACCATGCGCTTATCCATCTACCGCTACGATCCGGACAAGGACGCCAAGCCTTACATGCAGGACTACGATGTCCCGCTCGAGCCCACCGACCAGATGCTGCTCGATGCACTCGTCAGGGTGAAGATTGCGGACGACTCGATCGCTTTCCGGCGTTCCTGCCGGGAAGGGGTCTGCGGATCGGACGCCATGAACATCAACGGCAAGAACGGGTTGGCCTGCATCACCAAGATCGCAGACCTCAAGGAACCCGTCGTGCTGCGTCCACTGCCGGGATTGCCGGTCATCCGCGATCTCATCGTGGACATGTCCCAGTTCTTCAAGCAGTACCACTCTATCAAGCCCTACCTCATCAACGATACGCCGCCCCCCGAGGGCGAGCGTCTCCAGTCGCCCGAGGAACGCGAAGAGCTGAATGGCTTGTACGAGTGCATCCTCTGCGCATGCTGCTCGACGTCGTGCCCGTCGTTCTGGTGGAACCCCGACAAGTTCGTCGGGCCCGCCGGGCTGCTTCAGGCTTATCGATTCATTGCCGATAGCCGTGATCAGGCCACCAACGAGCGTCTGGACGACCTGGAGGATCCCTACCGGCTATTCCGCTGCCACTCCATCATGAATTGCGTCGATGTCTGCCCGAAGGGTCTCAATCCGACGCGAGCCATCGGCAAGATCAAAGAGATCATGCTCAAGCGGGCCGTCTAGCCGCTCCCGGGCAGACGCGAACGCAAGGGCCTTATCCGTCATGGCGGAACTCGACAGGATCCGTTGGCGGTGCAGGCGTGGCCTGCTGGAACTGGATCTCGTGCTGGAAACGTTCCAGCACGCGCACCTTGAAAATATGTCGCCGGTGGAGCTGGCCGCGTTCTCACGCCTGCTCGATTCGGCGGATAATGATTTGTGGGACTGGGTCAGCGGCCGAGGAGAGCCGCCGGATCCATCGCTAGCCGGGCTGGTCCAAAGTTTGCGCTCGGTTCGACACGCAGCTTGAGAAGAAGCGGCAGCAACCGCGAGGGCCAGAGCGGTTCGGGCATGTAACGATACTTTTGGAGATAGACGATGAGCAAGGAACGAATCGCAACCCTGTCGTTCAGTGACGGCCGCCCCTCCGTCGACCTGCCGATGTTCGGCGGCACGATCGGCCCGGACGTGGTCGATGTGCGCGCCCTCTACGGCAAGTCCGGCGTGTTTACGTACGACCCGGGGTTCATGTCCACGGCGAGCTGCCGCTCCCAGATCACGTATATCGATGGCGATCAGGGCATCCTGTTGTATCGCGGCTATCCGATCGAACAGCTGGCTGAGCATTGCGACTTCCTGGAAGTGGCCTTCCTCATCCTCTACGGTCACCTCCCGAACCCCGAAGAAAAGGCGAGCTTCGACAAGACGGTCACCAATCACACCATGGTGCACGAGCAACTGGTGCGTTTCTACGCAGGCTTCCGCCGCGATGCGCACCCGATGGCCGTCATGTGCGGCGTGGTCGGCGCACTGTCGGCCTTCTATCACGACTCGCTGGATATCAATAATCCGCGTCACCGTGAAATCTCGGCATTCCGCCTCATCGCGAAGATGCCGACCATCACGGCCATGGCATACAAGTACAACATCGGCCAGCCCTTCCTCTATCCGAAGAATTCGCTCTCGTACGTCGAAAACTTCCTGCGCATGATGTTCGGTAACCCGTGCGAGGAATACGAGCCGAGCCCGGTGCTGACCAAGGCGATGGACCGCATCCTGATCCTGCACGCAGACCACGAGCAGAACGCCTCGACCTCCACGGTTCGATTGGCCGGATCGACGGGCGCGAACCCCTTCGCGTGCATCGCAGCCGGTATCGCCAGCCTTTGGGGCCCGGCCCACGGAGGCGCGAACGAAGCCGTGTTGAACATGCTCAACCAGATCGGCGACGCCAACAGCATCGACGCCTACATCAAGCAGGTGAAGGATCGGGACGACCATTCGGTCCTGTTCGGTTTTGGCCACCGCGTGTACAAGAACTACGACCCCCGCGCGAAGATCATCCAGCAGACCTGTCACGAAGTTCTTGAAGAACTCGATCTCAAGGACGATAAGCTGTTCAAGCTTGCCCTCAAGCTCGAGAAGATCGCCCTCGAAGACGAGTACTTCATCAAGCGTCGCCTGTATCCGAACGTCGATTTCTACTCCGGCATCGTCTACAAGGCATTGGGCATCCCGGTAGGGATGTTTACAGCGCTCTTCGCGCTTGCACGTACGGTCGGCTGGATCGCGCAATGGAACGAAATGCTCGGCGATCCCGAGCAGAAGCTCGGTCGTCCCCGCCAGCTGTTCGAGGGCGCGACGCAGCGGGATTTCGTACCGATGGAGCGGCGCAAGAAGTAGCGACAGCCAATGCTCGCCCGAGTACGAGCGGGCCGTTCAGGTCCGTCGTACCTCGGGTGCGGCACAAGCCGATCGGGGAGGGCGGCGGCGGTCAATTGCGCGGAGAATAAACGATGTTCAAAGAAATGCTGTCCAACTCCTACCTCTACGGGGCCAACGCGCCCTTCATCGAGCAGCTCTACGAGTCCTATCTCGCAGATCCCGCTTCCGTCGAACCTCGATGGCGTGACTACTTCGAAGAGCTGCAGCGTATCGAGCAGGGCCCGCGTGACGTCGCCCACGCGCCGATTCAAGAAGCATTCATCAAGCTGGCCAAAGAGCGGCGGGGCGGCAACGGGCATGCTGCGCCCGGTACGGTCAACGAAGCCCAGGTCGCGAAGCAGATCGCCGTCCTGCAACTGATTGCCGCCTATCGCTTCCAGGGGACCCGTCACGCCGACCTCGATCCGCTGGGTCGGCAGGAGAAGCCGAACATCCCCGAGCTCGACCCGGCCTTCTACGGCTTGAGCGATGCAGACATGGACACCGTGTTCAACTGCGGCACGCTCGTCGGCATGGCGCAGGCGCCGCTGCGGGACATCCTCTCGATGCTTCGCCAAACGTACTGCGGCACGATCGGTGTCGAGTACATGTACATGAGCGACATTCCGCAGAAGCGCTGGATCCAGCAGCGGATCGAGAGCGTGAGATCCAAACCAAGCTATACGGCAGAGCAAAAGCGCCACATCCTCGAGCGGCTGACGGCAGCGGAAACGCTCGAGCGTTATCTGCATGCGCGCTACGTCGGGCAGACCCGTTTCTCCCTCGAAGGGGGTGACTCGGTCATTCCGCAGCTCGATTACCTTCTGCAGCGCTCGGGGGCGGCAGGGGTCCAGGAAGTCGTCATCGCCATGGCGCATCGGGGCCGGATCAACGTCCTGGTCAACACGCTGGGCAAGATGCCCAAGAACCTGTTCGCCGAATTCGAGGGCAAGCACGAGAGCAAGGTGCTTGCCGGCGACGTGAAGTATCACGACGGATTCTCGTCGAATGTCATGACGCCCGGCGGGCCGCTGCACGTGTCGCTCGCGTTCAATCCCTCGCACCTGGAGATCGTGAATCCCGTCGTCGCCGGGTCGGTACGCGCGCGACAGCATCGCCGCAAGGACAAGGACGGCAAGCAGGTCATGGCCGTAACTATCCATGGCGATGCTGCGTACGCCGGACAGGGCGTGGTCATGGAGACCCTCAACCTCGCACGCACGCGAGGCTTCGGCACCGGGGGTACGTTTCACCTGGTCATCAACAACCAGATCGGCTTCACGACTTCCGACGTGCGCGATGCCCGCTCGACGCTCTATTGCACGGATGTCTCGAAGATGATCGAGGCACCGATCTTCCACGTCAACGCGGACGATCCCGAAGCCGTACTCTTCGTCACCGAACTGGCACTGGACTTCCGCACGGAATTCCAGCGCGATGTCGTTGTCGATCTCGTCTGCTATCGCCGTTTGGGGCACAACGAGCAGGACGAGCCGATGGTTACCCAGCCGCTCATGTACAAGGCGATCCAGAAGCATCCGACGACGCGAAAGATCTACGCCGACAAGCTTGTTGGCGAAGGGGTCATGACCGCCGAAGAGGCCGATCAGCTCGTCAAGACGTATCGCGATGCGATGGACAACGGTCATCACACGAATACGACGGTGCTTTCGAACTACCGACCACCCTTCGAGAACAACTGGCACAGGTACGTAGGGACGAAGTGGAACGAGAACGACGATACCTTCGTATCCCTCGATACCCTGAAGATGCTCGGCGAAAAGCTGACTCAGGTGCCGACCAGCTTCAAACTGCATCCGCGTGTCGAGCGCATCGTCGCCGATCGCAAGTTGATGATGCAGGGCAAGCTTCCGCTCGACTGGGGCATGGCCGAGAATCTCGCGTACGCGACGCTGCTCCACGAAGGCTATTCCGTCCGCCTCTCCGGACAGGATGCCGGACGCGGCACGTTCTTTCATCGGCACGCCGTCCTTCATGACCAGAATCGGGAACGATGGGACGCGGGCGCATTCGTTCCGCTGCAGCACATCAATCCCGGCAAGACGGATTTCGCCGTGATCGATTCGGTGCTCTCCGAAGAGGCCGTCATGGCATTCGAATACGGTTACGCCACGTCGAGTCCGGAAGAGCTGGTGGTCTGGGAAGCCCAATATGGCGATTTCGCCAATGGTGCGCAGGTCGTGATCGATCAGTTCATCGCCTCCGGCGAAGTGAAGTGGGGCCGGCTGTGCGGTCTCACGCTCATGTTGCCGCACGGCTACGAAGGCGCGGGACCCGAGCATTCTTCGGCGCGCCTCGAGCGCTTCCTGCAATTGTGCGCAGACTACAACATCCAGGTCTGCGTGCCCGCCACGCCGGTCCAGATGTTCTTCCTCTTGCGTCGCCAGGTGATCCGTCCGTACCGTCGGCCTCTGGTGCTTTTCACACCGAAAAGCCTGCTGCGCCACAAAGAATCGGTTTCGCCGCTGGAGGAATTCGTCCACAGCAAGTTCAATCCGGTGAACGACGAGTGGGACGAGGACATCGAGCCCTCCAAGGTCAAGCGAGTCGTATTCTGTACCGGCAAGGTGTTTTTCGATCTGCGTGCAGCCCGCAGAGAGCGCGGCATCAAGGACATCGCACTGGTCCGGATTGCACAACTCTATCCCTTCCCGCACGACCACGTGAAGGCAATGGCCGAGAAATATGCCTCTGCGACGGAAGTCGTATGGTGCCAGGAAGAGCCGCGCAACCAGGGCGCCTGGCGCTGGGTGCAGCATTACCTACTACGTCACATGAACGCCGGTCAGAAGCTCGGGTACGCCGGGCGCGCCTCCTCGGCATCGCCCGCCGCCGGCTACAAGACGCTGCACGAGAAGCAGCTGAAGGAGTTCATCAACGCGGCGCTGTCCGAAGGCGATCTGACCGACATCGTCGAGTAGATCCGGCGCACTCAAAGAAGCAGACACACGAGACTACGGAGTTCCCATGCTGGTTGAAGTCAAAGTGCCGCAGCTGTCCGAATCCGTCCCCGAGGCGACGCTCGTCAGCTGGCACAAGAAGGTCGGCGAATTCGTCGAACGGGATCAGAACCTCATCGATGTCGAAACCGACAAGGTCGTTCTCGAATTGCCCGCACCTGTTTCGGGTGTCCTGGTGAACATCGCGAAGGGTGACGGGGGCACCGTCGTCAGCAACGAAATCATTGCGCAGATCGACACCGAGGCGAAGATGACTGACGCAGCCGCCGCTTCGACGGCAAAGCCCTCAGCTCCGAAATCTGCCGATGGCGCAGCGAGCGCAAAGGCCGCTGTTTCGGTGATGCCCGCAGCTCGGAAGCTCGCCGAAGAGAAGGGGCTCGACCCCGCACAGATCGCCGGAAGCGGACGAGGCGGGCGCGTGACGAAGTCAGATGTAATGGCCGCGAGCGTCCCCTCGCAAGCAGCAGCACCGGCGCCCACCGCCCAGTCCGCACCTGCAGCACCGCGCGTGCAACCGACGCCGATCAACGTCAACGTCATTCTCGGCGATCGACCGGAGCAGCGCGTCCCGATGTCGCGTCTTCGGGC
>LNFM01006672.1_pt1 | contig 18800 bp, 19 predicted proteins | sample 596031 | NCBI WGS metagenome assembly LNFM01 (sample SAMN04254537, study PRJNA301005) | activated carbon metagenome | isolation source: dual media filters at the Ann Arbor, Michigan drinking water treatment plant | place: USA: Ann Arbor | reverse complement strand
CAGTTCCCCGCTTCAGTGGACAGCGCCCCGTGCTTCATCGAATTGGTTCCTAACTCGTGCACGATCAATGCAACACCGGTTGCGGCATGCTCGCCGATGAGTAAGAGGGTGATGATGTCGAAATCCCTCGCTGGCTCTCCTCCACGTCCATATCCGGCTGGAGGAGAACCGTCAGGATTTCGGCAAGCTCTGCTGCCGGCGATAGGGTATTCATGGCAGGGCGGATCAGCTGATGAGCATTCGACACGGCAATCAAGCGGCAGGTCAAATCACGCGATCAATAACGCATTCTATCTTCCGTGGAATTCGTCGACCGGGACGCAATCCCGGCGAGCGCGGTAGCCATCGCGAAAAACTTCTTGATCCACGGATCCTATTCACCAGCGATGAGTTCGCGAGCTTATTCCGCGAGTTTGCGCACACTGACGCCCATGATTACGCCGTACATCAGGCGGCCGACGATGCCTTTATCCTCGCCCTTTCCGCGAGCGGAACCCATCAGATTTCTGTTCCGTGAATGAGACGATAATCTGTCTCCTGTTGCTCCCAAGATATTCCGAGTGGCTTCGAATAAATCACGAACCTTAACTCTGTCGGTGTCGGCACTCCACGACCACAGCGCCATTCCACCAGCACTGGTCGCAAATCGGAGGCGCTCGACGTCCCAGACCCCACCCCTCATGGTGGATCTCCAAGCACAAACCTTCCAGGCTCAGCGACAATTACGAAGAAGCCCTGTGTTCAGCTCTGACGCCCCAGGAGTTCCGCTATTTTCGCGAGCAATCTACCCATGTCCACCGGCTTGGCGAAACGCGCATCAGCAACGCCGGGCAGATCGCGAATCGTCATTTCACCGGACACGAGTATCACGGGCAAGTTGCATGTCGACCGAACCCATCGCGCCAAACCTATGCCGTCGAGCGCCCCCGGCATTCGAACGTCTGTCACGACGATGTCGACCCGCTGGCCGTCCTCCTGTGCGCAATTCTGCAGAATTCGTCGTGCCGCCTCGCCGCTCGCAGCCTCGATTACATCGTAGCCAGCGGCGCACAATTGTTCACTCAAATCGATAAGCAGAAACGGCTCATCTTCGACCACGAGTATCGTGTCCGTCATGACTTGCTCTTCCAGTCGCTGTAGCTCACTGCGAACTGTGGACCGAAAGAGAAAGTTCCTGGCCGGGCGTCGCATTTGCCGGGAGCGACCTCACGCCGGCTGCGGAATGTGTGATCTCAGCACCACTTCACGCGATCCGGGTTGCCGCGAGCTTTACCGCCTCGACGATTTCTGGATAGGCGGAGCAACGGCACAAGTTGCCGGTGAGGTAGTGGCGAATTTCGTGGTCCGTCGGGTCGGGGTGCTGTTCGAGCAGCTTCTTCGTCATCATGATGAAGCCCGGCGTGCAGAAGCCGCATTGGAAGGCGCCGGCTTCGACGAAGGCCTGCTGGACCGGATCGAGCTTGTCACCGTCGGCGAGCCCCTCGATCGTGCGCACCTTCGCGCCGTCGAGAAACCAGGCCAGCGACAGGCAGCCCGATACCGGCTTTTCATCGACGTGCACTGTGCAGCAGCCGCATAGGCCCTGGCCGCAACTTTCGCGTGCGCCGGTCAGGTCGAAATGCTGGGTCAGCATGTCGACGATGCTCTCGTGTGGCATGACGCTGGTGGTGACCGGCCGGCCGTTGAGTTCGAAGCGGATCTTGCGGGGTGTGGTCAACGTCGATCTCCGGTTCTTCACTCGTCGGCCAAGGGTGTGCCGTTCGCTTTTCGAAGCGCGCGGTAGATCGATTCCGCCGTGATCGGCAGTTCGGTGAGCTGGACGCCGATCGCATCTGCAACGGCGTTGCCGATAGCGGGTGTGAGCGCGATCGACGTGCTTTCGCCCGTGCCCTTCGCACCGAACGGGCCAGCCTTGTCGTAGGCGTTGGGGACGTGCTCGTTGATGTATTCGACAGGCATGTCGAGCAGGCCCGGGATCTTGTAGTCGGCGAGCGAGCCGTTGGTGAGCTGGCCGTCACGGAACACCATGTTCTCGGTCGTGGTATGCCCGAGCTGCATGATGCCGGCGCCAGAGAGCTGTTGGCGTACGGCCTTGGGATTGAGTGCAGTGCCGACGTCGGCGACGTTGACCAGCTTCAGGATGGTGAGCTGGCCGGTCTCGGTGTCGATCTCGACCTCGGCGCCGGCGACGCCGACGCCCCAGAACGGCGTGCCCTTGGTGGTCTGGCCCGTGTCGTTGTCGGGCTTTTCATAGTCGGGAATGAAGCTGCCGGTGCCTATGATGTTGCCGGCCTGCATTCCGTAGCGGCGCTTCAGCATTTCCGACAACGGTACGTTGCTGCCTTCGGGCAAGCCCAGTTCACGAGCAAGTGCCGCGATCTTCGACTTGGCGTCCTCGGCTGCGGCGCGAACCGCGTTGCCCATGTGGAACGTCGAGCGCGAGCCGAGCGTGCCCATGTCGTAGGGCGTGACATCCGTGTCGGGATGGATCACGCGGATCGTCGTGGGGTCCATATTGAGGACCTCACCTGCGATCTGCGCCATCACCGTGTCCGAGCCCTGGCCCATATCGACCGTGCCGATGTAGAGACCACAGCTGCCGTCGCCGTACATATTGACGATGGCGACCGAGGTCGTCGGCGCGGTGATGCCCTTGAAGCCTATGGCGATGCCGCGACCGCGCTTGATGCGCCCCGTGCCGCGATCGAGCGGTTTCGACCACTGCAGGCGATCGAGCACCTGATCCATCGCGCGCTCGATCTGCGCATCACGCAAGGGTGTACCCGACGCCTGAGGGCGGCCTTCGCGCAGCATGTTCTTTCGGCGAAACTCGATCTTGTCGATGCCCAGCGCCTGCGCGATCAAATCGGTGTGGCACTCGTAGGCCCACGCGGTCTGCGGCGCGCCGAAGCCACGTAACGCACCGCACGGCGGACGGTTCGTGTAGACGGCGTAGGAATTGATCGTGACGTTGTCGATGTCGTAGGGGCCGGCCGAGGTGAAGCCGGCCTTCTGGGTCACGCGCGGGCCGATGTCGGCATAGGCCCCCCCGTTCCACACCACCTCGCAGTGACGCGCGGTGATCTTGCCTTCCTTGGTCACGCCACTCTTGATCGTGAACGTGCAGGGGTGGCGCGTTACCATGAAGAACTGCTCTTCCATGGTCAGTGCGATCTTCACCGGCTTGCGCGCCAGCACCGACAGCGCCGTCACCAGCGCTTCGAGCTTGATGTAGAGCTTGCCGCCGAAACCTCCGCCGAGAAACGGCACCTTCACGCGGACACGGTTTTCAGGAAGTCCCAGCAGCCGCGCGATCTCGATGCGCACGAACGACGGTCCCTGCGACGACGTATGCAGCGTCAGCTGACCGTCCCTGTAGTCGGCGATGGAGACGAACGGCTCCATCGGCGTGTGCATCACCTGCTGGGCGCGGAAGGTGTGCTCGAAGACGTGCTCGGCCTCGGCGAACGCGCGTTCGGTGTCGCCGCGCCGCAGCTTGTAATCGAGCGCGATGTTGGTCGCCTTGCGGCCCTTCAAGTGCGCGAGGTCGGGAAATGTGGCGGCAGGCTTGAGCTCGTCGTGAACGAGAGTCGTCGAGGTCATCGCCTCGACCTCGTCGAACACGCCGGGCAACTCTTCGTATTCGACCTCGATCAGGCCGAGCGCCTCCTCGGCGATGCGCTTGTCGAAAGCGAGCACGACGGCGACCGGTTCGCCCGCGAAGCGAACCTTGCCGTCGGCCAGGATCGGCTGATCGTGGAAGGCCGGACCATAGTACGGATTGGGTATGACCTTTCGGATGTCGTCGATGGTGACGACGCTATAGACGCCTTCGAGCGCGCTCGCCGCGGACGTGTCGATGCGCTTGATCCTGCCGTGCGGGACGGTGCTGCGGAAGATCTTGCCGTACAGCATCCCGGGAAGGCGGAGGTGGTGGGTGTAGTCCGTCCGGCCTGTGACCTTGTCACGTGATTCCAGACGATCGAAAGACTTGCCGATGTTCGATCCGATTGCCGTGGCCATGAGGTTCAGGCCTTTTCGATCTGGACGCTCCGGGGATCACCCCGAAGCGACTGCAGTTTCTTGATCGCGCGGCCGAGATGGACGCGCAGGAGATGACGCTTGTAGTCGGCCGAGCCGCGAAGATCGGACTCGATGTGGACTTCGCCGAGTGCCGCATCGGCAGCTTTGGCGAGGATTGCGTCGTCGATGTCGGCGCCTCGAAGCACGGATTCGGCCGCGCTCAATCTCGTGGGGCGATCGACGGCCGCGCTGAGAACGACGCGAATGTCGTCGATCCGTTTGCCGCTCAGTTTGGCCGACACCGTTATTCCGAGCGCGGGCCAGTCGTGCTGCGCGCGGGTGGTGACCTTGGCGTAGTGCGAGGTCCACGCGGGCCGCACGGGCACATCGATCCCGGCGATGATCTCGCCCTGCTTCAAGGTCGTCTCGTAATAGCCGGCGAAGAGTTCGGCGACAGGGATCGTGCGCTCGCCGGACTTGGACCTGATGCGCACCTTAGCGTCGAGCGCGGTCCATACAGGAGGAAGATCCAGATGGGGATCCCCATGCGCGAGATTGCCGCCGACAGTCGCCACGTTGCGGACGCGCACGTTCGCGAGCGTCAGCATCGTTTCCGAAACAACGGGAAGATGCGCGCGGATCTCGGGCGAGTGCTCGAGTTCGGCGAAGGTCGTCATTGCGCCGATGCAAAACGCGCTCTTGTCCGCCGCCATTTCGATGCCGCGAAAAGAACTGCCCAACTGGCGGAGACTGACGAGCCGCACAGGCTTGAAAATCTGCGCCTTCATCATCAGCATCAACGCGGTGCCGCCGCCGAAGGGCCGCACGGCGGGATCCTCGGAATCGAGCAACGCTAGTGCTTCATCGAGCGAGCGAGGCTCGAGTAGTTCGAAACTGGCCAAATCGCACCCCTCAGCGAACGTACAGGCCCTCTCCCTGGCCCTCGGGCCGCGAACGGACTGCGGGGAACATACCCCTGGAACGGTCCGTGTCAACGCGGCCGACCGTCGTCAGTCGCTCAGCAACGCGGGGCTGGCGGCAGGTGGCCGCAAGATGTCGGCAGAGAAGGCCCACTGGAAATGAAACGCCGTCTCATCGGGCACGGGCACCTGGCCGCTGGCGTAACATCGGGCATTCATTACCGATGCGTTGATCTTCGATCCGTGGCACGATCCGCCTATCGTCGTCGGCGAACCGGGGTATCAGGATGGACAGGCGCAATTTCTTAGCGGGCACCACGGCAGGGATCGCAACAGGTTCGATGCCTTTCATCACGCACGGGCAGGAGGCTTACCCGTCCCGTGCGATCACGATCGTCAACGCTTTTCCAGCCGGCGGCTCTTCCGATCTCGTGATCCGACCCTACGCGGCGGTGCTCGAAACGCTCGTGAGACAGCCGGTGGTGGTCGACACGAAACCAGGTGCGGCCGGCGCGGTCGGTGCACAGGTTGCAGCGGCGGCGAAGCCGGACGGCTACACGCTGCTCGTTCATCTCGTGTCGCTGTCGGGGTTTGCGGAGGTCGACAGGATCTACGGGCGGCCCGTCAAGTTCACCATGGACGATTTCATCCCGATCGCGCGGTTCATCGCGGATCCGCTGGTGCTGATCACGTCGAGCGATACGCCCTACAAGACGTTGAAGGATCTCGTCGACGACGCGCGCAAGCGGCCGGGACAGCTGATCTTCAGCTCGTCGGGGCTGCACGGGGCCGCGCATCTGCCGATCGCGCTGTTTCTGAAAAGTGCTGGTATCGAGATGAAGCATCTACCGACACCGGGCGGCGGCCCCGCGATCACGGCGATGCTCGGCAACAACTCGCAGGTGACGGCCGTATCGTTCGCGGCGGCGAGTTCGCACGTCAGGTCGGGAAAGGCGCGGGCGCTGTGCTGCTTCGGGAACAAGCGCGTCACCGCCTTTCCGGACGTGCCCACGGCCAAAGAGCAGGGCTGGGACGTCGAGTTCTATCTTTGGGTCGGACTGTTCGCGCCCAAGGGTACGCCGGTGCCGATCATCGCGCGCCTGAGATCGGAATCGCGAAACGTCGTCACCAGCGCGCCGTTCGAACAGGCCATGGCCAAGCTCAATCAGGAGATCGCCTATCAGGATCAGGCCGAGTTCGCTAAGTTTCTCGAGGTCGACACCCGCCGAGTGACCGAGGCCGTGCGTCTCATCGGGAAAGTCTGAGTTTCGCTTCAGCCACCTGGTTGGTCAGAAGATCGCACTTGGCCGAAAAACTCCATTCGTATCCAAGGCTGTTCGTGGCAACGGTTCTGCTGTTCCGGCGCGGAATCGTGGGTGAGGTCGGGGCGTTGCTCACAAACGGGCACAATGGGGCGAAGGCGTAGGATTTTCCGCCATCTCGTTGAAGCCCGGGCTCTGGGCTTCAGGCTCAGCCGGGGACGCATCCGGCTTGATGGGATGCCAGCGTTCAGAAGCTCGCCCAGCCGGCAGGGGCCTCCTTGCCGGGATGGACGGTACCGCAGGACTTGCAGGTGCGCGCGGCCATATCGGCGTAGAACGCCGTGTAGAGCGGCGGCAGGTCCTTGACGATGTCCTTCACCGCGACCTCGACCCGGTGGACGCGATCGCCGCAGTTGAAGCAGAACCATTCGAAGCCGTCGCGATGCTGCGGCTGGCGCGGGCTCTCTATCACGAGGCCGACCGAGCCGGGAACGGGCCGCTGGGGCGAGTGGCGCGTGTGCGGAGGCAACAGGAACACTTCACCCTCGCGGATCGGTACGTCGTAGATCTTGCCGCCCTCGGCAATCTTCAAGAGCATGTCGCCCTTGAGCTGGTAGAAGAACTCCTCAACGGGATCGTCGTGGAAATCCACGCGCTGATTGGGCCCGCCGACGATCATCACGATCATCCCGCTGTTGTCGTCGAACAGTATCTTGTTGCCGACCGGGGGCTTCAGGAATTGCTGATTATCCGCGATCCAGCGCTGGAAATTGAAGGGCTTGAGCTTGTGATGCAGGTTCATGGCATCTTCTCCCGAGTGGCGCCTGATGGGTTCGCGCCTGATTACTCTGCGGCTGCCGCCTTCGTGCCACCGGCCAACCGAAGGCCGCAGCTGTCGAAGGCGGCGCGCGTGGCGGCTTTCTCGGCGTCGGTAAGCTCCAGCAGCGGACGGCGCACGGGACCGCCGACCTGGCCCAACAGCTCCTGCCAGTATTTCTGGTGAGCGTAAGGCTTTTCCTTGGGCTTCGTGCGGCTGATCGCATGGCGAACCGGCTGAAGGCTATCCCACACGGCCTTGGCTTCGGCGGCCCTACCGGCAAAGGCCAGATCGGTATACTCGCGCATCCGCAGATCGACCTTGGTCTGCAACGTATAGGGCGGCGAGGAACAGAGGTAGAGCTGCCATCCGAGTTCGAGAATGTTGTCGAGCCATTCCTTCTCGGACGCGGTCGAAACGAGAATACGATCGCCGGCGAGCTTCGTCAGCTCGACGTACATTTCGCGCGGGACCGAGTATTTGATCGCCACCACGTTCTCGATGTCGGCCAGTCGCGAGCACAACTGCGGCGACATCAGGAAGCCGTTGTCGGGATGGCTCCATAGCGCCATGCCGATGTCGACCTTGCTCGAGATGTACTTGTAGTACTCCATCACGCACTCGTCATGCGCGTCGTGGAAGTGCAGCGTCGGCGCGTGCACCACGATGTAATCGCCACCGATGGATTGAGCGTAGCGCGCCAACTCGATCACCGTGTCGAGGTTCTGGTCGGACGCGGACATGATCGTCTGCGGGGCATTGCCACCGGCCCGGGCCTTGGTGGCCTGTGTCTCCTCGACCGCGATCTTCATCACGCGCTTTCGCTCGTCGAGGGACATCGAGAAGAATTCACCCTGCTTGCCTGCTATGAACAGGCCGTCGATGGCGAGGTCGTCGAGCCAGTGGCGGATATTGCGTCGCAGGCCGTCCTCGTCGATCGCGAGGGTGTCGCGCTGGAAGGGCGTCGAGGCCGCCGCCCAAATGCCGCGCATGTGCTTGCGCGCGTAGGCTTTCGCGTCGCGCTTCGAATACTTCATGAGCACCTCTCGCTGGCCACCGTGTAGGCCCGTCATCGAATTTCTCCGATCGCGAGAATAGCTGCTCTGATGTCCCTTACCAGCAATAATTGCGTCGGCGACAACTCAGCAATCGAGCCAAATACGTGCTCCCTATTGCGCAGGCAATACTTGGGATCGCCGAATATTCGTCGTCCGTCCTGCGCTCTCAAAAAATGAATCGAGTTGATCCAATACAAGGCAGCACTCGTTCAAATCGGCTCTACTCATCCTGCTCACCATCCACGCCTGAGGGTTCGCAGTCTTCGCTCCGCGTACGTTTTTCGATGCCGCCGAGCACTGGAGATCTAAGCCTATGAGCAAGTTCAATTTTTCCTCGTCTCTGCTCCACCTGCTGCACCGAGCGTCGCAAATCGCGGATGACTTGTTTGCCAACCATGCGGACCTCAGCGGCCTTACTTCCCGGCAGTTCATCGTTCTCGCAGCGATCGAAGGTACAGACGGCATCAGCCAGACCGATATTACGGGCTCCACCGGCATCGACCGGTCGACGCTGACCGACCTCATCGGCCGGCTTCACGCCAAAGGTCTCGTCGCCCGCAATCGGTCGCGGGCCGATGCGCGTTCTTACGAAGTGCGTCTCACAGCCCAAGGTCAGGCGTTGCTGGATTTGGCAATACCGGTCGTTCTGCAGATCGACGAGAGGCTGATACGTATGGCGTCCCCGGAGGGCAAGGCGCAGGACGTTCCATTGCTCGCCGGCATCTCCGCAATCGCTTCCCGGCATGCCGGTTCGAACGTCTGATGTCAGCCCGTCGCGCCTGCGGCGTCCAACCGTAGCTTGCAACCTGCAGCTTCGTGCGCCCATTCTGCAGGCGGCCGCCGGAACAAAAGGTCTCGACGAGCAGGAGTTGCAGTGACCAGCGACACGAACTGGACGTCACGGATCTCCGGGCTCGCCAATGTCGAGCCAGCAGCACGGCAGACCCTCGAAGCCGTCGGGCAAATCATGCGCCTGCCCAAGGGAAGCCGTGTGTTCGGCCCGGGACAGACGCCCAGCGGCTACGTGCTGCTGCTCGAGGGCGACATCCGGGTCAGTCAGGTGTCCGAGAGCGGCAGGGAAATCGTCTTGTATCGCGTCATGCCGGGTGAAAGCTGCGCGCTGACCACCGCTTGTCTGCTCGGTGGCGAGAACTACAACGCCGAGGCGGTCGCGGAAACCGCCATCGAAGCCGTTGCCATTCCTCGAGCCAGATTCGACGAACTCATCTCTTCGTCGGCGGCGTTCCGTCAGTTCGTGTTCGCCGCCTTCAGTCAGCGGTTGAGCGACCTGTTCAAACTCGTAGACGAGGTGGCGTTCCAGCGCATCGACGTCCGCCTCGCTCACAAGTTGCTCGAACTTGCGGGCGAGGGCAGTGATCTCGCGATGACGCATCAACAGCTCGCCACGGAACTCGGCACTGCGCGGGAGGTTATCAGTCGGCAGGTCCACGAGTTACAGCGGCGCGGGTGGATCGTGTCGGGCCGAGGAATTATCAAACTGGTCGACAAACAGGCGTTGCGTCGACTGGCAAGCGAGTCCTGACGCCCTGCACCACGCCGGGTTCTTCTTCGCTCCCGCGCAGTTAGGTGACTTAGTTACATACCGGCGCCTTGCTCATAGATACCTTAAGCTCAGCTATCAACCGGAGGAGTTCGCCATGCCTACCAATGTCGGATCTGTCGACCGCATCTTGCGCATCATCGTCGGGCTCGGACTATTAGCCATCGTCTTCGTGGGGCCGCAGACGCCATGGGGCTGGTTGGGCCTAATCCCGCTCGTGACCGCGTTCATCGGCTTCTGTCCGGCCTATACGCTGTTCGGCATTCGCACCTGCCCGATGCAAAACAACAAGGCATGAAGGTCGACGCGGCGTTTCGGAGTTTCGGTGACCGATACGTCATCGAAGGCGACGCGCCCGTCCACCCAGCCTCGTCGCGAACAGAGCACATGCGGAACTTTTGCGTAACCACGCAAGGGAGAGGACACCTATGTCCATACTCACAGAAAAGGCCTGGTCGCCCTACGTAGCCGGGGCGGTGATCGGCCTCCTACAGATCCCGACGTTTTTGCTGATGGACACTGCGCTCGGAGCCTCCTCCTCGTTCGTGACGGTCGCGGCGCACCTCGCCTCGATCTTCGATCCCGGCGTCGAGAAGGTGAAATACCTGGCGAGCCACATGACTGGCGCCAAGAACTGGTGGCAGGTCGCGGTCGTCGTGGGCATCGCACTGGGTGCCTTCGTTTCGATGAAGCTTTCGGGCGCTCGGCGCGAGACGATTTCGCCGATTTGGGCGCGGACCATGGGAACGACTTCGCTGTCGGCCAGAGCCCCCATCGCATTCCTCGGCGGGTTCGTCATGCTGCTGGGTGCGCGGATAGCGGGGGGCTGCACCTCGGGCCACGGCATATCTGGCATGGCGCAACTATCGGTCGGCTCGACGGTGGCGGTCGCCGCTATGTTCGCCGGCGGCATCCTGACCGCACTGATCATGCGCAGGACCTGACGATACATCTCGATAGAAGGAAACGACCATGTCCGTTCTTTCCGGCATCTTGATCGGCCTTGCGACCGGGCTCGTGTTCGGCTTCGCGCTGGAGAAATCTCGCGTGTTCGAGCCGGGCGTGATCGTCGGCCAGATGCAGCTCAAGAATTTTCTGATGCTCAAGATATTCCTGGCAGCCGTGATAACGGGTCTCGTCGCGCTCGCGGCGCTCAACGGGCTGTTCGGTATCAAGCTCAGCTTGAAGCCGCTGCTGTGGAAGGCCGATATCATCGGCGGGCTAGTGCTCGGCGTGGGGATCGCCATTGCGGGCGCATGCCCCGGCACCTCACTCGCTCAACTCGGCGCCGGCTATAAGGATGCGCTGTTCGTGGTAGCCGGCGGCATCGCCGGGGCCTTGTTCTACGGCTACAACGACGCAGCGATAACGAGTTGGTTCGCCGAGAAGGGCGACAAGATCGGCTTCGATCGCATGCTGGGCTTGCCATTCTGGATGGTTGCCCTGCTTTTCGCAGCCGTCCTCGTTGGTTTTCTCGTCGTCCTGGAGCGGGCCACGTCCTGGAGAGGCGAGATCGGGACATCGTTCGACGGCGTGCCGCCTGCGGCGGTAACTCCCGGCAGCGACGCAGACCGTGTCGGGCTCAGGGAAGCCCCGCGCTGATCGAGTAAGGCAATTTCCTCAGCGAATGGCGGGACCGCTCCGGCGCGCCCGCCATTTTCTTCTCCCCAAAGGGCTGCCGAATTGTCGGGGATCGTGAGGCTCGAGCGTTCCTCGACGACGAGCAGCCCTCTATTCTGGGGCCTCTAGGTGTCCTGGCCGAGCAGGGGCTGCGCGACCTCGAGTCGAAGGCCGAGGCGTAGAGCGAAACCGGCGAAGTACAGCCGAAGGATGGGCCTTCCAGGGCGCTTTCAAGGGCTGGCCGATCTGCCCGCTGGCCTGGCACTCTCCAGCTTGCTTGCATTCCCCTCCGAAAACGCCTATCCACGCGCCCGCGGGCCGGTAGCTCAGCGGTAGAGCACGTGACTTTTAATCATGTGGTCGCGGGTTCGATCCCCGCCCGGCTCACCAACACTATCAGGTGCTTAAAAGTGCCCCCAGCCCTTGCTACCGGGGCTGGGTCGCCGCCGGGGACTATCGGTCGGTAGTGGGCCCACGCAGGTCGTCGCACTCGCTGTCGTTCTGCCCGTTCAGAGCCCAAGCTTTTCCGTGCCGTGATCGAAAAGTTCGTGCGCAGCAAACCGGCGGGGTACGATGCCCTGCTCATGGGCGTACTGGCTGACGATGCCGAGAGAGCGCTGCACATTCGCGAAGCCGAAGGGGAGCGTATCGAGCCCCTCGGGCGGCCCTGCGGCCGCCTTGCTCTCGGCGAGCAGGCGGTAAACTTCCGCGACAACATCGGGGCGGGCTGCCGCCAGGTCGCTATCCACGACGAACATATGGTTGATGTGCGGGCAGCCGTATTTGGCGTTCCAGGCGAGCGCTGCGTCGGCATGATCCACAATCAGGCGACGGGCATCGGGATGTTTGGGCGCATCGATGCCGAGAATGCCCGCGTGCAGTTCTCCGTCGATCATACGCTGATCGAGGCCCTTCTCTTTTTTGTCCACGCGCACGACGCTCGGCGGATCGGTGAACTCCGCGAGATGGGGATCGTCGGTCGTGACCCACTGGATCTTCGACAGATCGACGCCGTACTCGTGCTGGAGGATGCCGCGCGCCCACACGCCGGTCGTCTGGGTGTAGGCGCGGACGGCGACGCGGTGACCTTCGAGATCAACAGGCTTTTCGATGCCGCGACCGGCCATGGCCGAGATCATGACGTGCTGGAAACGGCCGACAACGGCCGCAGGAAGCAGCGTGAGCGGCTTCCCGTAAGTCTTGGCCTGCATGAAGGTGACGATCGCCAATTCGCCGGCATCGAAAGCGCGCTCCCGGACCATCGCCTTGAAGCCGTTGCTGGCTGTCGGAGGACCGCAGAAGTCGAACTTCACGATCGGCGAAGTAACCTTGCCCTGCTTCAATGCATGAGACAGCGCACTGTCTGCGAGGTTCGTGCGGAGCGTGACCGGACCAGCCGCGGGGTATCGATTGGTCATGTCTATGCTAATTTTCTCTGCAGAGAAGGATAGAGCTTCAGAGCCGTGCCGCCGAGGATGAGATCCTGCTCCGCTTGAGTCAAATGCGAGATGCCGGCCTTCGCTTCTGCGAGAATCTGCGCCATCGTGCCTGGCGAGTTTGGCCAGTTCGAGCCCCAGCCGATGCGGCCTGCGCCGAACTCCCCGACCACCTTCGACATGAACGCATGCACGTCCGCCTTGTCGCTGTTCAACCGCAACAGCGCGGGTGGTGTGTACTTCAGGTAGATGTTCGGCACTGCGGCCATGCTGAACAAGGCCGCGGCCTTCGGGAAAGCCGAACCGCCGGTCGTGTCGGGCCGCGCGAAGTGGTCGACGAGCACCGGCACCTTCGGGAACCGCTTTGCGAGTGCAATGGTGGCGGGAATGCCGGATGGATCGGTCTGGATACACATCGACAGCCCTCGATCGCTCATCAACTCCCAGACCGGATAGGACTTCGGGTCTTCCAGCGCGCTGGCATCGACCTTCTTGGTGCTGCCGCCGGTGAAAATGCGGAAGCCTTCGATCCCACGGTCCAGCCAGCTCTCGGCGATCGCGACAGCATCCGGAGCCAGCATATCGATGGAGCCGACGGCCGAACAGCGCGCGGGGTAGCGCTTCACGGCGTCGGAGACGAGCGAATTGTCGAAGCCATAAACGGTCGAGGCATGCACGATGGCCGTCTTCGATACGCCGGCTCGGTCCATCTCCGCCAGAAGATCCTCAATCTCCGCCGGACGCTCTTTCGACCAGTCCGACTGGATGCCGAACAGCGGCGTCGGCGGATAGCGCTTCGTATCGACTGAAACGATGTGAGGATGAATGTCGACGACGATACCAGTCATGATGTTCTCCGGAAAACTTCGCGAACTCGCTCTGCCTTCGATGGGCACAGGCTGCATCCCACGCATGCGAACAGCCAATTCGAGGCTGCCACATTCCATAAGTTTTCCGCCAAGTTCAACCGGAAAGGCCCACAATCCGGGGGGGGGCGAAGCGTTAGCCCTCGATGGCGAGGCTGCCTTTGCTCCGGGCATTCAACGTCGCTGATGCACCGCGCACAGCCGGCCCGCACCCTGTCGATCTGGAAGACCGAGCGATTGCTCTGCGAGAGCCCGGGCGGGTCGGGCGCCCACCGCGGGATCGGCGTCACTGCCGCCCGAATGCGGCGCACGATCAAACCGCACACGGCGCGGTCCGACGCCTTCACGAGCACGGCACAGCCGTTACGACGGCTGATCGGCGCGCAGCATCACAGAGCGGCCTCACTTACCGGCCGCCCCGCGCTTGGTATTGGCATCACCCTTTCGGACGATCGACCGGCATGTTCGTGCCAGTCACGATGTAGTAGACCTGCTCGGCGATGTTGGTCGCATGGTCGCCTATGCGCTCGAGGTTGCGCGCGCAGAACAGAAGGTGCGTGCAGTAGCCGATGTTGCGCGGATCTTCCATCATATAGGTGAGAAGCTCGCGGAACAGAGAGGTCTGCAGCGTGTCGATCTCCACGTCACGCATCCAGACTTCCTTTGCGAGAGTATCGTCGCGCTGCTCGAAGGCTTCGAGCATGCGCTTCAGCTGCTCGCCGACACGATCATTCAAAAGTGCGAGATTGGCAGCGCCCGGCGGCAACTGAGACTGTCCGCTGGATGCGAGCATACGCTTGGCGTTGTTCTTGACGAGATCGCCGATCCGCTCGAGGTCCGTGGCCATCTTAAGTGTGGCGATCACGGTTCGCAGGTCGACTGCCAGGGGCTGGCGTTTGGCGATGACCTGGATCGCCTTCTCCTCGATCGCGGCCTGCAAGTCGTCGATCGCGCGGTCACCATCGACGATCCGGCCGGCGAGCGTCGCGTCACGCGCGCCCATCAGTTCGGAACAGTCACTGTGTTGCCGGATCACGCTTCGCGACATGGTCATCACCATGTCGTCCAGCGCTTTGAGGTCCTCGTCGAACGACGTGACGGTGTGCTGCGTCATGATTTGATTCCTTCAGGGCAAACGTCGGCACGCCATACATCGCTCGTCAGCCGAAACGGCCGGTGATGTAGTCCTGGGTGCGCTGGTCTTTCGGGCTGGTGAAGATGTCGGTCGTCGGGCCTTCCTCGACCAGAGTACCGAGGTGGAAGAACGCCGTACGCTGCGAAACACGAGCCGCTTGCTGCATCGAGTGCGTGACGATGACGATGCAGAAGTGCTGACGTAGGCTGTCGATCAGCTGCTCGATCCGGGCGGTGGCGATCGGATCGAGCGCAGAGCAGGGCTCGTCCATCAGGATGACGTCCGGATTGACAGAAATCGCACGCGCGATGCACAGGCGCTGCTGCTGTCCACCGGAAAGGCCGGTGCCGCTATCGGTCAGCCGGTCCTTGACCTCGTTCCAAAGGCCGGCCTTTTCGAGGCTAGCCTCGACGAGAGCATCGAGCTCGGCCTTGTTGCGCGCCATTCCGTGCAGGCGCGGCGCGTAGGCCACGTTCTCGTAGATCGACTTCGGAAACGGGTTCGGCTTCTGGAACACCATGCCGATGCGCGCGCGAAGCTGCACGACATCGAGCGTCTTGTCGTAGATATCGCGCCCGTCGATCTCGATCTTGCCGGTCACGCGGCAAATGGAGATCGTGTCGTTCATGCGGTTGATGCAGCGCAAGAACGTCGACTTGCCGCAGCCGGACGGACCGATGAAGGACGTGACCGAGCGATCGGGGATGTCGACGTCCACGGCCTTCAGCGCGTGCTTGTCGCCGTAGTAGACGTTGACGTCGCGCGCGATGATCTTGGTCGCCGGAACCGGCCGGATGGTCGCACCTTCGAGATTCTCAGCGGATATTCCTGCCACGCCGTGCATCGGGGGCTCCCTTTTAAACAGATCGGTACTAAAGCGCGGCGGGGTCTACTACCACCGTCGCTCGAACTTGCGGCGCAGCCAGATTGCGAGGCCGTTCATAACGAACAGGAAGCCCAGCAGGACGATGATAGCGGCAGCCGTCTTGGCTTTGAAGGCCACTTCCGGCAAATCGGACCACAGGAAGATCTGCACCGGCAAAACCGTCGCTGCTTCCGTGAACCCACCGGGAACGTCGACGATGAACGCCACCATACCGATCATCAGCAGGGGAGCGGTCTCGCCAAGCGCGTGTGCCATGCCAATGATGGTGCCGGTCATGATGCCGGGCATCGCCAGAGGCAGAACGTGGTGGAACACAGCCTGCTGATGCGAGGCGCCGACACCGAGCGCCGCCTCCTTGATCGAAGGCGGAACAGCCTTGAGCGCGGCTCGCGTCGCGATGATGATCGTCGGCAGTACGAGAAGCGCCAGGACGAGGCCACCGACCAACGGCGCCGAGCGAGGCAACCCGAACACATTGAGGAACATCGCGAGGCCGAGCAACCCGAAGACGATCGACGGCACCGCTGCCAGGTTGTTGATGTTGACCTCGATCAGATAGGTCAGTTTGTTCCTGGGAGCAAACTCCTCGAGGTAAACCGCAGCAAGCACACCGATGGGAAGGCACAGCCCAAGCGTGATGAGCAACGTAAGTGCCGAGCCGATGACTGCGCCGCGAATGCCGGCGAGTTCAGGCTCGCGGCTGTCTCCAGAGCTAAAGAAGGCCCAGTTGAAACTACCTGAAACCTTGCCGTCAGCCTTGAGCCGCTCGAGGAAGGCAACCTCGCGATCCGATACCTTGCGGTTGCTCTCGGCGGTGGTGTACGTCACCACCTGCCATGAGCCCGGCTTGGCTTCGTCCCCTGATTTCAGGGGGAGAAGGACCTCGCCGTTGATAGCGCTGGCGCCCATCTTCGTGATCTTGATGAGACCGCCGTTCACTGCGACGAGCAGGCTCGGGAGCTTGTCGTCCAGAACCTCTTCGATGCCCGATCCATCGACGCGGGCCTGAATAGCAGCTGCCTCATCACGGAGTTCCTTGATGCGGGCGGCGAGACCCGCTTCGTTGGCTCGCTCCAGCCGCGAAGCTTCGGTGCCCAACACCACCGCACGCTGCGCCAGCGCGCGTTTCATGTTTACGACCTCCTCCTGGAAGTCGTTCGCGGAGGATAGCAGCCGAACGTCACCGGTCGTGCCGATAAGTGACAGCGTACCGCGTCCACCGCGCGACAGGATCGGCGTTCCCGAGCCTTTGAAGTAGAGGTCGGCATCGTCCGACAGCAGAAGCTGAGTCTTCACCGTCTTGCCTACCAGCGACGGGTCGGCAAGCAGCTGCTGACGCAGGCCGTCTGCTGCACCACTGCTGAGCAACTGCTGCAGCTGGCGCTCCGGGCCGCGGCCCTCAATGCCGGGAAGTGCTGCCCGCAGCGCGTCACGCGTGATCGGGAAATAGTCCGCGCCCTTGATGGCCGCGGCGTCGATCTTGCCGGTCTCCGAGATCTGCTCGGCCTTCACCGGGACATCGATCACCAGACTGTGCTGCCAGAAAGCTGGCAGACCATTCCGCAGGATGTCCGCGATCAGGACGACCAGAAAGATGGCGGTGATGGCCAGAGCCGTCAGTCCGTAGGCTTTGAGCCGGCCTTCCGCCCGATACCGGCGCTTGACGCGTGCCCGAGCTTCTTCCGAGTCGACGTCGAAACGACGCACTTCCCGCGGAGCAGCTGCACTTGCTGTGATGTCAGTCATATTGCTCCCGATACTTCTTGACGACATGCAGGGCGTAGATGTTGAGCATCAGAGTGACGAAGAACAGGACGAAGCCTAGGGCGAATGCCGCCAGCGTCTTGGCGCTGTCGAATTCCTGGTCGCCGACAAGGATCGTCTTGATCTGGACGGTGATGGTCGTCACCGCTGCCAACGGATTGAGTGTGAGGTTTGCGGCCAAACCAGCGGCCATCACCACGATCATCGTTTCTCCGATCGCGCGGCTGATCGCCAGCATGAAGGCAGACACGATTCCAGGGAGCGCCGCAGGGAGAACGACCTGCTTGATCGTCTCGGACTTGGTCGCACCCAGCGCATAAGAACCGTCGCGCAACGATTGGGGTACAGCGTTTATCACGTCGTCCGTCAACGAAGACACGAACGGAATGATCATCATTCCCATCACGAGGCCCGCGGCCAACGCGCTTTCGGAAGCGATATCGAGCCCGACTGCCTGCCCCCATCCACGGACGAGTGGCGCGACCGTCAGAGCCGCGAAGAACCCAAGAACCACGGTGGGGATGCCGGCCAGAATTTCGAGCACAGGCTTAGCCCAGGCGCGGAACCGCGGGCTGGCGTACTCTGAAAGGTAAATGGCGGAGAAGAGTCCGAGTGGGCCGGCAACCAGAATAGCGATCGCCGTTATGAGCAGAGTGCCAGTCAGCAGAGGAATGAAGCCGAACGCCGTCTTGATGTCACCCTGATCGGCGCGAAGTGCTGCCTGCGGGTTCCATTCGGTGCCAAAGAGGAACTGCGTAACCGTCGGGCGCCCCTTCAAAGCGGGGTCGAAAAAGAAGCGGTAAGTTTCGTAGGCTACCGAGAACACGATGCCGACAGTCGTCAGAATGGCGACAGCCGCGCAGATCATAAGGATGACCATCACGAACCGCTCGAACCAGGTGCGGGCTCGGAACGACGTACCGATCAACATGAAAGCACCGAGGAGCCCGACCGCTCCTGCGCCAAGCCCCACGCCGAAAATCGACCAGTTCCCGAGGGACTGGCGTTGCCGGAAGAATTCCGCGGCCCCCGCCAGCTTCGCGTCCGGACTACCGGAATACTGACCGCCAATGAGATTGTAGATGTCACGAAGTGCAGTCGCGCGCTTCAACGGATCGGTCGCGACATCCGCCGGGTAGAACCCGATCGCCCCGGCCTCGAGCCAGCGCTGCAGAAGCGGAGTTCCCACAGCATATACGAGAACCATTGGGACGAGCGCAGCGCAGACAGCGAACAAGCCGTGATAGGCGGGAAGCGAATGCATGGCGCCGATCATGCTGCCACGACGATCGCTCACAAAGCTCATCGCGCGCCAGCGACCCAGAGCGTAGGCGGCTGTAAGCAGCAGCAGCAATGCAACAAAATAAAGACCGGGCATCCGATCAACCCTACCGTTTTCGACTTCGCCGACCGGGAATCAAAAGGCGTAGAACCAAATCCAGGACAACGTCG
>LNFM01006664.1_pt1 | contig 18810 bp, 20 predicted proteins | sample 596031 | NCBI WGS metagenome assembly LNFM01 (sample SAMN04254537, study PRJNA301005) | activated carbon metagenome | isolation source: dual media filters at the Ann Arbor, Michigan drinking water treatment plant | place: USA: Ann Arbor | reverse complement strand
GCGAGCGGACCTGAGCGGTCAGTAGGGCGGAGGCACCTGGGGCTTCTGCGGCTGCTCGGTCGCGGCGTGCTCCCGGGCCGCCCGAGTCGGGTCCACCGGGGCGGTCGCGGTGACGGTGCCCGCCGCCACACGCACCACGTCGAGCTCGTTGCCCTTCACGTCCAGGATCGTCACGACGACGCCATCGCGGACGGGGTCGACGAGGGCGACATGTGGCTCGCTGACCGCGTGCAGCACATCCGGGGTCATCACCTGGTAGCTGCTCGCGCCGCCGCCTCCGAGGGTGAGCTGGTGGATGGGATCCCCGCCGGGGCCCGGGATGAGCCGATGGGCGTACAGGTGCTCGTGGCCGCAGAGATAGAGCCGCACGCCGAGGCGGTGAAGGGCGGCCACCAGGCGGTCCCGCCGCTCGGGGTCGTGGTCCTGCGCGCGGCCGATGTGCACGCTCACGGCCGCGAGCGGGCTATGGGCGAGGGCGACCACCGGCGGCTTCACGCGGGCCGGGTCGAGGCCCTCCAACCAGGCGAGCTGCTCGTCCGACACGGAATCGGCGAACGGCCCGGTGTCGAGGCCGATCACGCGGAGGTCCCACATGGTCGCCAGGAACCAGGAGTCGCCTCCATCGCGGTGGACGTCCCGAGGCCACACCGCGTCGAATGCCGCACGCCAGCCCTCCAGCCCGGTGTCGCGGTCGTAGTCGTGGTTCCCCGGGACGGCGATGACGCTGTCCCTGAGCGGAACGCCGATGCTGCGCCGCCAGCCGCGGGCCGACCACCGCGACACGCCGAAGCGGGTGGGGTGATGATCTCCGGCGAAGAGCAGGATCCTGGGATCGTGGTCCACCACCATCCGCGTGAGGCGGGCGGTGGTCACCGGGTTCGTATCGGAGAGGACGGCGAGGCGGGGCAACGTACCCAGGGTATCGCCCTTGCCGCCGATACAATGGAACCCGTGGACTCCCCGCAACAGCCCTTGCACCTCGGAGCCGCCACGCAGCCACCGGAGGCGCGGCTCGCGCCCCCCGTCTCCAGCGAACGGGTCTACGACGGCAGCATCGTCCGCTTGCGAATCTCGCAATATCAGCGCGAGAGCGGGCTGGTTGTGCGCCGCGAGGTGCTCGAGCACCACGGCGCCGTCGTGATCGTGGCCATCGAGGACGACCAGATTCTGATGGTGCGCCAGCCGCGCGAGGCGGTGCAGGAGGTGATGCTCGAACTGCCTGCCGGGAAGCTCGACGAGGCCGGCGAGGACCCCCTGGAGGCAGCGAAACGCGAGCTCGCTGAGGAGGTGGGCCGCGAGGCCGATCGCTGGTCCTACCTTGGCGGCTTCTACACCGCTCCGGCGATGATCACCGAGTTCATCCACCTCTTCGTGGCGACCGACCTGCGGCCCACCGAGGTGGCCCCCATCCCGGAGGAGGAGATCGAGGTCGTGCGCGTCCCGATCTCACACCTGCCGACGGTCATCGAACGGGTCCGGGACGCCAAGACGCTGGTCGGCCTGCTCCGGATCTCACGAGCCCTGGGTATCTGAACCGCCGTCCGGAGGGACCCCCGTCGGCCGTCCGACTAGGGAGGGGCCGCTTCCCCCTGGACGGAGGGATAGACCTTCGGACAAACGCTTGCCATGCGACATGGAAACCTCCAACTTCTTCGCTGACGGGAATCCTCGAAGGGCTCCCGCGGACCTGTTTGGAGAGGCATGGTCACGGCGAGCCGCGCGAAGGTCCTCGCAGAGCAGCAGCACCGCAGGCGGCAGGAGGCGCTGGCGCGATTCCAGCGTCCCCGGCTCCTGCTGTTCTGGGACCTCGCGATCGGGGCGGTCGTGCTGGCGTTCCTGCTGTTCGAGCATCACATCGGGCTCGACCGGCCGGTCTCCATGGCGGCCTCGGGGATCGTCCTGCTGGTGGTGGCGCCGGCGACCATCCACGTGATGGGCGGGTACGAGACCTCGACCCGTCCGCTCGGCAGCGGGCCTTTGGATCTGGGCCGCCTGATGCTGGTGGCCGGAACGATGCTCTGGATCGTGAGCCTGCTGTTCCAGTGGCGTGCGCTCGACGCCGAGGTGGGGGTGCTCGCCATCAGCTGGCCGATGCTCGGCTGCGGGTGGTTCGCGGGCCGCGTGCTCGGCCGGCGGAGGCTGTCGCGCATGCCCCAGAGTGCACTGGTGGTCGGGACGGGGCCGACCGCCGAACGGGTCGTCGAGATCAGCCGGCGGCACCCCGAGCACGGACTGCGCGTTCTGGGGCTGGTGGACGACGAACCCCAGGAGATGGCCGGCGACATGCCGCCGGTGCTCGGTGGACTCGAGGATCTTCAGCAGTTGATGGAGCGCCACCACGCCCGCCGCGTCATCGTCGCTTTCGGCTCGGCTCCCCACGAGAGGGTGCTCGAGGTGCTGCGCCGGATCACTCACCAGCCCGGTGTGCGGGTCCAGATCGTGCCGCGGCTCTGGGAACTGGTGGACCACGACGCCCATGTCGACGCCCTTGGCGGCCTGGCATTGCTTGAGAGCACGCCGGCCCGGCCCACGCATCTGCGCAACGCCGTCAAGCGTGGCGTGGACATCGTGGGGGCGGCGTTCGGTCTCCTCCTCGCGGCCCCGGTGATGGGGGTGGTGGCGCTCCTCATCCGGCTGGACAGCAACGGACCCGCGGTGTTCCGGCAGACCCGCATCGGTCGAGAGGGCCGGGAGTTCAAGATCCTGAAGTTCCGCACGATGTTCATCGACGCGGACTCGCGCGGGCTCGCGGCCAAGCTGGCGGCGGCCGACAGCGACGGGTTCAGCGTGGACGACATCGCGGCCGCGGTCGCCGAGATGAAGCAGACCGACGACCCGAGGATCACCAGAATCGGCAGGTTCCTCCGCAAGACCAGCCTCGACGAACTCCCGCAGCTGTGGAACGTCCTGCGGGGTGATATGAGCGTGGTTGGCCCACGGCCGTTGCGTCCCTTCGAGGTCGCGACGCTCGAGGACTGGCAGCACCGGCGCCACGATGTCCGGCCGGGAATCACCGGTACCTGGCAGGTGCTGGGCCGGAGCGACATCACCTGGGAGGAGCGCATGCAGATGGACTACACCTACGCGCGGAACCAGACGCTCCGCCAGGACCTCCGCGTGCTGGCGAGGACCGCCCAGGTCGTGATCGGCGGGAAGGGTTCGCGATGAGGCGCGGCCTGGCGATCGCCGGCCTCGTGGCGGCGCTTGTGCTTCCCGGCGGCGCGCTGGCCCAAGGGGGCAGCGTCGAAGAGTGCATCGCCAACAACGGTCCCCGGTACAACAGCCCGGCCGACGCCACCACGCACCAGTACGTCGACTCGGGCGGCCTGTGCGCAGACGCGCAGGACGAAGACACCGAGGTGGACATCGTGCCGATCGGCGGTGGAACGAAGCCCACGCCGAGCCCCCGCACCACGGCTCCGGCGCCCGCGCCGCAGCCGCCCCAGGCCACGGAGACCCAGGGCGTTCCGGCAACCGCCCCCGAGCCCACCGGCCCCACCACGACCCCTCCCACCGCGGTGCCTGCCCCGGCCGCCCGCCAGGGCGCACGTGGCCCGGCGGCCACCGCGTCGGTCACGGCCGCCCTGGCCGGTGGTGACGCGGAGCGAGCCGGACTGAGCCCGGCGGCGTCGCTCACCGCGGTGCCCGGTGGGGTGCTGGTCGCCCTGCTCGCAGGGCTGGGCCTTGCGGGCGCGGGCATCGGCATGCGGCGGTTCAACCGACCCTGATGCACGAGAACCCCCCTCCTCCGAGGGGGGGTGGACGCGCGGGCCCGCGATACCGTAGGCCGTGATGCAGGTTCCCACGCTCGCCGAAGCTCCACCCACGCCTCCGGCGGAGGTACCGGTGCAGCGGTTGGATCTCGACGCGGCGCTTGGCGTCATCGCGCTCGGCGTCCCGCTGCTCTCCGCGGTGATCCTGGCGTTCGCCAGCGGCGGATACTTCATCACCGCATGGGGCGTGGCCGCGCTGGTGCTGATCGGGGCCGTCGCACTGATCACCCTGGGTGGACGCAGCGGCGTCGGAGGCCCCCTCGGGGTCGGCGCGCTGGGCGCCTGGTTCGCGTTCGGTGCCTGGCAGGCACTGTCGGCGGGATGGGCGAACGAGCCCTCCGCAAGCCAGCAGACGATGGCGCAGACCGCGCTCTACGCCGCGGCGTTCACTCTCGGGCTCGCCGGGCTGCGCCGCGCCGGGTGGCTGCAATGGCTCTCGGCGACGACACTCTTCGCGGTCTGGATCCCTGTGAGCATCGCGGTCGCCGCACGGCTCCTTCCCGAACGGATCGGTGAGGACACCTTTGCGCGGCTGAGCTGGCCCATCACCTACTGGAATGGGCTGGGCGCGCTGGCGGGCTTCGGACTCGTCCTCGCGATCGGGCTGGCGGGCAGCCCGCGCGTCGACGGCCTCGTGCGCGCAGCGGCGGCCGCCACCGCGCCCGTGTTCGGCCTGGGGCTGTATCTCACCCTCTCCCGGGGGGCGATCGTGGTGGTGGGCATGGCGATACTGGCCCTCGTCGTGATCGGTCCGGACCGCCTGGAGACCGTGGCGACGGCCGTCATCTCGCTTGGCGCGACCGGCGTGGTCGCCGCGCTGGCCGAGCGGGAGGGCAACCTTGTTGCGCTGGGCGGGCAGCTGCCGGAACACGCCGCCGAAGGGCGCCGCGTCGGGCTGGCACTGTTGCTGGTCATGGTGGTCTGCGCGGGCCTCTGTCTGTTGCTGGTCAACCATGCGGCTCGCCTGCGCGGCCGCCCTCGGGCGATCACGGGGGCCGCCGTGGGCACCATCGCGGCCGTCGCGCTGATCGGTGGATGGGCAACCGCGGGACCCGGCGGAAACCCTGTGAGATGGGCTGAAGTGCAGTTCGAGAGCTTCAAGAGCTTCAGCAACGGGGCGCGCACGGACGACTCGGTGGCCTCACGCCTCGCGGTGGCCGCGGGGTCGGGCCGATGGCAGAACTGGGGCGTGGCGTGGGACCAGTGGCAGGCCGAGCCGGTCGCCGGGAGTGGAGCCGGTGACTATCGCTTCGCGTGGAGTCAGGAACGCCCCGTCGACCTGTACGTCGTGAACGCTCACTCGCTGTACCTGGAGGTGATGGGCGAGACGGGCCTCATCGGCCTGCTGCTGCTCATCACGCCGCTGGTCATCACCGCGGGCGTGGTCGGCGCGGTTCGCGTGCGAGCAAAGAGCCACCCGGCCTCCCGCGACATCATCGTCGCCACCTGCGCGGCGGGGGTGATCGCCGTCCATGCGGCCGGTGACTGGGACTGGCAGCTGCCCGCCGTGACACTGCCCGCCGTCGTGCTGGGGGGTGCGGCGCTCCGCGCCGGGCTCCAGGCGCTGGCGGCGGACCGGCCGGCCGGTTGGTTCGTGCGTGGTCCGATCGTGGCGGCAAGCGCGGTCGTTGCGCTCCTTGTGGCCGGGCCGGTCGGGAGCGCGACGCTGGTGGACCGCGCCCGCGCCGAAGCTCGCGAGGGCATGCTCGAGCAGGCCCTCGACCATGCTCGCGATGCCCAGGCGTTGCAGGGCAACGCTCCGGCACCACGGCTCCTGGAGGCCTATGTGCTCACCGACTTAGGCCGGCACGCCGAGGCTGACGCCGCCTTCGCCGCCGCGCTGGCGCGTTCCCCGCGCGACTGGTCGGTGATGGCCGACTGGGCGGCGGCGCTGATCAACCGTGGCGACCGCGCCGCGGCGGCACTACTGCTGCGGCGTGCCGAGCGGTTGAACCCGCGTGAGCAGCGGGTGGCGATCCTGAAGGGGTTGCTGGCCCCCCGCTGAGGCGTGGCCGATGCTGCGACCGGCGTGGACGTGGCCGAACCGGGCGGACCTCGGCCGCACTTCTACCGCGAACCCGGCTCAGATCGAGGCGCCGGGGCGGGAGGGGATGTGCGTCCAGCCAGACCGGGACCCTTCGAACAACCCCACCACGTCGCCCATCCCACGATCGCCCCCAGTGCCGCCCCCACCAGCACGTCGCTGGGGTAGTGCACACCCAGATAGACGCGTGACACCCCGACCGGGGCGGCGAGGCCCAGCACCCACCACCGCAGCCGCGGGTGGACCAAAGCGATCACCACCGCGGCGGCGAACGCGGTGGCGGCGTGCGAGCTGGGCATGGCGCTGGAGCCGGGCAGGTCGCCCGCCACCAGGATGGAGGGGTCGGCGATGCTGGGCCGGTCGCGGTCGGTGAGGTCCTTACCCCACTGGGACAGCAGATGCGCCGCGGTGTACGCGACGGTCGCGCCGGCGGTGGCGATCGGGAGCCGGCGGGGCAGCCGCAGGTCGGCCACCAGGCCGATCCCGATGAGCAGGATGCTCTTGAACCACCACGCCGAGACGGCCTCCATGAGGGTGCTCAGCGGCTCCCAACGGTGCTCGGCGACGAACCGCACCAGGTCCAGCTCCGGCCCGGTCACCGGGGCTCAGGGGTGGCGGCTAGCGGGTGGGGGTGATCGCTTCTCACGGCGCGGCCAAGGGTAGTGCCGAAGGCTCGGGTGTCACCCGCGTTGTGGCGTCGGCTCACGGCAATGGACCTTCGACCGCAGGCCCAGCGAGCCGGGTCAGAACGCGCCGTGGGTGCGTGCCCAGTGCACGGGTTGGCCTGTGACCACCGCGATTCGGTCGTAGTCCTCGTCGTAGTGGACCACCGGAATGCCGGCGGACTCGGCCGCCGCCGCGATCAGGAGATCGAAGTGCTTCACCTGGCGCTGGTGCGCGCCGCCCTGACGAGCGAGCAGCCCGTATACGACGAGGGCCCGATCCCATTCCGATGGGCCTACGGGGCACTGGCGGAGGGCGGAGAGGTCCTCTCGCAGATGATCGAACTCCGTGTGGTTGCGGGCCGAGTACAGAAGCTCAAGCGCGACGGGGGTGCAGATCGCCACCCGGTCACCTTCGATGGCCTCGTCGAGCTCGGCGCGCAGCTGCGGGTCGCGCTGTGCCCATGCCCAGACGCTCGTGTCGTACAGCGCGATCACGGGCGGCGTCGGCGCAGCTCGTCGAGGGTCTCGGGGTCCAGGTCGGGGAAGCGGCGCTTGGCCAGGCGGGACAGCCGGTGGCGCCGCACCACCTCGGCCAGGCTCCGGTTGATCGTCTCGGTGGCCGTCGGGGTCCCCAGCACCTGCTGTGCCTGGGCGAGGAGATCCTCGTCAGCGTTCAGTGTGAGCCGTCGAGTCGCCATGGTCGCCTCCCGGAGGGATGCCGTCACTCGGACTGTACCATGGGCCTATATCGATACATATGCAGAGGCGCGCGAAAGCTGCATCATTGGATCGCAACGATGCATCACTCTCCGGCAGCTCGTCGAACGCGGGGTGGAAGCGCAGCAACCCGGCCCGGTCCACCAGGGCGCCGGGGGTGAGCTCCAGGGCCATGAACGCCTCGTCAGGGGCGTCGTAAACGCACCGCAGACCGAGGCGCGACGCGGGGGCGAAGCCGAAGCGCGGGTAGTACCCGGGGTGTCCGAGCACCACCACCACCTCCGTTCCGAGGGCCCGGCACGCCTCGAGCCCCGCGCGCACCAGGGCGGACCCCACGCCGATGCCCTGGTGGTCCGGCAGCACGGCCATCGGTGCCAGGCCCATGGCGCGCAGCGCCGGGTGGCCGTCGAGCGTGACGGGGGAGAGCATGAGGTGGCCCACCACGCGCCCGGCCGCCTCGGCGACCAGCGACACGCATGGCGTCGCCCGCTCGCGCAGGGCGTCCACCAGGTCCGCCTCGCCCGGCCCGCCGAAGGCCAGCAGGTTGATCGCGCGCACCGCGGAGCGGTCGCCGGGAGTCTCGTCGCGGACGGTCACATCCATGGGCGGGATGCTACCGACCGAACATACGTCCGGTCCCCGCGCTACCGTCGGGCGTCGTGGGATATCCCAGGTCACAGAGCGCCCCGCCCATGTCCCCGCTGGTGGAGGCCCAGAAGGCCGCCCGCGAGGCCTACGCCCCGCGCGATCCGCTGCGGGCCGAGCCGGGTGAGCGCAAGGTCTACCGCCTCACGCCGCGCACCGCGCCGGAGGGGCTCAGCGCCCGCCTGGCCGCGATGCTCGACGAGCAGCAGCGTGCCGCGGTCGAGGCACTGGGCGACCGCACCCTGGTGCTCGCCGCCGCCGGTTCCGGCAAGACGCGGGTCATCGTGGCCGCCGTGGCGCACCTGGTGGAGACCGGGGTGGAGCCGCGGGAGATCATGCTGGTCACCTTCACCCGCCGGGCGGCCCGGGAGATGACCCTGCGTGCGCAGAACGTCGCCGGCCGGCCGCTGGACGAGATGACCTCCGGCACCTTCCACTCGGTGTGCCAGCGCATCCTTCGCCGCCACGGCGCCCTGGTGGGCCTGCCCGGGCGGTTCACCGTGCTCGACGGCGAGGACCAGGCCGAGCTGCTGCGCATGGCCCGCGACGAGGTGCTCGCCGACCGCGAGAAGCGTCCGTCCCTGCCGCGCCCGGAGTGGCTGGCCGGCGTGATCTCCCTGGCCGGCGAGACCGGCCGGCCGTTGGCTCAGGTGATCTGCGAGCAGAATCCGCGCCTCGCGGACCGCGTGGACGACCTGGTGGCCATCGCCGAGGGCTACGCCGAGCGCAAGCGGCGCAACGGGGCGGTCGACTACGCCGACCTGCTGCTGCTGACCGTGCGCCTCATCACCGAGCACCCCGACGTGCGCCGCCGCCTGGCCGCCGAACACCGCTGGGTGCTGGTGGACGAACTCCACGACGTGAACGCCCCGCAGGCCGCCCTGGTGGAGGCGCTCGCGGCCGAGGGGTCGAAGGTGATGGCGGTCGCCGACCCCGACCAGTCGATCTACGCCTGGCGCGGGGCCGATCCGGAGGTGGTGGAGCGGTTCGCCGCGGTCCCCGGCACGCGGATCGCGCCGCTGGGCATCAACTACCGCTCGGTGCCGGAGATCGTCGATCTGGCCCAGGCCACGCTGCCCGGCGGCAACCGGTGGGGCAAGCAGCTCATCGCCGACCGGCCCGGTGCCGGCGCGGCCCCCGTGGTGGCCCACTGCATGAGCGTGGCCGACGAGGCGGCGTTCGTGACCCAGCGCATCGCGGATCTCATCACCGAGGGGCGCGACCCCGGTGAGATCGGGGTGCTGTACCGGGCCCACCACCACTCCGTGGACCTGCAGCTGGCGCTCACCGAGGCGGGCGTCGAGTTCGAGCTGCACTCCGGGTCGCGCTTCGTGGAGAGCGCCCACGTGAAGGACGTGCTGGCCTTCTGCCGGCTGCGGCACAACGTGCGCGACGAGCTGGCCTGGCATCGCGGGCTGCGGCAGTTCGAGCGGGTGGGCGAGCGGGGGGCCGCGCGCGGGGCCGCCGCCGCCGTGACCGCCGGTGAGCTCCCGGATGCCGTGGCCGCCCTGGCGGGGCTGGGCGGGGCCGTGGCGCGATCGGCCGAGGTGGTCGCGACGCTGAGCCACCTGGAGCGGCCCGAGGAGATCGTGCTGGAGGTCGCCCGGGCCGACTGGTTCCGCGACGGGCTGCGCGCCCGCTTCGCCAACTGGCGCGACCGCGAGGGCGACCTGGCGCGCCTGGCCGAGATCGCCGCCCGCTACGCCGACCTGGAGCGGTTCCTGGCCGACCTGGCGCTGGCCGAGCGGGTGGAGGTGGACGAGGACGTCAGCGGCCCGGCACGCCGCGTGGCCCTCTCGAGCGTCCACCAGGCCAAGGGCCTGGAATGGCCGGTCGTGTTCGTGCTGCAGGTGGAGGCCGGCTCGTTCCCGTCGTCCTGGGCGCTCTCGGAGGGGCGCCTGGACGAGGAGGAGCGGCTGTTCCACGTGGCGGTCACCCGCGCCCGTGACGAGCTGTACCTGTGCCGCCCCATCGAGGCCAAGCGCCCGTGGGACACCGGCGCCAAGCGTGTGGTGCTGAACGCGGGGATGGGCTTCCTGGACCGCGACCTGGGCGCGCTGGTGGAGGAGTGGTCGGTCCGGTGAGCACCACGGGCGCGGGCCGCCGGGGCGACGAGGAGGGCCTCGTGCCCGAGTCCGGGGCCGTGCTGCTCACCATCGCCACACACGGCGGCACCGGGAACTCCTGGGTGGGCGGCGCGATGCCCGAATGCCTGCTGGGCCCCGAGTGGGAGGGCGCGTTCCGCCACCACGGCCACCTGCTCACGCTGGCGGAGCACCTGCCGGAGCTGCCCGGGGGCGGCGTGCTGAGCATCCTGCTGCGCGAGGGCTTCGCGGTGTACGAGCCCGACACCGAGTACCCGGACATCGGGGTCGCCTGCGTGGTGCATCCGCCGTCCCCGCCCGACCGGCGCGGGGTGGGGCGCCTGGCGTCCATCCGCACCGGCCACCTGGTGCAGATCCCGACGGGTGCCGAGGTGCCGTACTTCGTGAAGGTCGGGGGCGCGCCGGACCTCATCCAGGACGGGCCGCGGGCGGCCCGTCGCCTGGCGGACGACGGCTTCGCGTTCCTGCTGCAGGTGGACGACAACGGCTACCCGGCCGGCTTCGTGACCGGGGACTTCCCGTTCGGGTTCGGCGCCCTCTACGTCCACGCGCGGCCGGACGGCCGGGGCGGCGTGGCCGAGGTGGTGGCCGGCTTCACCCAGTTCTCGTGACACCGGTGCGCGGAGCCCGTCGTCCTGGGAACATGGCCCGGTGATGGGGGACGACGGGCGCGGCGCGATCGGGTCAGGTGGAGACGCCCATGGTGAGGCGTCCCACGTACCCGCGGTTGCGCGACAGCTTCTGCACGCGCAGCAGCGAGCGGGCGCCGCCGTCGCCGTAGATGCCGTCGGAGGTGTTGGTGGTGTCGCGGGCGCCGCGGCCCGCGTAGAGGCCCCGCCGGTACACGGCGTCGGTGACGCGCTCCGGGAAGTAGATCTGCCCGGTGTGCACCTCGTCGCCGCCCACGTGGACCTTCACGTGGATGTGCGGGGTGCGGCCCGGATACCAGCCGGGGTAGATGGTCAGGAACCGCACCAGGCCGGCGGCGTCGCTGCGCTGGTGGCCGCGCAGGAACCGGCTGGACGCGGCGGCCGAACCGACGCCGGAGTACACGCCGCCCGCGTCGGCGTGCCACAGCTCCACGTCGGCGTTGCGGATGGGCGTGCAGCCCGCGGCGCGCACGATGGTGAGCCGCAGGTACAGCGGCGTGCCGGGGCGGCCGCCGCGGATGTCCCGGCGGTACAGGGCGTTGTCGATGTGGAACGGCCCCTCGGTCTGCTCGGGCGTGAGCACGCAGGCCGCGGCCTCGGTGGCCGTGCCGTCGATCGCCGCCGCGGCGCGGAACAGCGCGCCCGCGCTGCCGGCCAGGGCGCCCACCCCCAGGCCGCCCAGCAACAGCGCCTCCCGGCGTCGCAGCAGGCGCGGGGCCTCGTGGGGCGTGGGGTCCGGAATGGTCATGGTGTGGGCCTCCATGTCGTGGTGGCGGGCACCCTGCCAGCGATTGCTGAGGGAATCCTGTGATCGTGACCGGCCTCCCCGGCGGGATCCTCCTGGTGCGCCAGCGCGACCACGCCGAGCAGTGCGCGCAGCTGGCCGAGGCGTGGGGCAACGAGACGTTCCGGCGCATCGCGCCGTGGGGACCGTTGGTGCGCGCCACCCGCATCCACGACGACGGATGGGAGCCGTGGGACGCCGCACCGCAGGTGGACGGCACCGGGCACCCCGTGGACTTCCCCAAGCTGGACCGCCGCCGCCACGTGGTGCTCTACCGGGCGGGCATCGCCGCCGCGTGCGACGCCGGGCCGCGGGTGGGCCTGGTGGTGAGCCTCCACGGGCAGGGGCTCTACGAGAAGCGCATGGGCCTCGACGGCCCGGTGCCCGAGCGCGTCGGCCGCCCGCTGCACGAGGTGCGGTTCATCGAGGACCAGGAGCGCCTGCAGTCGCGCCTGCGCGCGGAGCTGCCGGCGGCCGGCCTCCCGGAGTGGGAGCGAACCGCGTACCTGCTGCTTCAGGCGTGGGACGTGCTGTCGCTCTACCTGTGCTGGGGCGGCCTGCACCGCGGACAGCGCTGGCTGCTCAACAGCGTTCCCCGGGGCCTGGGGGACGAGGGCGTGACGGTGCGGCTGGAGGCCGACGGGGACGCCACCTGCGTGGTGGACCCATGGCCGTTCGACCGGGACAGGATCGTCACCTCCGTCACGGGGGTGCACGTCCCGTCCGGCCCGTACCGGGACGATGACGCCCTGCGGGCCGCCATCGAGGCGGCGGTGCCCGAGCAGGTGGCCGCGACGCTGCGGCCCCGCTGAGGATGCCGGTCCCGTCCGGGGCGCGCGATGCGCCCCGGACGGGCGCGACTCAGCCCTCGTACTTGAACGACACCGAGAGCTTCACCCGGAACTGGTCGGGCTTGCCGTCGTCACCGATGGTGACGTCCTGCTGCATCACCTCGGCGACCCGGAGGTCGCGGAGGGTCTTGCTCGCGGTCTCGATGGCGGTCGTCGCAGCCGCCTCCCAGCTGCTGTCGTCGGTGCCCACGATCTCGATGACCTTGTAGACGCTGCCCATGGTGCCCTCCTGACGCGGAACGGATGAGCTGGGTCTACCACGGCGAGCCTCCGATTGGCATCGGGCCGGCGCCGATATCGGTGTCAGATCGCCACCGAGCCGTCCGCCCGCAGGCGTTCCAGGTTCACCGCGGCGCGTCCCAGCAGGTTCGCGTCGGCGGGGGTGACGATGAGGCCCCGCTCGGCGCTGCCCAGCACCAGCGACGGCTCGGCGCCGGTCCCCAGCCGCAGCGCGGCGTACGCGCAGGCGATCGCGTCGATGACGGCGGCGTCGGCGATGGGCCCCCAGTCGCCGTCGCGGCGCCGCGGGGTCCAGCCGTCCATGTCGACCACCCGCGCCAGGATCGCGTGCGCCTCGGCCAGTCCCTCCTGCCGGGCCCGGCCGGAGCCCTTGGGCCGGTACCGGGGCGGGCGGATGCCCAGCCACGCCGCACGGTAGGTCCCCAGATCCAGCGCGGGCGCCCCGGGCGGATGCCGCTCCTCCCACATCAGCTGGCGCAGCACCAGGTCGGGGACCGCCTCCACCACCAGGCGTCCGGGCGCGGCGAGCGCCGGGGCCAGCGTCTCACCGCGGATCCCGCCGGCCACCTGCTCAAGCCGCCGGCGGGAGGTGGGGAACACGGGGACGTCGAGCCACGCCAGCACGGACTCCGCGTCGCGGCGCCCGGCGGGGTTCGGGACGGCCAGCGGCGCGTCGACCGCCACGATGCCCGGGTCGTCGCCCAGGGCGGCCACCACGACGTCGTCCGGGCCGCATTCGGCGAGGGCCGTGAGACGTCCCGAGCCGTCCAATTCCGCCACCACCGACGGCCGCCGGGTGCAGACGAGCGCCAGAGCTTGCAGAAGGTGCAGGCCGAGGTACCTGGAGGTCCCGCCGGAAGGGGTCATCTGGACGACCCCGCGGCGCGCCCACTATGGTGAATCGATGGAACCGCTCCCCCGCACCGGAAAACGCCCGTGATCGCGCTTCTGCTCCTGCTCATCGCGGCGATCCTGCCATGGATCGTGCACCTCGCCCCGGCCCGCCAGCGGCCGCTGGCCCTGGTGGGCGCCGTCGCGGTGGTGATGCTGTTCGGCATCTTCGTCCAGAATCCCCTGTTCTCCTGGGAGTTCTGGGTGGGCCTCGTCGCCGGCCTGGTGAGCGTGGTGGGCCTGTCGGCCGCCGGCGGATCCGGTGGCGGCCGTCGCGGAGGGCGTTCGGCCCGGGGCCCGCGCAGCCCGTTCCGCGGCTATGACGACGGAGCACCCACCGGCGAGATCTGACCGTGGGGGACCTTCGGGAGGTCCTGGACCGGCTCACGCCGGTCGGGGCCGCTGAGCGCGAGGATCTGTGGCTCGTGCGGCGGGCGGCCGGCGGTCCCGACCCGTGGTCCCGGCACACCCCGCTGCACGCCACCGCATCGGCCCTGGTGCTGCACCCGCCCACGGGCCGCGTCCTGCTGCGCTGGCACACCCGCCTGCACGGCTGGTACCAGGTGGGCGGGCACGGCGATCCGGGGGAGACCGACCCCGCCGCCATCACCCTCCGGGAGGCGCGGGAGGAGACCGGGCTTGAGGACCTGCGGTTCTGGCCCGATGACGCGGACCCCCTGCCGGTGCACGTCGTGGTGGTGAACGTGCCCGCGGGAACGGGCGAGCCCGCCCACCGGCACGGCGACCTGCGCTACGTGCTGGCCACCGGCGACCCCGGCGCCGTGCGTGCCGAGCACGACGGCGCCGACCTGCGGTGGCTCACGATCGCCGAGGCGACGGCGCTGGTGGAGGAGGAGAACCTGCGGGAGACCCTCCGCCGCGCCGCCGCCGTGATGACCTAGGACTTCGCGGCGGCGGTCCGCCGCGTCGCGGTGCCGTTGCCCCGCACCCGCCGGGCGGCGCCGCGCTCGGTGGTCTCGCCCGCGGTGCGCAGCACGCCCTCCCGGGTCTCCACGTGGGCCCGCACGAACCAGTGGAACTGCTCGAGCTGGCGCAGCTGGCCGATGAGCATGTCCTCGGTGACCGGGTCCAGGTCGCCCACCTCGTCCATCGCGGCGCGGTGGGAGGTGAGCAGCCCGCGGTAGACGACGTCGAGCGCGGCCAGGTGCTCGAGCGTCTCGGCGCGCATGAGGTCGTAGTCGTCCCAGGACCGCAGCGCCACCAATGCGCCGGCGTTGCCGTTCGGGGACGCGCCCATCGCGGCGATGCGCTCCGCCGTCTCGTCGGCCATCAGGCGGGTGGCGTCGACCTGAGGGTCCAGCATCTCGTGGACGCCGATGAACGTGGGCCCCACGACGTTCCAGTGGATGTGCTTGAGCACCAGCGAGAGGTCGACCAGCGCCGCCAGCCGCTCCTGCAGGATCTCCACGACCCGGCGGTTGGCACCCTCGTCGAGTCCGGCGAGGATGAACGTGCCGGGTTGCGTGGTCCGCGTCCTGGTGGCCATGTGTGTCCTCCGTCTGTTTCGGTTTTGGGGTCGGACGGCGGTGCCGTCAGATCTTTCGGTGGCGGGCGTCGACGATCGAGTAGCCCGCGAACATGGCGAGGCCGACGGCGATCGCGATGAGGGCGACCGTTCCGTGGGTCTGCTGGGTGAGGCGCGCCAGGGCGCCGTCGAGCCCCACCGCCTCCCGGGCGTCGAACACGATGGCGGCGTTGAGCACCCAGCCGCCGATGAGCCCGAACACCACGGCCCGTGCGCCCAGGCCGGCGACGCCGAGGACCGTGAAGGCCCGTCGCACGCCCTCCGACATCTCGCCGGTCTTGGTGTCGTCCAGGAAGCGGCGGCTCACGGACTGGTAGGCCTGGTAGGCGGCGATCGCCAGCAGCACGACCCCCGCCGCGCCCACCAAGAAGCGTCCGGCGGGCCAGTCGAAGACGTCCGCGGTGGTGCGCTGGGCCCCGCCGTCGCCGTTGCCGGAGTCCCCGGTGAGGATCCCGACGGCGAAGACCGCGAACAGGCCGTACGAGACGCCGCTGCCGAGGGCGCCCAGCCGGTCGGTGGCGCTGTGCCGTCCCGCCTCGGGGGTGCTGCCGAGGGTGGCCATGGTGAGCCGGAAGACCGAGTAGCCGGCGAGGCCGACCACCATCGCGATGAGCAGTACCGCGCCGAACCGGCGGTCGGCGATCTCCTGGAGGGCGCCCTGCTGGTTGGCGGCCTGCTCGCCGACGCCGCGCGCGAGCTGGAACGCGAGGATCGCGATGACCAGGTACAGCACGCCGCGCGCGACGTAGCCGGACCGGGCGAAGAGATCGAACGCCCGGGTGTGGGTCACCTCGTCGGCGCCGCCGGAGAGTGTGTGGGAGGCCATGACGGCAGGGGTTCCCATTGCGCGTGCGCCCCACACCTGGTTCGGCCGGCGGGCGTTCCGGGAACCGTTCGTCCAGCGGGGCCCGCAGGCGGCCGCGCACCCCGCCAGGAGGCCACCGCAATGCCCCAGTTGGTGCTCGGTCCGCTGCTGCGGTACGTCGGCAGCACGACGGCCACCGTGTGGGTGGAGACCGACGCGCCCTGCGAGGTGGAGGTGCTGGGACACCGCGACCGCACGTTCCACGTGGAGGGTCACCACTACGCGCTGGTGCTGTTGGAGGGCCTGGCGCCGGGATCCGAGCGCCGGTACGAGGTGCATCTGGACGGCGCGCCGGTGTGGCCGCTGGCGGATGGGCGCCCGCCCAGCGTGATCCGCACCCGCGCGCACGAGCGCCGCGCCCGGCTCGTGTTCGGTTCGTGCCGGGTGGCGGCCCCGCACGTGCCGCCCTACACCCTGCCCAAGGAGCGGCATCGGGAGGCGTACGGGGTGGACGCCCTGCGGGCCCTCTCGAAGCGCCTGCAGGCGCGCGCGGACCCGGTGCCGGACTGCCTGCTGCTGCTCGGGGATCAGGTCTACGCCGACGAGGTCTCGCCGCGGACGCGGGAGTTCATCCGGTCGCGTCGCGACCCCACCGTGCCGCCCGGCGAGCAGATCGCCGACTTCGAGGAGTACACGCGCCTCTACCGGGAGTCCTGGAGCGACCCCGACATCCGCTGGCTGCTGTCCACGGTGCCGAGCACCATGATCTTCGACGACCACGACCTGCACGACGACTGGAACATCTCCGAGGAGTGGGTCCGGGAGATGCGCGCGCTGCCGTGGTGGGGGGAGCGGGTGGTCGGCGCGTTCATGAGCTACTGGCTGTACCAGCACCTGGGAAACCTGGCGCCCCCCGAGCTGGCCGATGACGACCTGCTGCGGGCCCTGCGCGGCGACGACGACGGCGGACCCCGCCTGCGCGGTTTCGCCGAGCTGGCCGACCGGGAATCCGCCGCCGGCCGATGGGCCTTCCACCGCGACTTCGGACGCACGCGGCTGGTGGTCGTGGACTCCCGCGCGGCGCGCGTGCTGCGCGACGGGAGCCGCAACATGGTGGACGACGAGGAGTGGGAGTGGATCGCCGCCCACACCCGCGGGGAGTTCGACCACCTCATCATCGCCAGCACCCTCCCCGCCTTCATGCTGCACGGGGTCCACCACCTGGAGGCATGGAACGAGGCGGTGTGCTCCGGGGCCTGGGGGCGCGCGGCCGCACGGGTGGGGGAGCGCATCCGCCGGGGCCTGGACCTGGAGCACTGGCCGGCCTTCCAGCGCTCCTTCCGGCGGCTCACCGATCTGCTGGAGGAACTCGCCACCGGTGACGGCACCACGCGCCCCCCGGCCACCATCAGCCTGCTCGGCGGCGACGTGCACCATGCCTACGTGGCACGGGTGACGCTGCCCGGCTCACCGGAGAGCCGCATCCACCAGCTGGTCTGCTCACCGTTCCGGAACCCGCTGTCACCGAGGGAGCGGCGGGTGATCCGCCTGATGGCCTCGCCGTGGACCGCGCGCTGCACCCGCTGGCTGGCGCGGCGCGCCGGGGTGGCCAAGGCCCGGGCCGAGTGGGACGTCGTGGACGGCCCCACCTTCGACAACTCGGTGGCGGTGCTGGAGATCGACGAGCGGCGGGCGGCGGTCACCATCAGCCGCAGCGCGCTGCTGGGGGACGCGGAGGACACGCTGCATCCCCTGCTGCACCGGGTGCTGTGAGGGCCCCGGAGGGCCCGCCGACTACTTGTCGGCGGGCTCCAGGTACTGGTCGATGATCGACTGCGCGCGGGCGGGGTCGTCGGTCAGGATGAGCCCCTCGCGGAGCTTCACCACGCCGCGCGCCGGATTGCCGGTCTGGATGAGGGCGATGCCCGCCGCCACCTTCCCGTCGGCGTAGCCGGGGTCCAGGGTCTCAGCGGCCAGCGCGGGCTCACGGGCCTCGGTGACCTTCTCGGCGCGGATCAGCGAGAACGACGCGAAGGCCGCCGCGGACGCGTCCTTGGGGTCGAGCTTGCGGGCGTCCCCGAAGGCCCGGGCGGCTTCGGCGTCCTTGCCGAGCGAGTTCAGGGCGATGGCCCGGCCGAACGCCGCGGCCGCCATCTTCGGGTCCTTCACCAGCGCGCGGTTCCACGACCCCAGGGCCTTCTTGGCCTGGCCGGATCGCTCGAACAGCTGGGCCTGGACGGCCTGCCCGGGCGCGCCGGAACGCCATGGGGCGGGCCATGCGTCGATGAGCTCCTGCGCGTCGTCCGGCTTGCCCTGCTCGACCAGGTAGCGCGCCTGGGCGATGGCGTACGCCATCACCGTGGGGTTGCGCTTCACGATGACCTGCAGGCTGCGGCTGAGGTCGGGCACGGCGTTCCAGTCCGGCGGGACCTTGAGCTGCACGGTGAGCTCCTCGGTGCCGCGGCGCAGCTCCACCGGCACGGCGGTGTCGGCCGGCAGCGCCCGCAGGGCGGTGGCGTAGCCGCCGGGGGTGAGGGTGGGGAGCTCGTTGATCGCGGTGATGACGTCGCCGCGCCGGATGCCGGCCTTCGCGACGTCACCGCGCGGGGCCACCGCCACCACGAGCTGCCCGCCGCGCGCGGGGACCTTCAGGCTGCGCGCGATACCGCCCCAGAGGGGCATCACGTAGGCGTCGAGCCGGCCCCGCGGCGTGGTGAGCTTGAGGGTGATGACCTTCTCCAGCGGCGGCGACACCCGGTTCTGGGCGTCGGTCGCCTGGAGCCGCAGGCGGTACCGGCCCTCCGGGAGTTGGAACCGCTGCTGGTTGGTGGCCTCCACCAGGAAGTAGACCCGGCCCGCCTTCTCCGTGCGGGTGGACTGGATGGTCTTCACCAGCAGGTTGCCCTTGACCGCCGTGAGCTGCAGCGTGAGCTTCGCCGGGGTGGCGGTGCGGACGCCCACCAGGAAGCGGGCGTGGCCCTGGCGGGACTCGACCGTGGCGGGCACCTTCAGGTTGGTGAGCCGCGGCGGACCGGCGGGCGCGGTGGGCGCGGCCGGCGTGCTGGGCGTCGTGGAGGGCGCGGTGGTGGTCGGC